>Ga0080004_1119342_pt1 | contig 108440 bp, 88 predicted proteins | sample WasSprMetagenome_FD_69207 | JGI IMG/M metagenome (GOLD analysis project Ga0080004, IMG submission 69207) | Sulfidic aquatic microbial communities from Washburn Spring, Yellowstone National Park, USA - WS (SPADES assembly) (version 2) | ecosystem: Environmental > Aquatic > Thermal springs > Hot...
AGGTCATTAAACCCAGCCAAGAAAGCGACATCGGCGACGCTGAGTCCTGTTTCCTGAAGCAAGTAATGGGCAACTTGAAGCCTGAGTCGCTCCAAGTATCTCCAAGGTGTCACACCCAAATGGCGACGGAACAAGCGACACAAGTAAGCCGGCGTCACGCCACAATGTGCTGCTAATTGCGATAAAGTGATGGGCTTGTTGTAGGCACGATGCAAAGCGGTAAGTGCATTTTGAAGGGGCAAAGGCAACTCTTGATTGTGCCAGTTGTTTTCTGTCGGTGGGAAAGGTGATGAACGCACCAGCAAGCCGAAGAAAGCCAATAGCAGCCCTTTCGTCAAACGCTTGTCTGGGATGGAATTTCCCCTTTCCCTCTCCCACTCTCCAAACAAATCCGTCAACCTTCGCTCCGCCACGATGAAATGGGCGCTCTGATAATGCGCTTTGGGCGTCAATCTGGAACGGAGAACGACAACGCCGAAGGGATGAATTTTGAACCAAAGCCAATCACAAGGCAAAATTTGCTTGCCGAGCATCATGTAAGGGGCATACAGAGTCCCCTTAGGCAAATAGAAGCCTTGACCCGAAGTAAGTGCCAACAACTCGCCTTCAACCAGCATTAGCCCGTGCCCTGTGACGAGATAAACGAACTGAGGGGTGCCATCTCGTCTTGGTCGCGACCAATTCTCGCTGACAATCGGCACTACGGAAGCATCAACGGGCAAGGGTCGCAAGTTCGCCTGAAACAAACTGTCACCGAGCAACTCAATTTGAGGCATTATCCGCTCCCGTATCGTTCCCGTGATGCTTTCCCAAGTCCCTTCCTCGCCAACCAACGGCAAATTGGGCAAGAAGAACTTTCGTGCCATCTTTCCTTGCCTCCCTGCCTTAAATTTTGAGGCGTTTGCCTTTCAAAGTCATTGGCATGTGAAGTCCCAAGGAGGCGGGAAGTGCCAAAATTTTTGAGCGGTGGATTAATCGGTGACATGGAGGTGACAGGTATGCCGCCACTGCCTTCGCTTTGGGACGATGCAAAGGCTGCACAATTCAAGACAGACCTTGAGTTGCTCGTTTACCGCTCCAATCTTCTGGGAGCGGAACCCGCCATCATCAACTGGAGGGGCGGGAACACCAGTAGCAAGACGATTGAGCGAGACCATCTGGGACGGGAAGTAAGAGTCCTCTGGGTCAAAGGGAGCGGCTCAGACTTAGCAACTTGCACAGCCAAGGATTTCGCTGGATTGAAACTGGATGAAATCTTGCCACTGGAGAACAGGGACACGCTCTCCGATGAGGAAATGGTTGAGTTCCTCGCCCATTGCGTTTTCAAGCCGGGTGGTCCCCGCCAGTCTGTTGAGACGCTGATGCACGCTTTCATCCCTTACCGGCATGTCGACCACACTCACCCAGACGCCATCTTGGCTTTCGGAAACGCCGCTAACGGTGAGGAGTTAGCAAAGCGAGTTTTCGGTGACCGCATCATCTGGGTGCCTTATGTCCGACCCGGCTTCCCTCTGGCAAAGATGGTGGCTCAAATGTTGAGGGAGAATCCAAAAGCTGAGGCGGCAATCCTGCAAAAGCATGGGCTTGTCGTCTGGGGCGACGACCACAAGGAAACCTATCACGCCACCCTCAAGTTCGTCAACGAGGCTCAGGAGGCTGTTGATGAAGCGTTGAAAGGCAAAAAGGTCTTCGGTGGCTTGAAGTTTCAACCCCTTGACAAATCTAAACGGGAGCAAATAATGGCTGAGTTGCTACCAGTTTTGAGGGGCGCAGTGAGCAAGCGGAAGCGAGTCGTGCTTCACTACGATGACAGTGACCGAGTGCTTGAGTTCGTTAGTTCTCGCGATGCGCCTCAGGTCAGCATGGTCGGTTCTGCCTGCCCAGACCACCTCGTTCACACCAAGCACTACCCACTTTGGATCGACTTCTCCCCCGACGGTCTGGACTTGTCGGAAGTGAAGAAGCAAATTCGTGAGCGAAGCGAAGAGTATGCCCGCCGTTATGAGGCTTATTACCGCGAAAACGCCGAACGAACTGGAACGACCGAACCGATGATGGACCCGTATCAGCGCATCACTCTCATTCCCGCTTTAGGTTTGGTTGCCACAGGTAAGGACAAGTTCACCGCCAGAATGTCAGCAGAAATTTTCCACCGTGCCATTGAGGTCATGAAAGGCGCTTCTGCCCTTGACACTTACACTTCCCTTTCCGATGCAGAAGCCTTCGCCGTTGAATACTGGCCGCTGGAACTTTACAAACTCAAACTCGCACCGCCAGAAAGGGAACTGGCGAGGCGAATCGCTATCGTGACTGGAGGGGCTGGGGGGATCGGTAGCGCTATCGCTGAGCGGCTGGCGGAGGAAGGTGCTCATGTCGTCGTCGCTGACCTCGATGAAAAAGGAGCGAAGGAAGTCGCCGATAAAATTGTCGCTAAGCACGGTGAAGGGCGAGCGCTGGGAATCGGCGTTGATGTAACCGATGAGGCAAGTGTTCAAGAATTGTTCAAACGAACCGTGCTCACTTACGGCGGGCTTGACATTCTCGTTTGCAGCGTCGGGGTCGCTTTGGCGAAACCGATTGAGCAAACAACAGTGGCTGACTGGAGGCGATTGATGGACATCCTCGCACTTGGATACTTCCTTCCAGCCCGCGAAGCCTTTAAGGTCATGAAGGAGCAAGGCATAGGTGGGGCAATCGTTTTCATCACCAGCAAAAACGCACTCGTAGCCAGTAAAGGGGCGGCTGTTTACAATGCCGCGAAGGCTGCTGAAGCCCACCTTGCAAGATCGCTCGCAGAAGAAGGAGGTCCTCACGGAATTCGGGTCAACTGCGTTGCACCGGACGCCGTCCTTGAGGGCAGCAGAATTTGGTCCTCAGAATGGCGACGGCAACGGGCGAAGGAATACGGCATAGCCCCAGAGCAACTCGAAGAGTTCTACCGACAGCGGACAGTCCTCAAGGTCAATGTCTACCCACGAGATGTTGCAGAGGCAGTCCTTTGGCTCGTCTCTGATAGGTCAAGCAAAACGACAGGTTGCACAATAACCGTCGACGGCGGCGTCACAGCAGCATATGTCCGCTAATCACAACAGTTGCCATCAGATTGCGAGGGCGGTTTTTGAAGAAGTCAGTTCGCCAAACTCGTTCTCAACCACAAAGCGCTGTTAGTAGGACGAGTGAACGGGGTGATTAGTTCTCGCACTGCCGTTGTAGCGAACACTTTGCGGAGGCGAAAATGTGTGGTTATCGGTTCCGTCCCATACCTCAACGCTGTCCCGTTGACTTGGGCTTTGCATAAAATCGGGTTTCGCGGGACACTCGTGTTCGGGGCTCCGGCTCAACTATCAAGTTGGCTGGAAGGCGGAAAGATTGACGCAGGTTTAGTTCCCATCGCCGAATACCTGCGGGGTGTCGGCAGCGGGATCGTTGCCGGTGTGGCTTTGGCATCGGATGGCGCTGTCCGAAGTGTCCTTCTGGTCAGCAAAGTCCCGACTTTTCAAATAGAAACCGTCGCAGTGGACAGAGGTTCGCGCAGTTCTGTCATGCTCCTCAAAGTGCTTATGGCGGAGCGATACGGAAATATCCCCGTTCTGTTCCCGATGGAACCAGACTTGGAAGCGATGCTTTCAATAGCCGATGCCGCGCTTTTGATAGGAGACGCCGCTTTGCTGGCGCAAGTCAATCCCCGCTGGCAAGTCACCGACTTAGGGCAGGAGTGGAAGGAACTGACAGGTTTGCCGTTCGTTTTCGCTGCTTGGGTTCTGAGAGAGGGATGCGCTGAGAGCGAACTGGCAAATTGGCTCATCAAGGCGAAAATTGAGGGCTTGAAGAACCTTGAGGCAATCGTTGCGGAGGAATCGCAGAGGCGCAATCTGGACGAGAATCTTGTGCGCTATTACTTGACCGAGTGCATTCGCTACGACTTGACAGAAGTTCACATAGAGAGCATCCAAACCTTCAACCGACTTTGCGTCAAGCACCGTTTATTGCCGGGAATCCGCAATATTAGGCTGATTGAATCAAGTTGAGCCAGCAGGGTGGCAAAATTTCGTTGAAATTGCGCAATCGAAAACTGGTCAGGAGGGTGCATGAGATGCGAGATGAAGTGAAGCGCTTGACGGAGATGGTTTTGGGAATGTCGAAAGCGGACGAGACGGAGGTGGTCGTGAGCGGGGGCGATGAAGCCCTCACGAGGTTCGCAGAAAATGTCATCCACCAAAACATCGCGCGAACCGAATTGACAATCACTGTCCGAGCCTATGTCGGAAAGAGAATGGCTGAGGCGACAACGAACCGAACTGACGAGGCAGGTTTGAAGGAAACGGTTGAGCGAGCAATTGAAGCGGCAAAGCAAATGCCTGAGGACGAAAACATCTTGCCACGCCTTCAACCCCAAACTTACCAGCAAGTCCAAGCCGTTGACGAAGCAATCGTGCAAATCACCCCGAAAGAGCGAGCAGAGTTGATTTCCGAAGTGGTTGGAAGGTGCAAATCTCACGGAACGAAAGCGGCAGGTGCTTTAAGCAACAGTTACGGCTTTTACGCCATCGCTAATTCAAACGGCTTGTTCGCTTACTACGAGCGAACGAACCTCGCTTTCAGCATAACGGTCGCCACCGGTGAGGGGACAGGTTGGGCATCAGCGAGCGGATTTCGCAAAAGCGATGTCGATGTTTTGGCTGTTGGAGAGAAAGCGTTGCAAAAAGCCTTGCTTAACCGAAACCCGAAAGAACTCCCACCCGGTTCGTATCGCGTCATTTTGGAACCGCCCGCCGTTGCAGACCTTTTGCTTTTCATGGCTTCGGGCTTCAATGCGCTTGCTGTTGACGAAGGGAGAAGTTGGTTGGTGGGCAAGTTGGGGCAGAAGGTTGTCGGCGAAAACATTACTCTCGTCAGCGATGTCTATCACCCGTTGCATCAAGGTTGCCCCTTTGATGCTGAAGGCTACCCAACCCAGCGGGTCGTGCTCATTGACAAAGGTGTGGCAGTCGGTTTGGTCTATGACCGAGTGACTGCTCAAAAGCACGGTGTCAACCCAACGGGTCACGCCGTTGACCCAACGGGCGCCTACGGCGCCTTCCCTCGCGGGTTGGTCATGGAGGGCGAAGATAAGTCCTTGCAAGACTTGATTGCCGAAACTGACAAGGGTCTGTTGGTGTCGCGGCTTTGGTATATCCGAACCGTTGACCCGATGAAAGTCTTGCTCACCGGGATGACGAGGGACGGGGTTTTCCTGGTTGAAGGGGGGCAAATCGTCACCGCTGTCAAGAACTTCAGGTTCAACGAGAGCGTCATTGCGATGTTGAACAAAGTTGAGGCTATGAGCCGTCCCGAACGAGCCGGTGCCCCTGAATGGGAATGGACGGAAGTAGTGCCAGCCCTTAGGGTTAGCGAGTTTCGTTTCACCGATGTGACTGTCTTTGCAGGTTAGTTCAACGGGGTTGGAAAGTGAACAGCACAATTGCGCCCAACGCTAACACGACGCCCGCAACGGTGTAAAGCAGCGACAAAGCAACCAACCTTGCGATTGGTCGGTGAATGTAGTCCAGCAGGACATTCCTCATCCCCCAAACGCCGTGCCCCATCGCCAGAAACAGAAGCGCAAAATCGTAAGTTCGCCAAAAAGGTGTTGACAACCTTTGGGCGATGAAATCGTAGTTCACTCGGTTAACGCCGCCGTCAAGAAGGTGCATGATGACCAAGTGCCCCAACACGAGGAAAATCAGCAAGACACCAGAGATGCGAATTAAAAGCCAACCGTAAAGTTCCAAGCCGCTCGCCGGTCTGACCGACGCTTGCAAGCGCGGCAAGTTGACGGTTGGAGCGTAAACCGAGAAAATGGCAACCGCTGCCGATAATGTCGGGAGCCACGCTTTCCAATTGGTCAGCGTGTTACCCCAACTTACATGCTCACTGCCTCCATGCAACATCTGCCCGAACATCACCAATGCAGCGGGGATGAAGGTGACAAAGAAAACGACAGCGACGCCAAGGAGCATTTGCCTCTGATAAACGGTTGTTGTCGGGACAAAATCCAAGACGATGACCCTCAAACCGTTGAGCCCGTGAAAGAGGACGGCGCCGAAAAGCAAAATTTCGCCTATCCGAAAGACGGGATGGTGGTAAAGTTGCATCATGGCATCATACAAGTCGCGTCCCCAACCGATGAGGGCAGTATCAACGATGTGAACGAGCAGGAAGACGAAAATTCCGACGCCTGTCAAGCGATGCAAAAGCCAAGCCCACATGCTTGGGTCACCGCGATATCGCCAGAACACGGCTTTAACTCACCTCCGAGTTCAACGCATCTGTCACCTCAGATCAAAATGCACGACGCTAATTTTGCCACAACTCGGAATGGAAGGTGCTTTTTAGCGATGGGCAGGTTGGGGCTAAATTTTCGCTTGCGAAACCGCCTTTTCAACCGCTTCAAGGACTCCGTCAACGGTGATCAGAGCCATGCAAGTGAAAGCGCCACCGCAGGTAGGACGACGGCGGCAGGGTCGGCACGGAAGGTCGTGTTCAAGGACTGTGATGCCCGGCTCAGACTTGAACCTGAAAGGGTCATTGGGTCCGAACAATGCCACTGCCGGCGTCCCAACCGCTAAGGCAGCATGAATGGGAAACGAGTCTGGACCAACCAATGCGCTCGCTAACTCAATGACTGCAACCGCATCTTTCAGCGAAAGGTCGCAAATAACTGGCAAAGGGGTTGAACATCTCTTCGCAATTCGCTCAAGCAAAGTTTTGTCGGATGGACCGCCCAAAAGCACCGAAGGCATTTCCAAATCTTTCCACAACCTTTCTGCCAACCTGCTCCACCGTTCTTCCAGCCAGTGCTTTTGCGGTCGTGTCGTTGCTGGAGCAAGGACAACGAACCGCTTTGGCTCCAAACCCAAACTTGCCAACTTTAGCCTCGCCGTTTGACGGTTGAGGTCGTTGAGTGGGAAGTAAAGGCGATGGCGGCTTGGGTCAATGGGAATACCCAATGCTTCAAGCAGTTGCAAGTTCCTGCCAGAAACGAACGGAGCAGGCGGTGGGGCTGGCAAAGGGTGGGTGAGGAAGCGAAAAGCGTTTTCGCGGGCGTCAATAAACCCGACACGGTAAGGGATGCGGGCAAGCCAAGGGATAACGGCGCTTTTGAGCAAGCCTTGGACATCCAAGGCTACTTCGTAACTTTCGCGCCGAGTTTCCCTGACGACAGAAATCAGCCCGGTCAAAGTTTTGTCCCACTTGTGAACTCGGTCTATGTAAGGGTTGCCATCAATCACATCGGCACAGCGCGATTCAACGACCCAACCGATGTGGGCATTTGGGAAAGCCTCACGAAGGGCTTGAGCGATTGGGGTTGACATCAATGTATCACCGAGAGCAGATAGCCGGACAATCAAAATTCTGGGCGCCGCCCCTAAGGGCGGCGCCTCAACCAACTTTTTTGCCATCGTCATGACTCACCCTGCGACAAGTCTTGGATGATGGTGATCAGCGGCAGGAACACGGACAGCAGGATGAACAGCACAATCACGCCGAGGATAACAATCATCACTGGCTCAATGGTGGACGCAAGGGCGTGAAGGGCTGCGTCAACTTCGCTCTCGTAAAAGTCAGCGACCTTCTCCAACATTTGGTCTAAGGACCCAGTTTCCTCGCCTACCGAAATCATGTGGACGACCATCGGAGGGAACAACCGGCTTCGCTCGAGGGGATCGGCGATCCGTTCTCCTTCGCGGATAGCCATGCGCGCTTCCATGATAGCTCTCGAGACGATTTCGTTGTCAATAGCGCCAGCCGTTGTGTCCATTGCTTGCAAAATTGGAACACCGCTTCCCATCAGCGTCCCGAAGGTCCGGGCAAAACGAGCCAGGATGATTTTGTGGTTGATGGGACCCAAGATGGGCACTTTCAGTTTAATCCAGTCGTAAACCCGCTTGCCAAACTTGGTGCGGACGAAGATGCTGAAAGCGAAGAAGAACGCAACAACGCCTCCAACGAGGAAATACCACTTGGTGATGAGGAACTCGCTGAACCGCTTCATGATGAGGGTTGGGAGCGGGAACTTGTCTTCCTTGACGCCCAAGTCAGTGAACAGTTGCATGAACTTGGGCACAATCCAAACGCTCAGGAAAATCACAATCGCCAGCGCGAAGAAGATAACCAGCGTTGGGTAAGTCATCGCTGACTTGACTTTCCTGCGGAGTTCGAGGTCCTTCTCCAAGAAGGTTGCCATTCGTTGCAAGGTTTCGTCCAAGACACCGCCAACTTCACCTGCGCGAACCATACCTATGAACAGGTTGGAGAACTCTCGCGGGAACTGAGCCATCGCCCTTGATAGAGCCATTCCGTCTTCAACATTGCGGGTCAGTTGCCGGATGATGAACTTCAAACGGGGGTTCTGGGTCTGTCGCTCCAAAACAGCCAAAGCGCGAACGAGGGAGACACCTGCGTTGATCAGGGTCGCCAATTGCCTGCAGAACAACGCCATGTCCCTCAGTTTCACTCGGCTCAAGGTCGCTCCGAGGGACATCCGTTGAGGTTGAGCGGCTCGGGCTGCTGCACCGCCTTGTTGGCGGAGCGATGTAACTACAAGTCCCTGCTGTCTGAGTTGTTGGAGTGCTGTGCGCTCATCCGGCGCATCAATCGTCCCTTGACTTACCTGCCCTTGAGGCGTTCTGGCAACATAGGCAAAAGTCGGCATCTTTTTCACCCCCGTTAGTTACCGACCGTGCCCGACTGCCGTTTTCGTTTATGCCATTTTGCCTGTCAATTTTTAACGAGCGCCTGTTGAAGGACCGACTGCGCCTGCAATGAGTTTCTTGAGTTCTTCTGGGTTGTGAGCCCTCTCCAAAGCAGTCTCATAGGTGATCAAGCCTTTCACATACAAGTCGCGGAGGGCTTGGTCCATCGTTTGCATGCCTTCCGCTGCACTTGTCTGGATTATGGACGGAATCTGGTAAGTCTTGCCCTCGCGGATAAGGTTGCGAATTGCTGGGTTGGCAATCATGATTTCAACTGCTGCAACCCGACCGCCGCCGAAGGGGTTTCGTGGCGCACCGGGAGCGCGAGGAAGCAACTGCTGGGAAATGACTGCGACCAAGTTCATGGACAATTGAACCCGGATTTGAGGTTGCTGGTTCGGAGGGAACACATCGATGATTCGGTCTATTGTTTCAGCAGCGCTGTTCGTGTGCACTGTTGACAGAACTAAGTGACCTGTTTCGGCAGCGGTGATAGCAATTGCCATCGTCTCAGGGTCACGCATCTCGCCGACCAGAATCACATCTGGGTCTTGGCGCAGCGCAGCCCTGAGAGCGTTGGGGAAACTCTTCGTGTCTTCGCCCAACTCCCTTTGGTTGATGATTGACTTTTTGTGGGTGTGCAAGTATTCGATGGGGTCTTCAATGGTGATGATGTGGACGCTTTTCGTGCGGTTGATGTAGTCAATCATCGCTGCCAAAGTCGTGGACTTGCCGTGCCCTGTCGGACCCGTGACGAGAATCAGACCGCGAGGGCGGGTTGCCAATTCCTCCAAGATTGGAGGCAATTCAAGTTCACGAACGGTCGGGATTCGGCGGGGAATTAACCGGAAGGCTGCAGCAATGCAACCGCGCTCTTTGTAGACATTAACGCGGAAGCGAGCAATGTCCTGCAGGGCATAAGAGAAGTCAAGTTCAAGGTTGCTCTCGAACCTCTGAATTTGCTCGTCGGTCAAAATCTCGTAAATCAGCCTTTGAGTTTGCTTGGGCGTTGCAGGCTGGAAATTGGTTCGGTAGAGTTGACCGTCAATCCTCAAAATTGGCGGGACGCCGACGCAAAGGTGCAAGTCGGATGCGTTTCGTCTCACAACTTCTCTCAGCAAGTCGTCGATGTGGACATCGTCCAAAGACGGCAATTCGCGAGCAGGCGCTGCTGGACGAACCCCAACTGCACCAGTTTGAGGTCTTTGTTGCTGGTCCATAGGCGTCAGTTCTATCTCCACAGCGAACACCCTCCTTTCGGCGCTTTTCTCGGCGGTCAAAAATTCTTGCCTTTACGAGCGATTAGTATCCGACAGTCGTAACGACGCGCAAGACCTCTTGCGGAGTGGTAATTCCTGCCAATACCTTGCGCCAGCCATCTTGGAGCAGAGTCGTCATGCCTGAGGCGACGGCTGCGTCACGAATTTCAGAGATGGGAGCGCGCCTCAAAATCAGGTCCGCAATCTCGGTGTTCATCACGAAGACTTCAAAGATGCCAATCCGACCCCTATAACCGGTGTAACGGCAATTCTCACACCCGCGTCCTCGATAAAGTTCCTTGCCGTTCAACTCGCTCAAGTCCGTTCCGAAGCGCATTAGAAGTTCTTCGGGATACTTGTAGGGCTCTTTGCAGTTGGGGCAAATGCGCCGGGCGAGACGCTGTGCAATAACGCCGATGACAGCCGCGGAAATCAGGAACGGCTCAACGCCCATTTCAATCAACCTGGTAGCGGCTGTCGGTGCATCGTTGGTGTGCAAAGTTGAGAGGACCAAGTGACCGGTCAACGCTGCTTGGAAAGCAACATCGGCGGTCTCGAGGTCACGAATCTCTCCGACCAAAATGATGTCTGGGTCTTGCCGCAAGAAAGCGCGCAGCGCTGTCGCAAATGTCACTCCAGCCTTTCGGTTCACATGGACTTGATTGATGCCAGGCACCTCATACTCAACAGGCTCCTCAATCGTCAAGATGTTGACTTCGGTGGTGTTGAGGCGGTGAAGGATGGAGTATTGGGTTGTGGTTTTGCCCGATCCAGTCGGACCCGTGCTCAAAATCATCCCGTAAGGCTGGCTTATCAAGTATTCAACCTTCGCCAAGTCGTCTTCCCACAAACCGAGTTTTTCAAGCCCCATCAGAGGAGATGTCTGGTCAAGCAACCGAAGGACTGCCTTTTCGCCGTTGACAGTCGGGATGGTGGAGATTCGCACATCGAACCGCTTCTTTTGCATCTCAATGCGCATTCTCCCGTCTTGAGGGACACGCTTTTCGGCAACATCCATGTCGCCCAAAATCTTGATGCGCGCGATCAACGGTGCTGCCAACCACTTGGGCAAGCGAAGGACTTCGTGCAAAATCCCGTCAATCCGGAAACGAACTCGGACGGCATTTTGCATCGGCTCAATGTGGATGTCGGTTGCCTCGTTGCGAATCGCTTCCCTCAAAATCGTGTCAACCAAACGAATAATCGGTGCCTCCTGCGCTGCTTCGACATCCGTTGCGTCGACTCGGGCGATTTGACCTGCCAAAGGACCGGTAGCAGCCTCTCCGCCATACCTTTCAGCGTCAATTTGCTTCAACAAGTCATCGACGCTGAAGCCCAAACCTGTTCCGCGACCGGGAGGAGGGACTGTGGCAGCAGGAGTAGGTCCTTGCATCGGGAGTTCTTCCAGCGCTGCTTCAATCTGCGATTGGCTGGCTAATAGTGGGACAATGACAAGCCCTGTTCGCATTCTCAATTCGTCGATGGTGACGATGTCGCGCGGGTTCACCATCGCAACCCAAAGGCGGTTTTGCTCGATGCGGATTGGAATGCATTTTTTCTCGCGCAGGTAGTTGGCGGGAACTTTGCTCAGAACGACACTGATGGCGCTCTCGTCCGGTCTGACCTTGTTCAGGTCAACATACTGGACGCCGAGCAGTCGTGCTTGAGCGGCGAGGACATCCGTTTCGGAAGCGAACCCCAAGTCAACGATGATTCGTTCCAGCGGTTGCCCAACGGCTTGCTGCTGGGCTTGTAGGACAGCCTGAATTTGCTCATCGGTCAACTTCCCCTGCTCCTTCAACACATCCAACACAGTCCTGCGCATTGTTGGCGCTTGCATCGCCAGCACCTCCCACACTTTTGTGGGTGCGGGACACCATCCTTCTTTATGCCCCGCCGACCTGTGATTTTAAAACGCCACGCCTCAAATCGCTACTACTGCGGCTACTTTGGCGGCTCAAAAGGGAACCACTCATCTATCGGCGCCCGGGCGAGTTCTACCAAAAAGTTGGCAATCCGCTCGGCAACCAGATTCAGGTAGCGTTCACCTTTTTCCGCAGTCGCTCTTTTAGGGTTGCCGTGCCCTGAGTTTTTGGTCAGCCTTTCCCACGGTCGAGTTGTCCAAGCCCAACCCTTAGCAAGGGCTTCCATCCGAAAAGGTCTAACTTCTCCATCATCGGCATCCTCAATGTGAACTAAATTCGGGATGACCGCCAAACACACGCTCGTCTCCAATTCGCCAGCGTGGTCCCCGACCTCATCGAAAATTTCCCGCAATTTATCGCTGCCCACTCGCCACCAGGTGACGAGGAAAACCCAAACCTTCGTTTGTCCGTAAAGGTCGCGAATTCCGCCAGCGAAATCGTTGCCCCCATGCCCATTGAGCAAGACGAGTTTGTAAACTCCATGCATCTCCAACGAGGCAACAATATCGCGCACAATTTGGTTTAGCGTCTCCTGTCGGACATGGATGGTCATAGGGAAGGAAAGCAGGTTGGAGTCAACCCCGTAAGGGATGGGAGGCAACAACATGACCTTTGCGCCCCGTTCAAAGGCGATAGCGCATGCCCTCTCGGCGATAGCGACAACTTGGTAGGTGTCTGCCCCATAGGGCAAATGCAAACCGTGAGGTTCACACGACCCCATGGGCAAAACTGCTACTTCGGGAACGCCCATCTCGCGAATCCTCTTCAAAGTGACCTCAGAAAGGCACCACGGTCTCATGCCGATCACCTCTACCGTCAATTCTACCGTCAATGTTCGGCACTGAAATTGTAGAGCGCCCAAGTGTTGCTTGCCACCCTTGACTTCGCTCAAATCTACTGGCACAATTAAGCACGAGAAAAAGGAGGGCTGCTCAAGTGACACGGGCATTGATGGCTGTTGGAATCACCTCGTTGCTTGTCATAGCTTTTGCCTTAGCGGCTCTAAGGGAAGGTAAGCCCATACCACCTTTTCAAGCAAACTTGCTGGATGGGAAAGTGGCTGTGGTGCAAGTGAACAAGGGGAAGTTGAGCGTCCAAATCAGGGACAAAAAGGGCAACCAAACTCTGACGCCAAAAGCACTTGTTCTGGATTTCTGGGCGACATGGTGCCCGCCTTGCCAAGTCACGAGTAAGTGGTTGAGCCAACTGCATCGGAAATATCAAAAGAAGGGCGTGCTCATCCTTGCTATCAGCATTGATGAGGATGGGCGAGCGTCTGTTGTCCCGTTCGTTAAGGAGGAGAAGACGCCTTATTTGGTGGCATTAGACCCGAGAGCGGAGGTCGCTAATCGATTCAAGGTTGAGGGGTTGCCAACGATTTATGTGGTCAACGAGAAAGGAGTCATCGTCCGGGTGATTGAAGGCTTGCCGAGTGGCTTGAAGGAGTTGGAGGTGGCTCTCCAAGCAGCCGGCGTCCGCTGACCCTTCTCCATTAAAAGCACCACAACCACTTTCCCTCCAGCCCAATGGAGGTGAACAGTTCAATGCTGCATAACTACCTGTCGCTGCTCAAGAGGGTTCGAGTGCTCCTGTTCTCCTCTGATAACGACAACTTCGTCGCAGAGTTGGGGCAACGATGGCTGAGAAACCACTTTCAGCCCAACGAGGTTGGGGTCCTGCCCGGCAACAACTCGGCAGATTTTGGAATCACAGTCAATTACCCTCAAGCCAGCACGGCGAGAGTTTTCACCGAACTTTCGCCCGATGTGCCGGCAGGGGTGCGGGATGCTATCGTTCTGTCAAGTTGCTACATTGCACCTTTGATCGTTTTGGGCGATAAAAGTTGGGAGCGGTTGTCGCCGTATGTCCTTTGGGTAAGGAGAGTGGCAAAACTCCCGGACGAAGCAGAAACACTGCGGGTTTTGGGGATGGCGAGAGAGGCTGAAGCCCAATGGTTCCCAATGGCTCGAGAGGCTTTCCACACGATTTTGGACTACATCCACGGTGACTTGCAACCAGACGCCATTGACATCTTGTTGGAGAAGCGCCGCATTCAAGTGACCCAAGAAGCCGAAAAACTGTTCAACATGGCGGGCAAGAGTGAACAGGGTTACCCACTCGTTTTCATTGCGGACCCATTGAGGCTGATTGCCCTTTGGCTTCAAAAGATGAAGCGGTCGTTCCTTGCAGAATTGCCTTGGGACGAATTCGTCAGCGCTGGCTTAGGTTTTGCTGTTGGTGTGGTCATCGCTCCCGAAAACCTTCGCAGGTTTTTAAGACAGGAGCACCAAGAGAGGCGACACCAAATGCACCATCGCTCCCAACTTCAACGAAACCGTCATCGTTAGGGCGAAAGGACCGACTATCGTGAAGTCACCGTTCTTAACAATCGCGGAAGCACCGCCCAGAAGATGTCCCAAAATTGCTTCGCTCGATGCAGAAAGCCACGCCAACTTTTGCCTAAAGCCCTGTGCCCGAAAGTTAAGGGAATTTCAACGACACGAAAACCTGACCTGATTGCGTCAATTGTCAACGCCGTCTCGACAGCGTAACCGTTTGCGATGGAAACCCGTTCCAAAACTTCTCGCTTTATCGCTCGCTGTCCTGAAAGAGGGGCAGTTGGGTTAAAACCTGTGGTTGTCTTTATTGCCCATGCGGCGAACTTTTTGACTAAACCGAAACCGCCACCGGAAGGGTCGGGCGGAGGGGCTGCGATTGTCATGTCTGCCTTACCGTCAATGATGGGTGCGACAATTTGCCACACATTACCCGCCGTCTCACCCAAATCAGCGTCAACGAACAAAATCACATCACCCCCAGCATTTTCAATCCCTTTCCTCAGCGCCGCACCCTTCCCACCGTGCCGATTCAGCCTAATAACCTTCGCCGCCCCCGACCGTTTTGCGATTTCGCTTGTTTCATCTTCCGAAGCGTCGTCAACGACAATGATTTCGACTTCGGTGAATCCCTCAGGCTTGCTTTTAAGCAACGATTGAATCGTCAAAGCGATTCTGTCAGCCTCGTTCCTTGCGGGAACGATGACCGAGATACGCATTCCGCGTTCACTCCCTTGGCAGGGCTTTGAAGTTCACTTGGACCGCAGCCATTTCAGTAATTCGCGAATCCGCTGGCGAAGGGCAGAAGGGTCTTCTCGGTAGAGGGGCTCAAGGTGCGCAGCACAAGCATATTCGGCGTCGCCAACCCAATCGAGAGCCAAAGCCATGTAGTAGCGGACAAAAGGGTGCTGGGTGTCGCTTTTGGCGAACCATAGAACTGCCTCTTTAACTTTTTGCTGCCTCACCAATAGCGCGCCGTGAACCCACGCTTTTTCAGGCACAGATTCAGGCACTTCCGCCAAAACCTGCTCCGCTTGTGACCAGAACCCGCCTTCCAGCAAAGCGACAGCCCACAGCAATTTTGCCCAGACATCTTTCGGTCCGAGTTGCGCAGCCAACCCAAAATATTTCGCTGCTGCCTCCCACATTCCGTCCTCAAGCAACCTTTCTCCCCTCCAGCGGAGCAGGAAGCCTGCGATTGACCTGAGCAAAGGAAACTTTAGCCATTTGGGGACGGAAGGTAGCAAAGTTCCCTCCCGCTCACCTCGTTGCATTGCCAACCGTTCAAGGTGTAGGACCAAACGGGCTTGCAGATATGGGTCATCGGCGACGGGCGTTTCACTTAAAATGTCAAGGGCTTCGTCAGCCTGTCCTGTTTGGAACAAGACGAGAGCCAACCAACTTCGGGCGACCAAATTTTGCGGTGCAAGGTTAACCGCTTGACGGAGCAACTGTTCCGCCTCGTCCCATTTACCCCTTAATGCCATCAACTTGCCCGCCAGAGTCCAAAAGGCTGGGTTATCTGGTCTCAATTCTGTTGCCCTTAAAAGGTGTCTCCGTGCAGTCACAGGATGCCCCAAGTGCCAATGAGCCCAACCCAAGTGAACTTGAACAAACGGGTCTTCATCCAAGACTTGAGACGCTTGCTCCAGAAGTTGCGCTGCCTTCTGATACTTCCCGCTTCTGAGGGCGAAAACTCCAAGGTGAAACAGCCATCTCGCTCTCAACTTCTGCCACAATTGCTGCAGTTTCTGTTGCCATTTGGGGCTGGGCTTGACCTTGCGTTCTCTCCGTTTGCGCTTTGTCTCGCGAGAGAAAAAGCCTGAAACCGACATTTCTCCTATTTCGCCTCCGCTTCCTCTGCGTCGCAACATTGTTGTTGCCAAGCGACCAAAAGTTTCTGGTAGCATTTGATGCAAAACTGCGGTCCCTTCCTGTCGGTGTCAGCCAAGGTGTTGCTGAAAGCGGCAACGCAGGTTGGGTCGGGGCAGTGAGGCAAACCTAAAGTGTGACCGAGTTCGTGAAGGACCTCCTTTACCGTCCTCAGTTCAGTGATTTCTTCGTTGTGGTCTGTCAACCTCGCAGTTGATACAACTGCCCTTTTGCCGTCAATTTCGGCGATGCCGAAAACGAAATTGAAAGGCGGGACGACTAAGTCAACACTCGTGATGCCCACAACGCGGTCAAAACCCGGTGGGACGGTCAACTGGGACAGCAAAGCATTTGCCAACCACTGTCTTCGCAGCGTAATTGCGCCTGGCGGTAGCGGCATTGCCTTTGGAGAGACTTGACATTCAACGAAGGGTAGGAACTGCGGTATTTTGAGGGCGACCCTCGCCAGAAGTTGCCAATCGTTTTCCCCTATCGGTTGCAACAAAACCCGCATCACTTTCATTGGCTTCCCCGCTCCTTCCGCCATTGTTCTCTGGCGAAATGGCAAAGCAATTGACCGACGAACATCCCCAAGAGTGCAAGGGCAATCGCCCATGCCCAATTCAACCCGACAAGCACAGCCCAAAAGGCTCCTATGCTGGCGCAAAAAGCGACAATCCAAAATCGCTCCCATCCAAACCTTTCGCTCGCTGTCAGCGACTTGGCTCTTCCCCAAGCTGTCAGGCTGCTCCCGAAAATCAAGATGATGACCACAAAAGGCGAGCGAAAATCTTCAGCGTAAGTGACGAGGGCGATGCCGAAAAGCAAACCCGTTGCCCCAGCAAGCAAAGCCAAACCGAAATCCGTCGTTACCCCCGTTTCAAGGGGCGTCAAGAGTTTTGACAAATCTGCGCCGCAGTAAGGGCAGTGTGAAGGCACTTTTTCCCCCAGCATCCCTTGACAGTTTGGGCATCTCGGTCCCATCGCCCTTCACCCCTTCATCACGGAACTAAACCGGTCAATTCAGGTGGCGACGCCCCTACATCCCAAGCAGGGGTCTTGACTTGGGGAGACGGCGGGGCAGGCGGAACGGAAAGGGACTGAAGCAATTGCAACGCCTCCCCGACCAGTTGGTTGCCGGCATCGGGCACAAGTTGCGATGAGCGAGCCAAGCGAACCTCGTAACCACCACCTTTAAATGCCTCGGGTGTCGGCAAATAGCCTACCATGCCATTAGCACATGTGACGACAAATGTCGTCGGGAAGGGTGAAGCCCTTTTGATGTCCAAACCAAATTGGCAAAAAAGTTCGCCGGGAATAGCGACAAGGGCTGCGCGACCGATGGCTATGGTTTGGACTTCCGCATCAACGAATGGCTTTTCCTTCACTTCTTCGGCAAGCAAAACAAGTTCGCGTGCGTAAATCCTTTCAACCGTCGGTTCGCCATCTTCGCCCAAAATCCGCTTTGCCTCTTCAAGCATTTTCTCAGGCACTTGCCGTCTGGCGAGCCTTATGGTGGAGCGAGCGACTTGCAAAGGTGCAGTTTCAACGAAATCCATCAAAGCCACCGTTTTTATGACTTCGCCTCCAAGTCTTGTGCCGATCCTCCAAGCCCACTTTTCGCCAAACTCAAGTTCGCGGGGCAGAGTGTTGGCGACTTGAGTGACATCGCCGGAAGCGCCTTGCAAAAAGAGCGTCAGACATTGGTCGCCAAACTCCTTGCGCAAAGTCTCGGCAAGATAGAACGGATAGTCAGCACTGAACTCAGTTCCACCCATGACAGTGCAATGGCAGGCGAAATTGACAATGAGCCCCAACATGCGTCCATTTTCGTCTTGGGCTGCGATGACACCAACATCTGGGTCAGTTGGTCCTGCTGGGCGAACTATGTCGGGATTGCCCTTCCCTGGGTGAGTTTGATGCCGACCATCTTTCATGACAAACCTTCGGTTGAAAGCGACGCGGTTTTCGTGCCCGACAGCCACGCCAATTCTGGCTTCCCTCTTACCCTCGTTAGCCTTGACAATTGCTTCAGCAATCTGCTCGGCAACGAAGCGACAGTAGTCGTCATCGGCTTCGCACTCAAAAGCGTTGGCAATCGGACCGCCGCAATGGGTGTGGGTTGCAGCAATCATGATGTTCTGGGCTGGAATTCCGCTTCGGGATTGGGCTAATTTTCGGGCTGACTCTACAACCGACCTTCTCAACGACAAAGCGTCAACAGAAACGATGGCAACTGCCGTCTGACCGTCAGAGATGACACAAGCGGTTGCGTGGAGCGGGTCATGGACGCCTGTGGAAATACGCTTCCTAAAGTCACCCGGGATAACGGCGCCGACTTCTGGAGTTATGTCGGTTTGCGCAAATCCCACCAACACTTCAATCACCTCTCGCTTTAGCCGACGATTTTCATTGCCCCGCTGGGGATACCGCAACTCGCTCCGCTTCTCCCCTCAACCGACACAGATTGAGGATGAGGAGAGCCAACTGCTGCCCTTGGTCAACGCCTGTTTTGAAACCGACATCGGTGTCAAGGATGAGGCGAAGGGCTTCCACTATCTGATCACGCGAAAAGTTTCTGGCTTGGAGCAGGAAGTTCCTGACGACTGCCGGTGACTGCTTGAGCAGGTTCAGGCGACTGTCTTCGGGCAAACGCTCTTTGACCTCTTCAGGGATTTTTTCAAGTTGCTGCCTGAAGGCGTCGCTTCTGGCGTGCAAAAGTGCCGGCGAAATCAATTTGGAGTCGAGCAGCAATCTTGCTTGGAGCAGGAAGCGAAATTGGCGGGCAAGAAGGTAAAGGATGAGCATCGGGCTTTCTCGTCGTTGAAGCAAACCTTCAAGCATTCTCAGCGCCTTTGCGGCATCACCTTCGACGACAGCGTTCATCAGGGCAAAAACATCCATCGCTAACGATGGGACAAGTTCACGAACGATGTCAACGGTCACTCTGCCGTCAACGCCGATGTAAAGCGCCAACTTTTCAATTTCTGTCGCCAGTTGCCGAGCGTCATTGCCAACTCGGTCTATCAACTCTTGAATTGCAGCCTTGTCCATGCGAATTGCCGACTGTTCCGCCAACATCTGGACAAATTCGGGCAAGTCTTGCTGTCGCAACTTGCTCAAAGGGACGAGCAAAGCGATTTCGTTAAGCAGGTTCAGTTGGCTATTGCTTGGCGGCTCGGTTAGGGCGATGAGGACATATGTGCCTTCGGGGACTTTTTGCAGGAAGCGATACCACGCCAAATCTTCTCGCTTTCGCTTACTTTGCTCCTTCAAAAACGCTGGCGATTTGAGGATGACGACTCGTCGGCGGGTTAACTGGAAGCCGAATGTGGGTTCAAAGAGCGCCTGTGCGAGTTCTACCTCAGTTGCTTCTTTGCCTTCAAGGACAGTCAAAGCCGTTTGGCGCTCTTCTGATGGCAAAAGCAAATCGGTCAACCTTTGAATGACCCGTTGCACCAAAAATTCATCGTCGCCAAAAACAACGACGACTGGTGGCTTCAAGTTGCCGTAGCGGGCGGATTGGTAAAGTTGCGTCAGTGCCCGCCTGACATTTCGGAAAAATTGGGCTTCCTGCGGAAACAAAAGGTAAGGCATCTGACATCACCGACGATAAGTGTGGCGCATTTTCGGTGAAGTTGGCACGAAAGCGTTTTAGGTCCCGAAATTTTCGCCGAGTGAATTCGGCGCTCAGGAAAAGTTGTGAGTTGCGGGTTGTGCGTTCAGGGAAAAGCCTAACCCACAACTCTCAATCCGCAACCCTGAACCCATTTGGCGGGCTTCAGCCTACTTTTGATTTCGCAGCCACCCACCTCGGGTGGGTGGTCAAATCCGTTGCCACTCGCTACTCGCCATTCGCTATTCGCTGTCGTTCTCGGTTCGGCAGGAGCCTCGCTCTCCCATAGTCATCTCAGTTGGACAAGCGAGGTTCACTCGTCAACGGTTTCCGCTGGTAAGGTGACGGTGTTGCCGTTTTCGTCCGTCACTTGGACAACGATTCGGTTTCGCTGCTCATCATATGCGTAAATTTTTCCTGCTTCCTCATCGCGGGTTATCTTGTGCGTCCCGTCGCAATAGGGTTTGTTTTTGGACAAGCCACAAGCGCAAATGGCTACATTTTGCCCGCCGACCTGGATGAGGTATGGTCGACTCCCGTCGCACCTGACGACCCGCGCCATTTTTGTTTCCCCCTCCCAGTTTTTCACTCGCTTCGTCGCCTCACCGGCTCTGGAACAATGGTGACCGAGATTTTCTGCCCGTCCCTCAACAAGACGAATGTGACGGGCTTGTTAGGCTCAACTTTGCTTAGTGCGTCCATGTAGTCGTAGAGGTTGCGAATTTGTTTGCCTGCAACTTCAACGATTACATCTCCAGCCTTAAGCCCCGCTTTTTCTGCTGGACTGCCGGGGCGAACCCCCATCAATTTCACTCCCTCGCCCTCCCACGAGTAGTCAGGAACAATGCCAGTAGAAACTCGCATCGGTGCTGCTGGTCTCTCGGCAGGTTGAGGTGCTTTTTGGAATTGAGGTCTTTGGGGCATATTGGCGATGCGTTCGACAACCGCTGCAACCATTTGCACGAGTTTCTCCATGCCTTCGTAGTTGAGCGTGTCCCAGTCGTCACTTGGTCGGTGATAGTTTTCGTGCATGCCCGTGAAGAAGAAGAGCACAGGGATGCCTTTGTTGTAGAAGGAGAAGTGGTCGCTCGCCCCAAAAAACCCCGGAGAATCCCGCAGCGCGAAGTTGAATTGAGAGTTCACTTCCTCAACCAACTCCTTCCAAGCCGGCGAACTGGCGATGCCGAGGACGAAAAGGGTATTGTTTCGCAGCCGCCCTATCATGTCCATGTTGACCATTGCGACAACTTTCTCCAAAGGAACTGTGGGATTGTCAACGAAGTGGCGCGAACCGATAAGCCCACGCTCTTCCGCACCGAAGGCGATGAAAAGCAAACTCCGCTTTACCTTGTCCCTGTTGGCGGAAAAGTATTGCGCCAACTCAAGGAGCCCTGAAGTCCCAGAGGCGTTGTCGTCGGCGCCGTTAAAAATCTCCCTCTGCCCATCCCGTGTGACCGAAACACCAACATGGTCATAGTGAGCGCCGATGACGACAATTTCTTCCTTCAAATTCGGGTCACTGCCTTCAATCAGTCCGATGACATTGGCGTCCTCAAGTCGCTCTCGTTGGAGGTTGACCTTAAGCCGAACCCTAACTTTGTCAAGGGTAAACGAAAAAGGCTTGAGGGTTTCGTCAATTTGTCGTTGGACGGGCTCAAGGTAAAATAGGGCTTCAGCGAACGCCCTTTTCACGCTCACACCTAAAATTCCAGCGTCTCTCATGACGGGTTCAGTCCAAAAAGGAACGGGTTCGTCGTCAAAGGGGCTTAGCGGACCGCTCACCAAAATTAGCGCTTTCGCCCCTTTCTCTCTTGCAGTTCTCAACTTCGCTGGGAATGTGGCTTCCTGTGCGAACTTGGTATCGTTAGCGGGCATCCCACGCAAAGCCAGAACAATCTTCCCACTCACATCGATGCCAGCATAATCGTCGTAGTTTTTGTCCGGCGCACTTATCCCGTAGCCCACGAACACGATTTCGCCTTCAACTTCACCGTTTGCGGAAAGGGCTAAAGGCAAAAATTCTTTCTCAGGTTCAAATGTCCGTTTCTGCCCGTCAGGCAGCGTCAGTTCCAGCAAGTTCCCTTCGCCCAACCGAAGCCTTCCTGGAAATGAGAAGCGTTGAAAATAAGTTCCGTTATCGCCCATGGGACGCAATCCCCACTCAGCGAACAATGTTGCTATGTATTCGCGAGCCATCTCTGCCCCTTTCGTTCCTGCCCCTCGCCCTTCCAATTCGTCGGAAGCAAGGTAGCGCACATGTTCTTTCAATTCCACCGCAGTGATTGCGGTTGACGAGATGGCTTTGTATGACGAAATGTCGCTGCGAACCAAAGACACCGAGGCGACAAACAAAATGAAAACGCACCAACGCCAAACATGCCGCACGGTTGATGCCTCCTTTCGCTTCTTTGGCTTTCGCGTCCTCAAACGCCCCATTCAGCCAAGTAGGTGAGTTGCTTTATGGCTTCTTGGTTTTCGGGGTCGAGTTCCAAAACTTTCTCAAACTCTGCCTTCGCCTCCCTCAGCAACTCCATCATTTTCTCTGGGTCTTCCTCAAGTGGTGCGACGGTCGTCAATGCTTTAGCCCAATCAAGCCTGTAAGTGATGTTTTCTGGCTCAAGTTCAACGGCTTTTTTGAACTCAGCCAAACTCTTTTCAAAATCGCCGCCGTGAAGGTAATAGACCAGCCCCAAACCGTGGTGGGCAGCAGCATTATTTGGGTCTTGCTCCAAAATCTGCTGGTAAAGTTTTTCCGCCTCCTCATAATGCCCGTTGTATCGCAACGCATCTGCTCGGCTCAAAAGTTCCGCAATGCTCAACTGTTCGCCTTGCTGTCCAAACATGACTTTTCGCCCTCCTGTCTTCCAAACCCCGCACCTTTAAAGCCCAAGCCAATGTCTGGCGTTAATTTCGACGAGCATATTTCTTTGCCTCTCCGTCAATTCCGCTTCCTGAATCATCCCCAAACTTCGGGTCGGATGGATTCTGGTCATAGCGCTGCCCCAAAGGACGCGCCTTTCGCCGAGCAATTCTATCGCTTGCTCAACTATCCCTCTCTCTGTCAATAATCCTGACACAACCACGGAGATGTTGGTGACATCCTCAACGATTTTCAATGCTGCCCACCAATCGCTCCCTTGGGTTGGGACCATGAGGAAGCGGATGCCGGGGAAGGATTTCGTCAACGAGACAAGGGCTTGGGCGTCTTCGGAAGTTTCCACAAAAGCGACGAAAGGACAATCATAGCGACGAGCCATTTTGACCAACTCTAAAGTCCGCCAAGAATCCAACGGGTGAGCGAGGCTCGGCGGGGGTAGGACGATGCCGAGAAAATTTGAGCGCGTCAAATATCGCTTCATGTCCTCCGCTGACGCTTCTAAGTGATTTGGGTTGACAACGACATACCCGCGAAATCTTGGGTTCTGGTTCACCAACTCGGCAACCCTTTTGTTGCCCAGCGTCAAATCTCCTCTCATCGCTTCCGCTGATGCGACGCAGAGGGTCGCGATGTTATATCGCTCCGCAAATTTTTCCACCACCGCAACTTCGTCCCCATCTCGGTTTTGAATTGCCCACCAACCCAATTCAGTGTAGACATCCAAGAGCGGCATGAACCTATCCCCCTCTCATGCTTGAACGATGCGCCTGAGGTTTTCAACGAGAATTTTTCGCTTGTCCTCTTCGGACAAACTTGAATGCAACAGCGGGAAAAGGGCACTGGCAAAGTAGTGGAGCGGCGTTCCACTGCCGAAAACCAGTTTGTCAACCCCAACCTCTGCGCATACCATTTCAAAACCGTCGGGTTGGGTTATGCAACTCGTCTCAAGGTGCAGGTTTGGAACGGACTTCACGACGCACAAGACTTCACCCAAGTTGTCTTCTGAGACATCGCACAGGATTATCGGGATTTGCACCTTGCGAGCCAACTCAGCGATCTCTGTCGCCCAACCGACTTTCGGGCAATCTATCAAAAAGGGAACGCTTCGTTCGTTGAGGAAAACCGCCAAATCGCGGAAAGGTGCGATTTTAGGTAGCCACCCTTGCCAGTGGGGAAAGAAGCGGAATAGCCTGAAACCCTGCTGCAGCCTCCTCTCAACTTCCTCAAACATCCCGCGATATTGGAGTGGGTTCAAAGTCGCAACGGGTAGCAAAAGCCCACCGCTTTCCCTCGCCACCTGCACCGCCAAGTCGTTGCCAGTCCGGGCATCATAGAAAACAGCGGTTGTGTGGACGAACAAAGCCCTTGCAACTCCGTAACGGCGCATTAGCGAGAGCAAAACTTGCGGAGACAAGTCTATTGCTTGCCTCGGATAGAACCCAACCCATGTGTTGCAGTCAACAATCGGCAAACTCACCTGTCCCGCCAAAGATTGCCACCTCCAACGCTGTAAGTTTCAAAGCGCAACTGTGTTAGACGCCGAAACCAGCGTGAATTCACATTGCGCCTGCCTGCTTCAACAGCGCAATTAATCTTGTCAAGCATTCTCTGGTCGCGACATCGCCCATGTAAGAGAACTGCTCGCCTTTCGGCATTTGGACAATGTCTTCGGGGAGTTGGGCAGTTGGACGCCAATGGGTTTCCAAAGACAAATAGCCCTTGTAGCCATCCTGAACCAATTCGCGGAATTGACCGAGGTAGTCAACTTCGCCCTCTCCGATAGGTGTCGGTTCAAACCGCTTTTCATCAGCGTTCCATTTGCCATCCTTAATGTGGATGTGCACAATCCAAGGCTTGATGATTCGGTAGCCGTCCGGGTAAGGGACTTCCCTGTCCGGGTCAAAAACATCGTTGCCCGGGTCCCAAACCGCTTTGACTTGTGGGTGATTGAGGCGCGTGAGGACTTCAACGACTTTCCTCGCGTTCGTAGCCATCGTCGAAGGTTCGTTTTCAATGCCCAAAATCAAGTTCGTTCCCTCAACGAGTTTCACTGCATGCTGAAGTTTTTCGACGATTTCGTCCCACGAAGGGAAGGGAGGCTTGAGCCAGAAGGTGAAAATGCGAATTATCGGCGCTCCAAGTTCGCCCGCCAAGTCAATGCACTTGCGCAAAATTTCCATGTGCTCGCGAAATTGAGCCTCGTCGCCATAATCGCACTTGAAAAAGGGCGAGGCAATAGAGCAAACTTCCATCTCGTAATCGGCGAGGAGTTTCTTGATCAGGGCGATGTCCGATTTGTCCAGTTCGTGAGGCGCTTTGTTCCAAACGGAACGAATCTCGATTCCGCTCAACCCAAACTCCTTCGCCAAGGCCATGACCTTCGCCAAATCTTGCGACACTTCATCGGTAATCACTGCCAACCGCAAATTTACCACCCTCCTTTCCCTTGACGCCAAAGCAAGTCCACATCGCACAACGAACCAGCGTTTGTTGCTTTAAAGGATGACACGATTTTGCTTTGCTCGGTGCAGTCAGTTAAACTTTGCGACGGGAAAAGTAAAATGGAAAGGGTCATCGCAGAATTTCGCTGCAATCCCTTTGCGCCCGTCAACCGCAAAATTCGTTGCGGCGTCAGGCGTTTGAAGGCTTTGCTGCAGGCAAAAAACTCGGTCGGGTGAGTTGAAATGGCAAGTTTGGAAGTTGAAACGAAGGTGTCTGTGAGGGAGGCGGGAGTTTCTCTGAGAGCAGTTTTGTTGGGTCTGGTTGGCACAGTTGTTTTGGCTTGGCTAGTCCCGATTTTTGACTTGCTGGTCCAAGGGACTTGGATTGCCTCCTGCCATCTGCCCATCGGCGTTTTCAATTTGTTCATGCTTTTGCTGGTTGGGAATGCACTGCTCAAAACTTTCAAGCCACGATGGTCTCTTACGAGACGCGAATTGTTAGTGGCTTACTGCACGATGTTGGTGGGTTCAGGTTTACCTTCCTTTGGCTTCACCGAATACTTGTTTCCAACGCTCGCAGGGACACTCTATTACGCTCGCCCGGAAAATCGTTGGGCTGAGTTGACCTTTCGCTACATTCCACAGTGGTTCGTGCCTTGGGATGTCGCGGAGGCAGCGAGGTCGTTGGGAGGGGCTGCACCTGAAGTTGGTTGGTGGGGTGCACTTTACAGTTTGCTACCTGAAGCCTTCCGTCCGGGCGGTCGTGAGGTTGCTCGCCTCTTTTACGAAGGAACGCCAGCAGGGACGCCCCTTCCACTATCCCACTGGGTTGTCCCCACCTTCGCTTGGAGTCTTTTGGCGTTGGCCTTTTTCTTCGCCATCTTTTGTGTCAGCGTTTTGCTGCGCCGTCAGTGGCTGGATTATGACCGGCTGACCTTTCCGCTCACCCACCCGCCTTTGGAGATGACGGAAGGCGTTGACGAACCGAGAACAATTTTCGCCTGGCTTTTAAGGCAGAGGCTAATTTGGCTTGGCGCTCTTATCCCGTTTGTCATCCACAGCGTTAACGGACTTCACTTTTATTTCCCTGCCGTGCCAGAAATTCGGCTCTCCTTCCCCCTCAACCAATACTTGACAAGTTACCTGTTCAGCCAGATTGGACCGTTCATTGCCATTGTCCACTTTTCCGTCATTGGCGTCGCTTTCCTTCTGCCGTCCGATTTAGCGTTCAGCCTTTGGTTCTTCTTTTTCGTGTTCATGGGGCAATCAGTGCTGCTGACTTATTTGGGTTGGCAACTCCCCAACTTTCCGGGCTACGCAACGCCTGCCCATGCGGGGTTGCAAATGCTTGGTGCTTTCTTTGCCATTGTGACCCACCTGATTTTGGTTGGTCGCAAACACTGGCGACAGGTCATCACCAACGAAACCCCATCAGATGAACCGATTTCGTATCGCACCGCCTTACTTGGGTTCCTTCTCTGCATTGGCTTTGCAACCCTCTGGTGTTCGGTTGCAGGGGCATCGCCGAGTATCGCTTTTCTGAGTTGGCTCGTCTTGTTTGTCATTGCCGTCGCTCTCACAAGGTTTGTCAGCGAAGGGGGATTGCTGTTCATCCAAGCCTTCCGCCCCTCAGACCTTTTCATCGCCTTCGTTGGCACGCGCCCTTTTACTCCCCGCCATTTGACAGTCATGGCTTTCGTGGAGAAGGTCTTCATGTTTGACCTGCGGACATTTTTGATGCCTTTTTTCATGGACAGTTTCCGAATTGCCAAAGTCACAGACATACCGTTGCGACCGTTGACGGGGGCGATGTGGCTTTCGGTGTTGGTGTCTCTGATAGCGTCTTCGTGGTCTTTCCTGAGGCTGGTTTACCGAAAGGGCGCTAACACGATGATGCAAGGAGCAGGTGCATGGTTCCTGCAGCATAGTCCCCGTCAAGTTCTTGACTTCACCGTTGCATACATTGAGCAACCACGCCAACCCACGCCTTTGAGCAGAAGTTGTTTTGTGATTGGCTTTTTGGTGGCTTTGCTGCTCTATCGGTTGCGTCAGTTGTTTGTCTGGTTCCCGTTCCATCCCATCGGCTACGCGATGGGACCGAGTTGGCCGATGATTCAACTTTGGTTTTCAACAATGCTGGGTTGGGTGATGAAAGCGTTGTTGCTGCATTACGGGGGCTTGGGTGCTTTCCGTCGCTGGCGTCCTTTCTTCCTCGGTTTGCTCATCGGCGAGTATTTGACTGCAGGTTTGTGGTTGGTGCTTGATTACGCTTTCAGCAAAGTCGGTCACCGCTTCTTCCTGTTTTGAAAGGTTTTCCGACCCTAAAACGAAAATCGGTCGCCCTTTGAGGGCGACCGTGTTTGATTCGCCTCAACGAACTAAACTTGACAGCGAGGCATCAAACTGTCGCTAACCACCAGTTAGCGCCTTCAACTGTTGGTCAAGTCTTCCCGAGTGGGTGAGGGTGTTTTCCAGAGTGAGCGAGTAGAGCAACTTTGCTGGGTGGTTGCGGAAAGTTGTCGGTTGTTGAGGCATTCCGGGCATACCGCCCCAACTGGGCGCTCCCGGCGTTCCTAAGCCCCCGGTCGGACCGAAAGTCCCTATTCCGAACCTTCCAAAAATGCTTGGGGTTGTTGGTGCTCCGCCTCCGTAGGCTGCGCCCCCAACTCCACCAAACCCACCAAACGGTGCCCCTCCATAAGGTGCGCCTTCGAAACCTCCAAAGCCTCCATATGGCGCTCCACCATAGGGCGCGCCTCCATATCCTCCAAACGGCATCCCACCATAAGGTGCACCTCCGAAAGGTGCTCCACCATAGAATCCGCCTTCACCACCGGGCATGCCGAAACCACCCAACATCCCGCCTCCAAACATTCCGCCAGGTGTTGTCGGTGCGCTTGGAGCACCTGGCATTCCCGGCGCACCTGCAACTTGCTGCTGGGCTTGAACAAATGGGAGGACGGTAACTAAGTCAGTGTCAAATGTCGCTTTCATCGTCACCTTGACATAGACCACTTGCCCGTTCTCAATGTCAAAGAGCAAAGTTCGGGTGCCATCTGCTTTGCCTGTCAACTTGGTTTGAGGTTGTGGGATTTGTCCACTCGGACCTGCAGGTGCTCCGGGCATCCCACCCGTTGGTGGAGCGCCAGCAACTCCGGGGGCACCAGGCATCATTTGTCCACCCATCATCGCTCCCGGCATCCCCGGTGCGCCGCCATACATGCCGCCAGGTCCCATGCCCATTTGTCCCATGCCAGTTGTCGGCATCAAGTCCAACTCAACGCCGACACCTTTGAACTCGCTGACTATGCGAGCACAAACCCTGTCGTTCCAGAATTCAAACCCGTCAAATCTGTGGCTGGCAGGTATGGTAACAACGGGCGCATCAACGAGGAGCGCTTCTGGTTCCTGAAGCGGGCTTGGTGCTCCCGGTGTAGTAGGTGCTCCCGGCATCCCGGGCATCATTGGCGCACCTGGCATCCCAGGACGACCCGGCATGCCCATCATTGGTCCGCCGGGCATCATCGGTCCACCTGGCATCATTGGACCGCCACCCATCATTCCCGGCATTCCTGAGTATTCTTCGCCCGGTGCACCTCCCATCATCGGCATTCCGCCCATTCCGGGCATCCCGCCCATCGTAGCGCCGATGATTGTCAAGTTCTCGATGTTCTTAGGCAGGGTAATGAAGCCGACCCACCGTTCACCGATCTTCAATTCCCTGTCAGGGAAAGTCAAGTCAATAGAGCCAGTAGCGAACTTGACCACATTGGGCACTTCTTCACCAGTGACGATTTCGCCAGTGGGGAAGAGAGCGAACAAACCCACTCTTTGATTGTCTGCAGGTCGGAGGCGAAGCCTCATGAAGCCACCTGTGGATGGCAAAGCGCCAGGCATTGTTGGACCACCCGGCACCGTAGGTGCACCAAACATTGTCATAGGTCCCATGCCTATCATTCCCATCGGTCCAGCCATACCGAACATTCCAGCGCCCATCTCTTCGCCACCAAACATGCCTCCGCCCACCATCGGTCCCATTCCACCCATTGGTCCCATCGCCATGCCAGCGCCCATAGTGATTGGGACTTCGCGCTCCAAGATACCCTCCTCAACAACCCGCATCATCCGAAATTGTCGGTCAGCGGTTATGTCTCGGACGGTTTGGAACCAGCGGAGAATCAACTTTGTGCTCAACTGTGGGACTTTGCGCTTGATGGCTCTCGCCGGGATATCAACGGTTGTCTCGGAAGTGGCTTGGAATGTGTAAAAAGCAAGTTCGCCGGTTCTCGGTTTCAGGACAAATCGCGTGGTCTCCGATTCGGCACCTGCCAAGTTGACTTGAAACTGAACTTGAGCCTCACCCTCTTTTTGCCCCAACCTGTTGAAACCGGCGACTTTGATGGTGTGAGTGCCAGAGTAAATCTTTTGCTCAGCCAAGTCAATCCGAAACTCGAAGGGAGAAGTTATCGCGGTGATAAATTTGCCGTTGAGCCAGATCATCACATACCCTTCGTTCGTCGGCTTTTCTACCTTGACATTGAGCCAGCGGGAGCGAATGACCTCTCCGTCACGGGGGCTAACGATGCTGACTTGCGCTGCACCAATCGCCGCGAAAAGCATCAAAATTGTCAAACTCAACCACGCCCGTCGCACTTTTGACACCTCCTTTTTGTCGCCGCCGTTATTGTAGCATCAATGCGACAAAATTGAAAGTGCAGTTCAATCCGGCAACGAAGTTTCAGGAGGGTGACTGAGCGACGATGACGGAGCCGATATGGGCTTGGGGCGTTTTTTTGTTGGTTGTAATTGCCATGCTGATGGTTGACTTGGGAGTCTTCCAAAGAGACGAACGCCCAATTTCAATAAGGGAGGCAGCAATTTGGTATGGGATTTGGGTCACCGTTGCTTTGCTCTTCAACCTAATTCTTTGGGCATGGAAGGGCAGCGAGAAAGCCGTTGAGTTCTTTACAGGCTACCTTGTGGAAGTTTCTCTTTCGGCTGATAACATGTTCGTCTTCGCCGTGCTGTTCAACTATTTCGCCGTTCCACCAGTATACCGAAGGAGAGTTTTGTTTTGGGGCGTCTTAGGTGCTATCGTTTTTCGCCTCACTTTCATCTTGGCAGGGACTGCCTTGCTCAAGAAGTTCCACTGGGTCGTTTACATCTTCGGCATCATCGTTATCGTTTCGGGCATAAAATTGCTGATGCGCAAAGATGAAGAGATTGACCCCGAACGCAACCCAGTTTTGAGGCTTGCACGCCGCTTCTTGCCGATCACGCCAAATTATCACGGGCAAAAATTCTTCGTTCGGCTGAACGGCAAGTTTATGGCGACGCCTTTGGTGCTCGTCTTGCTCGTTGTTGAAAGCACCGACATCGTTTTCGCCGTTGACTCCATCCCAGCCATCTTCGCCATCACCTGTGACCCTTTCATCGTGTTCACATCAAATGTCTGCGCCATCCTCGGTCTGAGGGCGCTTTACTTTCTGCTTGAAGGCATGATTCGGCTGTTCCGATACTTGGATGAAGGGCTGGCAGTTATTCTGGTTTTCATCGGCATAAAGATGCTGGTGAGCGAGTTTTACAAAATCCCGACATGGGTCGCTTTGGGTTTCGTGGCTGCAGTTTTGGCAATCACGATTACCTTGTCTCTGATAGCAGAACGCGGGGAACAAGTTAGGGCGGGAAAACTTGAGGTTCAAGTCAACCCAAATCCGAAGGAGGAGGGTAAGGGCAAGTCAAGCGAGAAGGCGAAGCCCTAAATCTCCCACGAACGGAGGTGTCCTTGTTGCGCCGTCACCGTCGCTGGTTTTTCGCCGCATCAGTGTTGACGCTTCTAATTGACCAGATAAGCAAAGCACTCGTTCGGGCTTACATACCTTTGGGCGCGAGTGTCCCCATCGTCCCGAACGCAATTTACCTCACCCACACTCAAAACCCGGGCGCAGCCTTCGGCTTGTTTCCGAACGCGACCATGTTGCTTATCATTGTCGCCTTGTTCGTCAGCGCCGTCTTCCTTTGGCTGGGGCGGCAAGGTTTTGACAGGAGAAGGATTGCAATTGCAATGGGCATGATGTTGGGAGGGGCTGTAGGAAATTTGCTTGACCGAGTGAGGTTCGGTGCTGTGACCGACTTCATTGACCTTAGGGTCTGGCCTATTTTCAACTTTGCCGATACAGCCTTGACAGTCGGCGCTTTGTTGCTCCTTTGGTGGGGCGCAATTGCTCAGCCTTCGGAAAGCCACCAAAAGGCAAACGAGAGCCTTGAAGATAAAACGGCGGGCTTGGAACAGCGTGAGGAGGCAAAGGGGTGAGTTCTTTCGGCTAAGGAAGCAGTTAAGGTTTGGCGAAGTTAACTTCGCCGTTCGGTTGAGCCACAATAGTTTGACCTGCGGTCAACTGAATTTCTTGCCCTTTCACCGTTCGGACAGAAACAACTCCGTGCTCAACTTCCAGTCTCGTTTCTCCGTCGGGTTTAACCTCAACACGATAAGCCGTCCCTCTCACCGCTGCCGTGATTGCTGGCGTTTCAAGTTCAAGCCTTGAGCGGGCAGGTAACTTCCGCTTCAGGTTCACGAACACCACTCCCAAGTCAAGCCTGAACAAAGCGTCAAGGGCTTTCGTCGCCCTGTTGAAAGAGGAACGGGTGACCTTCAATTGAGTGTTCGGACCTATCCGCATCTCAACTTCGTCAACCCAATGCAAGACGACGAAACTGTCTTTTCCAGTTTTCACAGTCGTGCCAGCAAGGACGAGTGAACCTACTTTCAGCGGTCGTTCTACGGTTTCTTTCCGACCCAACTTTGGAGGCAACACCGCCACCACATCGCCTTTGACTTCGGTCACTTTCGCCACGAGGGGCGCAATCCGCAAAGTTTCTATTGAGCCGAAAATCAAGAGCGTCAAGGCAACTAAACCGAGCAACAGCGCCAAAGAGCCTAACCTCATCTTGAGGCACCTCCTTTGTGCCTGCTGTTGCTATTATGCCTTAAACTACGCCGCTGCTAAACTGAAAACGGTGACGGAGATGCAATGGGCGAGAGAGGGCAAAAGGTTCATCACTGTGGGCATTTTGTCGGCGCTGTTAAGTTTCGCTGCTGTCAACCTAACGCCGCTTTACTGGCTGAGCGAAAGGGTAACGGATGGGCTTTTGCGAAAGTTCAGGCAGGTCAGCCGCCCAGATTTAACCCTCGTCGTCATTGACGATGAAAGTTTGCGGGCTTTGGGGCGTTTCCCCTTTGACAGAACTGTTTACGCTCGGATGCTTGACAGGCTTAAGGCGGCGGGAGCAAAAGTCGTTGCTTTCGACATCCTCTTCGTTGAGCCAACACCTTCGGACAAAGCCCTTGCCGAAGCGATGAAAAGGTTTGGGAAAGTCATCTTGGGAGTCAACCTGTCGCTCAAAAGCGAAGGGAAAGTTCCGAAGCGTTTTTTGCTGCCGCTCAACTTCACTCTGCCGCTCAAAGTCGCTGGTGTGACATTGCCACCTGAGCCCTTGCTTTCGGCTTGCTACAGTCTCGGCTTTGTCTATCCCTTCCCCGACCGAGATGGGGTTTGTAGGAGTTTGCCTTTGGCAGTTGAGTTGACCGAAGCGGGAGGCGTTATCCCTTCCCTCAGTCTCGCTGCAGCAATGGCTTTCCTTGGTGAGCCACAAATGTCACCCGACTCCATTCGTTGGCGAAATCGAGTTATCCAACTCGGTAGCGATTGGGACATTCCAGTCCTTCCTCCCTTCTCGCCGGAGAGGGTTGGCTTCCCGTCTGTCTCGCTCGTGAAAGTTCTTGAAGGCAAGTTTGACCCAGAGTTAGTTCGCGGGAAGTTAGTTTTGGTCGGCATGGGCGCTTCAGGTTTGTCCGACCGACTGCCAACATCCACCGACCCACTGGCATACGGGGTTGAAATTCACGGAGCAGCCATCAACGCACTATTGACAGGAAAGTTTCCCAAGCACATCCCTTTCTGGCTTCAAGTCCTCATTGCGCTTGCGTTTTGCATTCCTGCCAGCGGTTCCTTGCTCCTTCCCCGTTTTCACCAAAGCCTTCTCGTCTTCGTGGGCTTGACGCTTGCAGCCTACATACTCGCTTTGCTCTTGCTTCGGTGGGGATTCGTTTTGGCGCTTGTGCCTTTGCTCCTTTCCCTTGTGATGGCTTTCGTTGTTGCAACAGGTCTGCTTTTGGAAATCCAAAGGTTCGCATTGGAACGGATTCGGGCTTATGTCGCTCAACCCGTCACGGAAGCCATCGCCTCTCCGCAAGAGATGCTGCGGATGGGCGAGCGCCGCGAAATCACCATCCTTTTCTCCGACATCCGTAACTTCACCCAAATTGCAGCCACTTTGCCGCCATACGAGGTCGTTGGGCTTTTAGAGTCATACTTCAACCGCATGACCGAGATTGTCCGAATTTATGGAGGCGTCGTTGACAAGTTTTTGGGCGATGGGATGATGGTTTTGTTTGGCGTCTCTTTCGGTCAGACTGACCACGCTCAAAGGGCGGTGCTTTGCGCTTGGCAGATGCTTGAGGAGTTGAGTGCAGTGAATTGGGAATGGGAACGGGTCACGGGTTCACCGTTGCGCATCGGGATTGGCATCAACACAGGCATCGCTATCATCGGTGAAATTGGGGCTGAATGGCGAAAGGAATTGACGGCTCTGGGGGCAGCGGTCAATTTGGCTCAAAGGTTGGAGCAGTTGACAAAAGATTTGGGAGCGGCTTTGCTCATCGGCGAAAACACCTACTACAAGGTCGCCGATTTGGTCGTCGCCGAGCCGTTAGAACCGATGACCGTCAAAGGTTTTGACCAACCCATCGTCGCCTATAAAGTGACTGGGCTGACAGAACTGGGACAGCAAATCAGGAGGTCAATTTTGGCGACTGGAGTTTGAGCGTGGGACAGGCTAAAAGCCACGCTCAAGCGAATGTGGCAAAATGATGCGACGGTTTGAAGTAAATTGCTCAACTTGAGCGTGTGGGAAAAAAACCGATGGAAGCGAGGAGGCGAAGGAAGGATGAGGAAAGCGTTTGTGGCGATTTTATTCGTTTTTGTCGCTGTCGCAACTGCACAAGATTTGGAGCCGGCGCGATTTTTGCGTTATCCTGCCTTTTCCCCAGATGGCAAACAAATTACCTTCAGTTACATGGGCGACATTTGGGTCGCGCCCGCTGAAGGTGGCAATGCCATCCGCTTGACAGTTCACCCTGCCCATGACATCCGTCCACGATTTTCGCCCGACGGCAAATGGATTGCCTTCAACTCCAACCGGGAAGGCAACTACGACATCTTTTTGATGCCCGCGAAAGGAGGTAGACCGAAACGGTTGACTTATCACAGCGCCGACGACATTCTCGGTGATTGGTCACCCGATGGTCGTTGGATTGTTTTCAGCAGCAACCGTGACCACCGCTTCGCGCAAATCTACCTGCTGGAAGTTGAGACGGGATATGTCCGCCGGCTCACAAGCGACGAAACAAACTTACACTCGCCTACTTTCTCGCCGGATGGTCGCTACATCGTTTTTTGTCGTGGTGGGACAAGTTGGTGGCGAAAAGGCTATAGAGGGAGCGCAAACAGCGAAATTTGGAGATTGCCCATCACCATTGAAGGTGACCGCATTGCCACAGGTAAGCCCGAACGGTTGACTTACTATGAGGGCAATGACTGGTTCCCAATGGTTTCGCCCGATGGAACGCTTTATTTCGTGAGCGACCGAACGGGCGTTTTCAACATATGGCGAATGCCATTAATTGGGGCGAGGGGCGAGGGACGAAGGACGGGGGAGTCAAAGGCAGAGCAAGTGACAAACCACGGAGACAGGGTTTTGTATCCCAACTTGAGCCGTGACGGGAAGTTCATCGTTTATGAGCACGACTTTTCGCTTTGGGTTGTCCCGACGAAGGGCGGTGAGCCGAAACGGTTGACAATTTTTGCTCCCAGCGATGAGCCACAAAATAGGTTGCAAAGGTTGGCGCTGACAAGCCAAGCAACTGAGTTCGCTCTGTCTCCCGATGGCAAGCAAATCGCTTTCGTCGTTCGCGGCGAGATTTTCGTGGTCAATGTTGAGAAGGGTGGCGAGGCGAAACGCATAACCGATCACCCTTACCGCGATTTTGACATTGATTGGTCGCCTGACGGTAAAAAACTCGCCTTTGTCTCCGAACGGGACGGAAATCGAGAGGTTTACATCGTGGACATCCGGACAAGAGAATTGAAGCGGCTCACAAACACGCCCGACGCTGCCGAAAGCAACCCTAAGTGGTCACCGACGGGCAACTATGTCGCTTTCATCCGAGGTCCTTTCGGACGGCAACTTTGTTGGGTTGATGTCAACACCGGTGAGGAAAAAGTTGTCGTGGAAGGACCGCTCATCGGTGAGTTCGCATGGAGCCCCGACGGTCGCTGGATTTGCTTTAACCGCCGCGACCCAGCCAACAATGTCACTGACCTTTACATCGTCCCGTGGAACGGTGGCGAACCCGTGAATGTCACTCGCATGCCTTATTGGAACGGGAGCATCGTCTGGACTAAAGATGGCAAGAACATTGTCTTCCGCAGCAACCGCACTGACGACAATGTTGACATTTATGTCCTGCCGTTAGAGCGCCCGAAGGAGAAATTGGACGAGGAGGAAGGCGAAAGCGAAAAGAAGCCACAAGAGCGGAAGGAAGGCGAAAAGAAATTGCCCGAAGTCAAAATTGACTTCACCGACATCCACAAGCGAATCAGGCGCTTGACAGCAACAGTGTTCAACGAAGGCAGTTTTGCCGTTTCGCCCGACAGCAAAACGGTCGTGTTCGTTGCCACACCTGTTGACCAACCCGAAATTTGGTCGGTGCCTTTGGAAGGTGGTTCGCTGACGCGATTGGCTTCAGGCGTTCCAGCGTCGCAGTTGCAATTCTCGCCTGACGGAAACCGCATCTATTTCCTGTCAACGGGAGGGACTATCCGCTACCTGACCCGACCTGCTGGCTCGCTCGGTTCTGTCAATTTCACTGCACGGCTCACCGTTGACCGAGTCGTTGAATTACAGCACATGTTCGACGAAGGTTGGAGGTTGCTGAAGGAACAGTTTTACGACGAGAAGATGCACGGCGTTGATTGGGACGCCATGAGGGAGAAATATCGCCCCCTGATCGAGCATGTCGCCGCCAAAGAAGACTTTTACGCCTTAGTCAGCATGATGTTGGGCGAACTCAATGCATCCCACTTGGGCATCGGCGGACCGACAGTCAGCGGACCTGAAACGGCTTACTTGGGTGTCTGGTTTGACCCCGAACATCGTGGTCCTGGCGTGAAAATTTCCGCCGTGCTCAAAAATTCACCAGCCGATAGAGACGAGAGCAGGTTGAATGTCGGCGAGTTCATCTTGGCAATTGATGGTGTGGAAGTTTCAAACAACGAGCAAATTTGGGACGCGTTGGCTGATAAAGCGGGACGGGTAGTTGAATTGCTTGTCAACGATAAGCCCACGAAGGAAGGAGCGAGAACCGTCAAAATTAAGCCGATCAACCGAGGGCAATGGTCAAATCTGCTCTACGAGGATTGGGTTGAGAAGCGGAAGCGGATGGTTGACGAGTGGTCAAATGGTCGCATCGGCTACATCCATATTCAAGCCATGAGCCAAAGCGAACTGCGAAAGTTTGAGCGGGAATTTTACGCTGAGGTCGTGGGCAAAAAAGAAGCGCTCATCATTGATGTCAGGTTCAACGGCGGCGGACGAATTCACGACGAGTTGTTGAGCATCCTGAAGCGGAGGCTTTACGCTCTGGAGCGGTATCGCGGAACCCCACCGTTCACTCAACCTTTCCAAGTTTGGCAGAAACCAACAGTTGTGCTCATCAATGAGTTTTCCGCTTCCGACGCTGAAATCTTCCCAAAGGCGTTTCGGGATTTGGGATTGGGGAAGTTGGTAGGGGTGCCAACTTACGGCGGTGTCATTGGCACTTACAATGTCACCCTCATTGACGGCACGACCTTCTTCCGAGTCCCAGTAACAGGGTGGCGAACTTTGGACGGCGTGAACTTGGAGAACTATGGCGTCAAGCCCGATATCCTCGTTGAACACTCGCCCGAAGATAATGCCAACGGAAACGACTTGCAATTGAAGGCTGCCGTTGACTTGCTACTGAAGGAATTAAGCAAAAAGTGAACCCGAGCAGAGAGACTTGGCAAAACGAGAGGACAAATTTGGGCATTCTACTCGCCGGAAGTTGACGCCCCAACATTCTCGATTGTTGGTTGGGTTGGGGGAAGGCTTGTCCTCTTTCCCCACAAAACCACACCTTTTCCGCTTATGCCCGCGAATACTAAGGTCGGTCTCCATTGTTCCCAGTCCCATGAAGGCAAAACTTTGCCCTCATACTTGTCCCCGCTGTAGGTGAAAACGAAATCGTTTTTCCCCACTTTCCTCACGGTTCCTTGCCCGGTGTCTACACGGGCAGTCTCGGACAAGATAGGGGTGTTGACGGCAGGGTCAAAGATGATGAACTCCCATTCGCCACTCAACACTTCTTCGGGGATCTCTTGTTCTTCCTCCTCACCAGCATACCTTTGCGGCGATACGAGTGGCCAACCGTCATGGGTCCAAACGAGTTTCCGAACATGAAGATACATCCATGCTGGGTCTCGTTTCTCGCGGACATGGTGGACCATAAACCAGCCCCTCTCGGGGTCCTTCAAGATGCTGCAGTGTCCTGGGGCTATCCAAGTTTCTCCGTCCCTGAACCCATATCCGCCAAGGATTTTCGTCCCAACGGACCAAGGTTCCGAAGATGTATCGGTCATCGCTTTGCCGTTGTAGTCAAGGTATGGACCCGTGACTTCTTTTGAACGGGCGACGCGGACATTGTAGTCGCGGAAGAGGGAGTCGTAGGACACGAATAAGTAGAACATGTCAAAGTCTGGGTTGTAGACGATATATGCCCCTTCAACTGCTCCGTGCACCGAAGCAGGTCTTCGTGCCAGCAGAATCTTTTTGCTTGGGTCAACAACTTTCCCAGTTTCAGGGTTAAGGGGTGTGATGTAGATGCCGCCAAAATACGAACCGTAAACAAGCCAAGGTCTACCGTTCCTGTCAAGGACCACATTTGGGTCGATGGCGTTTGCTTCGTCGCCCCAAGTCGTCTTGACAACTTCACCCAAATCCTCCCAAGGTCCCGCTAACGACTTGCTACGCGCCACGCCAATGTAGGAGCGGTTGGTGCCAAAGATGGAGACGCAATAGTAGAGGTAAAACCAATCGCCGATCTTAACCACATCTGGTGCCCAAATTCCCCTGGCTCTTGGAACCCACTCCAAAGCTTTCTCGGGGATACCATTGAAGGCGTAGCCGAACCATTCCCAGCGAATTAAATCACACGAGCGGCGAACTTGAATACCGGGGCGTGGTGGTCCGCCCACTCGGACATCCGTTGAGAAGAGGTAGTAGAACTCGCCATCCTTGACGATAGCAGGGTCGTGGACATTGTAGACCGTCCATCGTTTTTCGTCGTTGAGCCCAGCCACATCATACATGGGGTATCTGGGCGGTTCACTGGGGAATTTGATGGTTTTACTCGGTGAAGCACAGTCAAGACAAGACAGGGCAAAAGCGAAAAGGGCACTTGGGAGCAGCAGTTTGACCATTTCAAACGAAGCGAACGCAAATTTTGCCATCTCACCACCTCCGTGTTCTGTCCCTCGGTGTTCTGTCCTTTGCTAACGCAGCACCAACTTGGTCAAGGAAAAAGGCTGCAAGGTGATGTTGAGAGTGTTGCCGTCTTTAAGAGACGCTGGGACCTTTCTCGGGACAATTTTGGTTGGATTGTCCCTTGTGTTTCGGTCATACCAAGTTTCGCCGATAAGGGCAACCGCTTCAACCTCACTCGCCTTGAACCCGTCCAAACGAACAGTCAAATCAATCGGTCCGCTCGTTGCACAGCGGTGAACAATTGTCAAGATCAAATTTCCCTCAGGGCTCAAAACTGCCATCGGGTCAATAACAGGGACCTTGGACAGCGGTGGGATGTGCCCGAACTGTCTGCTCGTGGTGTAAGTGGCACAGGATAATTGCAAACTCACGGGGAAGCCGCCCGCAAGGTCAGATAGCAAGACATGGGCGTAGTGAACAGGGTTAGCGTAAACTCGTTCCCTTTCTTTCCTCAACCCTCCACCATGGTTGACGGTTGCCGAGTGAGTTATCAGTTCAACGAAATCACCCAAGCGGATTGCCATATTGGCAATGGTGGCAAAGTAAAGGGCTTCGGAAATGGTGTCTTGTGAGGGCATCGTCCACGGCGCCAACTTGCCATCGGGCTTAACCTCTCCGACAAAGTGTGCGAAAAATTGCAGTTCAGTAATTGCAAGGCGCGGTTCGTCAATTCCGGCAGCAAGCATCCTTTCCCTCAACCGCGAATATCGCTCTTCGAGCACCGTCGCATAGCCCATGAAAGCATGGAAGAGCTCAACAGGGTCCGTATTCGCATCCACCGCCCCACCTGTTAGAATGTGGTCAGTGATGCATTTGAGTTTTCCCCTCGCCCCCTCGATAAGGCGCATGTTCCATTCTGAGAGAGGTTCGTTTCCATAACCGCAAGCGAGCACATAAATGTTTGGGTCAACCTTCATCATCGCCTCGCGAAAACGCAGATACCTGTCAAGATAGCCATCGGGTGTAGTCCAGAAAACTTGCCAGCGACCGTAAAGTTCATTGCCGATCTCCCAGAACCGAACATTGTATGGCTCGGGGTGACCGTTTTGCGCTCTCAGTCGTCCCATTGGTGTATCTGGGGAACCGTTGCAATATTCAACCCAAGCGGCTGCCTCTTCTGGTGTCCCATCCCCAGCATTTACGCAGATCAAAGGTTCGCCCCCAACAACTCGGCAGAAAGCGATGAACTCGTCTGTCCCAAACAGGTTGAACTCTAAGCCCTCCCACGCAGGGTTGGGAACGGTTGGGCGGTTGTCAACGGGACCGATGCCCCACTGCCAATGGTATCCCGACGCGAAATTGCCGCCTGGCCATCTCAAAATTGGCAAGCGTGCCTCTTTCAAGAAGCGAACCACATCTGGGTCAGCGCCGTTAATGTGGTCATCGGGGTAGAGTAAAACTCTGCTGACGACAAAGTGGGCAGGCGGGTCTGCTGCTATTGAGAACTGGTAAAGTGCTGTCGCAGGAACAGTCGGAGGGAGTTCAATCCGCCCCGTAAATGTTTGCCAGTCCGTTTGAAGGTGAACTCGCACACGGGTCACAATTTCGCCTGTCTCAACTAAGGAGAGCATGAGTTCTATGGGTTTTGGCTCAAAAACTGACCTCGCAACGATGCGGAACTCATAGCCCTTAGTTCTGTGGAGCGGCAGATAAATCCACTGGGCGATGCCTTGCGGGAGACCGTTGGAGGAACGGAAAACCTCAACCCTTTGAGCGCGACCGCCTTTTGGACCGACATCAGGGCTGCATCGGACTTCTTCCCTCCCGCCTGTCGGAAACCAAGGATAGGCGCAGCCATTGAAATAAGCGTCAATGACTCGATCGGCATTCGGCCATCCCATCCAAGCGGCGTGTCCGCGAATTCGCCTTGCAATTTGCTCCCTGTCAGTCAAGGGACGAGTTCCGCCGTCGGGATGGTCATCTCCCGCCCAAAACTGCCATTTGCCAAAAATTGGGTTGTCGAGGATTTGAGCGTCCATGCCATGATAAATGTTTGCGCCGAGGTGTTCACAAAACTTGCCGAACAATCGAGGAGTGACGGGGGAAGGAGACTTGACGCTTGTGTCAACTACCAAACCAGATTTGCCAACTTCTCCGTTCGGTTCAATGTGAAGCAAAGTAACTGTCCCACTCATTCGTCCCACCTCACTTTAGGCAAAAATTGAGCCGCCAAAATTTTGCCACCCTGCGACCTATCCTTCGACTTCCCAAAGTGCTCTATTCTATGGCAGCGCAAATTCCTCCAAAGGAGGCGTGACGAAAAATGAACGAGCAAAGCGAAGTTCAGGAACTGCGTGAAGTGATGACAGCGCTGAGGGAAACAGCATTGCCTATGCTACGGGACATTGTGGGTCTCCTGCCCAACTTGCTTCAGGTTACCGCTCAGCCGCAAAAGGCACTGCCAGCGGCGCAGGAGAGGTGAAGGGCTGAGAAGGTATGACCTTGCTAAGGCTAATTGCGAGTGGCGTGGCGCTGTTTGTTCAGTTCTGCGTTTTGGTGTGTTCCGCATTTGCGTCAATGCTTTGGATAACGGTGAAACATTCTCGGCAGCGTCGGCGAAGCATTCGCCGCTTTGAAGTGGAGTTGGAGCGGAAAGGCGTTAGGAACTGAGGGAGCAAGTGGTGGAGCGATACAAGCGGATGCCAAATTAGCTTGAGGTGGCTAATTCGTGGAAGCAGCGCCGATGAAGTCAAGTTTCTCGGGAAGGACGGATGCCTTCAAGAGAGGCGGAAAGTTATGGCTTCGGAGTGGCGAAAGGTCAAGGAAGATGTCCTTGTCGTCTTGGCTGCGATGGCTGGTGACTTGGAAGCCTTTGATGAACTTGTGCGCAGGTATCGCCCGGCTGTTCTCGCTGTCGCCTATCAAATCTCAGGTTCATGGGACGACGCTGAGGATGCGACTCAGGAAACTTTCCTAACCGTCCTGAAAGCACTTCCGACTTTGCAGAACCCGCACAAGTTCGGCGCTTGGCTTCACGCCATCGCCCGACATCAAGCGATGAGGCATTTGAACCACAAGCAGCGATGGGAATTTGACGAACTTTTGCTTGAGCGCTGGGAGGCTCAAGTTGAAGAGGACACTTTTGAGCGCATGGAAAAGCGGGAACGATACGAAGAATTACACAAAGCCCTTCAGGATTTGCCTGAAATGTATCGGCTGGTCATCTGGCTTCACTACTTCGAAGACATGCCGCTCAAACGCATCGCTTCTTTCCTCGGCGTGCCGTTAACGACTGTCAAGTGGAGGATGCATGAGGCGAAGCGAATGCTCAAAGAGCGAATGAGCAGAGCAAAATAACGCTTGAAGGAGGGACGAACTCATGGAGCAGCAAGAGCGCCAAGAGAAACGACTCAGAGCAGCCTTGAGGATGGCGGAAGTGCTCAGGAGGGAAGCAAGGCACTGTGCCGATTTGCCCCCGGGGTTGCGACCAGAAAAATTAGCGGGTGCTGGAAAACAGTTCAACGAGTTGGTCAACTGGATGCAGCAGGAACTTGGAATTAGGTTGCCGTTCTCGCCGTTGCCCGATGACCCAGACCCGACAACGCTCTCTCTGGCGGCAACTCAGTTGGTCGGAGCATTGCAAGTTCTCATCGGCGAGGAAGTCGTGGAAGAGCCAAAAGAGCGAAAGCGAGAACCTGTTCTGCGAATCCGGGAGCAAAAATCGCCCGTTGAGTTTTCCGAGTTGGTCATCACATCCGCTGAGGAGTTGGCTGAACTGTTGAGGACAGGGTTGCCCGAGTGGATTAAAAGCGTCGTCGCAAAGGCTACTGAAATCGCCGAAAAAGCGGTCTCCAAAACAACCGAAGGGATTGAAAGGACAGCCCAAACTGTTCAGATTGAATGCGAAGAGGAAAAGGAAGAAGCGGGAGCGGAGAAAGCAGAGCAACTCGAGGAACTCGGCGAGCACATTGAAGAACTCACCGAGGAGTTAGCGGAAGTTGAAGAGGAATTGGCAGAGGCTGTCGAAGAAGGCTACTTGACGGAAGAGTTGAAGGCTCAACTTGAAGCAAAGAAGGCTCGCATCAAGCAGAAGTTGAGAGAGACGCTGAGAGCACTTCAACATACCTTGGGCGAGTAAGTGCAAGCGTGTGTGCGTGAGTGCGAGCGGTGCAGGCGAAAGACTTTCACGCCTGCACCCATACACGCTTGCACTCGTATCACCAGATTGATGGGGCATCGGGTTTCGTCAAAACGCAGCTCCTTTCAGGACCTACCGAGACAGTGGCAATGGGAACACCCACCAATTCCTGCAACCTCATCACAAACCTTTGAGCGTTGGCAGGGAGTTTCTCCCACGAGCGACATTCTGACAAAGGCTCATCCCAACCAGGCAATGTCTCGTATACGGGTTCAACCTCTTCCAGAATGAACGACTCTGCCGGGAAAGTTGTGAGCATTTCGCCTCGCCATCGGTAAGCGACGCAAATCTTGACTTCGGGGTAGCCTGAAAGGACATCAAGTTTTGTCAAGGCGAGGGCAGTGCAACCGTTGACGGTGGCAGCGTATCGGACGAGGACAGCATCAAACCAGCCGCACCTTCTTGGTCGTCCCGTAGTCGCTCCATACTCCCGTCCCTTCTCCCTCAACTTGACTTGCTCTTCGCCCTGCAATTCCGTCGGGAAGGGACCTTCGCCGACCCTTGTAGTGTATGCCTTCGCAATGCCCAGAACGAAATTGATTTTTGTTGGTGGAAGCCCACTGCCAGTGCAAGCGCCGCCGGCAGTTGTGTTGGATGAGGTGACGAAGGGGTAAGTCCCGAAGTCAACATCAAGCCCAGTCCCTTGAGCACCCTCAAGCAAAATCCTTCTTCCGGCATCTGCTTGTTCGTTAAGCCATGTAACCGTGTCGGTGATGTAGGGCTGAAGCAACTCGGCGTATTTCAACAATTCGTCCAGCACGGCGTTGAAATCCGGTCTTTCGTCAGGGGGCAAGGCGTTGAAGAAAGCCTGCTTGTGCTCCCAGTTGATTCGCAGTTTCGTTTCCAACCTTTCGGGAAACTTCAAGTCGCCGACCCTTATGCCGACCCTGTCAACCTTGTCAACATAAGTTGGACCGACGCCTCTTCTGGTTGTGCCCAATCTCAACCGAGAACCTGCCATCTCCCTTGCAGCGTCCAGCATCCGATGGTAAGGCAAAGTCAAGTGGGCTCGGTCGCTGATTTTGAGCCTTTCAGGAGTGATTGAAATGCCGAGGGACGAAAGGGCTTCAATTTCGTCCAACAACGCTTTCGGGTCAACGACGACGCCATTGCCGATGACGCAAACTGTGTGCTCGTGAGTTATGCCTGAAGGGATGAGGTGCAAAGCAACCGGTTTGCCTTTGTAGACGACGGTGTGCCCGGCGTTAGCGCCGCCTTGGAAGCGAACAACGATGTCTGCTTCCTTAGCCAGCGTGTCAACCATCGCCCCTTTGCCTTCGTCTCCCCATTGAGCGCCTACAACAACGACCACAGGCATGTTCCGTTCCTCCTTTGAGAGCGAGACTTGCAGCAACGATTATAACAGCGCTCGGAACTTTTGTGGCACATTCCTGCAACCTTGACGCTGCCCTTTCCGAGTGTTATAAGTGTTAAGGGCACTTTGGCTTGAGGTAGCAGTTTGGGCGTAATCCGATCTTGTAGGGAGAGGTGAATCGCGAATGACCATGCAACCGGCAACAGGTCTAAAAAAACGAGTCTTGGTAGTGGACGACGAGCGTCACATCGTTCGCTTGGTTCAAGTCAACTTGGAACGGCAAGGCTACGAAGTCCTCACCGCTTACGACGGAGTTGAATGCTTGGAGAAAGCGAAATCGGAGAAACCCGACCTAATCATCCTCGATGTCATGATGCCTCGGATGGATGGATTTGAAGCCCTCCAGCGTCTCAAGACTGACCCTGAAACGAGCCACATCCCAGTCATCATGTTGACGGCGAGGGCTCAAGACCGGGATGTCCTGCAAGGTTACCAGTATGGCGCCGACTTATACCTGACCAAACCTTTCAGCCCGCTGGAACTGATTTCTTTGGTCAAGCGAGTGTTTGAGAGCCAAGAGGAAGAGACTGGCACTTACAGACTCTGACATACCTCGCCCGCTTTGACAATGCTTGCGAGGAAAAAAAACCGGGCTTTTTGGTGCGAAGCCGCCAAACAAGGTTAGTTGGCTCGCATGAGTTTGGGATTCCGACTTGAACCACATTGAGGGGAGGAATTTGCGATGTCAGTGAGGGCGTTTTTGGGGTTAGATGTTGGGACGCAGAGTGTCAAGGGAAGGGCGATTGACGAAGACGGAAATCTTCTGGCAGAAGCGAGCACCGAGTATCCACTCTACATCCCCCAACCCGGCTGGACGGAACAAGAACCTGCAGAAATGTGGCAAGCAACTTGTGAGACCATACGGAAAGTCGTTGATGCCCTTCAGCGCCGTGACCCGCCAGCAGAAATTGCAGCTGTGTGCGCTACAGGTCAAATGCACACGATGATTTTGCTGGACAAAAACAAGCAACCTTTGGGACGAGCGCTGCTTTGGAACGATGGGCGCGCTGCAAAGGATGCAGAAGAAGGTACAAATCTGCTCAAAAGCAAGTTGGGCGAGCGATACCTGATTGACACAATCTGCAACGATTTCCTCGCCAATTGGACTGGAGCCCACTTGTTTTATGTCCGCAACCGAGCCGAAGAGTTCGCAAAGGGAGTTCGCAACTTTGAAACCGAAAGGTGGGCGCAAGCGTGGGAGCATGCCGTCACTTTCGTGACGCCGAGGGATTTCATCGTTCTGCAGTTGACAGGAGAAGTCGCTATGGACATGTGTGGCGGTTCTGAAACTTCGCTAATGGACATTCCCAACAAGCGATGGGCTTTGGACGCCTTCAAAGTCTTGGGCATTGACAAATTGCAACCACCAACGCTTTATGAGCCGGGCAGCGTGATTGGGAAGGTAACTCGCCAAGCTGCTGAAGCCACTGGGCTCAAGGAAGGCACGCTCGTCATCGCAGGCGCTGGTGACTGCCTTGCAGGTGCATTAGCGGGTGGAGTTTTGAAAGTCGGTCAGGTTTTGTTCACTCTGGGGACAAGCGGCGTCGTTGTCGCACCCATCGGCGAAAAACCTTTGGTTGACGAACAACTGCGGACTCAAGTCCATTACTCAACCGTCCCCAATGTGCTCATCAATATGGCTTGCGTTAACGGTGCAGGAATCGGGTTGCGGATGTTCCGTGATGTGTTGGGCGATGTTTACAAAACGGCGGCTCAAAAGTTTGGAGTTGACCCTTATGACTTGCTCACGGAGCGGGCAAAGCAAGTTCCTCCCGGAAGTCACGGGATTTTGTTTTCGCCTTACATCACTGGCGACAGAATTGTCAAGGCACCTCAGGGGCGCGGTGCTTGGTATGGCTTGACGGCATTTTTGATGGAGCCCGAAAGCGGTGGCGATGCTTGTCTCATCAGGGCAGTTCTGGAAGGTGTTTGCTTCGCGGTTCGGGACGGTTGGGAGATTATCCGACAGTTGCTCTCTGGAGTTTCCTTTGAGCCAATTCGGATGGTCGGCGGCGGCGCGAGAAGCCCGTTCTGGTGCCAATTGACAGCCGACATCTTCGGGCACCCAGTTGCCACTACAACTGCAGAAGATGCTTCCTACGGGATGGCTTTGCTCGCGGGAGTTGGCGCTGGAGCCTTCAGCATTTGGGAAGCGGCTGAGCGAATCAAAATCGTCCGCGTCTTTGAGCCCAATAGAACCATCTCAGCCTTTTACGACCTCTTCTACCGCGAGGTCTATCACCGCCACTATGACCGCAGCCAGAGGGAATTGGATGCAGCCATAGAGCGAATTCTCAACAGTCGCGAATACGCTGAAGCAGTAGAGGTGTGGAGGAAGGGTTAGTTCGATTAGCCGAAGAAAAGGAACTTCCGCCGCTTCGGTTCCTCTATGGGCAAACCTGCCAATCGTCTCGCTGCCCGCCGGATGGCTTTTGCGACTTCGCTTTCTGGTCTTGAGATGACCAATGGCTCACCCAAATTCACTGATTGGACGACTGTCCGTCCGTCATTCGGGATAGTGTCCCAGACCTCCAAACCGAGTTGGCTAGCTATGAATTCCGGCGTCAAATCGGCATCGGCTTGAACCCTGTTGAATAGCAACTTAGGGGTCACTTTCCAGCGGCTCATGCCCAAAGCCAAAGCCTTCGTCGCCCTCAGGGACAGCAAATCCCATGGGACGGCAACGATGATGACTTCGTCCATCAAAGTCAACAACTCCAAATCGGGGACATAAAGGGTCAGCGGCGTGTCAACGAGGACGAAACGATAACCCTCCCTCAGCGCCTTCAAGACCGCCTCAAGCCGTCCCAAGTCAATGTATTCTGGCAAGTTGCGTTCTGGCGAAAAGAACCAAGTGTAGAAGTGGACGCCGCTTTCGTGGCGGACGGCATATGGTCTGAGTAGTTCCAAGTCAACCTCGCGAACAGCCTCAGGGATTTCACTCAAAGTCATCCTCGCCGTCGCATTCACCAAAGCCAAAGTATCACCGATGAAAAGGTCAAGCAAAGCAACTGGCTCTTTCGTTTCCTCAGCGAGGGCGATGGCAAGGTTGACGATAACGGTCGTTTTCCCGACACCGCCTTTGCCACTACTCAGAGCGATGACTTTGCCTTCAATCTTCTTCTTTTCCGGCGCAGGTGCTACTGTTAGTCGCCATTGCCGACCGCGAGGAGATTCCAGCACTTCACGAATCATTTGCTGGATTTGCTCGACCGTTGACGATTTGGGCAGCACATCTTCAACTCCAGCCAGTGCGGCATCTTTCAGGAACGCTTCGTCCTTCCTGTCGGTGAACAAGACGACAGCCGTTGAGAGTTTCTGTTCCCTCAAAAGCCGAGCCAAAGCCAATCCGTCAAAGTTTGGTTCGTCGCCGTTAACGAAAACGAAGTGTGGTGCTAAAGTGACGGCGCTTTCAGCGAGAGCCTCTTGTCCATCAGAAGGCTGAATGCGCCCAACTATGAGGACCGGCAAATCACCAATTGCATCAAGCCCCGATAATTCCACTCCAGCCAGCAAAATCCTCAATGATGCCCGATGAAGTTCCGAATCCGCCATAGCCGCCGAAAACGCCTCCTTCCAGTTTTGAGCGATGTTTGCTATTGGCGAGTCACAATGACTTCCTCTCGCTCGGTTCCACGATAAACGACCACTGTCCGGACAGGAGCAACTGGGCGGGATGGTGTAACTTGCTGGACAACTGGGCGAGGGGGTTGCGGCTGCGCAGCGGTTGGAAGTTTCTCCGGTGAACGCAAAGGCGGTGTCAGGAAGTAGTCTCGTTCGTTGCGGAGAACCGTCAAAGTTCGTCCCTCTTCTAAAGCCCTTGCCAACCGAACCGCTTCAGCAGGTGTTACCGCCAAAACAATTCGCCTCATTGTAGCAGCGGCTTTTGTGCCTTCACCTTCAGGGGCTGGCTTGGGTTGCGCCGCTTGCGGTTCTGGTGGAGCGGGAGTAGTTTGAGCCGCTCTGGACAAAATCCGTTGCCTCAACATCTCTTCCCTGCTCATGCCCGGGACATAGTTTTCAGCAACCAAAACTTGTGCCCTTCGGACGATAATTTCGGCAACTGTTGTGTCACCATGTCGGTGAGTGGCAATCACATCAACCAAATCGCCGGGCAAAAGGATGTCCGCAGCGCCCTCGGTGAAGGGTTGATACAAAACGAAGCCTCTCATCCCGATGGGCACACTGAATTCCCTTAGTTGTTCGGGCGGTGGCATGAGTTGAGATATTCGCAGCGGCGTGTCTTTGGGAACCTCTTGGAGTAAGATGGAGTTCGTCACCGCTTCCAAACTTGTAGCGGCGTCTTTCGGGACTTTGTCCTCGGGCAACTCAACGACACGGACATCGGCGCTGCTAATCCGTGCCCCTTTCGGCAAATCCCTTACCGCCACGATGACAGGAACTTTCTTGACAACTTGCTCCTGACCTGCTGGCGGGGCGGATGGTCCCTGCCCGCGCCGAGTCACCCACAAAGTGGCGACCAACGCAACACCCGCACAAACCACTGCCGCCAAAAGCAACACCCGGCGCTGTGGCATCGATTCTGTCCCCCTTCCAACAGAAGAACTCTGCATCATTTTGTCACCTCCTGCAAGGCTTTTTCAAGGGAGCACCCGAAGCCTGTCTTCCGCCCCGCTCCATCTCTCTGTCCCATACATATGCCACAACTGCGGCGGAAGTATGTGATAATCGCCGGGCACCTCAGCCCTCAGGAGGTAGCGAACCAAATATCGCCCTGAACTTCGGAAGAAAGTCACCGTCCTGTCATCACGAACTTCCTTCGGCTTCACCGCACATTCTCTGCCTTCACTGACCTCCACAGTCTGCCCCTCAAAAACCCTCATCCCAGCAGGGATTGGGTCTTCAAGCACGGCAAAGTCAATTGGGCAGTTGACTTTCAGGGTCACCCTAATCAAGTCACCGACCTTGACAGAATCTCCGCTTTGGAGCGGTTTCGCCCGCCACTCAACTCGTCCACCCTCAGCAATGTAGGGCTCAAGTTTCTCATACTGCCGTTGCACCCTCTGTTTGCCAGTCAGCAACTCACCCGTTCTCTCTGGGAGCATCAAGGCTTGCTTGCTTAACAGAGTGACCCAAAGTGTTGAGCCTTGCGGTTTGCGGATTTCCACTTCGTTTGCGCCCAATTTCAATTTGCCTGTCAGCCTGACCATCAATTCAGGTTGGAACTGTGCATCTGGCGGGAGTTGAAGGTTCTGAGACGAGCCGTTAAGTGAAACTGTGACTGTCATCGGAGTTTGGGCTTCAACCTTCCCTTTGTCCCTTGTCCCCTGTCCCTTGCCCCTTTCAAAGCGATGGGCGAACTCAAGCATCGCCTCCAAGATTGCCGCTGTGTCCTTGGTTGAAATCCAACCGTCGCCCTTTCGGTTTTGCAACAGCCCTTTCACCGTCTCGGCTGCCAATTCCGCATCTATCATCCCCGTCCGCATCAAAGCCAGCAGAGCCCACGCCGTCGTTTCATCGTCGGTTGTCCAACGGTGCATCCAAGTTGAGCCACGAACTGACCAACGCAGTTCGCCCTTAAAAGCAATTGAAGCGTGGAGCAACTTTTCAGCCAACTGTTTAGTTTCAGGTCGCTGCCACTCGTGAAGCGCCAAGGTTAGAAAAGCGAGACCGTAAGGCGAACAGCGGTTGACGATTTCGTTAGGCACGGGTTGTTGGGGTGAAGGGAAAGAAGCGGGAGCAAAAAGTCTCGGATGCTCTAAAATCGGGATTTTCGCTCCAGCCCTTGACAATGCAAAAAGGGCGAAAGCGACCGTATCGCTGTCACGGTTTCGCCATCCCTCGCTCAGCATTTCCTCAATGGCTTTGATGCCTTTCGCCAGAACGACTTCGCTCACATCAAAACCTGCTCGCTTTGCCTCTGCCAATCCCCGAACCACCAGAGAAGTCATCCACAAATTGGTCTCATCGTCTTCCCACCAGCCCCAACCGCCATCTTCGTGCTGGAACCGATAAAGCCGTGCCAGCCCTCGCTGAACCATTTTCGGCAATTCCTTCTCAAGCCAAGCAACCTTTACCCCCCGCTCCTTCAAAACCCGCCAAACCAAAAGGTCGGGCAGGAAACTGTCCATAGTCTGTTCAACGCAGCCGTAAGGGTAAGTCGCCAGATATTCCAGTGCTCCAAGCAAAGCGGAGAAGATTGACGGCGCAAGCCTGACGCTAATTTGGCTCGCCCACAAATCTGCGTTGGGCGGCAAAACAATCGTCAACTTTCGCGCTGTCTCGTTGGGGGAGAGCATGACCGTCTGCGAGACAACCTTTTTGGCAGCGTGGGGCAAAACAGTGATGACCCGCTGTTCTGCATCCGTTCGTCCATTGTCACTTTTCGCCCGAACGGTGATGACAAATCGCCCTGAACGCTCCGCCACAAAATCCCATTTCACCGTCGCAGTTTCGTTGGGACGAACGGTGACAGTTTGGGGCGGAAGCGATAGCACTGGAGAGGGGCGAGGGACGAGGGGCGAGGGGCGAGTAATGGGTTGCTGTCCCGAAACAAACTGAAAATTTGCCCCTTGTCCTGACGAAGCGACCGTCAGTTTTTCCGCCTCCGTGCCTTCAAACCTAATTTGCGCTTCAACGGTTGCAACGCAACTTCGGTCAGTGTCGTTGTGGACGATAGCGCTTATGGTCGTCTGGTCGTTTTGTGTGAGAACAAGGGGAGCGGCTATGCGGACGCCGAAGGGGACAGCGCACCGAAACTTCGTCACGCCGTAGCCGACATTTGTGTCAATGGTGTGAGCCACAACGGTCACCCGCCATTGGGTCAGCGTGTCAGGAACTTTCAACCGAACTTGGGCGTTGCCTTTCTCGTCGGTGATAACATGGGGCAGCCAAAGGGCAGTGTCTGGGAAATAGCGCCGAACAGTTTCAATTTCCCCCTTGTCGCCTTGCCAAGCCAACCAAGGGAACGAGTAGCGGGTCAGAGTCTTGTTGGGGCGTTCAGCGTAAAAGGCTTTGAAGACCTGCTCAGGGTCATCCTCGCGGATGGCGTAAATGGATTCATCAACGACAGCGATGGAAAGTTCAGCCTTGACAGGATTGCCTCTCCTGTCGCGAACTTGAACGGTCAACAGGGCAGTTTGCCTCGGTTCGTAAACGCTTCGGTCGCTCTTCACGGAGACTTGAAGGCGGAAATCGTCAAGGTCAAACCTGAGCGGTTTTGACTCCTGAGCGAACTTCTTCCGCCAAACCAGAGAAGCCGTCACATAGGCGTTCGGAAGCAAATCGTTGGTGACCTTGAACCGCCACTGAGCCACCCCATTTCGCAACTTCAACAGCCTAAAGGCGTGAAGTTTTTCGCCCTCAACGGTCACCAAAACGGTTGCGCCCTTAACTTCACTTCGGACAGCAATTTTCGCCTCTTCACCCACTCGGTATCGTGGTTTGTCAAGCCAAAGTTGAAGCGGCGGGAGTTTGGGTGGCAAGGTCGGTGCTTCGCGGCGCGGGACTACCCAGATGCTTGTCTCAGCGCCGATAGAGTTTCGCCTCTGGTCTTGAACGACCGCTTCAACGACCCAATCGCCACTTTCATCGGGCACAAATTGCCATTTCGCCTCGCCGTTCCCATCGGTTTCGCTTTCGCCGTTGAGTTTCCATCGGATTTTCGTTTCTTCGCCCGCCCACTCCATCGTCCCGGCACGCCAACGGATAACTGCATCAGCTTGTGGCTTTTGAGTATCCCAATGGGTCACCTTTGCTTTGGCGGTGACAGTTTCGCCCTCACCGACAAAAGACGGTTCGCAAGAAACCGTCAATTTCCAATCACCCTGCGTGACGAGGAAATTCGTTGAACCTTCAGCAAACTGATAGCCAGCGGCGCTGACGCCAACATAGACTTCGTAGCGGAATTCGGAGAAAGAAGGCGCTTCAGAAGGCAAATCGCTTGGTCGGAAACTGATAACTGCTTGCCCAGCAGAATTGGTCTTCGTCTCGCCTTCAAGGACAGTTTCGCCGCCGTAGCCCTCACCCCACTCAAAGCCTTCTTGTTCGTCAACTACGGGCAACCTTGACACTATGTAGAGAACTCTTGCACCCGCAACGGGCATCCCAAAGTAGTATTGGGCTGAGACTGTGACGGTCACCTTCTCCGAGCGGGAGAAGCGGCGGCGTTCTGGCTTGACGGTAACTTGGACTTCGGGTTTGCGGTAAGCAGCGACGACGAAACTGCCCGTCACCTTGCTGCCTTCCCCGTTACCTTGTGGCACTGCTTCAACGGTGTAAGCCCCCGTCGGGGCCTCGTCATTGAGAGTGAACGAACCCGAAAATGAGCCAAAATCGTTCAGAGCCACTTGAGTGCGATGGACGATGTTTCCGTCAGGGTCTCGGATGAACAGGTCAAAGGATTCGGGGCGTGGGGCGCGGGACGAGGGACGGGAAGTCAGTTTGACGGGACGATAGCCGTTTGGAGTTTGTTCTCGGACGATTCCTTTGAAGTGGACTTTGTTGCCCGGACGGTAGACGGGTCGGTCAGTGTAAATCGTGCCGAAAAGCGATTTACCAGAAGTGACCAAATCCCTCAACTCGTATTCGCTCAACGCTACCCATGCGATGGGCAAGATTTTAGTGTTGCTCCGTTTGGAAGCGACGAAGAAGCAGCCACCTGCTTCGCCGCTCATGCCACTTAAAGGCAACTGAGCCAGCCCATTTGCATCGGTAACGGAAGACGCAACCAATTTGTCGCTCTCCCGACCAACCCACCTTTCTTTGACCCAAACCGAAACCTCAACATCCTTGATGGGTTCGCCTGTCTTCAAATCAGCAGCGAACACTAAGGCGGATGACTTTCCATTTCGGTCGCTTCCCACCTTGACAATCAATCCTACCCTTGTCAGTTCAACCAAAGCGATGCGTTCCAAACTTCCGACCGAGATGCGGACAAGGTAAGTGCCTTCTGAAGGCAACGGGACGGGCACAAACTGCATGAAGACGCCTTCGCCATCTCTTTGGGTTATTGGTGCGGTCATTTCGCTGACTTTCGTCAAGCAAGGCGAAATTCGCTGCAGGGCATCTCTCAGTTCCCAAACCCCGCGCCACCAACCGTTTCTGACCTCTTCAAGGAAGTTGAGCAAACTCGTCAAGGGCACGGACGCCGAAGTCTTTTCCATCTGGACTTGCCAGACTTGGATGCGGAGTTCGTCCGAAGGAACGAACCCGCGAACTCCTACCTTGACAGTTTCGTCAGGGTGGAAAACGGTTTGCGGGTGGATGAGTTCCAGAAATGGCTCAACGGGTTCAAGGGCGATGAGCAAATTTCGGGTCTCGCCCTCTCTCAGGGTGAATTGGATGGCTTCAAGTTTGTGGGCGTAAGTTGATGCAGTGACGGTGTAAGTCCCAGCAGGCAAGTTCGGCAATTCAAAGTAGCCGTCCTTTTTGCTTCTGACTTTCCAAGTCCCTTGCGGGTGGTCAAACCAAACTTCCGCTTTTTCCAGAGCCTGTCCGCTTTCGGCGGCAATGACTTTTCCGACCACTCGCCCTCGCGGGTGCTCCGAATGGATGAGGGCTGCCAACCCTCCCGCAACCCAAGCCAAGACAAGCAGCGACAGCCATGCATCGCGCCTCATTGCGGCTCACCTCGGGCAGAAGAAAAAAAACGCCCTCAAACATGATGGCAATCGGAAGCGTGCGATGTCAAGGTGCAAAGTCTAACGAGGCGGCGATTAGCGACTGGCGAATAGCGACTAAAAATGAAAGCGAACATGCACTCTCAACGGGCAACTTGCAACCCATTGTGCTACAACTTTAGCGGTCTTCCAAACTCACGAGAGGAGGTTGAGACGAGAATGGGTGAGCCTGTGCGAATGGTTTTGGACAACGGATGTATCCTAATTGCTCAGCAGGTAAAGGGCGCGCCCTTGGTCAGCCTCAACGGTTTCGTCAAGGGCGGAACGATTTGGGAGATACCTGAGAAGATTGGGAGCGTCAATTTGATGGCTCAGACCCTGAGGAGGGGCACAGAGACGAAAACGGCTCAGGAAATCGACGATGCGTTGGAAAGGCGAGGAGCGAATCTGAGTTTCAGCGCTGGGCATGAAGGGGTTTCTTTCCACCTGAGTTGTCTCCCGCAAGATTACGCCGAATGTGCTTCGCTTTTGGTGGAGATTCTCCTCAAGCCGACCTTCCCCGAGGACGAATTGGACAAGCAAAAGTTGCGAACGGTCAATGCCCTCAGGGACGCATTGACCCGTCCGGAGGAAGTTTCCTATCGCCGCTTCCTCTCCCTCGCTTACGACTCAAACCATCCGCTGCATTACCCTGCTGATGGGACACCAGAAAGCGTTGAGGGTCTTTCGCGAGACGACATATTGGCAGCCTACAGGAAGGCGCTTCACCCATCCCGAACCATCATTGCTGTCGTCGGGGACATGGAACCGAAGGAGATGTTGGACATTTTGGCAAACGGACTCGTTGAATGGAAGTCCCACAGCCCTGAAAGCGTTGATTTTCCGACCGCGTCTTTCCCGGGAGAAATGAAGCGGGACTATGTGAACCTGCCGGACAAGATGCAATCGTGGATTGTCATGGGGCACAAAGGTTTGCGTCGCACCGACGAACGCTTTTATGCTGCCAATGTTATGGCGACAATCTTGGGTGCTGGCTGGGGTCGGTTGTTCACTCAAATCCGCGACAATCAAGGTTTGGCTTACGCTGTTGGCGCTTCACTCCAAGCAGGCTTAGTTGAAGGTCCGTTCATCGTCCGAATGGGCGTCAACCCGAAGGATGTTGACCGAGCCATTGAGAGCGCTATTGCTGAGTTGAACAAAATCCGAACCGAACCGCCAACGGATGATGAAGTTGCCGACGCCAAAAACTACTTGCTCGGTCGGCTGGTGTTGAGCATGGAGACGACAAGCGGTGTGGCATCAATGCTCGTCACTTGTGAACTTTATGGACTTGGCTTGGATTACCCGCAGCGGGCAAAAGACCTTTATGCCCCCGTGACTAAAGAGCGAGTCCGCGAAACTGCCGAAGAATTATTGCACCCAGACAAGATGGCAATCGCTATTGCTGGACCTTAAGTTCAATCTTGCTGGACAGTCCACTCTTCAGGGCGGGTCGTTCCATACTTGCGCCACTTGACATGCCCATCACCATAAATTGCGTTAAAGCCCTCAATGTGGCGGTTGGAGACTTTTGAGTAACTGGCGTTGGGGCTTGGGCTGTTGCAGTTAGCCCAGATATCGGTCGTCAGTTCAGACCTAATCCTGCGCATGTCGTAACCGTGGGCATCTACCCCGAAACTCTGTTGCGATGCCAACGCCCAACCGTCGATGATGTGAATTGTCCCTGCAGGGTCTCCTATAGACGCTTCATGGATAGGCTGGTAGTAATACTGAGCAGCAAAACCGTTTTTAGGTCCGTGGACAGCGAAGTCAAAACTCACCCATGCCACTTGCCACTGCGGGATGTTGTTGTATGAGTATGACAACTCGTTCACAACGCAGCCAACCGAGAAGTTTGTCCCATCAGCACAAATTGGACCGCCGTGGATGTTGTGGTTTGGCATGTTGTAGGTAACACCAACCATGCCGATATACCAACTGGGACAGTTCGTTGGTCCGGGACCGTTTCTGCTCACGAACTGAACTTGAGTTGGACCCCGTTCACCTGAGGGGCAGGCAAAAACTTGGCTGTTTTTGACATACGGGAACAGGATTGTTGGCCAACCGAAATAAATCCCTTGCGAAAGCACAGATTCAGGCACGATAAAGCCGTCGTAGTCCTGAGCATACATGCCCATAGCATTGGAGACTTGCTTGAAGTTGCTCATGCAACTCGCCTGCCTTGCCTTCTCCCGCACCCGGCTAAAAACCGGGAACAGGATTGCTGCCAGAATGGCGATTATCGCTATCACGACAAGCAACTCAATGAGGGTGAATGCCAAGCGTGAGGAGACACTCTTTCTCCCAAAGGTGCAGCCCCGCATCTTTGATCTACCTCCTTCTCCGGTTTGTGGGCGACGCTACAATTATGGCAGCCTTTTAGCGGAAACGCTTCAAGGCGGCGTTAAGGTGCAATTAAAGGCAAATCAAGTGATTTCTCGGTGGTGGTGAGCGAATGCCCAAGCGATTTGGCATCTTGTTGACCGTTCTACTTGCTCTCGCCGCGCTCGTTTACTTTCTGAGGTTGCCGTCATATCTTCCCCTCGTCTCGCCTGTGGACCAAGCCCTGAGGAAGGTGGCGAAAAGCGGCGAACCGAAAACTCGGCTGGCTGCGCTCCTTGAGTTGCAGGAGATTGTCAAAGAGGGCGCTATAACTCCGTTGCACCGTGAACAGGTCATCAAGAGTTTGCTTGAAATCGCAGCATCTGACCCCGATGAACGAGTGCGTGGTGGAGCCTTAAGGCTTTTGCTAATTCTGTGGGGCAAGGGACAAGAGACAGGGGACAAGGGTCAGTTGATGGGCAAGAAGATGCAGGAAGTTCTGATCCAAGCCCTCAGCCGTTCTCCACACGAAGCAGCCCTTACTGTGGAAGTTCTGCCCCAAATCGCTGACGAAGGCACATGGCGGATGCTTATGGATGCCTTTGAGTCGGAAAAAGACCCAACTGTGCGAGACAGGTTATCGCGCATCCTGTGTCAAATGCCCACGACAGTTTGGCAGGACTTTTGCAGTCGGTTGGGGGAGGAACCTCAAAAGTGGCAAACCATCGCCGACAAACTACCTTCTCCGCCAACCTCGTTTAGGTCAACTTTGGTTCAGTGGGCGTTGAACGGTGACATGAACCTTCGCAAAGGCGCTCTCATGTTGCTTGCAAGATTTCCCCCGTCACCGCAAGAGTCGGAGAGGCTTAAACCTTTAGTGAACTCCCAAGACAAAACGGTTCGGGCTTTGGTTTTCGGCATCTGGGCTCAATCGCCATCAAAGGCGCTTGTTCAGGAACTTCGCAGGGGCTTAGCAGGCGAACCGAACATCGCATATTTTGCCAGTGCCGCCTTGTTGAAGTTGGGGGAGTTGAGACCCGAAGAGGGGCGGAAATTGCTCGCTCAACCTTATGCTCCTTTAAGGGCTCAAGGCGCTTTGGCATTGATGCCGTCCCGATTGAAGGAAGACTGGTTGGCTCTCATAAGGGCGCTGAAAGACCCAGACCCAGAAGTTATCCGAAACGCGACAATTGCGTTGGTAGCAAAAGGTCCTTCTGGGCTTTCGGTTGTGCTCAGCATCTACGATAGGGAAAAGTCGCCCGAAAAGCGGGCTGCAATGTTGGCTGGCATGTCAGGAGTATCGCATCCCAAAGTCATCGCTGCATTAGTGAGGGCACTGCGGTTTGGAGATTGGAGGGAGCGAGGGGTTGCGTTGGCAGGGCTTTCGTTCCACAAAGACAGTGCCCTGCCCATGCTGAAACAACTCGCTCAATCTTCCGACAGGCGTGACCGCTTGGCAGTCATAGAGGCTTTGAACGCCATCAATACCCCAAACGCTTTGAAGTTGCTCCTTCAAATGGCTCGTTCCGAACCTGACGAGCAAATTCGTTGTGAGGCTTTGCTTGCCCTCAGCAATCATGGTGTCAAGGAAGCAATTCCGCTTCTCGCTGATTTGGTGCAAAAGGGAGAGCCCTCAATTGCAAATATGGCAGCAATTGGATTGACGAGATACGGTGAAGAAGGCAAAAGAGTTCTCAGGAAGTTGCTCAACTCGGAGAGGAGAGAAACACGGTTGGCGGCAGCAAAAGCGCTGGCGACGCTTAGTGACCCTGCTGCCATCGAAACTTTGAAGCGACAAACGAACGCCGATGACCCTGCACAGCGCATAACTGTCCTGCAGTTGATGGCTCGTGCCGGCGATGAGAAAGCATTGCGGGAGTTGATAGGTTTCCTGAGCCACGACGAACCGGTAGTTAGGCTGAGAGCACGACTTTCCATTTATGCGGTTGGCAGACAAGCCATTCCCTTGCTCCTTCAAACTTTGGATAGTTCAGACAGCAGGTTGAGGGCGGAGTCAGCGTTAATTTTGGGCGCGCTGAAAGCGGACATTGCGAGGGAGAAACTTGCTTCTCTCCTGAAAGACCCTGACCCTCAAGTCAGGGAAGCAGCGCAAATGGCTTTAAACCGACTGGAAGAACCAAGCCAGTGAGAGGGACAAGGGGCAAGGGACAGGGGACAAGGATTTTCTCGTGCCCCATGTCCCCTGTCCCTTGAGTTCAGTGGTTTCAATCGCGAATTTCAACGACTTCCTTGCGGCGCCTTCGGGCAGCAGCCTTCTTTTCCGCTTCCCTCTTCTCCCTAACTGCCGCTTGGGCTGCAGCCAATCGTGCAACGGGAATTCGGAAGGCAGAACAACTGACATAGTTGAGCCCGATCTCGTGGCAGAACCAAACGCTGTTGGGTTCACCGCCGTGCTCTCCGCAGATGCCGATTTCAAGGTCGGGCTTAACGGAGCGAGCCTTCTGGACGCAAATTCGCATCAGTTCGCCGACACCCTCGCGGTCAAGGACCTCAAATGGGTTCGCCTTCAAGATCGGCGTTCCTTCCTTGCCGGGAACTTCCTCAAGGTAATGAGCCATAAACTTACCTTCAACATCGTCGCGGCTGAAGCCGAAGACTGTTTGAGTCAGGTCGTTGGTTCCGAAGGAGAAGAAGTCGGCAAATTTGGCGATTTGGTCAGCAGTGATGCAGGCTCTGGGGACTTCAATCATCGTCCCAATCATGTAGTCAACTCGGACTCCAGTTTCAGCGATGACTTGTTCCGCTACCTCTTCGGCATCCCTGCGGGTGACAATCAACTCATTGACATGACCGACCAACGGGATTTCAATCTTGGGCTTGGGGTTGTAGCCTTCCTTCTTGAGTTGGCATGCTGCCTCCATGATGGCTCGGACTTGCATTCGGTAGATTTCTGGGAAGGTGACGCCCAGTCGGCAACCTCGGTGACCGAGCATGGGGTTGTGCTCGTGCAACCGAACGGTTTTAGCCCAGATTTCCTCGAAGGGTTTGCCTGACCGTTCAGCGAGTTCGCGCGCTTCCTGTTCGGTGTGCGGGAGGAATTCGTGCAAGGGCGGGTCAAGCAAGCGGATGATGACGGGAAGCCCATCCATCTCTTTCAGAAGCCCGTAAAAGTCCTCACGCTGGAAGGGCAAAATCTTCGCCATTGCTTCTTCGCGCTCTTTGGGGTCATCAGCGAGAATCAGTTGCTGGAAGTAAGGGAGTCGTTCAGGAGCAAAGAACATATGCTCGGTGCGGGCGAGTCCAATGCCTTCAGCTCCGAGGAGGCGAGCAAGTCTTGCCTCTTCAGGTTTATCGGCGTTTGCTTGGACGCCCAACTTGCGCCGCTCGTCGACCCAACTCATGAATTCGGCATAGTAGCGGTAGAGTTCGCTCTCTTCGGGCTTCATCTCGCCAGTGATGACGCGGATTATTTCGCTGGGGACGACAGGGACATCGCCCAAGTAGACAACGCCATTGGTCCCGTCAATGCTGATATAGTCGCCCTCTTTGACGACAGTGCCGTTGACAGTGAACTGCTTGTTGGCGTAGTCGATGAAGATATCTCGGCAGCCGACAACGCAGGTTTTGCCCATCGCCCGTGCGACGACGGCGGCGTGGCTGGTTCGCCCACCTTCACTGGTCAAGATACCCTGGGCTGCGTGCATTCCTTCAATGTCGTCGGGGGAAGTCATATGTCGGACCAAGATGACCCGTTCGCCGCGCTTTGCCCACTCAACAGCATCATCGGATGTGAAGACAACCCGACCAGAAGCGGCTCCCGGCGATGCAGCGATTCCCTTTGCGATGCGCTTTGCTTGCTTGAGAGCAGTTTCCTCAAACTGCGGGTAGAGCAATTGCTCAAGCAAGCGGGCGTCAACCATCAAAACAGCGTCATCAGGTGTGATAAGCCCCTCATGAACCATATCGACAGCAATCCGAATTGCCGCAATACCTGTTCGCTTACCAGTGCGGGTCTGAAGGATGTAGAGTTTGCCCTTCTCGACGGTGAACTCGATGTCCTGCATGTCCTTGTAGTGCTCTTCCAAGCGCTTGGCGTAAGAGAGGAGTTCCTCGTAGATGTTGGGCATGTTTTGGGCAAGCCACTGGATGTCCATTGGCGTTCGGATACCAGCAACGACATCTTCACCTTGGGCGTTGGGCAAGTAATCAGCGTAAAGCCCGGGCTTACCTGTCGCCGGGTCACGAGTAAAGCCAACGCCTGTTCCAGAATCCCAACCCATGTTGCCGAAGACCATTGTCTGGACATTGACCGCAGTGCCCAAGTCGTGGGGAATGTTGTTGATGCGTCGGTAACTGATGGCTCTTGGGTTGTTCCAACTCTTGAAGACTGCCTCAATAGCCATCTCCAGTTGCTGCCATGGGTCATCGGGGAAGTCGCGCCCTGTCTTTTCGCGGATGAGAGCCTTGAACCTCTGGACAGCCTCCTTGAGGTCCTCAGTGGTCAAGTCAGTGTCGCGGACTTCTTTGGGGTCTTTGCCGAGTTCCTTAGCCCTGCGAGCCTTGAGTTCGTTAAGGATGTGCTCGAACTCCTCTCGGTCAACGCCCATAACGATGTCGCCGAACATTTGGACAAACCGTCGATAAGCGTCGTAGGCGAACCGCTCGTCGTTGGTCTGCTTGATGAGACCTTGAACGGTTTGGTCATTGAGACCCAAGTTCAAAATTGTGTCCATCATGCCGGGCATTGAAGCGGGAGCGCCAGACCTGACGGAAACGAGCAACGGGTTTTCAGGGTCACCGAATTTCCGCCCGACTTTCTTTTCAACTTTCGCCATGTATTTCCGGACCTCATCCATCAAGCCTTCAGGGAGTTTGCCGCCGTTTCGGTAGTATTCACGGCAAACCTCAGTGGTGATGGTAAAGCCGGGCGGGACGGGCAACCCTAAGTTCGTCATCTCCGCCAAGTTAGCGCCCTTGTTGCCCAGCAACATCCTCATTTCAGCCCTGCCTTCCTCAAACAGGTAAATGCGTTTCTGCTCTCGAGCCACAGTCGCACACCTCCGTCTGCCTTTGGATTTTCGGGATAGCGCTTCCTGCTCAGCCGAAAGGCAATCAAAAGGATAACACAGCGAGGCGAGATGTAAACTGGGGCTTTACCCTGACACTTCCCTACTGGCTCGTCCCTTGCCTCAAAGCCTCGAAGTAGCGCCGGACTCGTTGTCGCTCCGAAGGAGGGACTTGTTGGCTGCTCAAGGCTTGTTCTGCCCGTCGCGTGTAAGCGGGCAAAATTCGGCTCAAAGGTATCCCTGAACCGCTCGGTGAAGGCGGTGCAATCACATCCTCGCCAACTGCTGGACCTGGCAGCAAAGGTTGCGAACCTGTCAACGCTTCTGGTCTCGCCCAAACATTCAACTTCACCGATTGGCTGCCGATGTTAAAGTTTTCTGGTTGTCCAACCCACTCGCCAGTTCCCCAGTCAGGTCCTTGACCCAAGCCAGTGCCTGCGCCAAATCCCATGCCTGCACTAAGTCCTGTGCCGGCTCCGCCGGTGCCAGCGCCAACTCAGCCAAACCCGAAGTGGGGGCGGTGACCCCGCCCCGAACCCTTTCAGGTTCCGCCCTCCTTCAACCGCTTCACCGCTTCCAAGATTTGCCTTGTCAGTTCGCGGATTTTCTCGTCGTCACCGTATTGTTTCGCCAGTTCCTCAATTGCCTTCTCCAATTCCTTCAGCATCCGCTCCAGTTCCTCAGGCGAAACTTGCGGGATTTGGTTTTCCCGCAGATTCTCAAGTTGCTTTTGCAGTTCCGAAAGCAACTTCATCGCCTCTTGGAAGTTAGGGTCGCTCATCAACTTGCGTAAAAACTCTTGTGCTTGTTCCGAAAGTTGTAACGCCCTCATCGTTTGTTGCAAACTTTGAAGTTGCTGCTGAAGCATTTGCCGCTCGGCAGTCGTTAACGGTTGACCTTGCAAGTTGCGCCCCGACTGAAGCATCTGCTGCAACATCGCTTGTTGCTGCTTCAATGCCTCCATCAATTGCTTCAGTTCCTGTTGGCTAAGTTGCCCCACGCCGCTTAAAGCCCGTTGAAGCAATTGCTTTTCGGCTTCAAGGAGTTGGCGTTGGGTTTCCGTAAGGTCACGAGATTGAAGTTGGCGCTCTATCTCCCGCATCCGCTCAAGCAAAGCCTTCATCTCTCTCATCTGCGAAGCCATCGCTTTCTGCTTCATGCTCTCTTTCAGCGTCTCGGCAGCGGTTATCGCTTTCGTTGAAACGCGCTTTATGTGCTCTTGCGATTGGCGCTGCAACTTTTCCGCTTCAGCCAGCAACTTTTCTGCCTTGACAAGCGCTTCCTTTTTGCTCAGCCGTCCCCTCTGTGCCCGCTTGTAAAGTTCGCGCAGTTGCTGGGCTATGGCTTTCTCCAGTTTGGTGGCTTCGGGTTCTTTTGCGTGTTCAACAACGGGCTTGAGGACCTTGTTGAGGTTCTCAACGACTTGTTTCGCTTCCTTTCGGTCTTGACGGAATGAGGCGAGGAAAGGCAACGGCAACTGAGGTAAGAAGTTGCTGACCAACAAAGCGACAAGCAAAAGTGCCATCGCCCCATGCCATGTTGTCAAGCGGAAGCGAAAGATTTGCGATGGTCGCACCGATGCAAGGTGGGAAACGGCGTCTTCTCGCAGAGGTTGGGCAAAAGGAGTTTCGCTGCACAAAAGTGCCGTAGTGACTCGGTCTTTGAGTTCAGCCCTTCGGTCAATCAACTGAGCAACCGCTTCGGCTGGAAGGAAGCGAACGAGAGCGTAAACTATGCCCGAAAGGAGACCTATGGCGATGGGGAAGGCGATGGAGATAGGCTGCGCCTCCCACTTGCCGAGCCAATCGCCCAAATCGGTCAGCAGGGCAAAGATGAGCCCAATCGTCCCACCAACCGCTGAATACTTCCACGCTAATACCAACCTGACCCGCCGCCTGAAGGGGGTCAAATGCTTCATGAGCGCGTTTTGCTCCATTGATAGCACCTCCCGCCAAGTCCAACGACCGCCACAGCAATTTTAGCGGGCTCGAATAGATTTGCCAAGTCAGCGAATGGTCAGGAATCAACTGAGCCAGCGGGTAAAGCAAAGTCGCTGCTGAACCCAATTTTTGGTTGATTGCGCCAAACTTTTTTGCCGAGGTGAAAGCGATGCCGAGGGTTGTGGTCATTGACAACTACGACAGTTTCACCTACAACCTCGTCCAGTATCTCGGTGAGTTGGGGGCTGAAGTTCTCGTTTTCCGGAACGATGCCATCCCTCCCGAACGAATCGGCGAACTTGAACCGACCCACATTGTCATCTCGCCCGGACCTTGCACGCCCAACGAAGCGGGCATTTCCGTTGAGGTTGTCCGGATGTATGCGGGGAAAGCCCCAATTTTGGGGGTTTGCTTGGGACACCAAGCGATAGGTCAAGCCTTTGGAGGGCGAATTGTCCGAGCCAAAAGGTTGATGCACGGGAAGACTTCTTTAATCCGGCACGACGGGAAAACCATTTACGCGGGATTGCCCAACCCTTTTGAAGCGACCCGATACCATTCCCTCGTCGTTGAGCGGGAGAGTTTGCCTAAGTGCTTTGAGATAAGTGCGGTCAGTGAGGACGACGATGAAATTATGGGAATTCGCCACAAGGACTTTCCGCCGGAAGTCGCCGTAGAAGGTGTCCAATTCCACCCTGAGTCCATCCTGACCGAAGTCGGCAAGGATTTGCTTCGCAACTTCCTTGAACGCTGCGGCAGGAAGCGATGATGCCCGATGACTAACTGAGGACTTGCTTGCTCACTTCCTTTGGCACCCAAAGTTTCATTGCAGCCCTCACTTCTTCCATCGTCGCCTGTGCGACTTCCCTCGCTTTGCGTGAGCCTTCCACCAAGATGTCATCCAACTCAGACGGGTGCTGCTCTAATTCAGCCCGCTTTTGTCGGAGCGGCTCAAGGGCTTCGTTCAATTTATCGGCAAGCCTTCTTTTGCACGCAACGCAGCCAAGTTTCCCAGTCCGACAATCGTTGGCTATCTCTGCGACCTCGTTTCGGTTGTAAATGTTGTGCATCGCAAAAACCGGGCACATTTCTGGGCGACCGGGATCATTGCGGCGAATCTTGTGGGGGTCAGTGAAAAATGCGCTGACTTTCTGACGAACGACTTCCGGCGGGTCAGCAAGTTCAATGTGGTTTCCATAACTTTTGCTCATCTTGCGACCGTCGATGCCGAAGATGTAAGGGAATTCGCCCAGCAAAGCCTGCGGCTCAGGGAAAATTTCGCCGTAAAGGCGGTTAAACCTTCGGGCAATTTCACGGGTCATCTCAATGTGCGGAAGTTGGTCCTTTCCGACCGGAACAGTGTCAGCCTTGTAAATCAGGATGTCAGCCGCTTGCAAGACCGGATAGCCGAGCAAACCGTAGTTTGGAGCCTTACCCTCGTCAAGCCATTCCTTGTATGTCGGGTTCAACTCAAGCCACGAGACGGGCACGAACATGGAGAAAAGCAGGTGAAGTTCGGCGTGCTCTGGCACCCAAGATTGGACGAAGATAACGCTTCGGTTCGGGTCCAAACCCGCACTGAGCCAGTCAATTGCCAATTCCCTTATGAACTGCCTCAATTCGCTTGTGTCCTCCCAAGCAGTTGTCAAAGCGTGCCAGTCGGCAATTTCAAAAAAGCACTCATAATCGTCCTGCAAAGCCACCCACTGCCGAAGCGCTCCTTCCCAATTGCCCAGATGCAACCTTCCAGTAGGTCTCATGCCAGAGAGGATTCGCCCTCGTTTTTGAGCCATCTCTTGCTTTCACCTCACTCTGCAGCAATTTCGGTTGTCGCCCTTCATTTTGTCACTTTGGGAGCGGTTTGTTGCTGCTTTTTTCTTCTCAGCCAACTTATCCAGAAACCACCACCAATGACTTCTTGGCGGCTTCAACCTTCTGCGAATTTGGGGCAACTCAGGCAAAACTTTCGCCATCCAATGTGCATGTTCCTTCAACTCCCTGTCCAACTCCCTCAACTTCTTCCGCTCCTCCTTCGTCAACCCATCAGGCTGCCGCTTTAGTGCTTCGGCTAACCATTCACGGCTAAACAGAACGATGTCAGCCTCTTCTGGTTCGCATCTTCGGTATTTGCGCATGAACTGCAGCCAAAACCGCAAATGGTGCTCATACCATTGAAGTTCCCGTAAAGGTGAGGACAATTGTTCGTCAGTCGACAGTCCTTTCGTCTGTGGCATTGCCATCACCTCCTTTCCCACAAGATTTCGGCATCTTCTTGGCTAAGCAAATGGGTTCGCCCTCGGTCATGGCGGAAGGCAGTGACCCACTTTCCCGGATGTCGCGGCGACCAAACAGCGATAAGGTTCAGTTCCTTCAGCCAGAACCCGATAGCCCTCATCCCTCGGTGCCAATAAAGCACCATAAGGTCAAATCGGTTCACTAGGTGCCTCAAAGCATCCAAAGCGATGTCTCTGTCCCGCAACTTATCGGCGAAATCTCTTGTCCACCTTTGCTGCTGCAAATCTTCCCTTGCTGCCTTCACTATCGCTGCCACGACCCTTCCATCCCACACTGCACTTCACCTTTTCTGCCACGCTTCAGGTGTCTCAGAGCGCTAAGCCGATGAGCCACCTGCCCAAGATGAAGACAGGTTTCCAAATCACCGAAAGGACGCCCAACCACAAAAGCACGATGAGCAGGATGAAACCGATGCCGGTCATTTCAAGGGTGTCAAAGCGCCAGCGCCACTCGTGGGGCAAAAAGAGCCTCAAAATCCTGCTACCATCAAGGGGCGGGAGCGGAATTAGGTTGAAGGCTGCTAAGCCCAAGTTGACAAAAACTCCCGCAATGCAGATTTGCGAGATAAACTCCAGAACCGGCTCCAAAGCATATTGCAGCGCGCCCGGGAATAAGGTGAACAGCGAAGCGAAAAATGCCAAAACCGCTGTCCAGAAGAAGGCTTGCAGGACATTGGATGCGGGACCTGCAGCTGCAATAAGTGCCATATCGCGGTTGGGGTTGCGAAGGTTGTAAGGGTTGACCGGGACAGGCTTTGCCCAACCAAAACCAACCCCAGTCAAGGCGGAAATGATGAACATGATAGTGCCAAACGGGTCAAGGTGAGCCTTCGGGTTAAGGGTGAGGCGACCTTGAACGACCGCTGTCGGGTCACCTAATCTCCACGCTGCCCAAGCGTGAGCAGCTTCGTGGATGCAAATGGCTAAGATGAAAACGGGCAACCATATCGCAAGCCTAAGCAAATCGTCAAGCCCAAACCCGAACATCTGTCATCACCCCTCGGTTTCGCTGACAAAAGTTTGTCGCATCAGATGAGTCACACCTCAACTGCTTAGAGTTGCAAAAGCCTTTGGGCGTTTCCACCCAAAACCAAAGCCTCGTCTTCAGGGCTGAGTTTGAGCAAGCGAATTTTGTGCAGTTCAAGCCCCGGATGCAGCAAAGGTCCGTCCGAACCGAACAAGATTTTGTGAGCACCAGCGACCTTGACAGTAACTTGAAGGTAGTCAAAAAACCGAACGCCCGAAGTGTCAGCGTAAAGGTTTTGATGCTGGGCAAGCAGATACGGCATTACTTGAAAGACACGCCAGTCGTCGGCGAACGACCCAAGATGAGCGACAACGAAGTTCACCTTTGGAAACTCAGTGGCGAGCAGTGGCAAAACTTCAACACGACCCATGATGTCAACCAAAATTGGCAAGCCAAATTGCCCAGCGACCTCACAAACTTCGCGAGTCGGCAAGGCTTCAGCGCCGTGAACCTTGATGCCTCTGAAGCCGTAGTCTTCAACAGCCTTCCTAACGAGCAACTCAACCCTGCCTTTGTCTCGTTCTGGGTGCAAGCGGGCAAATCCGATGAGCCTATCTGGATGCTTGGCGACAATTTCCGCCACCTCTGCGTTGGCTCGTTCGTAGTCGTCGCAGGTGATGGCAAACACAACCGTTTTGTCAATTCCTGCCTCTTCTGCCCGTTCCAAGTAAGCGCTCAAATCAGCCCTCGTTGTCCAAGGCGCTTGCAATTTTTCAGCCGTTCCAACATGGCAGTGGAAATCAATGACCATGCCCATCACCGCCTTGAAGTTTGGCATTGCTGTGCCCTTCTCAAGGCTACTTCCAATTGCCTGCGAGCATCCGCACCTTCATCCAACTTAACCGCCAATGCCGCTTGCAATCCGATGGAAATAGCGCAACCTGTGATACCGTGAGTCTTCAGGTCTTCACCTGTGATATCTGGGCGAGCCCATCGCCACTCCAAAAAATAGCGCTGCCACGCAGGGTCATTCGGTGAACTTCGTTTCGCCGCCAAAACCAAAGCAGCCTCTAAGGGCAAAGGGTTCAACCAACGAACCCAACCGCTTGGTCGCTTCGGAGTTCGCCGCCCCAAGGCTTTCAGAAGCGCCAAACCGCATTCCCTTTCGCTCTCACCCAATTGGTAGCGTTGGGAAAACGAGTTCACTGCTTCGTAAGTCGGCAAAAGGGGCAAAAGCAACGCCCATTCGCGTTCCAATGTCTTTTCGGGAAACTTTTCGGCAAACCAATTCAACCACTCGTTTGCCTTCCGCATCCATTCAAGTCGTTCCTTCGTGACGCAAAGTTCTGGAGCGATAACGGGTAAGATTCGCAACTTGCTCAACCGCCTCATCGGTTTAGTTGGGTCTCGTTCCTGAAGTATCCGCCAAAGTTCGTGCTTTATCCGATCGCGGCTCAACTTCGCCAGAAAACTTTCGTCCCGAGCTTGACAAATCAGTTGGAGCGTTTTGGGCTCAATTTTGAAGTCAAACCGTTGCTCGTATCTGACCGCTCGGAAAATTCTGGTTGGGTCGTCAACGAAACTTCGTTCGTGCAAGACGCGGATGATGCCTTGTTGCAAATCACCGAAACCACCTGTAGGGTCAACAAGTTCGCCAAACCTTGTAGGGTCAAGGCAAATTGCCATCGCGTTGATGGTGAAATCGCGCCGCCAAAGGTCGTCAAAGATGTTCGCAGGTTCAACTTCGGGCAGCGCGGCAGGGCTCGGATAGCGTTCTTTCCGGGCGGTTGCGATGTCAAGGCGGGAGAGGATGCAAGCGTGTGCGGATGCAATCGTGGAAACAGGTTCTTTCAACCGCCATTGCAGAGTCGCGGTGAAAAACCGTTCGTGGACGGTTAAGTCTGCCTGCCACATTTGTGCGAGTTTCTGGGCGAGGGAGGTGCCGTTTCCCTCAACAACGATGTCAATGTCAAGGGTCGGAGTGCCCAGCAGCAAATCCCTGACAAACCCGCCAACGGCGTAAGCGGTCATGCCCATTTGAGATGCGACCTTCCCGACTTCCTGCAGGACGCTCAAAACTTCGGCAGGAAATTTTCGCTGCAACTCGTCCGTTAAGTTCAATGGCTTCGAGGATGGCATAACTCGCTCGCTTCCTCGCTTCGGATTTGACTTCATGTGCCTTTGCTCGGTTGCCACAAGGTCAAAATTGTGTCCCAATCCAAAGGGTCAACGCGTCCGTTTTCCACGCAAACGACGCCTTTCGCTATCGCTTCGTTCTTGAGTTCGGCGCTCTCCCATTCTGTGCCGGCAACTAAGGGGAGTGACCAGAAGCCTGCCTTTCGGGCAAGCGACGCTCGCCGCAACGCCCGCTCAACATCTTCCCTTTGAACCGTCCACGAAAACTCAGCGACGATGAGGACTTCCTGTCCCGCGAATTTGCCGCGACGCAAAACCCCGAGCCAAAGCAAGTCGGCACTTCTCAAATCGGTGAGTTCGTCTTGGGTCAGCATTCCTTCCTGCAGCGCTTCTTCAATCTTCTCCCACAACCTGCGCCAAGGGTCTTCAGCGCTGAGAACCCAAAAGCCAAAGTAACCGAGAAAGTTGGTGCGGTAGGTGATTTCCTTGACGGTGCCTTTGAGATGCCCGACATCAGTTTCCAACCTTTGAAGCCTTCGTTCCATCCGGTCCTGCCTTTGCTCCATTCGGTCTTGACACTCTTCCATTCGTTCCAACCGCTGTTCCATTCGTTCCTGCCGTTGCTCCATTCTCTCTTGCCGTTGTTCCATTCTCTCCATCCGCTGCTCCATTTGCTCCTGTCGTTGCTCAATTTGGTCAAGTCTCTTTTCCATCCGCTCTTGCCTTTCAGCGACGGAGCGAACTTCTTGGCGCAGTTCCGCGACTTCTGCCCGCAGGGCGTTTATCGCTTCCCAGACGGCACTGAGTTCACGGGTGAGTCGTTCCTCGAGGGCAGCCTGACGCTCCGCAATCAACTTCAAATCGGGCAAGAAGACGACGATTTCGGGGACGAGCAACCTTCGGAACTCCTCCAGCAGCGAAGGGTCTTCCCGCAGCGTGTTCAGGATTGTCTCAACGAGAGCCTTGCGGTCTTCGGTTAGTGCCATCAATTGTCACCTCGCATTGGCTCAGCAGCGAAAGCCACGCTATATTTTGCCATGCTGCCCATCGCAATTGTGCTCGGCTGTGAGATTTGGCAACGCTGCTTTGGCGAGGCGAATTGAGAGCATGCTGCCGAGGGAAAGAGTTTTTGAAGCACTGCAGTTCCGTGAACCCGATAGAGTGCCCGTTTACCTCTGGGTTTTCAACCAGCCCGGCGTCATTGACGAAATTGTCGCTCGGTTCGGGAGTTTTGAGGCTTTTTGTGACTTCCTTGAACTTGACATGACGCAAGCGTTCCCGGCGAAAGGACCTTTGAAGCAGCGACCGAAGCCCAACAGCGACGAAGCCATCCACGACGCGACATACGGCTGGGTTTACAAACTTGAAGCTGCCCTTGAAGCGGAACTTAATGATCCTGATGACCCGACGATTTACGAACCAATCCGGCGAGAAATTGAGCACCACAAGGGGCGAAGGGGACGGGCGGTCTTCGTCCAAACTTTTGGCGTCTTTGAAGCGGCGAACGATTTCATCGGCTTGGAGCAGAATTTGGTCGCTATGGCGGAGCAACCACAACTTTGTCGTCAACTTTACGAACGGATTGCCCGATGGTCAGCGCGATATGCCGAAAACTGCCTTGAACTCGGCGTTGATGTCATACACATCTCTGACGATTGGGGCATGAACAACGCTATGCTTTTCAGCCCGAAAACTTGGTGGGAACTCGTTTACCCTGCCGAGAAAATCATTTGCGACGCAGTTTTGAAACGCAACGGTTGGCTTTCGCTTCACAGCGATGGCTACATTGAGCCGGTTCTGGACGGAGTGGTTGAGTTGGGCATTCGCGTCTTTCACCCGTGTCAGGAGTCAGCGGGGATGAACCCAGTGGCTGTCAAGCAAAAGTATTTCGGCAAGTTAGCCCTTTACGGCGGTTTGGATGTCAGGACCGTTCTCGGGCGAGGTCTTCCGAGAGAAAAACTCGCCGAAGAAATCCGCAGGGTTGTGAATTCGCTGAAGCAAGGCGGCGGCTTCATCTTCTGCACCTCCCACATGGTTCAACCGGGAACACCCATTGATGAAGTCATCTTCGCTTACGAAGTCGCGAAAGATGTGGGAAGATACCGCTAAACAGCGAGCAAATCCATTTTTGAGAGTGCTTGTCGGATTTCTGCTGCGGAAGGTTTGACCTCTCAACTAATGCAAGGTGATTGTGGTAGATTTTTTGGTCGGTGAGGGAGATGCCCGTTTACGAGTGGCAAGGGCGAGATTTGTCGGGACAGCCGAGACGGGGGACAATCTACGCCGAAACAGTTTCCGAAGCCCAAGACAGGCTCAGGGAACAAGGCATCCAGCCGACTTTGCTCAGACCCGTTCAGCAAAGAGCGAGAATCTCTTGGTGGCTCAAAACTTTTGGCGTTCGCCCTTCCGTCCTCGCTCAGTTCTTCCAACACCTTTACCAATCCGTCCGAGCGGGAGTCCCTTTGGTTGACGCTTTGGAGACAATTGCGAAAATGCCGACACCACTTGCCGCAGTTGCCAGCCACGCTTCAAAACGAGTCGCCGCAGGGGTGCCACTATCTCAAGCCTTGGCAGAAACGGGCGTTGCTTTCCCAATCCATGTCATCCCGATGATTCAAGCGGGTGAACGCAGCGGTCAACTTGACAAAGTTTTGGGGTTCCTCGCCAACCACTTTCAACAAGAGCACAGGACATGGCTTTTCACTTGGGGAGCAATGATGGGTTGCTTCGGTTGCTATCTCGGTTGCCTGACGCCGATTCTCCTGTTCGTCATTTTCGCTTTGCCGAAGATTATGATTGCCCTTTCGCCAGACCCTAAGTGGGCTCAATGGTTTTACGAGCGGATGTTCGGATCTTTCCGTTACTTGCTTTGGGGCATCATCGCCTTTCTGGGACTTTACTTGCTCAGTTGGTTTCTCTCCCGCAACCCAAAAGCAGCACTCTGGTGGGACGGAGTTAAAATGAGGTTGCCTTTGATCGGATTGCCACAGCGAAGGTATGCTGTCGCAAGGTTTACAAGGGTTCTGGCAATGCTTTACTCTGCAGGAATTCCACCAACGGAAAGTTTGATTTTGGCTGGACAGGCTTCAGGAAGCCTAACGATGGCTCGCTCTGCACGCCAACAGGCTGCTATATTGAAGCAAGGTGCAAAGTTCAGCACAGCCGTCGCTTCCATTCCGTTCATTCCACCTACAGTCGCTCAAGCGATTGTCGTGGGCGAACGAACGGGCAATTTGGACGAAGGGTTGCAGCGAGTCGCTGAAACCCTTGAACTGGAAGCAATGACTGCCCAAACGGCAAAACCCTTCGTCTTGACATTCGTTTACTACGCAATTATCGCCCTTGTGCTCGCCCTTTTGATCGGCGGTGCGTGGCTCGTTCTCGCTAACTTTTACAAGGAAGCGCTGAAGTGGACGGAGCAGATTTAGCCCGAGAAAATCTTTTGCGCTTTCTGGATGGTGGTGTTCCCGCACCGATGAAATTTTTCGGCACATCGGGGTTATGCGCTTCCAAAGCCGCGGCTGACCCTGATACAAATTGCAAAACCCGATGACAAAATTTGAAACGCTTTGAAGGAGGCTGGAGAAAATGCGACGGACAGTCGGTCACATCTTGACCATAGCGGTTGGAGTTCTCACGGTCATCGTTTTTGCCCTTGCCTTCTTTTGGGTGCCGCCTGCAAAAGAGTTTGCTGAGTGGTATGGCAACGGGCACATCGCAAAAATCATCTTCGTCCATGTCCCACTCGCCATCGTCTCGTTTATCGGCTTTATAGCCGCTGCAGGTTTTGGTGTTGCTTACCTGGTGACGAGGAAGGCTCAATGGGACGATTTGAGTTATGCGTCCATCGAAGTTGGCTGGCTTTTTGCTGTGTTGGCAACTGCTACGGGCGCTTACTTTTCCCGATTGGCTTGGGGCGAATGGTGGAGTTGGGACCCGAGGCAAACTACGATGCTTTTGGTCTTGCTCACCTATTCGGCATACTTGCTGGTTCGTGGGGCAATTGAGGACCCAGAGCGCAAGGCTTCGGTGAGCGCTGCTTACGCTGTCTTGGGCGCGGTCGCTTCCATCTTCCTTTATTGGGTCGTGCCATACTTGCCCACAGTCCAAGCAGCAAGCGCGCACCCGTCAGGGATTATCGCACGAGGTGGGTTGGATTTTCATTATCGTCTCGTCGTCAGGCTCGCCATGTTGGCTTTCCTGCTGCTGTTTGTTCAACTCGTCAGGACAAAAAGCGCTGTCTTGCGATTGGAACGAGCAAAGATGCAAATTGCGTTAAGGGAAACGGAGGCGTAGAGCGATGACGGATTCTTTGCCCTTCTTTTTGACTTGGCTTGTGACTTGGATTGCGTTGATGGCTTACTTGTGGCGACTGGAGGCGAAACTGAGGGGAATTGAACAGGACGAGGCACACAAGACAGGCAACGAGAAAGTTGAGTGACAATTTCCCGCACGGAGGTGACATGAAGTGATGTTTGAGCGACGATGGAAATTGTTTGCTGTCGTCGGCTTCGTTGGTTTGCTCGTTTACGCGGGCTATGCCCTATTTTCGCAGGGCAACTTTGTCCAGCCTTATGTGAGTTTTGAGGAAGCGAAGAAGATGACTGGCACGGTCAGAGTCGCCGTCTTCATAGACCAAAAAACTCGGACCTATGACCACGAGACAGGAGCGTTGGAGTTTATGGCTAAAGACCACAAAGGCACAGTCTGTAAAGTCAGGCTCAACCCTAACTTCGTGCCACCAGCAGGTTTTGAGCAAACTCCCGCAGCAGTTGTCATCGGGCGCTACCGCAACGGCGTCTTTGAAGCCGACAGGATGTTCCTGAAGTGCCCGTCAAAGTATGAGGGGATGAAGGAAACGGCAAGCAAGGAGGAGAAACGGTGAAGCGGTGAAACGGAGAAGATGAGCGAACGAGTAACTGAACGCTGAGCAAAGGTGAAAGAACATGACAACGAGTGCAACTCAAGTTGATTTGCTCGACGAAATCGTGCGACGCCTGCTTGAGGTTGATGGCGCCATCCGTTCAGTTGTTTTGATTGGTTCGTTCGCTTGGTTTCCCGATTTGGCGAGGGACATTGACATCGTTGTCATCACCGAAAGCGATTTGCCCATCGATGCTTACTGGGAAGCGGTTGCCGATTTTCCCAAACCCGTTGATGTCATCGTTTTGAGGAGGGGCGAGAAGGCGAAGGGCTTGGTTTTGGCTTTGAGGACGGGGGTTTTACTTTGGGGAGATGAAGGGGCAATTAAGGAGGCGACTGAAAACATGCCCGTCCCGACATTGAAAGATGCTCAAGATTGGTTAGAACTTGCAAGGGATGCACTTCAAGAAGGGTTCGCCGAAACTGACCCAGACCGCCAAGATAAACGATTTCGCAACGCTTTCAATCTGCTCTTTGAAGCGGCTCGTGTTGCTGCTATGTGGTTTTTGGACACCGAAGAGGGGCGATGGGGCGAATTGAGGCGCCAGTTGCCTAATCCCTTTTCGGAGCAATTCCGCCAGTTCATCAACACGCTCCACATCGCTTACTGGTATGACGGCGACTACCCGCAGGAACGAGTGGAGGAGGAATTTGACAGGTGGCATCGTGAAGTCTCGGCTTTCATTGAGGGCTTGAGGCAACTTAAAGGCGCATGAATTTGCCAACGGAGGCGAGAAAGATGGTCACGGCAGCGGACTTGACGAAGTTAGGCAAGTATGCCGAAGCCGTCCGAAAGTTCACCGAAAAAGTCGCACAATTTCCCGAAGTGAAAGTCGTGAAGGTGAACTCCTGCGAGGACTATGTTGACCTGTGGGTCGTGGTTGAAGCAGGTAGCCGAGCAGTGATGACGCGAAAAATCGTGGACATTTTCTTTGAGACTTTGGCGCAGTTCCCAAACCTGTTCCTTGACCTGATGGTTACAGACAGCGAGTATCCGACTAACAGCATTGAGGTCTATCGGAGGGTGTGAGGAAATGCTAACGGTTAGCGAGCATATAGCGAAGGCGGAAGCCTTTGAACGAGTGCTGGCAATCTTTGACGAGGGCAATCCAGACCACTGGGACTGGATCGCCGTTGTCGCTTTTTATGCGGCTTTGCATTGGGTTGACGCTTATTTGGCGACGCAAGGTCGCCACCCACAAAATCATCGGGAACGGCATAATGCTCTTGCTTTCCTACCTATTCGCAGCGACTACGGTGAACTGTATGTAGTCAGCCGTCAAGCCCGATACGAAGGTGGTCACATTGATTACCGCGAAGCCGTAAGAATGCGCGACCAACTTCTGCCAATAATTCGCCAGTGGGTTCAAGGTCAGTTAGGGGGTGTGCCTTGATTTGGGTCAAAACTCGGTCAAACTTTTGCCGTCAAGATGAAAAATGCCTTGACAGGCAAGGAGGGAACGAAGAATGTGGATTGGACGAATTTTGCTTTGGGCTGCGATGTTGGCAGCGCTCGTTGCCGCTTTCAAATACTGGCAGGTTGAAAAGAGTGCGGGGTTCGAAGTGCGGGGTGCGGGGTTGAAGGATTTGAGTTTGAGGCGAGCGCGCCTTTTGTTTTTGCTGACTGGTGGCTTGATTTTTGCGACGATGGTTTACCTTTGGTGGCTCATCATGACCGAGCGATATGAAGTTGCCTATGTGCACGATTACACTGACAGGTCGCTTGAGCCTTTGTATCGTTTCGCCGCTTTTTGGGGAGGGCAAGCAGGCACTTGGATTTTGTGGGCTTTCTTCACTGTCCTTTGGGGCTTTCTGGTCTGGCGATTCGCTAAGCCATACGAACCGGCAACCCTTGCAATCATGAGCGGTCTGATTTTCCTGCTCCTTCTGCCAGCAGCCATTGAAGACCCGTTCCGCATCGTCCATCCCGGTGCGACAGACGGTCGCGGTCTCAACCCGCTTCTGCACAACTTCTGGATGGCAATTCACCCGCCAAGCATGTTCTTGGGCTATGCGTCTATGGGCTTGCCTTTCTCTTTGGCATTGGCTGGTTTGTGGCGGAAAGACTGGCACGGTTGGACGAGATACAGTTTACCTGCTGCATGCTTCGCTGTGGCAGCCTTAGGCTTGGGCATCTTTCTCGGCGGTGTTTGGTCATACGAAGTTTTGGGTTGGGGAGGCTATTGGGCGTGGGACCCTGTTGAGAACGCTTCCTTCATCCCTTGGCTCGGTTGCGCTTCATTGATGCATTTGCTTGTCGTCCAAAGGACAACAAAAAGCGCAGCGAGGGCTGTGACCTTTTTGGCGCTCCTGACTTTCTTGACAACCTACTATGCCACTTTCGTCACCCGCAGCGGCTTCATTCAGTCCGTCCACAGTTTCGGCACTTCACCGATAACTTGGTGGATTTTGGGCATCATGTTGGGGCTGGCAGCAGTTTCCTTTGGGTTGTTCTTCTTGAGGCTGAAGCAAGTGCCCATTCGGGGCGAGGGACGGGGGACGGGGGACGGGAAGGAAGGTAAGCCTGTCGTTGAGAGCGTGACGAGTTTGAACACTTTCCTTTATGCTGGAGCCGTTGTGCTGTTTCTGTTTGGGGCATTGGTCTTTGCTGGTTTGTCATTGTCTTGGCTGACATTGGTGGGCAAGGCTTTGGGATTGACTGAAGTCGGTGAGGTGGCTGTTGACCGAACCTTCTACGACAAAGCGAGTTTTCCTTTTGCTTTGGTCATGTGCCTTCTGTTAGCCTTCTTCCCGTTGCTGGTTTTTGTTCAGCGAAAGAGTGAGGAAGAGCGCAAAGAGTGGGTGAAAGCGACTCCGTGGTTGGTCATCAACATCGCATTGTTGACGGCGTTGTTGGCATTCCTGTTCGGCGTTCGCTACCCGATTTCTCTCGTCTTGATAGGCGTTGCGTCCACTTGTTTGGTCGCCAACTTTTACGCCCTTTATCTCCGAGCCAGAAAAAGCCCGTTGACGGTTGGCGCTTACATTGCCCACATCGGCTTGGCACTTTTCGTTTTGGGAGTTGTCGGTTCTGAGTTGCACGACAGTGCCCGGCAATTGGTCATCACTGCGGGCGGGCACAGGATGGCTCACGGCTACTTGTTCACCTACACTGGCATCCACGAGCGCCCTGACGGAAAGATAGAGGCGCGTTTGGAGGCTTATCGGATGGACGAGCATTCCAGCCCTGATGCGAAGCCCGAATTTGTAGCGACCACAATCTTTTGGGACACAAAGTTTGGGCTCGTCCGTGTCCCTTTCATCAAACGCTATCTGACCCACGACATCTACATCGAGCCCGTTGAACTTCAAGGCGCAGAAGCCCCGGGCACGATAACGCTGATGAGGGGCGAAGAGAGGAAAGCGGGGAAGTGGAGCATCAAATTCGTCCGATTCCACTTGGGTGGTGAACATATGGAGGGCGGGATGCCGAGCAAAGTTGGAGCGGTGGTTGAACTCAACGATGGCACGAAGACATACACCGTCACGCCCTATTGGGACTTGAACGAGGGCACTCAACACGAGGCGAAAATCCCTGAGAAAGGCATCACGGTCTCTTTGGAGAGCATGAACGCAGAATCCCGCTCGGTGACCTTGAGAGTTGAGGGAATTGAGGGTCTGCACGGACAACACGGCTTCATCGTTGTCAATGTCCAAAAGAAGCCTGCGGTCAACTTGGTTTGGCTCGGGGCGCTTTTGGTCCTTCTGGGTTCGTTGCTTGCAGGCATCAGGAGGATGAGGGAAGCCTTAAAAGCGCAGGCTGAAATTTCTGTTCGGGACGAGGGACGTGGGACGGGGGACGAAAAGATAGAACCAAAAGCCCGAAAAGCCAAAAAAGTGGCTGCGTGAAAGTGGGTGCAAAGTGCTAAGGTGCCAAGCCAAAGACTACAATCCTGACGGTATCAGAGCGCTATCCTCGGATTTGATGCTTGCTGTTCGTCACTTAACCTTCCTCACTGCCAACGAGGTGAGCGGCGGTAACGGTTCCCGTCCGTTCGCTCCACCAAGCCTTTAAGTTCAAGCAGTGTCAAGGCAGAAAGGACATCGCCTGTGGTCAATTGGCTTTCACGAACTATGTCGTCAGCATGCTTCCATTCACTCGTCAAAGCAGACCAAACCCTTGCTTCGTTCGGCGATAGGTCGGGCAATTTGAGTTGCCCTCGCGGCGATGTTGCGGCAGTTCGTTCAACCTTAGGGGCAGCCGTAATTCCGAGTTCGTCAAGCATGTCGGCGACGGATGTGAAAACCCTCGCGCCCTCCCTCAAAAGCCTGTGGTTGCCTTCAAAACTCGGTTGGTCAACGGGACCAGGGACGACGAAAACATCCCTGCCTTGTTCCGCTGCCCAATCAGCAGTTATCAACGCCCCGCTATTGATCGGCGCTTCAACAATGACCACAGCAAGGCTCATCCCGCTAATTAGCCTGTTGCGTTGCGGGAAGTGCCAAGCTTGAGGCTTTGTGCCCAAAGGAAACTCTGTCAAGAGCGCTCCATTTTCGGTGATGCGTCGGGCGAGTTCTTTGTTGCTCCGCGGGTAAATCACATCCAAGCCACAACCGAGAACAGCGAATGTCCGACCACCAGAATCCAAAGCACCTTTGTGAGCAGATGTGTCAATTCCCTCAGCCAAACCGCTAACGACTGTGAAACCCGATGCAGCGATTTCCGAAGCGATGCGATAGGCAACTCGGCGACCGTAATCCGAGGGTCTTCTCGTGCCGACAATTGCAATTGCCTTTTCGTCGCTCGTTTCCACTGTGCCCAACACATACAGGCACGGCGGCGCGTCGGGCAGCCGTCGCAACAAAGGCGGGTATCGCTCGTCAAAGATTGTCAAAATCCAGCCTCCCATCCGTTCGAGTTTCCACAAGTCTCGCTCAGGCTGGGCATCTTTTTGGGCTTGACGGATTTTGCTCAAGTGGAGTTCGGAGAAGCCGTGAAGTCTCAAGATGGTGCTGTCTGACGCTGAGAAAATCGCTTCGGGCGAACCGAAGGCGTCAAGCAGTTGCCGCTGTCTTTGAGGCGATAGACCTGTTCGGTTCAGCCTTATCCAAGCGAGGATTTCCTCTGGGCGCATCCAAGACAGCGCCTCCCTTCACTGAGGCTTCTCTTTAGGTTTCTCCGACTTGCCTTGCCCTTCAGGCAGCGACGGCGCTTCAATGATTGGGAGGCTCTCGACTTGAAGTTCCGAAGCAGGCAAGGCTGCCCTTGTCAAGGAAAGGAGTTTCTCCGTCAAATCAGCCAATCGCATCTCATGTTGGCGGTGGGTTTCAATCAGTTGCTCTTGCAAGCGGGCGAGTTGCTGTTTGGTCTGTTGGAGTTCTGTTTGGGTTTGGCTCAGCGCTCGCAATCGTTCCCGAACGCCTTTCCGTCCCATCCACCACCCGATGATCCAGCCTAAAATGGCGGCGCCGCCCGTGCCGTAAAGGACAAGTTCCCAAAGGCGGACACTGATGGCAAGGGTCTGCAAGTCCCATCGCGAGAGAAATGTCAAGTTGCGCCACAAGTAAAGGGTCACCATTTTCGTCTGCGAGTCAAAGAACGCTGCCGCCGTGTTGATGAAAGCGAAATAGGCAGCGTAAATGATCAGCACGACCACCAACACGAACCACAAAAACGAACCCATTTCAGCCCCTCCTTGTCCCTGCATTTTTCCTCGGATTTTGAGTTCGGCATCACGCCAATTATAAGCCACCCGCAACTCGTTTGCTTCACATCGCTTCAAAAAGTTGTCTGTCCAAACTTCGGTAAGTGATTGCTTCTGCGATGTGGCGGGGTCTGATAGTTTCGCTCCCTTCCAAGTCAGCGATTGTTCGGGCAACTTTCACGATTCGGTCATGGGCTCGCGCAGACAAACCGAGGGATTGAATGGCGGAGCGCAAAATCTCTTTTGCGTCGGCGTCCAGAAGGCAAATTTCCCTTATCGCCCTCGGCGGGATTTGAGCGTTGCAGGAAATGGGAAGCCCAAGCCTCTCAAACCGCTCCCTTTGCCTCTCTCGGGCACGCAAAACCCTCGCCCTAATTGACGCCGAGGGTTCACCAGCACCGGGCTCCAAAATCTCTTCCGCCGTCAACCGAGGGACTTCCAAGTGAATGTCAAATCGGTCAAGCAAAGGTCCAGAAATCCGCCGCCTGTAGTTTCGGATTTGCTGGGGCGAGCATTGGCATTTTCTGGTGGCGTCAGTTGCGTAACCGCAAGGGCACGGGTTCATCGCAGCCACAAGCAGAAAGTTTGCTGGGAAAGTGACGCTGTGGGTTGCTCGTGAGACAGTGACCGTGCCTTCTTCAAGGGGCTGGCGCAACGCTTCCAAAACATCTCGGTGAAATTCTGGCAGTTCGTCCAAAAACAAAACGCCATGATGGGCGAGGGAAATTTCGCCCGGCTTGGGGAAAGAGCCTCCACCTATCAGACCTGCAGCCGAAATCGTGTGGTGCGGGGCTCGGAAGGGACGCTCAGTCATCAAACCTTGTCCCTTCGGCAACTTGCCAGCGACGCTGTAAATTTTCGTGACCTCAAGGGCTTCAGAAATTGTCAAGGGAGGCAAAATCGTCGGCAACCTTCGGGCGAGCATCGTTTTGCCTGCACCGGGCGGACCGACCATCAGCACTGAATGTCCTCCAGCCGCAGCGATTTCCAGTGCTCGTTTAGCGCTCTCTTGCCCTTTCACTTCGGAGAAGTCGACGCTGTAATGGGGCTCTTCCAGTTCAATTTTCGAGGGCTTCTGAGGTTCAAGTTCTCCCAGAACCGCTTGAACTGCTTCAGGCAAACTGCCGACGCCGAAAACCGATAAGCCATCGACTATCGCTGCTTCAGATGCGTTGTCGGAGGGGACGATTAACTTGGAGCGGCGTTGTTGTTTCGCTTCTAAGGCAATCGCCAAAACTCCGTTCACGGGGCGGACAGAGCCATCCAAAGAAAGTTCGCCCAAAACCAAAGTTCCTTCGGGAAGGGAAGGCAGTTGTCCTGTAGCCAAGAGAATTCCCAGAGCGATCGGCAGGTCAAAGGCAGGACCTTCCTTTCGGACATCGGCAGGGGACAAGTTGACAGTTATTCTCTTGCTGGGGAAATCGTAGCCGCAGTTTCGGATGGCGGCGCGAACCCTTTGGGAACTCTCCTGAACAGCCTTATCAGGCAGTCCCACAATCGTGAGGGATGCGTTGCCGGGAGATATGTCAACTTCCACTCGGACGAGATAAGGCTCTAACCCCCAAACGGCACCGCTTTCCAAAACCGCAAGCATTTCGGCATCACCGCAAAAATTTTGCCACCAACTTTGACAAACCAACCACAAAGCGAAGCGCACTCTGTGAGGGGACAATGTGGCGGTTCCGTCCGTTACAGGGCTTGGAACTGGTAACATTGGGAGATTGCAGTGAAGCAAAATTCTCGTTGAGCGCAACTTAACTGCCGGTGCCTTTTGGCGTCAGCGTGTAAACGACTCGGTTGCCTTTGACTTCGCCCTCAATGGGCTCAAGGTAACCGTTGCGCGAACGGACCCATCGCCCTGTCCGCATCAAAGTCACGCCGTTTGGTGCTTCCACTCGGAAAGTCTGTTGGCTATCACCCAACTGCACAATTGCTGCGTTGCCGCTCACAGTGATTTTGCTTGCACGCTGACCGTCAAAGGCTATTGCAGGGAAGCGAACCAACAAACTTTCAACATTCCCTTCAACTTCCGCCGTCACCCTGACCTGTTCGGGCGTCAACTCGTAAGTCTCCAGAACTGCTTGAACTTGTGGGCGATTGAGTTCGTAGCGGACAGCGAACGAAACTCGTTTCGGGTTTTCTTCGCGAACTGTTACGCTCGCGCGGACGATTTGCTTTTGTCCCAAGCCTGCCAATGGTTGCCATCTGTCATCCTCTCGCCACGCAATTCCAACTGCTAAGGGTTCGTCTTTGATTGCGGCGCCGTCTGTTGGACCAACCAACGGCTCAACTCCAAACTTGTGCACCCTCAAAAGCCCTGTGCTGTTGTAGTTAGGGTCGGCTGCGGTGTCAATTTCCACATACAGCCCACCTGCGTTGGCGATGACTTTGTGGAAGTCGGGTAGGTGGACGACGAAGCCACCGATCTCCGCAGGGCAAATTCCTGCAGGAATAGTTTCATCCGCAAAAAGCCAAGCAGTTGCCAGCATGCTGGCAGCGAGCAAGTTGTATTGCGAATGGAACGAGTATCCTTCAAAGCCATGCCTGAGTGCCGGGTCAAAACGGTTCTTGACAATCCACAACTCGCCTGAAGGGCGAATCCATCGCTTGATTGATTGCAACGCTAAAAATGCTGCCCGCCTAAAGGCTCTTGCTGCCGGCTCATTCCCTTCCCTGCGTTTGAGGCGAGCCCAAATCTCGTAGGTGACGCACTGCATCGCTTCGTTCCATTGATGCTGAGCACTCCTGCCACCTGTCGGAAGTTCGCCGCACGGAGACTGGATGAGCAAGGATGTCCATGCAGCCCGCTCTAAAAGTTCGTTCAAAATTTCCCTGTGCTTGCCATCGTAACCTCGCTCCAACATGGCGGCAAGGAAATGTCGCGGAAAGTGGTCGTATGCCATCGGGACATTTGGGTCGCGATACAAACCTTCAGCGGTGAAATTAGGCAACTGTGCTTCAAGGTGGCGTTCAACGAAACTCAAGTCCGTGAAGCCCGCTTGGTGGCGCAGAAACTCGCCGGCAATGGCGACGACATTCCAGTTGTGAACTGAACCCTTGCTGTCCCGCAGGACATCGCGGTAAGCCTTGTAAGGGTCAATGGCGCTCAAAAGTTGCTCCCATCGCTTGCGGCGCTCACTTGGGACGAGTTCACGCAAATGCTCGTAAGCGAGCATGGCAGGGAAGGTAAAGAAGTCGCCGTGACGGTCCGCGGGATCCGCTTCTGCAAGTTGTCGCAAAGCGCACTCCAACGCTGCCGCAGCGCTTTCAAGCAAATCTGAACGCTGACCACTTACGACCAAAACGGTTGCCGCCCACGCATAACAGGGCGTGCTGTATTGGACTTCACGGTGGACAAAGGGGTCAACGATGCGACCGTCAGGGGATTGAAAGTGTCGGAAGTAACTGACGATGCCGTTAACGACTGCAAGGTATTCGGTTCGGCTGAAATGAGTTGAAGTTTGCGATTCCGCTATCAGTGGCTGCAAACGAGACACTTGCTCATGAAGCGGGAAAGGCGGCAACACCGCTAACGCAATGAGTCCGATTACCCACCTCATCCGTTTGCCCTTTCCTTCCGAATTTCACGCCTTATGGTCAAGCAGGGTAGTGCTTCAATAATTGCACCAACTCTCACCCTGTCCTGCAGGTCGGCACACACCGGCAGTCAAGACGCTCATACCTGATGGCAAAATTGCAACCCAAGCACTGCAATCGAGAGGTGGTTCCTTCAACCATTTGGCATGTCCATCGGCGTAAATGAAGTTTGCTCCTGCCATGTGATGACCTCCAAGCCGACCACTGGGGCTGGTAGGGCTTGCTCCTGTTTCCGTCGCCCATCGGTCATGGTAGACAGCGTGGAGGGCTGTTCTGCATGGTGACACCGCTCCTTGAGCCGTTTGCTGCCCTGAAGCGGCGTTCTCTCTGGGCGGCCAGTTGTCGTTTTCCGCCATCATCACTGTATTCGCTGGCTGTCGGATGACAGAAATCTTTTTCGGCATAGAATTGCCCCAACCACCGAAGACATCGCTGTTTGCGAGCCATCCAGTTTTCATGTCGGCAATCACAGCAGTCCCTAAGCCCCAAAATTCCCCACGAACTGGATAGTTGCCACTGTAGGAGGGGCAAATCCACATCTGGTCGTTGCGCATGTAGGGTTGAACCGCAAGATAGTAGATGCAGTAGTGGTTTGATGGGTAGCGCTCATCGTAATCGTGGGTGTATTGGTTGACTGCCAACCCAACCTGACGGGCATTGGAAAGGCACGACGATTGTCTGGCTTTCTCCCTCACCCTGCTGAACACGGGGAACAAGATTGCTGCCAGGATCGCAATTATCGCGATCACAACCAGCAACTCAATGAGAGTGAAACCGCCGCCGTGCAAAGTTCTTCGTGACATCGCAATCCCCTCCTCGCATGGCTAAAAAATTTTAAGTGGGGCAACCCAAGGTTGCCCCGTCTCTTCCTTCAACCGGTCACGGCGCAACCCTTCGGTCCCACATCGAGAACACAAGGTTCCCACTGGCGTCAATCCGGTAGGTCTGGTCAAAAGGCAATTTGTAACCTTTGGCATGTCCATCGGCGAAAATCATCGTGACCATGTTCATGTGGTATTCGTATTCGCCCCTAAAGCCAGCAGCATTTATAGGCGCAAGGCAGTAAGTTGTTCCGCCAACAGTGATGCGAGCAAAGTCACCGCCTCGAGAATGAGCACCCCATGGATCGCAGATGCTCCGTCCCCAACCAACGCCTTCCCAGCGTTCGTAAACACAAATCGTTCCCGCAGGTTTTGGAATCTCAGCAAGACTGGCGCCCCAGTTGGCATTCATAGTCCCCGACGCAGTGGGACCATCCGAACCTTCGTGACCGCCATGAGTAACTTGGCTGCGAAGCGTCCTCACATTTTGAACCGGGCACCAAGATTGATCGTGTCCCGTCGTGGAAGGTGGTCTTGGGTCTGAGGGACAAGCAAACATTTGGTGGTTCTTGACATAGGGCTGAATGTTTGCGCTCCATGGTAACATGACGACGCCTCCAACAACGAGCCGTGAAGGTGGGAAGCGTTCATCGCAGTCTTGAGCATACTGCTGAATGCCAAGACCAAGTTGCCTGTTGTTGCTGACACATTGGGCTTGCCGTGCTTTCTCTCGTGCCTGACTAAACACCGGGAACAGAATTGCGGCGAGAATCGCGATAATCGCGATCACCACCAGCAATTCAATCAGCGTAAATCCGACGCGGGGGGAACATCGAAGTGACTCCACAATTGATGCTGCGCCTGAGATTGCGCCTCAACATCGCTCTTCCCTCCTCCTTCAGCGAATTTGTTTTAAAGTTGCGCCTGAACCACACTTAACATTAGCAACTGGCAACTCAGGTGTCAACGCATCGAGACGGCGAATTTATGAGTGGGGGATGTTGTGGATGTTCTGACGATGAGGCGGCAGGGGAGGGTTACTCGCTTGACTGGTTCTGGAGGCGATGCCAATCGCTCGAGAAGAAGTTGGGCTGCCAAATTGACCAGTTGAGTAAATGGCTGCTCAACTGTGGTCAAAGGCGGGGAGAAAAGTTCGCTGTATGGCTCGTTGTCAAATCCGACGACAGAAATTTCCTCAGGCACTTTAATCCCAAGTCGCCTCAGGAACTTTATCGTTGTGCCGGCAACTCGGTCGTTGTAGCAGAACAAGGCAGTGAACCGAATCTGCCCACCGTCGTAGATGAACTCTGGCAATTTCGCTGCCAACTCGTTTTCATCCTCATTTGCCAAGTGGAGCACCCAATCGTCGGGGAACGACTCACCCATTTCCTCCCAAAAGTCTCGCAAGCCTTTTATCCGTTTGAGGCTCGGCAACCGGTTTGATTCCATCAAGAACGCACCGACCTTTCGGTGACCGAGTTCCCAGAGGTGTTCAGCGAGAAGGCGACCTCCTCCCTCGTTATCGGCACAAACGCTCCAAGCGGGAACATCCTCTGGAACTTCACCAACGACGACATATGGGATGTCAACCTCTGGCAGTTCTTCCGGCTCGTTCCGAGAGCCAATCAAGATGAAGCCGTCAACTTCACGCCGTCGGCGGAGTTCGCGAATTTGCTCAATTTCCTCTTTGCGGTCACTGTTGACTTGCAGCAAGACCCTTCCACCTTGTCTGCCGAGACTGTTAGCGAACTCCATGATGGCATTGATGAAGACAAGCGACCAGTGGTAGGATGTGCAGAACAAAGCGACATGACGCAATTGAGGCGTTCGGGCGCGAAGCCTTTCAAAGGGGTAGCCCAGTTCGCGGGCAACTTCCCAAACTCGCCTCCTCGTTTTTTCACTCACAAAAACACCGTTCCGCCGTCCGGTCAAAGCGGTTGAAACTGTTGCAGGGGAGACTCCCAAAATTCTCGCAATGTCTCTAATCGTGACCTTCCTTTGTTCGCTTTCCACGCTCCCCATCGCCTCCTTAGCCATCAAAACCCGAAGGTGGCATTCAAATTATGTCGTGATGCAACGGTTGCGTCAACAAAGGATGCAGCGGTTTTTGAAGACGACGGCAGCGTTGTGATTTGCCAGTGACGGCGGTTAAACAGCGTAGCGGCGGCGTCGCAAGGTGTCCAAAGTGACCGCTGAGACGACGACAGCGCCGATGACGACTTCATGCCAAGGCGGCGGCACATTCCAGAAGAGCAAACCGTTCTTCAACACGCTCATGAAGAGCGCTCCGAGCAAAGTCCCCCAAAGCGTCCCTTGCCCGCCCATCAAACTCGTCCCGCCTATGACGACCGCAGCGATGACATACAACTCCCAAGCGACGCCAACATTTGGGTCACCTGAGTTGACATAAGCCGCTGTCAAGATTCCTGCAATGGCAGCCAAACTTGACGATGCAGCGTAGCAAACGAACCTGACGAAATCAACGGGGACACCAGCGAGCCTTGCCGCTTCAAGGTTCCCTCCGACAGCGAATACATAGCGCCCAAACCTCATCCGATAGATGACGAGCCCTGCGACGGTTGCAAACACGAGCAAGAGCAGAACGGGAACGGGAAGCCATCCCCAAAGGGATTTTTGCCCGATGGCTGAGAACTCGTCTGGTAAGTTGACAATTGGCTGTCCGCCTGTGACCGTCGTGCAAATTACTGTAGCCAAACCGCGAGCAGCGCTCAAAGTGCCCAAGGTGATGATAAAGGGCGGGACTCTCAATTTGGTCACGAAGAAACCATGCCAAATCCCGACCAATGCACCCATCAAAATGACCGCCAAAATCGCCAGCGAGATGGGAAATTTGGCGAAAACGATGAGGTAAGCGACAACCACGCCGCTAAGGGCGACCATTGAGCCGGGCGAAAGGTCAATTCCGCCCGTCAAGATGACCAATGTTTCGCCAATGCCCATGATGCCGAACAAAGCAGCCTCGCGAGTTATCACTTGCAAGTTGTAAGCGTTCAGGAACTTTATGTCGCGCCAAGCGGTGACAGCAACCAAAACACCGATGGCTATCAAAAGTGTTGCCTCTTGGAAGAACCACAACCCTCGTCGCTTCACCCTCGTTTGCCTCCTTTGATGACGGTGCAACAGCAGTTGATTGGGAGCGTGATGCGTAATTCGTAATGCGTAAAGCGTGATGGTGCAAATTTCCCCACTTCTCCGTTTCTCCGCTTCACCGCTTCTCCGTTTCCCCGTTTCTCCATCGAACCTGCGATTTGCGGACGGGTTCGGCTCGGAAATAGCATTGCGTTCCCGCCAAACTGCTCGCCGTTCACTATTCGCTGCTTGCTGTCTATCTCAGCGCTTGAAGCCCTTTAAGGCTGCGTTTGGAACGCTCAAAATTATTAGCACACGACGGCGGGGATTGTAGCGATTGGCAGCCTCAAGATGGCAAACTCATTGTCAGCAAAACTGTTTGGGGAAAGGTGAAGGGAGAGATGGCTGAACTTGAGGACTGGAGGAAACGGATTGACGAAATTGACGAGCAGATTTTGAAGTTGCTCGTTGAGCGGGCTAAGTTGGCTCGGCAAATTGCTTTCATCAAGCAGCAAAACGACTTGCCCCTTTACCATCCAGAGCGCGAGGGAGCAATTTTGGCTCGGCTCAAATCAATCCCTCACGACCCCTTGCCCGACCAAGCAATCAAATCCATCTTCCGCGAAATTTTGTCGGCTTGCAGGGCTTTAATGCGTCCACCGAGGGTCGCCTTCCTCGGTCCGCTCCACTCCTTTTCGCACCTCGCCTGCGAGGAACATTTCGGCTCTTTCGTTGAACCGTTACCCCAACGGACAATTCACGATGTCTTTCGTGAGACGGAGCGAGGCAACGCCGATTTCGGCATTGTTCCAGCCGAGAACATTGCGGAAGGTCCTGTAGGCGACACCCTTGATGCCCTGCTTCAGACACCGCTGAAGATTGTCGCTGAAATTTTGCTGGAAGTCAACCATTGTTTGCTCTCAAAGGCTCAATCGCTGTCGGAGATCAAGCGGGTTTATTCCCGCGAAATTGCCTTGGCTCAGTGCAAACAGTGGTTGAGCGTCAACTTGCCGCAAGCCGAACTAATTCCCGTTTCAAGCACCGCCGAGGGAGCGGAAAGGGCATCAAAAGAACCGGACGCCGCAGCCGTTGCACCGCGAAGGGCAGCGGACGCCTATGGCTTGCAGGTTCTCGCCGAACGAATCCAAGATGTTCCGTTCAACCTGACCAGATTTTGGGTTTTGGGCAAAAGGTTAACTGCTCCATCAGGCGTTGACAAAACTACCATCGCCTTCTCCGTGCCCCATCGCCCCGGAACTTTGTATCAAGCCCTCAGTGCCTTTGCCCGCCACAACATCAACTTGACGATGATAGCCTCTCGCCCGGCAAGGCATGCGCCTTGGGAGTATGTCTTCTTCGTTGACTTTCAAGGTCACATCCAAGACGAACCCGTTCAAGCGGCATTGAGCGAGTTGGGCAAGGAATGCCTGTTTTTGCGGGTGCTCGGTTCATACCCCGAGGCTGTCGAGGTGCTTTGAAACTTTAGGGAAAACCTGACACAAACAAAGTGAGCCAATTCGCTAAAATAAATGCCCCCGCAAAACCGAGTGCGGGGCAAAAAGAAAATGTCAAGGAGGTGGGAGAAGTTGCCTGAGTTCAACCCATGGCAAATGGCGCTACAGCAGTTCCATCAAGCAGCCGATGTCATTGGCTTGGACGACACGATGCGTGATGTCTTGAGCCACTGCCAACGCGAGTTAATTGTGAACTTTCCCGTCCGCATGGATGACGGGAGTTTTAAGGTCTTCACGGGTTACCGCGTCCAACACAACGACGCTCGCGGTCCAGCCAAAGGTGGCATTCGCTACTCGCCTGATGTCACTTTGGACGAAATCAGAGCGTTGGCGATGTGGATGACTTGGAAGACGGCAGTTGTCAACATTCCGTTCGGTGGGGCTAAAGGTGGCGTCGCCGTAGATGTTGACAAACTTAGCCCTCGCGAGTTGGAAAACCTGACGCGCAGGTTTGCAACGGAGATAGCCATCATCATCGGACCGAGGCGTGACATCCCTGCCCCCGATGTTGACACCGATGCCCAAGTGATGGCTTGGATTCTTGACACTTACTCAATGCACGCTGGCGAATGGGCAGGTGCAGTTGTGACGGGTAAACCCGTTGAACTTGGCGGTTGCCCTGTCCGAGAGATTGCGACATCCCTCGGTTGCCTTTACACAACGCGCCGACTTTGCCAGAAGTTGGGCATGTCCCTCAAAGGCGCGAGGGTCGCAATTCAGGGCTTCGGCAACGCGGGTCTTTACGCCGCTGTTCTGTTCGCCCAAGATGGTGCGACCATCGTCGCTGCATCGGACACCAGCGGCGGTCTCTACAACCCGAAGGGTCTGGATGTCCAGGAACTTGTTCGGGTCAAGCGCGAGACTCGCAAGTTGATCAACTACAAGGACGCTGACCACATCGGCAGCAACGAAGTCTTGGAAGTTGAATGCGACATCCTCATACCGGCAGCACTTGAAGGCGTCATCACCGAAGCCAACGCCGACAAGATTAAGGCGAAGATTGTCGCCGAGGCTGCGAATGGTCCGACCACTCCTGAAGCCGACAAAATCCTCTACGAGCGCGGAGTTGTCGTCATCCCCGACATCCTCGCTAACGCTGGCGGAGTCGCCGTCTCCTACCTCGAGTGGGTGCAAAACCTCTACTCCTTCTACTGGGACGAGGACGAGGTCAAAAAGCAACTTGAGCGCATCATGAACAAAGCCTTTGACGATGTTTTCTCCTTCGCCGAGGAGAAGAAGGTCAACCCTCGCCTTGCGGCACAAGCGTTGGCTATCCAAAGGGTCGCTCACGCAACTCGCCTTCGCGGTATCTATCCGCCGTAATCCCTTCCCCCAAAAAACCCATTCGCGAACTCAACGGCGAGGCTATTGCCTCGCCGTTTTCATTTTTGCGGCATCGCCCTTCACTGCCATTTGCTCTCCATTCTCCAGTTGCTACTCACCACCGTTCAACCCAAGTGACAGCGAGGGGTTTTGCTTGCTATGCTTTTACTGGCTCGAAAACCCAAAACCTGCTGAAGGGAAGGAGAGAGGCTATGCATCGGTTCGCTTTTCTCGTTCACCCGCTCAACCTTAAACGCGATGTCGCTCGCAAATATCCGTTCGTCAAATTTTTGCCAGAGTCGTGGGTTGAGGCGATGTTGTGGAGGATGAGCCCAAAAGTTTTGGGAAAAGTCACGGGCGTAAAATCCGCTGCGGGGGCGGAAACGGAAGGTTGGCTCATTGCTGTCCCTATGACGGCAAAGATGATGCTTGAAAACGAAACTAAAGCGTTGGACTTGTTGGTTGAGGCGTGCCAAATGGCGAAAGAACTGGGTGCGGAAATCGTCGGGCTCGGCGCTTTCACCGCAATCGTCGGCAATGGGGGCATTGACTTGCAAAAGCGCTCTCCATTGCCCGTCACGACAGGAAACAGTTACACGACTTGGACTGCCCTTGAAGCGACTAAACTCGCTGCGGAACTTATGGACATTGAGTGGCAAAGGGCGACGGCTGCAGTTGTCGGCGCGACGGGTTCAATCGGGAAGGCTTGCGCTTATTTCCTTTCCGTCGGCGCTCAGTTGCCAGATGGCACGATTTTCCCGCCCGTTTCAGAGGTTATCCTCGTGGGTCGGAATGAGGAAAGGCTTAGGGCTGTTTGCAACGAATTGCTCTCCAACAACCCTCAAGCGTCAATCCGAACCTCCTCGGAAATTGCCTATGGGCTGAAGAACGCTGACATCGTGATAACGGTGACGAGCTCAATGGATGCGGTGATTGAGCCTGAGCACTTGAAATCGGGATGCGTTGTTTGCGATGTCGCCCGCCCGAGGGATGTCTCCGAACGAGTTCGCAAAGAACGAAGCGATGTTCTGGTCATTGACGGCGGCATCGTTGAGATTCCGGGTGACCCGCGTTGGGAGTTTTCTATCGGGTTGCCTGACCAGTTGACTTTGGCTTGCGTGGCGGAGACAATGCTTTTGGCGCTTGAGGGCAGGCTTGAACCTTTCACCCTCGGTCGCGATATTCGTCCTGACCGGATTTTGGAGATTGCCTCAATCGCTTCAAAGCACGGGTTCAAATTGGCTGGGTTGCGCAGTTTTGAACGGCAACTTTCTGAGGAACAAATTCGTCAAGTCCGCGAAAGGGCAAGGCAGGTGGCGGCTCAGCGATGAACCGACAGGGAAGCAGCAGGTGGAGGTTGTGGGGCGGGTTGATTGCTTCCTTCGCTGTCCCCTTCGCCCTTTACCTTCCGACCGTCTACCCGACTTATTGCTTCTTCTCCGACAGCGGTGACTTCGTGACTGCCGGCGAACTTTTGATGCTGGTTCACCCGACGGGTTACCCTTGGTTTTGCATGCTTGGGAAACTGTTCTCAACGCTGCTACCGTTTGGCGAAGTAGTTTGGCGCTACGGGTTGCTCACCATGATTTTTGTCCCGCTGACCTCAGCGGTCACTTTCCTGCTCATGAAGGAGTTGACCGACAATGTGCCCATCAGCGTTGCTACTTCGTGGGCAATTGCGTTTGGGTCAACCCTTTGGTATAGTTCCGTCGCGGCAGAAGTTTACAGCAGCAACTTGTTTTTGACGATGCTGACTTTGTATGCCCTCATCAAGTTTTGGCGCACCGGAGACAAGCGTTGGTTTTTCACTGCCGGCTTGACGGTAGGTTTCGGCACTGCGCATCATTTGACTTTGCCTTTGATGGTCGTTGGTGGCTTGGTCGGTTTAGTGGTCGCGTGGCGTTGGCTGCCGCGAAAACCTTCGTTGCAAGATTGGCTCGTCGCTTTCCTTTTAGCCTGCTTGCCTTTGACCTACTACGCTTACTTGCCGATTCGCGCCCCAAAACCTTACGGCTATCGGATGTGGCAACTGACGGGCGATGACCCATCAAAATCCCTTCACGATTTTGTCAAGTATGTGCTCGGACTCCGTTTCCGATACATGATGGGCGTGACCCCGCTATTGCAGTATCCTCAAAGGTTCGTCGAATGGCTGCGGCAAGGTTCATACGAGTATGCGTTTCTCTTTTCGCTCGGTTTGTTCTTCGGCTGGCTTTTGATTCGCCACTACCCTGCCTTTTGGCTCATCACCTTTGGGATGTGGTTGGCTCATTTGGCTTTCTATCTCGGTTACGGCGTTCCGGACATCATCTACTTCTACATCCCTGCTTGGGCAATCACTGTGCTTTGGGGTGGACTTGTGGCTTTCCGCCTCTGGGATTGGGCGAAGCAATTTCACGGACTTTTGGCGGTGCTCGTCACAGCGTTCGTTTTCGTCAGCGTGGAAATTTCCATAGCCAACGCTGCGCCGATGGTCTGGCACACCGACAAGTTTCGCGGTCGGCGTTACTTGGAAGCCGTTTTGCGCGACACGCCGAAAGACGCAGCGTTGGTCGTAAGCATTGACGATGTGCTCTTTCACCTTTGGGCAATTCAGGCGATTGAGAACAAGCGAACCGATGTTTTGGTTGTTTCGGCTTATCAGTGGCAGCCCGTTTTGCTGCTGATGCGACGGGTCGCGACTACAACCGCCGATGTTTACCGTTTCTTCAACCCTTACCCGTGGCACATCAGACCCTTGACACCTTGGGTTGCCGAGTTCAGCCAATTGCCGCCCGTTGAAATTTCGGGCAGATGCAGCGCTCACAAATCGGTCGAGCCGATTGTTCACGAAAGCAAGTTGGTTATGCCACCTGATGGCGTGCACATTGGGACTTTGCTTGTCGCTGAAGTGAAAATGTGCGTTGACGGTAACAATGCTGCCAATTGGGGCTATTTGTGGCTCATTCGCCGTCAGGGTGCTCCGATAACTGACTGGAACGGACCTAACTCGCAAAGTTGGGCTTGGTGGTGGTTCTACCAACCTTTGTTGCCAATCAATGAGCAGGGACAGTTTCTGGTCAAGATAAAGGTCGGGTTGCCTTTTGTCAGCAACGCAATTCCCGGCTACTACGAAGTTTGGGGCATGCATTACCCTCGCACTTGGTTGCTGCCTTCCAACGCATCCCAAGCGGCTCAACTTTTCAGCCAAGCAAAATTCATCGGCTTGGTTGAAGGCTGGGGGCGGTGAAGTTTCATGGGACGCTTAAAGCAAAACTTTGCTGCGATGTTCCCAACGCATTGTGTCCTCGTTGCGAGTCTTCTGTTGACGATTTGCCTTGCTCCGCTCACCTTCGGCGCTCAAGAGGCAACTCGACTCTTCCACCCTTTGGTCGGGGCAATTCGGTGGGACGCATGGCATGGAGAATTAAGCGAAGTCGGGAAGGCTGTTGAAAAGACGCTTTCGCCGCCAAAGTATCACTTCCGTTTGCCTTGGTTCGCCAAAATCCACCCCGACGGAAAAGTCACTATCCGAGGGGAAAGTCGGGAGGTTTTGGAGCAGGAAATTGCTTACGCTCGTCAGGCTGGATTGGACTATTGGGCGTTCGTGACCTACCCTGAAGACCATCCCCTCTCTTTGCCCTTGCTTCATTTCACCAAACTTCCAATCGAACGCCGGCAAGGGTTGCGGTTTTGCAACATTGTTGAGTGGGTTCGCTTTGGCGGTCCACAACATTTTCGCCGTTGGGTTGAGCGCTTGGTCAGATATTTTCGTGACCCGTCCTATGTGAGAGTTTTGGGCGAGCGACCGCTCCTTTATTTGCTAACGCACGATGAAGATTGGGTGCTCAAGCAGTGGGGTTCGGTTGAGGCGTTCAAGGAAGTAGTTGACTCGCTGAGGCGAGAATCGAGACTGACTGGGCTGAGTGACCCATATTTGGTGGTGATGCACTTTTCGCCCGAGCGAGGAGATGGGATTCGCCGCCAAATTGGCGCTGATGCCCTTTCCAGTTACGCTGTGGCTGGCGGGACGCCTGAAGGTGCGCCTTTCTCTCAAGCGTTGAGTGCGATGAAAAGGTTGTGGGCTGAGATGGCGAAAAGGGCGCCGATGATTCCTGTCGTTTCGTTTGGCTGGGACCCTCGCCCTCGCATCGACAACCCAGTCCCTTGGCACAAATCGGATTTGCTCTTCTACCGAACTTTTACTCCCGAAGAATGTGCGCAAGCGCTTAAGGAGGCGTTGGACTTTGTGGCGGCGAACCCTCAAGCGTGTCCTGCGAACTCTGTCATCATCTATGCATGGAACGAGTTTGATGAAGGTGGATGGCTTTGCCCGACGCTTGGCGCTAACGGCAAACCCGACACAAGCCGCATTGAAGCCGTAGGCAAAATTTTGCGGGAGTGGAAACCACAAACTCAAAAGTAGCACACAGCCGCAGCCGTTGGTTGGGACAAGGGGCAAGGAATAAGGAGTGAAGAGCCATGTGGCGGCATGTCCCAGTTAAGAATCCGAAACCGAACGCTCAGGAATTCATTGACATCCTCATGGGGCGAACGCCCCAACGGAGAACGCCGCTCGTTGAATACATCGTGGACGATTTCGTCATGAGACCCATCGTCGTCAACCTGCTTGGGAGGGAGTGGGTGACGCCGAGAGGCGACCGAGAGTCCCTCAAAGCCTACCTTGACAACTTCATTGAGTTTTGGTATCGCATGGGCTATGACTTCGTTCGGATTGAAATCGGGCTTCCCTTCCGAGAGAACCGACTTGTCGCTCCCGATCCCGCTTCCGACAAACAGCGGGCGTGGGCTGACGAACATCGCGGGGCAATCAGCAATTGGGAGGACTTTGAGCGCTACCCTTGGCCAAGGGTTGAAGACATTGACTTCTTCCCGCTGGAATACATCAACGAGAACTTGCCTGAAGGGATGGGGCTCATAAGTTCGCACGGCGGCGGGATTTTCGAACACCTGTCATGGATTATGTCCCTTGAAGGGCTAAGTTTGGCGCTTTACGATGACCCTGAACTCGTCCAAGCGGTGAGTGACCGAATTGGTGAGTTGATAACGAAGTTTTACGAGCACCTGCTGCAGTTGGAGAACCTGATAGCCGTTTTCCCCGGCGACGACATGGGTTTTCGGTCAGGGACATTGGTGTCGCCTGAAGCGTTGCGGAAATATTGCTTGCCTTGGCACAAAAAGTGGGCTGAGATGGCTCACCAGAGAGGCTTGCCCTACTTCCTTCACTCCTGCGGCAATGTCTTGGCGATAATGGACGACTTGATCAACGATGTCGGCATTGACGGCAAACATTCCTTTGAGGACGCAATCATCACGGCTGAGGAATTTCAGCGGCTTTACGGTGACCGCATAGCCGTCCTCGGCGGTGTGGACTTGAACATCTTGAGTGCGGCGACGCCGGAGAAGGTTCGCCGGCGGACACGCCAACTCATTGAAACTTGCGGAGCCAAGGGCAGGTTCGCAATCGGCTCAGGCAACTCCATCCCAACCTATGTGCCCGTTGAGAACTACCTCGCAATGATTGACGAAGCACTTGACTGCATGGGCGCTGTCTGAAGATGGGGAGAGGGGGTGATTATTGCTTGCGAAACCAAAGGCTGTTGCGTTTTGCTTCTTCGCTTCAAAGGGTGGGTAATTTAACGCTCACAACGCAGGGCGTTCGGGTAGCATATTTCCGTTGGCTGGGGCACTGGTTACTGACTGCGTTAGTTGGGTTAGCGCTGCTGGTATCTTTGGACTCGCTCTTGTCCATGTCAGACAGCGTGCCGGGAACAGTAATCCATTCTTGGCTGGCAAACTCGTTTGCCAACAAAAAGGGACATCAATTCGTGCCGGTTACTGCCGTCGCTATTGCCGTGACACCGGACGGGACAGTATTCTCAGCGGGTGTTGCAGAAGCCTACGGTGGAGTTGCCTCATACAAAGCCGGCAAGTTCGTCACTAAATATGACTATGAAAGCGGATTTGGCAGCAGTGCGTTCGCAGTTGCGGTGGACGATTCCTATGTCTACATTGGCACGGGCGTTGGAGTATTCCGCACGCGAATCGGGGATGAGTCTTACAATCGCACGCCTATCATTAAGGGTAGCGTTCATGGTCTATCTTTGCGCTCAGGCGAACTTTATGTAAGCGATACCGCTGCGAACAAAATCCGCATCTTCTCTACGGCGACGATGAAGGAAATTCGTTCCTTCCCTGCTCCACGCCCGGGACCACTTGCTGTCAGTGCTGACGGTCGGGTTTGGGTCATTCAAGGCAAACCGGGTGAGGAGCCATTCGCCATGGGTGGTCAAAAAATAATCTCCTTCTCAAAGGATGGTAAGCCCGGACCGGAAATCACCGACTTCGAAAACCCATGCGCGCTGGCATTTGACCTGAAGGGGCGCTTGTTGGTCGCCGGGTTGAACCGACATTGCCAGATTTGGATCTACGATGTCACAGGGACGCCGAAGAGAGTGGGCTCACTGGGTATAGAGGGCGGCATTTTTCGGGTGAGGAACCAGGAAGATTTGAGCCTTGGAAGTTCCACTGGATTCGCGGGCTTGGATTTGATGCTGCTGGCAATCTCTATGTCGCCAGCACCTTTGGTTCTTGGTATGGGGCGCTTATTGAAGCCTACTCTCCTGAGGGCAAACGGCTCTGGTATGTATACGGTCTGGGGAACTGGCTGGACACTGCTTGCTCCGATCCAGCCAATGAGAATGTCGTTTACACTAAGGAGCATGTCTACCGAATGGACTGGAGCAAGCCACCGGGGCAAGAGCAATCATTGTATGGACTGACTGTTGACCGCTTCAGGTATCCGCTTGACCCCCGTGTGACAGACCTTCATGGTCCGAGTCATCGTCTGATCCACGGTGTCCGACGGATTGGTGGCAGGCTCTTTCTCTACTGCGGCGCTCAAGGCACTTCCAACCTTGAGATTTACAAGTTTGTCAAGGGCTGTGTGGCAGCCCCATGTGGATATGTGGCAGGTGCCAGCACCTGGCGCCCTGGTAGTGGCAAGCGTCGGCCAGAGGATGCGGAAACCTTCATCTGGACCGACGAAAATGGTAATGGTGCACCTGAACCTGATGAGTTTGCTTCGGTGGAACGGAAGCCCCGCTGGGGTCATATGCATGTCGATGCTACTGGAGGAATTTGGCAATGTTCGTCCTCGGACGAAAAAATCTACTACTTGCCTTGCAAAGGTCTTGACGAGAAGGGCAACCCCATCTATCGTCGCTCCTCCGAGGTCTCCTATCCTTATCCGCCTGAGTTTACCGGCAACCGGCTTCGACGGTTATTCTACATCCCCAGTGATGATGTCATGATTGCAGGTGGAGGCGGTCCAGAAGGTGCTTGGAATGTAATTGTCCGCTACGACCACTGGTCTGACCCAGCGCGAAGGAAAAAACGCTGGACAATCAAACTACCACTCAACGATAAGTCCTACACTCCCGACATCAACTATGGTGGCGGTGCGCCGGTAGCAATGCAAGCCTGCGGCGAATATCTCTTCGTGGCTTATGGTTATGGGCTTGTTCGTGTCCACCGACTGGACGATGGTGGATATGTCGGCACAATCCGCCCAAACATCAATGGCTTCCGGGGAGGCGGAGGTTGGGTTGACGCGGACAACGCACTAAATGTCACCCTCCGCAAGAATGGCGAATATGTCATCTTCTTGGAAAATGCTGCGCTGAACCTCGTGATGATGTTTCGCTGGAGACCTCCCAAGCGCTGAAGGTGTCGAGCAGCGCCCATAGCCTAACTTTCGTTCAGCGAAAATTCTCATCGGGCTTCAATCTCTCGCACGGAGTAGTTTTTGCCTTTCAGAGTGAGCCGAAGTTGATGAGTTTTTGTGGCGGCGAAATCAAGGACGGTCAACCAAGTGTCGGCATCGGTTTGACGCTCCGCAACGATTTTCCAATCACCGCCGTCGTAAACTTCAACGCGAACGAAATCCGCTTTCAGTTCGGGGCGCTGCCACCAGATTGCGATTTGCCCAACCGCTGCTGACTTCGCTGCCAGCACGATGACTTGTTCGCCGCTGCCTTGCCACGCTGTTCGGAAATCACCGTCAACTAACGCTTGCAATTTCGGTTCAAGGCTTTCCAATTTCACTCGCTCAGGCAATTTCAATTCGCTCAAACCGACGCCATCAAACCACGCCTTTCCTCGTCGGTAGCGGAAAAGGGCATAGACGATTGCTTCTCTGATGGGCTTTTCAGGCACAATCAACCTCCATCCCCATTCCCAACCTGTCCCCCGTCCCCCGTCCCGCGTCCCACCGAAAGGCACAATTTCTCCCCAAAGCGGACTTCCATCAACATAGCGGGCGTCAAGGTAAAGCGAATAGTCACCGCTCAAGTTTGCTGGGAAGACATTTTCGCTCTTGCTGAAGCCATGCAAAATCAACGGAACGGGTTGTCGCTGCTCAAGGGTGATTGTTTGCATTGCTCCACAAATCGTTTGCGTATCGTCGCTTTCGCAAAGGATGCTCCGCTTGCTGTCAACAGCATCGTCACTTAGGCGATAACCGACACCGTAAAAGTTCCAACTCGGCAGCGGTGGCTTGTCGCCCTCCTCAAACGAGCCATTGCGCAACAAATTGCCGCTTGTCGGCAGCGCAATCAGCGACAACCACTTCGTCACCTCGTCCCTCGCCCCGCGTCCCTCGTCCCGTTTCGTTCCGTCCCTCGTCCCCCGTCCCGCATCCCAACTCACTTCAACCTTCGCACTTGCCAATCGCATTTCTGTCGGTGGCTTGATGGCAGTTAGTTTCACTTCAGTTGTCGTCCGCGCCTTGGCTGTGACAGTTCGGTCAACAAACTCAATGGGCGAAGAGACTTTGATTTGAACCTCTCGGCTCTCACCAGAGTTGTTCCTGATGCGGACCAAGATGGACGGTTCACCGCCAAACTGCGCGACCTCAATTTCTATCGGTGTCAAAACCCTAAGCGAAACTTCGTCAATGGGCAAAATCACCATCGCGCCCATCACCGTTGCTTGCAGCGCAACTTTCAAAGTTGCTCTCTTGTTTGCCCATTCTTCGGGCACTTTCAGCATCAACAACTCCCGCCGCAACTCTTTCGGTTTCAAGTCACCCAAACTGAGTTCAACTTGGGGACTGGGCACAAGAGACTGGGGACTGGCTGAAAGCGTCGCTATCAACTTGGCGTCCCTGATTGCCTCTTTCCCTGCGTTTCGGATGTCAACGGGGATGCGCAAAAGTTCGCCTGCAGCGACTTCGTGGGGCAAAGATGCGTCCGTTTGCAAGCCCAAATTCTCGCGAACCACAGCACCGACAATTCGGCTCGCTTCAGCGAAGTCAGCAGCGATGTTTGCCCCATCAACTTGTTGCTTCCACTCGTTTTCCAGTTCCTGCAACTTGCTGAGCCATTGAACCCAATCAGCAAGGTTTTTCGGTTGCGCGTCAGTTACTTGCTTTGTCTCGCTAAGCAATTGCTCAGGCGCTTGAGTTCGTCGCTGCGATTTGCTGACCGAACGGTTCAAGTGCACTTTGGCAAGTTCAGCCAAAGAAGTGAGCGCTTTATCGGGAGTGGTCAACCACAAAACTGCAGTCTCACGCGGTGCTAAAGTCCCGCCGAGCAAAATTGTCAGTGGCGAAAATTTCGTTGAGCCGACAGCGAAAGGGAATGTTTTCAGGTCTGTCAGCACCCAGATTGTTAGGTTGCGGGCATCCCGTTCCTTCAAACCCAACTTGGCAGCGTCAATGGCTATGATTGCGTTTTGCAGTTGGTCGCTGGCATTGTGTATGGTGAAGTGCAAATTCCCATCGCTCCATCGCCCAAACCTTTCAACCAAAACTCGCTCGTTGTCGCTCCAAGCATGGGTTACGGGCTCCCAACCTGCTTCGCACAGCCGAACGATGAGCGGGATGTAGCGGCGAAACAGGTGGCGGTCTCGGTTGTGAAATTCAGGCGTGTTCCAGTAGTTGCCGAAAGCGCCTGCACCGGGAGCAAAGCAACTGGGCAGAAAGCCGTAAAAGAGCGCCCAGCGGAAATACTCTTCGGCGATTTCGCCCGTGAACTCACGGTCAAAGAATTCGTTGTTGAGCGGCAAAAACGGTTTGCGGTAAGCGAGAACTCGGCGGTAGTCAAAGAAAGCGAAGTCATCTCGTTGGCGCGTCCATCGGATTTCGTTGCCGCCAACATCAACCCAGTGGGCATGAAACGGGAAACCGTAGCCAAACCCATTTGCCATCACCAATTTGCCCGCCGCGTGAAGTTGCTCAGCGGCGTAGGCGAGATACTCATAGATGCCAAAGGCTGCCAATTGGGTCGGACGCTTCGTCCGCCAACTGAAAGTCAGCGGGAAATCGGCGACGCGCCAATGGTCGCGACGGTAATTTTCGTTCGGCATCACCCATTCGCCAAAGCCGTCAAAGTAAATCCCATCTAACCGTGCGTCGGTCAGCACCGTTTGCAGCGTTTTGTCCATCACCGCTGCCTTCGTCACCCCGCCCCTCGTCTCCCGTCCCTCGCCCCGCCCGATGTCTGGGTCGGCGTTGACGAGAAAGTTGTAAAGGGTTTGCCCGCCAGCCCAGTGAACGGGATCAGTCTTTTGAGCGCGCAAGGAAAAGCGCCCTTGCTCGTCTTGAACCCCGCACGCCTTGACAATTTCGGCAAGGTTGGGATGCTGCTCCCGCTTTTGTGGGTAAGCGAAAAGTTGCTCCAAAGTCATGTCCGTTGGTGCATCAGGAGGCAAAAAGAACCAAGCCGACCAAGGCTCTTCGTAGCGGAAGTTGTAAATCCCATGCTTGCGGTTGAAATCGGGATTTTGCGCACCCTCGTGGTAGGCGAAACCAAAGTCTTCAAAGTCGGCAATTTGGGCAATATCCGTGAAAGGCATCCAGATGCCGAAGCGTTTCACCCGCACGCGAAAACTTTCGGGAAACAGGCGGTAAAACTTGTCCGCAGCAGCCCTCATTCCCCACTTCGGCTCATCCAACGCATAGATGGCGAACCTGAAAATTGCTGTGCTTGTTTGCCTTTGCCCTGTCCCATGTCCCTTGTCCCGTGTCCCACCATCAGGCGAAAGCCCAAAATCCCACTCCACTCGTAACTGCTTTTGCGCCGCATCGTAAACGAAACGGTGGATGACGGGCAAATCCAACGGGATGCCCAAAGCGATGCCAGCATCGTCAGTGTTGAGAGCACAGAACGGATAGAGCGAATGTTCGCCACGAGTCCCGTAGCGAATTGTCGCAGCGTAAAAAGTTGCGGTTTTGGGGTCAACGCGGCGGGCAACCCTCAAGTTGTCCCACCATTGCCAGTTCGTTGCGTCCAGTGGCAAAGCGAACGATAGGACAACGGCTCGGTCGCTCCCGCCGGTGTCACGCAGAATTCCCTCGCAGAAGATAGCGTCAGGTTGCTCGGTGAAAGTTGCTGCAAGTTCCAATCCCAGCCCAGTGGCTTGAACGAAAAGGGTTTTGCCTTTGAGTTCTGCCTTGCCCCTCAAAGGTGTCCATTGAAGTTTTTCGGGCGCTTCGGTCGGTTCAGCGAAGAAGAAGCCGCCGAGACCGATAAATTGCTTCTTGGCGAACCGAACTCCCCGTAGGCTTCCGTCAGGAGAGAAGGTGATTTGAAGTCCGTCCTTCGTTGACAGTGTTTGCGCCCATCCCGTTAACGCCATCGCTAAAACAAACACCACCATCGCCCACGCTTTCATCTCTCATCACCCGGCTCAAATTGTGCCATAAGCCGCACAAGGGACGCGCAGAGAGTAAAAACGAGGGAAACAAAACCTCGCCAAGTCAAACTCATCGGCAGGGCATGAGGTGCAAACCGGAGATCATGTCTGTGAGTTCACAGCGTTGTTGCTCAACTTTGCCACTTCATTTCAGCGGCAGGAAGATGACTTGATTGGCGAAGTCTTCGGGCTCTCCGACTTTTGCCAAAAGTTCCAGTTCCTGGATGCATTGACCGATAGGCAATTTGTTTTGTGGGACATAAATTAGCCCGGCGAAATGTTCGTTTGTTTTCTGTCGTCGCGCAGCCTCACGAAGCAAATTTCGGTCCTCAGTGACCAAAACTCGCCCAAGTTCCGTTGCTCGGTCAAGAAGTTCGCTGTCGGATAGGCGGGTCGTTCCATCCTCTTGAGCCGTCAGAACATCCACTCCCCTTTGCCTCAACCCCTCTGTAATTTGCCGGCGGATGTGGACATTCATGTAAAGCCCAACGCTCATATCAATCCCATCGCCCTCAATTTTCGGTGCACGGGTGTTTCTCTCGCTTGCTTTCTCAGCGCTTCAATCTCTTGCTCCCATTCAGCCAATTCGGCGTCCAACTCCTCTTTGTGGTCGTAGTAGTAAGCGAGGGCAGCGTGAATTTGGGCGGGGGAAAGGTCTGGAAATTCTCGGTGAATCTCCAAAGGCGACAAACCGCCGATGATATGGTCGCGGACAACCTCAATCACTTTGACGCCCGTGTCGTCAATCCAAGCCGTCCCTTTTTCATCAAGCCAGATGTGAGCCATTTCGGTCTTGGTCATGAGCGGTCACTGCCTTTTTGGTTGCAGGTTCACAAACTCTTGCTCCCTCGCTCCAAGATGATTTTCCCCGTTCGGACAACCTCGCGGATGCCGAATGGGCGGAGCAGTTCAATGAGGGCATCAATTTTGTCGGAACTGCCAGTGATCTCAACGGTCATGGTGTCGGCGCCGACATCTACGATGGATGCCCGGAAGATTTCCACGAGTTGGATGACATGGGGACGCTGCTCCAGTTCGCAGTTGACTTTAACGAGAGCTAATTCCCGCTCAACAACATCTTCGCCCGTGTGGTCCTGAACTTTGATGACATCAATCAGTTTGTTCAGTTGCTTGGTGATTTGCTCAATGGTGTCATCATCGCCACCAACAACGATAGTCATGCGAGATGTTTTCGGGTCGTCGGTGGTGCTGACGGCGAGGCTCTCAATGTTGTAGCCCCTTCGCGCGAACAAGCCAGCAATCCGCGCCAAAACTCCCGGTCGGTTTTCAACCAAAACGGAAAGGGTATGCAACCGGTGACCTTGTCGGCGCCCATTCTCAGATGGCATTGCCCTCAAATCCCTCCTTGCACTTTCGGTTTCTTTCTCGGAGCGCAAAAACCATTTTAGCACCACCTGCGCCATTTCATCGCAAACTTTATGGCGTGAGTTTTTGCGGGCAAGTTTAACGAAAGAGGTGAACAGCGAATGGCTAAGCGAAAGGGCATTGAATCTGTGATCCCAATCCTTTCAACGCGCAAACACGGGATTGACGAAATCAGGCAGCGACTTAAACGAACGACTTTTGACCCTGTTGCAATGGCGGAGGTTGAAGCGAGGGTGCGCGAAATTATCGCTGCCGTCAGGGAGAGGGGCGATGAGGCGCTCGTTGAAATTGAAAGGCAAGTTGGCTGGAAGGGTTGCACCGTTGAGAGATTGAGGGTAACGAAGGAGGAAATGGACGCCGCTTATGCTTCAGTGCCGACTTCGCTCCTTGAAGCCCTTTGCGTCGCCCGCGAACGGCTTGAACGGTTTCACCGACACCAGTTGCCCCGTTCATGGTTTGCCCAAGATAACGGTTCACTCTTGGGCGAAATCTTCCGCCCCATTGAAAGGGTCGGGATTTATGTTCCCGGCGGATTGGCTGCATACCCGTCAACAGTCCTGCATGTCGCAGTCCCAGCAAAAGTGGCAGGCGTCAAGGAACTGGTCATCGTCACACCACCCGACGAGAATGGAAATGTCCACCCTTTAGTGCTGGCTGCTGCTCAGTTAGTCGGCGTTGACACTGTTTTCAGGGTTGGAGGCGCCCACGCTATCGCAGCCCTTGCCTTTGGGACCAAAACTATCCCAAAGGTTGACAAAATTGCGGGACCGAGCGGAGTTTATCCTGTCGTGGCGAAAAGGTTGCTCTACGGTGTCGTTGGGATAGATTTGTTGCCCGGACCAAGCGAAGTTGCTGTCATCGCTGACGAAACTGCGCCGCCAGATTGGGTAGCGCTTGAATTGCTCGCTCAGGCTGAGCACGGTCCTGATTCGGTTGCAGTCCTGTTCACGCCTTCAGAGAAGTTGCTCAGAGAAGTCGCCGACAAAGTTGCTCGTTACCTCAGTAAATCGCCGAGACGCCGATACCTTGAACCTGCTTTGAAAAACCACAGCGCTTTGGTGCTCACCCGCGACATGGACGAAGCGGTGACGCTGGCAAACGAAGGTGCTTACGAGCATGTGGCTTTAATGGTTGCCGAGCCGATGAAACTAATTGGCAAATTGCGTCATGCAGGTGCAATCTTTTTGGGTTCTCAGACGACAGTTGCCTTTGGCGATTACTTGGCAGGACCAAGCCATGTCCTCCCGACTGCTGGCACTGCCCGGTTCTCTTCGGGTCTAAGCGTCTTTGACTTCATGGTCAGGTCGTCATTGGTTTTGCTGTCGGAAGAAGACGCGAAATTGTTAGCCGAAGTTGCGTCTGTTCTGGCTGAGGCAGAAGGTTTGGATGCTCACGCGAAAGCGTTGCGCGCTCGCAAGAAAAGATGAAAGCCGCTTGCATTTTCTCGTTCGGTGCGCCATCTTGTTGAGGGCAATCATGGAGGGTGTCGCGCTATGAGTTCCGAATTTGCGTCCCGAATGGAAGGAACGCTGATGGTCAAGCAAGAGTTGTTGGATTTGATGCCAAAGGTGGAGGCGCTGATTTTTGACATTGATGGCGTCCTCGTTGACGCTTCAGAAAGTTACAGGTTGGCAGTTTGCGAGGCGGTCAAGTTTTTCATTGAGCGGGAATTGGGCTGGATTGTTGACGCACCGCCTTTGACCCCTGACGAGGTTGACATGTTCAAACGGGCTGGCGGCTTCAACAACGATTGGGACTTGACACAAGCAGCAGCACTCTTTTTGCTTTTCAAAAGCCTGAAACACGGCGTTAAACGCGTAAGTTCCCTCAAAAGGCTTCGCCCCTCTCTGGAAGAGTTTCTCGCAGAAGTTTCCGCCGAAGGAGGCGGTCTGAGCAGCGCTGAGAAAATTGTCGTTGACAACCTTGAATTGAGGCAAAGGCGGGACTTGGCGAGGTTGTGGAAGCGAAGGTTACTTGTCCAATTGGCACAAGAGTTTTATGCCGGACGCAAGTGGTGCCCCCGCTTGTTCGGCTTTGAGCCTCAATATGTTGACATCGATGCTGGTTTCTTGGAGCGGGAGCGAAGTCTCATTGACCTGTCCTTACTGCCGAAGGACATGAAGTTCGGCATACTGACTGGGCGAGCGAAACGGGAAACGATTTTGGCTCTTGAACGGTTGGGCTTGCTATCGCTCATCCCTGAAGATTTTTGGTTGACCGACGATGACCCAATCCGAAAGCCTGACCCAAAAGCCTTGTCGGTCCTGATGGACAAGATGGGGGCACTGTCGGCAATTTATGTGGGCGACACCGTTGATGATTTGAAGATGGTGAACGATTACAAAGCCAATGCCCGCCCTCATGACCCAGTGGTTTGGGTTTGCATGACCTTGACAGGACCTAACGGCGAGAAGAACCGAACATTCTTCCTTGAGCAAGGCGCTGACATAATTGCAACGGATGTGAACGCCCTTCTGGGCTACCTCAAACGCGTCCGTGAAAGAGCAAAGGAGAGCAGTAATGGGAGAGGCAAATCATGTGAACAAAGCCGCGCGAGGTGAAACCTTGTGAGCAAGCCAAGTTTGTTGATTATCACAGGCATGTCGGGGGCAGGCAAAACCTTAGCCCTTCACGCTTTGGAAGATGCTGGTTATTTCTGCGTTGATAACCTTCCACCGAGGCTTTTGCCCACCCTCGTTGATTTGTGCTCCCAGTCAAGGCAACCAATTGTGAAAGTCGCTTTGGTCGCTGATGTCAGAGGTGGAGAGTTTTTCCGAGATTTAACCGATGCCATCAGCAAACTCCGCAGCGAGAGTTATGAGGTCCGCATTTTCTTTTTGGAAGCCAGTGATGAAGTCTTGGTGCAACGCTACAAAGAGACCCGTCGCCGCCATCCCCTCTCCAATAACGGTCGCGATTTGCTGCAGGCGATACAGTTGGAGCGAGAGCAATTGGCGGAAATCAGAGAACTTGCCGATGAGGTCATTGACACTTCTGGCTTAACGCCACAACAGTTGAGGGACGAAATCTTGAGGCGGCTTCAATTGGGCGACGGGACAACTATGCAAGTCAAGGTCGTTTCCTTCGGCTTCAAATACGGTGTCCCCGTTGATGCCGATTTGGTTTTTGATGTCCGCTTCCTTCCCAACCCCAATTACGATCCCGCTTTGAGACCTTTGACCGGGCAGGATGAGCGGGTGAAAGAATTTGTCTTGAAGCAGATAGAGACGAAAGAGTTTTTGAGCAGGCTGAAGGCATTGCTTGAGTTCACTTTGCCCCTTTACCGGCGCGAGGGGAAATCCTACTTGACCATTGCTGTCGGCTGCACTGGAGGGCGTCATAGGTCCGTGACTTTGGCGGAAGCCATCGCCGAAATTGTCAAGGCAAACGGCTTTGTTTGCACCGTAGTTCACCGCGACATCGGTCGCTGACCACTCCGTCGGAACTTTGCCCTTAAAGCGAGCGTTAAGACAAACAGGGCTTGTTCTCCTCTTTTCAGGGCTAACACTCAAAACTTTTGCGGAGGTGTCAGCGGTGGCTTTGACGGAGAACGAACGGGCTCGTTACATCAGGCATCTTTCGTTGGTAACTGAAAAAGGTCAGGAAAAGTTGAGAAATTCAACGGCGTTGATCACCCGCTGCGGAGGTGTTGGTGGCGCTGCTGCCCTTTACCTGGCGGCAGCGGGAATCGGTCGGCTCATCATAATTCACGAAGGCAACACAACTTGGTCAAACTTGAACCGCATGATTTTGCAAACCTATGACTGGGTTGGCAAGCCTCGCATCGTCAAAATTCGCGAAAGCATCCACAGGCTAAACCCAGATGTTGAAATCGTTGCAATCGCTGAACCTTTCACGGAAGAGTTGGGCGACGAGTTAGCACCGCAGGCTGATGTCCTGCTGTCTTGCACGCCAGTTTGGCAGGAACGAATTGCTTTGAACGCCGTTGCCGTCAGGCACCGTAAGCCTCTGGTGGAAGCAGCAATGAACGGGATGGAAGGAACGCTCACAGTCATCGTGCCCGGGCAAACGCCCTGTTTGCGTTGCATTTACCCTGACGATCCAACCGGCGACTGGTGGCACGCATGGTCGTTTCCTGTGTTGGGCGCTGTCGCTGGTATCACAGGTTGCTTTGCGGCAATTGAAGCAATCAAAATCATTGTGGGACGAGGGACGAGGGGCGAGGGACGAGTTGGGAAACCGTTGACTAATCGGATGCTGATTTTCGACACAGCAAATCACAGTTACAGGCTGGTCAAGGTGCGGCGACTTCCCGATTGCCCAGTTTGCGGACATTTGAGGGAACCAACATGACGGCTTTAGAAAAGGCTCAAAACTTGCTCGTTGGAGCGGAAGCGTGTTGGTAAATTCAATCTTTTGAAGGCTGTGCCCTGTGCTGTTATGCCGCCATGTTCTGGGCAGCCATTGCAGCGTTGGAACATTTTGGCATCAGACAGGAAGAATGGACGCACGGTGGACTGCAAAATCGGTTTGGGTTGAAATGCATTAAAAAGCGCAAAGCATTCCCTGAACGGTTCGGCGATTACCTAACTCGCGGTTATCGGTTGCGGACTCGGGCGCATTATGAACTAGAGGAAGTAAGCTACAAAGAAGCGGAGAGGCTTTTGAGGCATGCGAGAGAGTTCGTTCAAGCAGTCAAGGAGGTGCTCGGTAGATGAAGCACAAAAGCCGCTATAAAAAGGCTTTGCTGAAAAAGCGCATAGACGAATTAGTAGCCCTTATCAGGAAACTTTGCCCTGAAGCAGAGGTGACCGTGTTGACGGATTTTCGTTACGAGGACGAGGATGCTGTCATCAGGGTGGTTTTACCGCCCGAGAAGTATGACGAAGTGGAAGCAGCGGTCACCCGCAAAGAGACAGAAATTTTGTGGAATGACGGTCTATTCATCCTGACGCAGTTTTATGAAAAGAAGCCTGTTGAGCCATCGGTGGTAACTTGACATGGGGAGGCGGTTGATGTGCAGCCACACCCTAACATCGCTCAAGAGATGCTGGCAGATGCCATTGACATCTTTCAATGCTGCATTTTGACTTGGGACTTTTTGCCCGTAGTCCTGCCCGCCTACTTGTTGGCGGGGGCAATTTCCGCATTTGTGCCCGTTGAAAAAGTCCTGAAGTATCTGGGCTACCAAGCGAAGCGATGGGTGTCTTACGGGACTGCAATTTTTTCAGGCGTTGTTGTCTCAATGTGTTCGTGCAATATCGCTCCCCTCGCCATGAGCATCTACAAACGAGGCGCAGGGATTGGTCCGGCGTTTGCGTTCCTTTACACCGGACCCGCACTTAACTTGGTGACGCTAGTTTGGACATTTCAAGTTTTCGGTGGGCTGTTTGGGCTGTGGCGACTGGGTGGCACCGTAGTCTCGGCTCTTGTCATCGGAGTTGTGATGGCTCTTCTGTTTTGGCGGGAAGACGCTCAAAGGCGCACTCAGTTCACGCAGATGAGCGAACAACAATTGGCATTTAGCGGTGGCGAACCTTTGTTTGAGTTATCGGAACTTGAGCAAAAGCATCCATATCGCAGTTGGTTTGTTATGGCTTGCTTGATTGTGCTTTTGATTTTGGGAGCAAAAGGGTTGCCTTGGGCTTTGAGGCTCCCTGCTTTGATTGTTTGTGCCCTCGCCCTCGTTTGGGCTTTCAGCAATTGGTTTGAGCCTTATGAGGTCAAGGAGTGGCTTTTGGAAAGTTGGCGGTTCATGAAGATGACGCTGCCCATCCTTGTGCCCGCTATTTTGCTTATCGCTTTTGCCGCCCGCAAAGTCCCCCTTGACTGGTTCGTCACCACTGCTGAGGGTCACAAGCCTTTCTTCTTCCTCGGCGACAACTCCTTTAAAGCAACAGCACTGGCTTCGGTCTTCGG
>Ga0080004_1167427_pt1 | contig 108258 bp, 95 predicted proteins | sample WasSprMetagenome_FD_69207 | JGI IMG/M metagenome (GOLD analysis project Ga0080004, IMG submission 69207) | Sulfidic aquatic microbial communities from Washburn Spring, Yellowstone National Park, USA - WS (SPADES assembly) (version 2) | ecosystem: Environmental > Aquatic > Thermal springs > Hot...
AGATAGAGGGGCTTTGGGTTTTGGCGAAGAAGGGAGACAGGGAAGGAATCAAGCGCAAACTGAAAGAGCTGATTCCAACTTACACGCCGTGGGGGTTAAACAGTTAGAAAATCTGGAACTAAGCACTTGGCAGCCGGAGTCTAAAGCTTGTGGGGGTTGCTGGCTTCGACTTGGAGAAGGTTAGGAGGGATAAGGAGTGCGAACGGCTGAGGGATTGACAGAGAGGATAGTAAACAGAAAGGCGTTCATTACGGTTGTGGGCATGGGATACGTGGGGCTGCCGTTAGCTGTGGCGCTGGCCCAAGCCGGGTTTGCTGTGAGTGGTGTGGACCTTGATAAACAGAAAGTTGAGGGTATAAACAGCGGCCGGTCTCACGTGACGGACGTTCCCTCCGAGCAGTTGGCTGCCCTAGTGGCGAAAGGTGCTTTGGTTGCCACAGCCGACTATGCTCCGGTTGCTCGCTCGGATGCCAGCATAATATGCGTTCCGACGCCTTTTGGCCGTGCGAAGCAGCCGGATTTGAGCTATATAACCAGCGCGGCTGAGGGCATCGCGAGGTACCTTCCGGATGCAGTGGCTTCCGGGCTGTTCCCCATAGTTATTTTGGAGAGCACTACCTATCCTGGCACAACGGAGGATATAGTGCTGCCGATTTTGGAACAGACCGGTTTGCGCCACGGCGAGGATTTTCTGCTGGCTTTCTCTCCGGAGCGGATCGATCCCGGAAACCCCAAGTTTAACGTGAGCAACACCCCCAAAATCGTGGGGGGAGTGACTCCGGAGGCCACCAAAGCCGCCTCGTCTTTATACTCGTGCATAACACAGCAGGTTGTTCCCGTGTCTTCTCCACGCGTTGCGGAGATGGCTAAGCTTTATGAGAATATCTTTCGCCATGTAAACATAGCGCTGGCGAATGAGATGTCCATCCTGTGCCAGGACATGGGCATCGATATATGGGAGGTTATAGAGGCGGCTTCCACCAAACCTTTTGGCTTCATGCCTTTCTATCCGGGTCCCGGCGTTGGGGGGCACTGCATCCCCGTTGACCCGTTTTACCTAACTTGGAAGTTGACGGAGCTCGATAGGAAAGCCAGGTTCATAGAACTGGCTGGCGAGATAAATGACCGCATGCCTTACTGGGTGGTAGATCGGCTGCAGAATGTTTTAAACGATCGCCAGAAGAGCCTTAAAGGATGCCGGGTTTTGGTGCTTGGGGTGGCTTACAAGCGCGATATCGGGGATGTTCGGGAATCTCCCGCATTGAAGGTGATGGAGTATCTGGTGAAGAAAGGAGCCTTGGTTCGGTATCACGATCCTTACGTGCCGAAGTTTAAGACTTCCGTTGGTGAGTTCAATTCGGTGCCACTTACCGATGCCGAGCTACAGGATGCCGACTCTGTGGTGATATTGACCGACCATTCCTGCATTCCCTACGATAAGGTGGTGAAGCTCAGCAGGTTGGTGCTGGACACGAGGAACGTTCTTAAGGGCTTGCAGGCGGAAAATATAGTTCGTCTTTAGGGGCGTGCGCGGTGTATCCAGTGGCAAAACGATTGTTTGATATCGTTTTTGCGCTTTTGGGGCTTGTTTTGACTTTACCCCTTTTCGCTGTTATCGCGTTTTTGATAAAGCGCGATTCGGAAGGCCCCGTTTTTTACCGCGCACCCAGGGTTGGCAAGGACGGCAAGCCTTTCAAAATGCTTAAATTCCGGACGATGGTGGCAAATGCGGATAAGATAGGCGGACCGTCTACTGCCAACGATGACCCAAGGATTACCAGGGTAGGGAGGTTTCTGCGCCGCTACAAGCTGGATGAGTTGCCGCAACTGATAAACGTGCTAAAAGGCGAAATGAGTTTTGTGGGGCCGCGCCCGGAGGTTCAGCAGTACGTGGATATGTACACTGAGGAGGAGAAGGCCATTTTGACAGTGAAGCCCGGGATTACAGACTGGGCTTCACTCTGGAACTCCGACGAAGGGGCGGTGCTTGCCGGCAGTCCCGATCCCGAGAAGGCATATCTCGAGCTGATTCGACCGACTAAGATAAAACTGCAGCTCGAATATGTGCGGAGGCGGTCGTTTCTGACGGATTTGGGGATTTTGCTGCGCACAGTTATGGCGGTGGTGTGCCGGTCAACCTCGCCGGCTGTGTCTGGTGAGGGAGAGGAAAGGCATTCAAAGGATGGATTGTAAGTTGATTGCGACATCGAGAGGTGCGCATCGCATTTATAGAGAAGTTTGTTTGTTTATCTTGCAGGGGTGCCGGTTGTTGGAGGCAGTTTTACAATTACGCATGCCTATTTAGCAACCAAGCCAGAGATCACTAATGTATGAAAGGGGCGACCATGAGCCAAGGCATAGAAATCCGGGTTACGGCAAGGTCTGAACCGAACCTTTCGGTCTTTAGAAACATGTACTACGCCATGCTCCGTATCCGCCGTTTTGAGGAGCGCGTGGGAGAGTTAATAGAGGCCGGTGAGATTAAAACCCCATGTCATCTCTGCATAGGCCAAGAAGCAATTCCTGTAGGAATTTGTGCGATGTTGGACCGAAGAGATTACGTTTGGGGGAATCACCGTTCCCACGGTCACTACTTGGCGAAAGGCGGGGATTTGAAGGCCATGATGGCGGAGATCTACGGCAAGGTAACGGGATGTTCGAGAGGCCGAGGAGGATCAATGCATTTGGTAGATCCGGACGTTGGTATTCTCGGGACAGTGCCTTTGGTGGCCGGAACCATACCTTTGGCCGTTGGGGCTGGCCTTGCCTCGAAACTGCGTGGAGACCGCAGGGTTTCTGTTTCGTTCTTTGGAGACGGAGCAACGGATGAAGGCCACTTCTACGAATCGCTGAATTTGGCCGCCCTTTATAGACTACCGGTCGTTTTTGTCTGCGAAAACAATTTCTATTCCACCCACATGCATATTAGTGAGCGTCGAGCCAACGGTAATATCTGCAACGTTGGCGATCTTTACGGGGTTCCCAGCAAGCGTATTGATGGGAATGATGTTTTCGAGGTGTACCAAGCTGCAAAAGAAGCGGTGGAACGTGCCCGTAGCGGTTACGGACCAACTTTTTTGGAATGTCTTACTTACCGGTGGCGTGGACATGTGGGGTCGGCTCTGGATTTGGATGTGGGTATCACTCGGAGGCAGGAGCTAAAAGAGTGGCTCAGAAGAGATCCGATAGCTCGAGCAAAAGCACGCTTGATTGAGTTGGGCTTATCTGAAAACGAGCTTGTCCAAATCGAGGAGAGTATAGTGGCCGAGATCGAAGAGGCTGTTGCTTTTGCTCGGGAGTCTCCTTACCCGGATGAAAGCGAGGTTTCGACTAACGTATTCAGTGATGAAGGCGCAAAAAGGTAAAATGCGGTTGATTAGCTATGCCCAAGCTATCCGTGAGGCTCATTTCCAACTGCTTTCGGAGGATCCCCGGGTGTTTGTGATTGGCCAGGGGACTTGGAGCCCTTGGTATGCTGGTACAAGTCTTAAAGACCTCGAAAAAAATTTTGGACGCGATCGGGTTATCGATACCCCCGTCTCGGAGAATGCTGTAACGGGGGTTGCAGTAGGCGCCGCTATCGCCGGGATGCGACCAATAGTTTTTCACCCCCGTATGGATTTCATGTTGCTGGCGGCCGACCCAATCATCAATCAGGCTGCTAACTGGTCATACGTGTTTGCTGGTCAGGTTAATGTTCCTGTTGTTATCCGTTCGGTGATCAACCGAGGCGGAGAGCAAGGGGCTCAACATTCACAGGCTCTTCAGGCCTTTTTTGCGCATGTACCAGGTCTCAAAGTTGTGATGCCAAGCACTCCGTATGATGCCAAGGGCTTGCTTATTGCGGCAGTTAACGACGGGAACCCAGTGGTTTATATTGATGACCGCTGGCTGTATGGCGAGATAGGTGTTGTTCCTGAAGAGATGTATGAGGTCCCCATAGGTAAGGCTGCGGTTCGACGTGCCGGTTCCGATGTTACGATCGTTTCGACTTCTTATATGTCAGTACAAGCAGTGAGAGCCTGTGAAATTCTAGCTGGGTGCGGAATTGATGCTGAAGTTATCGATCTACGTTCTATTAAGCCATGGGATAAAGAACTTGTTTTTGAATCGGTGTCCAAGACCGGCAGGCTCGTTATAGTGGATGCGGCGTGGAAAACATGCGGTGTGGCCGCCGAAATCGCAGCAAGTGTTGCCGAAGAGGTTTTCAATTGTCTGAAGGCACCGATCGCTCGGGTTACTCTTCCAGATGCTCCTGCACCGACAAGCGCTCGGTTGGAAAAGGCTTACTATCTTGACGCCAATGCTATAGTTTCAACCGTGAAAAAAATTTTGTGCATGTAAGGAGGAATTTCGTGCGCTACAGGGTACCTTTTGTCGATCCGAGGACGCATTACCTTCGCATCAAATCGGAAGTTGATGCCGCTATTGTAGATTGTCTCTCCAAAGGAGATTTGATCTACAGGCAACAATTGCGGCAGTTTGAAGAAAACTTTGCGGCTTTTATTGGGGTGAAGTACGCCGTAGGGGTGAACAGCGGCTACCACGCCCTCCATTTTGCCCTGTTGGGGGCCGGGGTTGGCCCTGGAGACGAGGTCATAACGGTTGCGCATACGTTCGTGGCAACTGTTTCCGCAATCGTTCACTGCGGCGCCAAGCCGGTTTTGATCGATGTGCGCGATGATTACAACATGAACCCCGAGCAGATCGAACGGGCCATTACTCCAAGGACCAAGGCTATTCTTCCCGTGCACCTGAACGGCCGCGTCTGCGATATGGATGCCATTATGGATATCGCCGAGAGGTATAACCTAAAGGTTGTTGAGGATGCCGCCCAGGCGATAGGCGCTACGTACAAAGGCAAAAAGGCCGGCAGTTTTGGCGTTGCCGGTTGCTTCAGCTTCTACCCGTTCAAGATTCTTGGGGGCTTTGGCGATGGGGGCGCGCTGACCACCAACGATCCCCATATAGCGCGCATGGCAACCCTCCTGCGCTACAACGGCGAGGATCGGGAAACCGGCGAGTACCACTATCACGGCTACACCGCTTTGCTGGATAATGTTCAGGCCGCGGTGCTGGATGTGAAGCTGAAGTACCTCCCGGGGTGGATTCAGCACCGCCGGATGATCGCCCAAATGTACAGAGAACGACTTGAGGGTGTTGGCGACTTGCGCCTTCCGCACTACTGCGAAGACCATCAGTTTGACATTTATCAGAACTACGTGATACGCACCAAGCATCGGGACGAGCTGAGGCAGTACCTGCGTGAAAACGGGGTGGAGACATTGGTGCACTGGCCAAAGCCGATGTGGGAGCACAAAGGCCTTAATCTGGAGAATCCGAACCTTCCGGAGACGGAAAGCATCTGCCGCGAGGTAATCTCTTTGCCTATGAGCGCGGAGACCACCCCCGAACATGTTGAAATAACCACCCAGTGCATACGCGAGTTCTTCGCTGGGAGGGCTTGAGAGGTGGCGCTTGGGTTGAGTTCACGGGCGGCGCGCATCGTGCAGTCTGAAATTCGCGCCATGTCCATAGAGTGCGAGAAGGTTGGCGGCATAAACTTGGCTCAGGGGGTGTGCGATACAGAGGTGCCGCTCCCGGTGCGGCGCGGTGCTCAGCAGGCGATAGAAGCCGGCGTTAACAGCTACACCAGGTACGACGGCTTGAGAGAGCTTCGTGAGGCTATTGCCGCCAAAATGCGGGCTTACAACGGCATAGATGCCGATCCGGAAACCGAGATTACTGTAAGCGCAGGCTCTACGGGGGCGTTTTACTGTGCCTGTTTGGCCTTGCTGAACCCGGGCGACGAGGTCATCCTTTTTGAGCCTTACTACGGTTACCACTTGAATACGATTTTGGCGGTTGAGGCAGTGCCTGCTTACGTGACCATGCACCCCCCGGATTGGAGTTTCGACCCGAAGGATCTGGAGCGCGTTGTTACCGAGCGCACCAAGGGCATAATGGTGAACACGCCCGCAAATCCGTCCGGCAAGGTTTTCTCCCGGGAGGAGCTGGCTGCAATATTGGAGTTTGCTCAGCGCCATGATCTGTTTGTTTTCACGGATGAGATATATGAGTATTTCCTCTACGACGGGCGCACACACATAAGTCCGGGTTCGCTTCCTGGAGCTTGGGAGCGGACGATCACGATTTCCGGGTTTTCGAAGACCTACAGCGTTACGGGGTGGCGCGTTGGGTACAGCGTGTGCCACTCGCGGTGGGCGCAGATGATAGGTTACATGAACGACTTGATCTACGTGTGCGCTCCGGCTCCTCTTCAGTGCGGGGTGGCTTCCGGCATTCGGGAACTGACCCCGGAATTCTACGTCGAGTTAGCGCGAGAATACGCATCGAAGCGCGACCGCATCTGCGGGGCGTTGGATAAAGCCGGGCTTACACCTTACGTTCCCCAAGGCGCTTACTACGTTTTGGCCGACGCTTCCAAGCTTCCCGGTAACAACAGCAAAGAGCGCGCGATGCACCTTTTGGAAGCCACCGGTGTTGCCAGCGTGCCGGGTGAGGCCTTCTTCCACGGCTCTGAAGGCGATACCCTACTGCGCTTTTGCTTCGCGAAGGACGACGCAGAGCTTGATGAAGCCTGCCGCCGCATCGAGCGGTTGGGGAAATCGGTGTAATATGAAGTATGGGTAACCAACCAGGCAAGCCATTGTCGGACGACTACAGCTCCGTAACGGAAGTTCCGGGCGGCCCGGCTACTAAGGAGCAACTTCGCCGGTTGCACAACCGCTACCGTGTTGCGCTGGAGTATTCTGCCGGCCGGCGGGTGCTTGAGGTGGCCTGCGGGGCCGGCATGGGCTTGGGCTATCTGGCGAAGGCGGCTGATTTCGTGGTCGGCGGTGATTATACAGAGCGGCTGTTGTGCTTGGCGAAGGAGCACTACGGAGATCGGATGCCGTTAGTGCGGCTTGATGCCCAAAACCTGCCTTTCCGTGGTGGTGCGTTCGATTTGGTGTTTATTTTTGAGGCGCTGTATTACCTGCCGGATGCTTCCAGTTTTGTGGGGGAAGCATATAGGGTTTTGGCGCCTGGGGGAATGCTGGTTATAGGAACTGTAAACAAAGACGCACCCGGATTCGTTCCGAGCCCTTTCAGCACGCGGTACTTCTCGGTTCCAGAGCTTTGTGATTTGGTGGTTCAAAAAGGCTTTGAACAGCCGTGCTTCTTTGCCTCTTTCCCAATGGGGAAGCGGGGTTTGAGGGATTGGGTTCTATCGGTGCTTCGGGAGGCAGCCGTTGGGTTGAGGCTGATTCCGAACACTTTGGAGGGAAGGGCGCGGCTGAAGCGCTTGTTCTACGGAAGCCTTTTGAAGCTGCCTGCTGAGGTGCACGACGGGATGGTGGACGAGCCGGCTTCTGTGGAACCTATCCCAGGAGAGGTGCCTGATAGGGGCCACCAAATTGTGTTCTGCATTGCTAGGCGGGGCGGCTGAGCCGAGTTTTGGTGCGGGGGGCTGTTCGGCAAATCGCTTTCGGTATCCGCTTGCGATTTCCTCAGAGCTAAGAAAGGAGTTTCTCCATTTTTAGAGAAAAAAGAAGAGGAACCTTCTGAAAGCGCTTGGTGCAACCAGGCTTTTTGGTGGTCCGTCTAAAAGAGGAGAACTCTTCAAGAAAAGCTTTTCAAGGGAGTGTCACAATGAGCAGTGATGGCAAACGAGATTTCAGTTCCATGAGCCGAAGGGAGCTTTTGAAAGCTTCTGCGGTTGTTGGAGCAGGGGCGTTTTTGGCGGGTTTGTCGGCTCCTTCGGATCTTTTTGCGGCTAGGACCGACAGCCTGCCTCTGCGAGTGCTGGGCCGGACGAAGTTGAGGCTGACGGCGATGTGTATGGGCGGCATTGGATTGGAGGATCCGGCGGTTTTGGAGCATGCTTTGGATGTGGGCTTTAACACGATCCATACCGCTCCGGGGTATGTTGGCGGCCGCAGTATTCGTGCCGTTGGCGAGGTTATGAAGAAGCGGCGGAAGGGCGTGGTGCTTCTCCTTAAGGGAGAGCCAAGCAGCATTGATGAGTCGCTCAAGATATTAAACACCACTTGGGTTGAGTGCATAATGCCGCAGACGGATACTCCGGAGCAGGCTGCGGATCCGAAGCGCCGAGAGGACTTCATGAAGGCCAAGGCTGCCGGTAAGGTCCGCTTCATGGGATGCGCAATACACACACGCATCCCGGAGGTGCTTAAGGCAGTGGCCGCCCAGAAGTACTACGATATGGCTATGATCGTTTACAATCCCGCTTCTGGCAACACCGCCGAAAAGACCGCCTTGGATGAGGCAATTGCTGAAGCGAAAAAGATCGGCATGGGCATAGTGGCAATGAAGTCCGTTCGCGGAAGGAGTGCGGAGGAGCAGACTGCGTGTGTTCGCGCTTTGCTTACCGATGCCAGGATCGATGCCGTGGTGAAAACCTTCAGGACGCACCAGGACGTGGACCACTTCCGCGAGATCACCATGCAGATGAAAAATCTGCCCAGAAGCGCCAGCCGCACCGAAGCGGGAGAAATGCTTGCCGGATGGGCGTGCGTGGCCTGCGGAAACTGCAAAGTATGTCCGAAGGGCATACCGGTGGCCGACATCCTGAGGTTCCGCATGTACTTTGAGGAGTACGGATGGCGCGATTACGGCCGGGAGCAGTATGCATCGCTTGCATCGCATCAGTTGGCGAGCAACTGCGATGGATGCGGTCTGTGCGTTAAGAACTGCGGCAACCGCATAAACATTCCGCAGAGGCTTGCTGAGGCACACGCCATGCTTGCGTGAGTGTTCGCATTGGCGCGGCGAAATTTCGAGGGACCGCTCTGACCTTTTAAGCGTTGGGGCGGTCCTTCTGTTATCTGAGGGCGTTTTACCCGGTGATTAAAGCTTTTCCTCCCTGCCCGGGGGCAGAATCTTTACGTTTGGGTGCATGCCTTCAAAGGGCTTTTCTGCAGTTGTGTGGATGGGTATGAGGGTTTTGGGATTGAGGTTTTTGATCACTTCCTCCAAGTGCTTGCGGTTTATATGCCCGGATGTGTGGGCATGCTCAAGCTGCAGGCCGCTCAGCTCCAGCCAGTTCAGCAGTATTTTGTGGCTGAACTCCATCTCTTCGTTGAAAGGTTCGGCTTTGCCGTATATGTAAATGCCTTCCATGCGCTGTTCCATCTGCAACATCTGAAGAAGGATTCCGGGGCCGTTGGATGTTATAATCGCATACTCATCTGGGTTTTGGAGGATGTGATTGCGGCCGTGCGGTCCCCAAATGAACAGCTCGTCTGGCAGTGAAAGATCGTCTTCGCCGATGGTTTCCTTGGTTTTGGTTATCCTTAGGCGCTGTTGAGCGATTAGCCGCGCTTCGTGGCCCTGCCTTCCGTACCATGCGGCTTCCACAAACAAGCCGTTCTGGTGGTCGGCAAGCTTTTGGTGCGCTTGTTCAGCGGGGGCGAAGCACTGTTTGTGCCATTTGGAATCCGAGCGCAGTTTCGTTCTGGATAGGAGGATACGGAAGCAGTTAGGTTCCGGCAGGTTGGGGACGATTTTTCCGTCCGGACCTCGGTTGAGGAACAGCAGAAGGAAAGCCTTTTTGGAATCCAAAACAACGCGGCGGCCGGAGTGCTGTGCTGCTTCGAGAACCCGAGTCAGGCGGCTGATGTCCATGGGAGACATGTCGTATATAACCAGGCCTTTGCTTTTGCGGAAAAGCTCGGCGCATTTTTGTTTTACGGTTTCTTCGCTGTCCAAGTTGTGGTGAATGCTGTTGTCGAGGCTTTCCGTTAGTTCGTGCTTGCTGAGGCAGGTTCCCTCGCACAGGAGGTAGTCGATTCCCTCCGCGGTTACTTCTTCGATGAAGCGCTGGGTGGTTTTCTGGGCGTTATCTGGGCCGTGCAGTCGGAAGTCACCCGTGTAAACCAATCTTTTACCATCGGCTTCTATGGCGAAAGCGCTTGCGCCTGGGATTGAGTGGTCCACATCGTAGCGCTTCACCCGCATAGTGCCAATATCCACCCAATCGCCGGTTGGGATGGGGATTATGCTTGCGTCTGGAGCCGCCGTGCGGAAGTCGCTGTTCAAATCGCGCATTATTTGAAGCAAGCGCTTTGTGATGGGTGAGCAGTAGATGCGTATATCGGGGTGGAGTAAACCGATGTATCCGCAATGATCTGTGTGGGCATGGGAGAGCAAGACTGCCTGGACCTCCGGCTCGCACGGTTTTCCTTCCAGTGAGAATTCAGTTTCATCGGCGCCGTATCGGATGTGCAGCCCATCGCCGCAGTAGAGGCCAGTGATGTTTGGGATGAGGCCGGTCTTCAGAAGGTCCTCTCGGCATTGGGGCTGCAGGAGGGGGAATTCGAAGTAACGGCTTTCCCTGCAGAAACTGCGGCCAAAGTCCAAGAAGATTTTGGTTCGGCCGTCATTGAGGAGGAACATATTGCCCCCGATTTCGCAGGTGCCGCCGAAAGCCGTGATAGTTAACATGGCCGTTCCACCCGGGAGTTAACTTCGGCAGAGTGCAGGGGGCAACCTTTCGGTATGCCGAAAGCGGATTTTCCCCGGGGTTTGTGCGGCGAAAAGCAATCCCCGATTCCTAATTAGGAATCGGGGTATAAAAGCGCTGGATTATCTATCGAAGGGTTTTGATAGGGCGCCGGTTTGGGTTAATTTATTTGCCCTGTTTGGTGATTGGCGAGCGGCTTTTTGTGCGAAAGGATGCGGTAAGAAACCGGGCCGGCAATTCCGTAGAAGTCCCATCCCACAAGGCCTACGTTCGGTGCGAGCCACTCGGTCCATGCGAAATCCGGCCCGACGAAATATTCTATGCGCAGGCAGCGTTCGAAGCGTCCCAGGGGTGTGTCTAAAACGTCGGAGCGGGAGGCCATGGTTGCCTTGGCTTTTGTGCCGAAGTCGAAGATCCAGGTTTCGCCAACGGCGGCGTTCAGTTGGTAGCGCAGGGCATCGCGGCCATCAGCGCGCTGGAGAACGGTGAAATCGTCGGTTAGGCGAAGCAGCGCTTCGTTGCCGCTTTCAGGCGTTAGGGAGATGCGCGTGTAGGTGTTGCCATCCACGGTTGCGTAACCCAAGCCTTTTATGGTTTTCTGGGGCCAGCGGCCGTCGGTGCTGACGAACACGCGCTCTTCCCCCGGGATTGGAAGCGGGTAGTTTGCCGGCGGTTCTTGGTATCCCTCGCCGATTCCAATGGTTGTGCTGCCGGATACCTGCGGGCCGTTTTCGCCGTTCTTCATGGGAACGAGCTCTGCGGTGATTTTGTAGTAGCCGTTCGGTACTTGTGCTCCATCGGCGGTTTTTTGGTCCCAAGTTTCGGACCAATGCCTTTCCTCTCCGGGAGCGAGCGTGAGTTCCGTGATGACGGTTAGGAACATTCTTCCTTCGGACCAGGTCCAAACTTTGCGGCCGCCCTGACCCGATATGGTTATCTCGTAGATTTGCGAGCTGGGGAAGGTCCATTTAACGGCGGTGGAGGATGGGTTTTTCAGGGTGATGTTTATTGTGACCGGTTCCGCGGGTTTGTAGCCGAATTTGTCTGTGGTAACGAGCAGTTGAGGAGACTTCTCCGGCAACGGTTGAGGCTGTTCCGTGCTTGTGGGTGGAGCAAGCTGAACAACCACAAGCAGTGTGGCAAGGGCGTCGCGCACGGTTATTTGGCCATCGCCGTCGACATCGGCGCTTCGGGCTTTGTCTGCAGGAAAAGCTATGGTGCCAACCGCGGCGCGGAGAATTAGTACGGCATCCGCTACGGTTATTTGGCCGTCGCCGTTTACGTCTCCAGCAGGAACGGCTTTCAGAGATTGAGCGTTTACAGCGGTTGCCAGTGTAAGCACCGCGGCGGCGATGATTTGGCTTAACTTAACCTTCATGTTACAACTCCTCCAAATTTGGTGTTTCCCACATAAAATACGCATGTGGCAATAAAGGCTAACGCTGGCGTTGGAACCAATGCAAGCTACCGGTTATCATTGTTTATGGACGCCGTCTCGCTTTTAAGCGGCGGCTCTTTCTTGGGTGGTTTTGATGAAGAGACGGAGCACGGCAGTATTTGCGTGGGCGGTTTTGGTGCTGGCCTTGGCGGCAGGTGCGGCGAGCGGGCAGTTGGTGCAAACCCGACCAGACCTGCTGTCGGCGACCGCGGTTTCCAACTACGAAGCGGTTCGCCCGGGGCAAAATTTTACCGTAGCGATAAAGATTAGGGTGGGGAAGGGCGCATGGCTGTACGGTCCCGACCCCGGTGGTAAGATTATCCCGGCTCAGCCGCTGTCCATCGAGCTTCCCAAGGAAGGTGCTTTCGCCTTCGGGGCTGTGCGGTGGCCGAAGACAACCAGGCATACCACAGACCTTGGCGGCCAAACAGATCAGCACAATGTTTATACCGGAGAGCAAACCATTCTGGTTCCGGTGCTGGCGAAAAGCGGCGCACGGTTTGGAAGTTACGACCTCCGCTTCCGGTTGAGGGGGCAGGTTTGCACGCCTGGCACCTGCATTCCTGTGGAAGCTGTGGCTTCTGTGCGGTTGTCTGTTGCTGAAGCAAGCCGCGAGAGCAGATATAAACTGCCGCAGCTTCCGTTTGTGCATGGCTCTGCGGCAAAGCCGACCGGCAGTGCACCGAGCTTCGATGTGACCAAAAATGTGCGGGTTGAGACGCCCAAAACCCCTTGGATTTTGGCGATTTTGGCGGCATTGCTTGGCGGAGTGGTTTTGAATTTCATGCCCTGCGTACTGCCCGTGGTTCCGATTAAGGTTTACAGCTTTTTGGAGCATGCCCAGCGGGATCCAAGGAAAGCACTGCGGTTGTCTTTGGCTTTTGCGCTGGGGATGATCGCGGTGTTTTTGGCTTTGGGAGTATTTATGGCCTCGGTTCGTGGATTGTGGGGCATGCAGTTCCAAAGGCCGGAGTTTGTAACGGCGCTTGGGGCTTTGGTATTCACAATGGGTTTGTGGCTGGGCGGGGCTTTCACGATAGCACTGCCGCAAAGTTTGACCGGTGCCAGGTTTTCCGCTGGTGAGTATTTGGGCTCTATTGGTATGGGCGCGCTGGCAACCGTTTTGGCCACCCCCTGCAGTGGGCCGTTCCTCGGGGGTGCGTTGGCTTGGGCAGCCACGCAGCCGGCGCCGGTTGTTTTGGTCACTTTCGCGGCAATCGGCGTTGGAATGGCCGCTCCATATGTGGTGTTAGTTGCACAGCCAAATCTTCTGAAGCGCCTTCCGCGCCCTGGGCCGTGGATGGAAACATGGAAGCAGGGGATGGCGCTTTTGATGTTTGCGGTCACCGTGTATTTTGTTTCCGTCCTGCCTGCGGAAAGGCATGTGCCGTTTCTTTTGCTTTGCTTGGCGATCGCGGCTGGCGTTTGGGTTGCGAACCGCTGGGGCGGTATCAATGAGGCGTTTGCAAAGCGTACGGCGGCGCGGCTGGTGGCGTTTGGGCTTATTGCCGCGGGAGTTTGGGCGGCTTACAGCCCACGGATGGCGCCGGCCGGGATTTCTTCCAGCGAAGCGGCCAGCATTCGAAGCGGCGAACTGACATGGAACTCTTTCGATATCCGTACGCTGAACCGGTGGCTTTCAGGTGGGCAGACCGTGATTGTGGAGTGGACCGCGGATTGGTGTCCCAACTGCAAGTATGTGGAGAACACGGTTTACAGAAACCGAGAGGTGGTTCAAAGATTGAAGCAGGGTGTAAAGCTGATGCGGGCTGATATCACCCGGCCGTTTCCCGAAGCCGAACGCCTGCTTAAAAGGCTTGGCGGACGCAGTATCCCATTTACCGCCGTTTTCCCGGCCGAAGACCCTTCAAAGCCGAGGATTTTGAGAGATATCTACACCCCGGAGGCCCTGTTGAAAGCGCTCGAGTAGGCCATCAGATTGGGTTTTCGGTTCGGGAGAGAACGTAGGACAGCGCTGCTATGAAAGTTGCAACCAGCAAAAGCGGCAAAACAACGGATGCAGAGAACAGCTCGCCCATCTCTCCCTCCTCGGTTCCACAAGGTGCTCCAAGAATTTATTACCCTTTAGCGGACGGTGTTAAGCAGTGGATAACCGGGGATTTGCGCTGTTTGCGTTTCGGGCGGGAGGATGAGTTGAGGCGGCGGCGAACGTTGGTATGGTATAGTTGGTGCGATGGGGGTGGCTGAGCTGCTTATGAGCGCCGGCCTCTAAAGGTAAAGAACAAACCGGAGGATTTTATAATCATGGCTGTTGATATACACTTAGAAATTCCAAAAGAACCGGTTTCGACCTCTCGAGAGCGAATTCAAGATTTGATAAATCAAGGCTTGGTGACAAAGGATGAACTGCTGGACATGCTACGGTCCATGCAGGAGATACGCGCTTTCGAGGAAACCGTTTACAACCTTTACAGAGAAGGCAAAATCAAGGGGGCCTCACATCTATCCGCTGGGCAAGAGGCGGTTCCTGTTGGTGCTATAGCGGCTATCACCGAAAAAGATTTGATTTCCAGCACACACCGCGGTCACGGTCACTGTGGCGCCATTGGCAACCTGCACGCAAAGACCGAAGAACAGCGCCAAGAGCATTGGAACCGCATGATGGCCGAGCTGATGGGAAAGGTTACTGGCTACTGTAAGGGCCGCGGCGGCTCGATGCACATTGCGGATGTGGAGCACGGAAACCTGGGTGCAACGGGCATAGTTGGCGGCAACATACCGGTTGCCACCGGTGCGGCTCTGGCTGAAACTCTAAAGGGCACAGGAGCCGTGGTGCTGTGCTTCTTCGGTGATGGGGCAACGAACACCGGCGCCTTCCATGAATCGTTGAACATGGGTTCGACCCTGCTCGGCGGCCTGCCGGTTGTTTACATATGCGAGAACAACATGTACGGCATGTCTGTTCCTTTTCACCACAAAAGCGTGGAACTGGCCGGCAGGGCATCTAACATAGAGCATGTGGCGCAGAGGGCGGCGGCTTACGGCATCCCCGGTGTCATTGTGGACGGCATGGATGTTCTGGCTGTGAAGCGGGTGGTTAAAGAAGCGGTTGAGCGTGCGCGCCGTGGGTTGGGACCCACACTTATCGAGGCTAAATGCTACCGCTGGTACGGCCACTCTTTCAGCGACCAGCGGGCTTACCGCACCCGCGAGGAAGAAAGGCAGTGGCGGGAGCGCTGTCCCATCGAAACGCTGAAGAGGCGGTTGGTTGAAGAAGGCATATTCAGCCAGGATGAAGTGGAAGCAGTCATCCAGAAGGCCAACGCCACTATAGAAGAAGCAACGCGCTTCGGGTTTGAAAGCCCTTATCCGGATCCGGCGAGGGTTCTGGACGATGTGTACGCTCCCAGAGACGAAGCGGCTTGGCAACAGCAGAAGAAGGAAGAAGAACAGCTTCGTGCGCGTGTGAGGCCTGCGGAACAGGCCGTTTTGGAGGCCGCTTTTGCGGAGGCTCCTCCAGATGCGAAGCTGGTGCTTCCGAGGGTGGACCGTGAAACTGCCAAGGAGATAGAGAAACGGTTTGGCATGCCGGTTATCCCGTATGTTCAGGCCATTGTGGAAGCCCAGCGTGAAGAAATGCGCAGAGACGAGCGCGTGTTCATCATGGGCGAGGACGTTGGGATTTACGGAGGAGCATACGCGGCCACAAGGGGGCTGATAGAAGAGTTTGGTCCGCGGCGCGTTATCGATACAGCCATTTCCGAAGCCGCTGTTGCAGGCGCGGCTGTGGGTGCGGCGATGCGCGGCACAAGACCGATCGCCGAAATTATGTATATAGACTTCGCCACCATAGCTTCGGACCAGATCGTGCACAACATGTGCCACAACCGGTACATGTTCGGCGGCAAAACCAAGGTGCCGGCGGTGATTCGCACAGAAGGCGGGGTTGGTAGATCCTTCGCCGCTACCCACTCCGAGAGTTTGGAGGCATGGTTCCTTCATATTCCTGGGATATACATAGTGATGCCCTCCACCCCCTACGACGCCAAGGGTCTGCTGAAAGCGGCTATTCGGGAAGAAAACCCTGTTATGTTCATAGAGCACAAGGCGCTTTACAGCGGTGTGATGGGGCCGGTCCCAACTGAAGAGTACGTAATTCCTCTGGGCGTTGCGGATGTGAAGCGGCCCGGTACGGATGTGACCATTGTTGCGTATTCCCGGATGCTTCATTTTGCGATGCACGCCGCGCGCATTCTGGAAAGGGACGGAATCAGCGCCGAGGTTGTTGACCCGAGAACGCTGCATCCGCTTGATTTGGAAACATTGTGCAACTCACTGCGCAAGACCGGCCGGCTGATTACGGTATCGGAAGGCTATCCGAGGTGCGGGGTGGGGCCGGAAATCGTTCGGCAGATGATGGAGTACCGCTTCGCAGACGGCTGGACCGGGTTCGACTGCCTTGACGCGCCGCCGATCTGCTTGTCCGGCAAGGACTGTCCTATCCCGATGAGCCCGCCTTTGGAGGAAGTGGCAGTTCCAACCGTTGCCGAAATCGTTAACGCCGCTAGGAGTATTTGCGGATAGTAACAAGCGATGCCGGCACCGAAGATATTGATAGTGGAAGATGAGGCTCCCATAGCAGAGGGGTTGGCATACAACCTCAGGCGCGAAGGCATGGAGGTTATCATCGCTTCGGACGGGGAGAAGGGGTTTGAACTTGCTAGATCGGCAAACCCGGACCTCATCATACTGGATTTGATGCTTCCCGGCATAAACGGTGTTGATCTGTGCCGCATGCTGAGGCGCGAGAGCAATGTGCCTATTATAATGCTCACGGTTAGAAACGCCGAGATAGACCGCGTGGTTGGCCTCACGGTTGGGGCCGACGACTACGTAACCAAACCTTTTTCGGTGCCAGAGCTTATCGCCAGGATTCGCGCAGTTCTGAGGAGGGCTTCGGCTTCCTCAAGAGATGAGCCGTGTTCTAAAGTTACGGTTGGGCACCTTACGGTGGACTTTGATGCCCACCGGGTTACGGTTGATGGGAAGCCGGTTGCGCTTACGCCGAAGGAGTACGATCTGCTTCGGGTTTTGTTGAGGAACCGCGGCAGGGTGCTTACGCGGGATATGCTGTTAGAGCAGGTTTGGGGCGGCGAGCAGTATATCGACTCGCGCACAGTGGATGTGCACATCAGGTGGCTTAGGCAGAAGATAGAGAAAGATCCTTCTAACCCCACTTTGATTCAAACTGTGCGTGGAGTTGGGTATCGGTTTGGGGATTAGGGTTCAGTGGTTGCTTAAGTGCCGGCTTGGGGGCCGCAGAGCAGTTGGATGTTGGAAGGCGGTGGTGGTTGAACACAAATAGGTAGGGACAAAGGTTGCGCTGGAGGCTTTTTTCCTCGCACTTTTTGGTTTTGATGCTGTCGGCGGTGCTTACTGCCGGAGTGCTGTTGTTTGCGGCGCGCCGAGAGCTTATGCTGGACTTAGAGGTTCGGCTTTCGGAGGAGGCTCGGTTGTTGGCGCGCCTTTTTGCCCCTGTTCTTGCTCAAAATCCCTCTGCTGGGGCCATAGGCAGGCTTGCGGAGTCCACGCTTGGTTCCTCTCAGGTACACGTTTTGGTTTTAAGCCCCGAAGGGCGCGTGCTGGGTCATACCGAGGACGATTTCAAGAACTACTCGCGCAAATTAATCCCAAGTGAATGGCTAACCGGCGGTAATAAAGCGTGGAGTTTGTTTGGTCCGGTAGTTGAGGGGGATGTTGTTTGGGTATCCGCGCCTGTAGTGAGTGGCGGAAGGCTGGTCGGCGCGGTTGGTCTGTCGGTGCCACTTGAGGTCGTTAACGCGCGGCTGCGGGTTTTTACTTTTGGCATCCTCGGCGTTGTTTTGCTTGCCACTGCTTGTGCTGCTCTGCTGAGCCTCCATTTTGCTTCCGCGCTTGTTCGGCCTCTGCGGAGGGTTATTTCGGTTGTTGGCAGGATAGCAGAGGGGGATCTTTCCCAGCGTGCATATGTGGAAGCTGGCGACGAGGTTGGCGAACTGGCACGTAATGTTAACGCAATGGCCGAGCAGTTGGGAAAGATGCTGGAGGATTTAGCCGTGTCTGAAAGCACCATGCGGACTGTGGTATCTGGGATGACCGACGGCATTATACTCACCGATCCCAAAGGCACGGTGGTGCTTTTCAATCAGGCGGCTGAGCGCGCGTTGGGAATTCGCGCGGACCAGGCTCTGGGGCGCACCGTGCTGGATGCCACCCTGCATATGCAGCTTTCCGACATGGTGAAGAGGGCTTTGAACGAAAGGAAGACATCTACGGCCGAGATAACGCTTTTGTATCCACAGCGGAGAGTGCTTTCGGCTTTCGTATCCCCGGTGGAGACGGACCGCGGAATAATAGGGAGCGTGGTTGTATTCCACGACCTCACCGAGACCAGGCGCGTGGAGCAGATGAGGCGCGAGTTTATCGCAAACGCCAGCCATGAATTGAAAACCCCGCTTGCATCTATCAAACTGATGGTGGAATCTTTGCTGGCCGGTGCGAAGGATGACCCGGAGGTGGAAGAGCAGTTTCTGAGCGTGATTGCTTCGGAAACGGATCGGTTGGTAGCCATAGTTGAGGATATGCTTCAGCTCTCGGCGATTGAAGCCCAGGAGACCGCACTGCGCCGCGAAGAGGTTTCTTTGTGCGTTCCGCTGCAGAGGGTTTTGGAGACTATTTTGCCCAGGCTGGAAGCCAAAAGCCAAAAGTTGACGGTGGAAGTTCCGAGCGAAGCCCGCTTTGTTGGGGATGCCGAGGCTGTTGAAAGAGTGCTGGCGAATCTGCTTGACAACGCCGTGAAGTATACTCCGGATGGCGGCAGTATCTCGGTGGCGGCGGAGGAGAGCGATGGCAAACTTGTGATTAAGGTGGCGGATACGGGAATAGGGATTCCGGAGGAACACCAAAGCCGCATATTTGAAAGGTTCTACCGGGTGGATAAGGCCAGATCCCGCGCGCTTGGCGGCACAGGTTTGGGGCTGTCGATAGTGAAACACCTGGTGGAGGCGATGGGAGGCAGCGTGGCCGTTGAGAGCACGCCCGGGTGCGGAAGCACGTTCACTGTTGTACTGCCGGCGGCGGAAACCGACGCTATGCCTGCCTGCCATAAAGGTTGACACCTTGCGGGTTTATAGGGTATAATCTGGGTGCGCAGTGGCCCCATGGTCTAGCGGTTAGGATACCACTCTTTCAAGGTGGGGGTACGGGTTCGACTCCCGTTGGGGCTACCATGTGAAAGCGAATGGCGGCCGAGTACCGTTTTCAACGCTCGGCCGCCGGTTGTTTTTAGAGGTTTTTCGCGTGAATGCGCGGATGTGCTTCTCTCTCAGCGGCTTTTTGCCAGCTCAGCGGCTGTTTTGCTGAAGAACTCCACGCACTTCGCTACGTTGGAAACGAGCTCGGCTCCGGAGCCGGACTCATACTCGATGGAGAAAACCCCTTTGAACCCTTGGCGCTTAAGCTCGGCAAGCATCCCTTTGGCATCGCACACGCCAGTTCCCCAAGGTACATCTTGCTTGTTTTCATTCAGGTCTTTGAAGTGGAGGGAGATTATTCTGCCCCGAAGCTTTCTGAGGGACTCCACCGGGTTCAAGCCGGACCTGTACCAGTGCCCGACATCGGCGCACGCGCCAACGCGTTTCGACCGGCCTTCGCAGACCTTAAGCACCGTGTCGGGATTCCAGTAGTGAGAAGGGCGGGGATGGTTGTGAATGGCAATGTTTATTTTGTACTCCTGGGCGAGGCGGTCCAGCATAGGAATAGCCTCTTCCGGGGCCTCCAGAGTGATTGTCTCGAGGTTCAGCTTTTTGGCAAAATCGAAAACCGCTCTGGCACTGCCTTCATCGTTTCCCATACCGACAACGCCGTAGCACACCGGGGTGACCTTGGCGCTTTTCAGCTTTTGAAGCAGGCCGTTTATAAGTTCGGGTGATGCGCTGTGTGTGAAAGGAACCGGATTTTCTTTTGAGTAGCGCTGTCCGGGGAACAGTTCGATGTAGCGGATGCCCAGATTAGCCAGCGTGTCTATGGTTTCGAAAAGGGTCATCTCCCTAAAAGTGTAAGCCTGACACGCTAGCTTCCACCCAAGTTTTTGCATGGATGCGTAGTCAATCTTCGGGGCGGATGTTGCGGCCAGTGTTGAAGCGCTTCCCAAAGGCGCTTGCGGTATTTGAGCTTCAGCTAGGCCGGTTGCAACCAAAAGCAAAACGGCGGCAAGGATGCAAAGAATGATTCGCATAGTTAACCTCCACCTTCTTTCGCGGGCGCAAGCAGGCGCCACAGAGTTTGAAGGGCGGCGCGAAGTTTTTGGCAACTTCGTGCGTCCACATAGTTATCTTCGCGGTTTGAAACCGAAAACCTGCAGACTGGGTGCGGGATTTCGGATTTGGCTGACTGTACAGCTCGGCTTTCTGGAGCATGGTGCGTGGGCCTGGGATGCTCTTTTGCAGAGCCCTGTGAACCTTGCAAATGCAGAGCCAAGCGTTTTATACTCGGTGTGGTGGTTGCTTACTGCTTTTGGGGTTTTGAACGGTGCGCCGGACGGCGATTTTCGATTTGCACATAGGTTTGGGCGCGCGGATGACAGAGTTCGCGGGCTGGGAGATGCCGCTTCACTACGGCAGCATCCTCTCCGAGGCGCGGGCTGTGCGCAGTAGTGTTGGCGTTTTCGATGTTTCGCACATGGGAAGGTTGCTTGTGCGTGGAGAGGACGCGGTGAAGGTGCTGGCGCGCGAAACCGTGAACAATGTGGCGGGCTTGGCAGTTGGTCGCGGTCACTACACGCTTATGCTGAACGAAGCCGGCGGTATAGTTGATGATTTGGTTTTGTTCCGCCTTGGCGAGGGGGTTTTGGCAAACGAACAAGAGCCGACTGAGCGTCAAAACTTCTTGTTGGTTGCCAATGCTGTTAACACCCACAGAGTTCTCGAGAGGCTTGAGAAGCATGTTAGTGCCGGCGCAAGCGCGGAGGTGAGAGAGCAAACCGAGGTTCTTGGAATGCTGGCTCTTCAGGGGCCGCGCGCTGTTGAGGTGTTGAGTGTATACACTCAGGATGGAGACCCTGGGTCTTTGGCGCGCTTCGGCATAGGGCGGTTTAAGGTTGGCGGTGTTTCCTGCCTTGTGTCCAGGACGGGTTATACCGGCGAAGACGGGTTTGAGCTGATCTGCGAGGCGCGGAGCTTGCCCTCTATCTGGAACCTTTTGGTGAGAGACGGAGGAGCGGTTCCGTGCGGCCTTGGAGCGCGCGATGTGCTTAGGATTGAGGCCGGATACCCCCTTTACGGCCACGAGATAAGCGATGAGATAACTCCTTTCGAGGCGGGCTTGGGCTGGGTGCTCAAAAACACCGAGGAGTATGTTGGCAAAGAGGCTCTGCGCCGCATGGGGTTTCTTTCGCAGGTCGAGGGGGTTCAAGCGGCTCTTCCGAAGCGGCGCTTGGTGGGATTGCTGCCTGAAACCAGGTCTGTTCCCAGGCAGAATGATGCAGTGGAGCGCGAAGGTCAGGTTGTTGGAAAGGTGGCCAGTGGGACTTTCTCGCCAAATCTGAACAGGTCGCTTGCCACCGCTTTTGTAGACGCGGAGTTTGCTAAGCCAGGGGAGGAGCTTTCCATTCGATCGGTGGGTAGAACCCAGAAAGCCCGGGTTTCGGCACTGCCATTTGCTGATTTCCCGGCGGCAAAAAGGAGAAAGGAGTAAAGAGAGATGGAGTTTCCAGAGGATTTGAGGTATTCCAAAGACCACGAGTGGGTTAGGGTTGATGGAGATAGGGCTACCATAGGTATCAGCGACTACGCTCAGGATAACCTGCAGGATGTTGTTTTTATCGATTTGCCGGAGGTTGGGCGGCAGTTGCAGCAGGGGGATATCTTCGGCAGTATCGAGTCTGTTAAGGCGGTTTCCGACCTGATAAGCCCTGTCAGCGGAGAGGTGATTGCGGTTAACGAAGAACTGCCGGACGCTCCGGAGATAGTGAACCAGGATCCGTATGTGGGCGGCTGGATGATTGTGGTGCAGATGGATGATCCTTCGGAAGTGGAAGAGTTGATGACTGCCGAGCAGTACCGAGAATACGTTGAGGAGCTGTAAGCGTTGGCATACCTTCCCAACACGCCGCACCTCAGGGCAGAGATGTTGTCTGCCTTGGGAGTGGAAAGCGCAGAAGAGCTTATCGACCGCCAGGTTCCCGGCAAACTCAAGTTTCAGGGGCTTCTAAACCTGCCGGCTCCTCTTTCGGAAATGGAGCTTTTGGAGGAGCTGGAGAGAGATGCCGCTTGCAACCAACCTGCCGGTGAAATGCTGAACTTTTTGGGTGCCGGCGTGTACGACCATTTTGTGCCTTCGGCGGTGCAGAGGATTATTTCGCGCTCGGAGTTTTACACCTCCTACACGGCTTACCAGCCGGAGGCAAGCCAGGGGATGCTTCAGGCAACGTACGAGTACCAAAGCCTCATATGCGCCCTCACCGGGATGGACGTGGCAAATGCATCCAACTACGACGGCGCTACTTCTCTGGCCGAGGCGGCAATCCTCTGCGTGTCGGCAACCGGCAGACGGGGTATTGTTCTCTCTGGGGCTGTGCATCCAGCATACCGCAAGGTGGTGGAAACCTACACAAAGGGGCTTGGCAGTAACATACGAACCGTGCCCACTCCGGACGGGGTTACCGATCCGAACACCCTTGGCGAACTGCTTGCCGAAGCACGCTCGGGCGAGGAGCCTCCTGCGGCAGTGGTTATTCAGCATCCGAACTATTTCGGGTGCCTGGAGGACGTGTCTGCGGTTGCTGCCAAGGCCCACGATGCCGGCGCTTTGTGCGTTGTCTGCGTAAATCCGATATCTTTGGGCATACTGGTGCCGCCCGGAAGTTGCGGTGCCGACGTGGTCGTGGGCGAGGGGCAGCCCCTCGGTTCGCCAATGAATTACGGAGGGCCTCTGCTGGGTATTTTCGCCTGCCGCGAGGAACACGTTCGCCGCATGCCGGGCCGCATCATAGGTGCCACAACGGATGCTCACGGCCGTAGGGCATACTGCATGACCCTGCAAACACGGGAACAGCACATCCGCCGCGAGCGCGCAACATCCAACATTTGCACAAACGAGGCTCTTGTGGCATTGGCCGCCGCTGTGTGTCTTTCGCTTATGGGGAAGCACGGTTTGCGACGGGTGGCGGAGCTGTGCCTGCAAAAAGCCCATTACGCCGCACGCCGCATATCCGAGTTGCGAGGTTACAAGCTTGCCTTCAGCGCGCCTTTCTTCAACGAGTTCACGGTTGAAACGCCGGTGCCTGCCTCCAGAATCGTCTCGGAGCTGTCACAGGAGGGTATTCTGCCCGGCCGAGATCTGTCGCTGGATTTTGCCTTGGAGAAAAACGGTCAAGAAGTTTTGAAAGACGCACGGAGACCAAACTTCTTGCTTCTTGTGTGCGTTACAGAGCGCCGCACCAAGGCTCAGATAGACCGGCTGGTGGAAGCGCTTTCTAGATACCAGCCGGATTCAGGGTGATGATATGCTGCAGCCAGGGACCGAACCCACCATTGCAGAGTTGAGCGCCGAGGGACGCGTTGGAGTCTCGCTTCCGCGGTGCGATGTGCCGGAAGCGCCTTTGGAGGAGCTTATACCGAAAGAGCAGATCCGAACCGATCTGCCGCTTCCGGAGGTTTCCGAGCCGGATGTTGTGCGCCACTTTACGCGCTTGTCTCAGCGCAACGTTGGCATTGATACGCATTTTTACCCGCTTGGGTCCTGCACCATGAAGTACAACCCCAAAGTGAACGAGGAGATAGCTTCGTGGCGTGCGTTTTCGGGGTTGCATCCGTACCAGCCGGAGGAAACGGTCCAAGGTGCTCTGCGCATCCTTCAAAGCCTCGAGCGCTTTTTGTGCGAGATCGGTGGTATGGATGCCGCTTCCCTTCAACCCGCCGCCGGGGCTTTGGGGGAGTTTACGGGCCTTTTGATAATCCGCGCCTACCATGCCGACCGCGGTGAATCTCACCGAAACCTGGTTCTGGTTCCGGATTCATCCCACGGTACGAACCCAGCCACCGCCGCCAGATGCGGCTACCAGGTGGTTAAGGTGGCTTCGGATGAGAGAGGGCGCGTGGATTTTGGCGACTTGGAGCGACACCTCAGCGACCACGTGGCCGCCCTCATGATGACAAACCCGAACACTTTGGGCGTTTTTGAAGACCAGATTCAAGAGGTTTGCGAGTTGGCCCATTCGCGCGGAGTGCAGGTTTACTGCGACGGCGCCAACATGAACGCCGTGCTCGGCATTTGCCGCCCTGGGGATATGGGTTTCGACGTGATGCACTTCAACCTCCACAAAACCTTTTCCACGCCCCACGGGGGAGGCGGCCCGGGTTCGGGGCCGGTGGCCGTGAAATCTCACCTCGAGCCTTATTTGCCGGTGCCGAGGCTTCGGGAAGAAGGCGGCATTCTTCGCTGGAATTACGACTACCCGAAGAGCATCGGCCGCGTGCACCCGTTCTACGGCAACTTCGCTGTTGCGCTTAGGGCTTACTGCTATATAAGGCAGTTGGGCCCCGAGGGGCTGCGCTCCGTCTCCGAAGATGCGGTTCTTAACGCAAACTATCTGCTGAAGCTTCTTGTTGACGGCGGAGCTGATAAAGGGCTTGAACTGCCGTATCCGGCTCCGTGCATGCACGAGTTTGTTCTTTCTGCCGCCGAGCACAAAAAGGCCACGGGCGTGCGCACCGCAGACATTGCCAAGCGCCTTTTGGACTACGGCTTTCACCCGCCGACAGTGTATTTCCCCCTTATTGTGGAGGAGGCTCTTATGATCGAGCCCACTGAAACAGTGTCGAAGGAAACCCTGGATGCTTTTGCGCAGGCTCTTCTCGCAATCCTTAACGAGGATCCGGGTGTGGTTAAGAACTCTCCGCATACCGCCCCTGTGTCTCGGGTGGATGAGGTGAAAGCCGCGCGAGAGTTGAATTTGAGATGGTAGTATCTTGCTGGAGGCTGATTCTGGACGGTCCTGCCCATGGCTTTTGGAACATGGCTGTTGACGAAGCTTTGTTTCGCTGGGCGGAGGAGCACGGTGGGTGCCCTGTGATCCGTTTTTATTCGTGGCATCCGCCGTGCGTTTCTTTGGGCAAGTTTCAAAAGGTGGAAGCAAATGTGGATTTGGAAGCCTGCCGCCGCCTCGGCATTGAGCTGGTTCGAAGGCCAACCGGCGGCAGAGCTATCCTCCACGAGAACGAAGTGACCTACAGTATAGCGGCACCGCTGGCATCCTGGGGAGTATTGGAGTCTTATCGTTATCTTTCTGAGGGGTTGGTGCGGGGGCTTAAGAAGCTCGGCATAGAAGCGGGCTACGGTGCGGAACGGGCTTCCGGCTTGCTTTCAAAGGCGAGCTGTTTTGCCCACGCGGCCAGGTGCGACATCGTTGCTGGCGGCCGGAAGATAATTGGCAGTGCTCAGGTCCGCGGGGCGCGCTGGCTGTTACAGCAGGGGTCTATTCCGCTGGAGATATCCTTGAAGCGCAATGCGGCTGTGTTCGGCTGGCGGGACGAGAGCGAGTCGGGCGCCGCCAGCAGTCTATCCGAGGTGCTGAGCCGCCCAGTGACCGCGGAGGAGGTTATCCGCGCAATGGTGCAGGGGTTCGAGGATGCTTTGCAAATTCCTTTGAAGGCAGAGGCGCTTACATCTCAAGAAAGAGAGCTGGCCGAGCACATGGCCCGCACCAAGTATGCCGCCGAGGAGTGGACCCTTTACGCCAAAGGCTGATTCGGGTGCGCCGGAATGCCTGCGGCGTGTTAGTTCTATTCCTCTGAACCTATTTCCCTTCCGGAAAGGATTGTGACGTCTGCACCGTGCAGGGCATTAACCGCTTCATCCAGATTTTCCACTCCGAACACGATTTCAGCCTCGCCGATTGGGTACATGTACTCCACATTGATATTCCGCGCGCCCAAAGCCTCGAGAGCGTTTGCAAGCCCTCCAGGGCGGTTCGGGACGCGTATGCAAAGCACTTTGGACATGTACACGGTGAACTGCTGCTCTTTAAGCGCGTTGTAGGCTTTGTTCGGAGAGTCCACCACAAGGCGCAAAATTCCATATTCGCTGGTATCGGCCACGCTGAAGCCGATTATATTTACCCCGGCGTTTCCTAAAACGCGTGTAACCTCCGCCAATCTGCCGGCTTTATTTTCCAAGAACACCGCAAGCTGTGTAACACTCATTTTTCACTTTGCCTCCTTGCGCAGGTCTTTCACGCGTTTGGCCTTGCCTTCGCTTCTTTCTATGGTTTTTGGCTCCACAAGGCGCACCTTAACGCTTAGACCCAGCACGCTTTCGATTTCGCTCTTAATGCGGTTGGACAGGGCTTCGAGGTGGCGGATTTCGTCTTTGAAGAACCGCTCTTCCACCTCCACCCAGATTTCCATTTCGTCCATTGCGCCCTCTCGGCTTACCACGATTAGGTAGTGCGGCTCTGTGCCTTCCAGTTCCATCAGCACGCTTTCGATTTGGGATGGGAATACGTTCACGCCGCGAACGATGAGCATGTCGTCTGTGCGTCCGGATACCCGCGCCATTCTCGCGGATGTGCGTCCACAAGGGCATGGTTCGTAGGTCAGGCTGGATATGTCGCGCGTGCGGTATCTGAGGAGCGGGAGCGCTTGCTTCGTGATGCAGGTGAAAACCAGCTCGCCGGTTTCACCTGGGGGCAGGCGCTTTCCCGTGTCTGGGTCTATGATTTCCGGGATGAAGTGGTCGTCGTTGATGTGCAGGCCCTGCTGATATTCGCATTCGAAGGCGACGCCGGGGCCGATGATTTCGCTCAATCCGTATATATCCAGAGCGCGCAGTCCCAGTCTCGATTCGATTTCGCGCCGCATGCCCTCCGACCACGGCTCGGCACCGAAGATACCGGATTTCAGCCTCAACTCTTCCGGCGACACGCCCATCTCTTCCATTACCTCGGCTATGTTGAGGGCGTAGGAGGGTGTGCACGCTAGGATTGTGCTGCCGAAGTCCTTCATTATCATCACCTGGCGCTTTGTGTTGCCGCCGGAAATGGGTATAACCGAGCAGCCGATCTTTTCGGCGCCGTAGTGCGCTCCAAGGCCTCCGGTAAACAAACCGTATCCGTAAGCCACGTGGACCACATCGCGGTGGGTTGCTCCGGCGGCTGTTAGTGTGCGGGCCATGAGCTCTGCCCAAAGCTCGATGTCGTCTCGCGTGTAACCCACTACGGTTGGCTTGCCGGTTGTTCCCGAGGATGAGTGTATGCGCACCACCTGCTCCATTGGCACGCAGAACATTCCGAACGGGTAGTTCTCCCGGAGGTCGTCTTTCGTGGTAAAGGGCAGTTTTTCGAGGTCGTCCAGCGAGCAGATATCCAGCGCCCGTGCACCGCATTCGTCAAGCTTTTTGCGGTATGCGGGGGAATTGCGGTATATATAGTCCACCATTCGCCGAAGTCGGTTAACCTGAAGAGCCTCGCGCTGTTCGCGGGGCATGGTTTCGTAGCGTTCGTCCCAAATCATCTCTTCCTTCCCCAAATGACCTTTGCACCCATATTTCGGCCGGCGAGTTTTACGTCAGTTCGGTAAATCCGGCTTCTTTTCCCAGGAGGAATGCCTTTTTGTTAACTTCCAGAAAGTTCGGCTTCACGTGCCGTTCCAGGGCTTTCTGCCAGGCTTCATCCGACAGCGGAAGGTGCACGGAGGCAGCGCCCAGCAAGGCAACGTTTACCGTTAGGGGATGCCCGGCCTGTTTGGCCAGCTCCAGGCCGTTTACGGCCACCACGCGGAAACCGTTTTCTCGAAGTTTTGCCTCCACATCCTCTGGGTATTCTGCGGCACCCGCCAGTACCGGTGCGGGCAATATCTTCTGCGTGTTCAAAAGGATCAGGCCTTGGCGGCGGGCGTGGGTTGCGTATCTCAAGCCCTCCAAGAGCTCAAAGGCCAGAAGCAAGTCCGTTTGGCCGGCGGGTATTACCGGAGAAAACACCCTTTCACCGAAGCGAACGTGGCTGGTTACGCTGCCGCCGCGTTGGGACATCCCGTGTATTTCGCTCTTTTTCACGTCTAGGCCGTCTTCCAAGGCGGCTTGTGCCAGTATTTCGCCGGCGAGAACAATCCCTTGGCCGCCAACACCAACGATTAGCACGTTTACTGTTTTACTCAACGCCAAACCATCCTATCGCATTGAATGGACATACCTGTGCGCATTCGCCACAGCCGGTGCACAGAAGAGGGTCTATCACTGCGACGGCGCTGTCGCCAATCGGGGGCTTCAGGGCTGGGCAGCCCAACTGTGCGCACACCCCGCAGGCGGTGCACATGTCTACGTCAACCTGCATGGGTTCCTTCCAAGAACGGCGGTCAACAAGTGTACAGGCACGCTGCACGACCACCACACTGGGACCGGGGTGTTTGATGGCGCTTTTCACAGCTTGTTCCAGAGCGTATAAATCGTAGGCATCTACCACGTGCACATCTTGTACCCCGACTGCGCGAGCCAAATCGGCCAGGTTTAGCTCATGCGTTTGCTCTCCAGAAAGAGTTCGACCGGTAGCCGGGTGGTCCTGCCTGCCTGTCATTGCAGTGGTTCTGTTATCGAGGATGAGGACTGTGACGGCCCCTTTGTTGTAAACGATGTCTATCAGCGGTGTGATGCCTGAGTGCACGAATGTGGAGTCTCCAATCACGGCCACGAACGGCTCGGTGTAGCCGGCTTTATACGCGCCCAAAGCCATGCCCACCCCGGCTCCCATGCAGACGCAGGTGTCCATCGCCGAAAGCGGGGGTGCCGCACCAAGTGTGTAACAGCCGATATCCCCGAAAACGGTGGCGCCCAGTTTGGAAAGCACGTGGAACACCATGCGGTGCGGACAGCCCGGGCACATAACCGGCGGCCTTTGCGGAAGCTGGATTTCTGAAAGAGATGTGTGTTCGGATGGGCGCTCCGGGGCTTCTCCGAGCAGAGCCTGCGCGACAAGAGTGGGGTCGAGTTCTCCGTATGGAGGAAGCGGGGGTTTCCCGGAAACGGAAATTCCCATTGCCCGAACGCCTTCCTCGAGGATTGGGTCTAACTCCTCCACAACGTACAGCTTGCGCACGTTTGAGGCAAACTCCTCAATGGTGTGCCTAGGGAGGGGATATGTCATTCCCAGCTTAAGCACCGAAGCCGTTGGAAGTGCTTCTTTTACGTATTGATAGGCTACACCGGATGTTATTACGCCAACATCCTGGTCTCTGTATTCTATTTGGTTAAAGGGGCATCTTTCGGAAAACTCTGCCAGGGCTTTCAGGCGTTCTTCCAGGGCCACCCTTCTGACGCGGGCATTCGCTGGAACCATGACGTACTTTTGGGGGTTGCGCTTTGCCTGCGGTGGTGGTAGGTCCTTGCGCTCGCCGATTACCACCGGAGATTTGGAGTGTGAGATGCGGGTGGTGCTTCGCAGGAGCACGGGAATGTCGAACCGTTCGCTGATTTCGAAGGCGGCGGCGGCCATTTCATATGCTTCGGCGCTGTCTGAAGGCTCCAGCATGGGGACTTTGGCAGCCTTGGCGTAGTTGCGGCTGTCCTGTTCGTTCTGCGAGCTGTGCATTCCTGGGTCGTCCGCCACCACAACGACCAACCCACCGTTTACGCCTGTATAGGCCGCCGTGAAAAGAGGGTCTGCGGCCACATTCAGCCCAACGTGCTTCATGGTAACCAGCGCTCTTGCTCCGGCGAAGGCGGCTCCAAGCGCAACTTCAAGGGCAACCTTTTCGTTGGGCGACCATTGGGCTTTTACTCCGGGCCACTGAACAATAGTCTCCAATATCTCGGTACTCGGTGTTCCGGGGTAACCGGCGGCAACCGCCACTCCGGCTTCGTAGCAACCGCGGGCGATTGCCTCGTTTCCAGACAACAGCAAACGCACTTTACCGCATACCTGCCTTTGAAAAGGTTCAGTCAAAAGTATGCGGCAGTCAGTATCAACTGCCGCATGGGAATCCAGCCGACAGATTCTTTGTGCGCTTCCATTATACTGTGGAGGCGCGTGGTGTGTCTAGCCGACGCCGGTGCTTGAGGGCCTTGCAGTCGGATTTTGGATTTGGCGGTGTGAGTATTGACAAAAATGTCAATTTTGTAATAATTATACTTAACTTCCTGTTCCTAACGGGCCCCCGGAAAGAGGGATTGTGATGGCGGACACCAGCATCCCAGGTTACACCTACGGCTCAGAGCAAGTTGCTTGCTCTCCGCTTGGGTTGAAAGACTTGGAGGATTTGAAGAAGGCCGTGCTCTTCGGCCCGGAAGACGAGAGATACCTGCGCATGGCTGGCGAGGTGCTGGCGGACCAGATTGAGGATGTCCTCGATGTTTGGTACGGTTTTGTTGCATCCCATCCGCATCTGGTTTATTACTTCACGAATGGGAGGGGCAACGCAAACAGTGAGTATCTTGCCGCCGTTCGCAAGCGGTTTGGCCAGTGGATCCTTGATACCTGCAACCGGCCCTACGACCAAGCGTGGCTGGATTACGCCCACGAGATCGGTTTGCGCCACCACCGCACCAAGAAAAATCAGACTGATGGGGTTCAGTCTGTGCCTATAGTCAACCACCGGTATATGGTGGCTTTTATCTACCCGATCACCGCGACGATAAAGCCTTTTCTGGCTAAGAAGGGGCACAGTCCGGAGGATGTGGAGAAGATGCACCAAGCTTGGTTTAAATCGGTGGTGATGCAGGTGGCATTGTGGAGCGCGCCTTATGTAAAAGAGGGCGACTTTTAAGCCGGGAAGGTTCCTCTGAGGCGGCCGGGGTGTATCCAAACACTCCGGCCGCGTTTTAGTTTGGTGCGTTTTTCCGGTTGTGGTTTGGGCGGCGTTTGGGACGCGTGTTCGCATCTGCTCTTGCAGACTTGACTGGTGGTGCGCAGAGGTGTTATACTAAACTCGACTAATATACAATGCAAAGTCAGGAATACTGAAGTGTTTTCCACAAAAGAAGATTACGGACTCCGTGCGGCACTGGACCTGGCGATGTACGCGTCTTCGGGTCCTGTGCAAACCCATGAGATATCCAAACGGCAGGACATACCCGAGGCTTACCTAAACCAGATTCTCGTGGCTCTGCGCCGGGCCGGCATAATCCGGAGTGTGAGGGGGGCTTCTGGAGGGTATACGCTGGCCAAGCCTCCGGGTGCGATTACCGCCGGGGATGTGGTCCGCGCACTTCGCGGGGAGATTTTCTCTGTTCCTGCGTCGGCGGATGCACAACAGCCGTCTGCTGTGGGTCAGCTTTGGGCTTCGGTGCGCGAGGCTGTTGAGAAGTTGCTGGACTCCGTAACCCTAAGCGACCTTCTCGAGAAGCAGTACCAAATCGACCAGAGTTTGAGCTACATGGCGCATATCTGAGAGGCGCATCCCGTGGGACTTTCTTCGGGTTAACCGGCGCCGGCCGTTTGGATTGGTGCTTTGGGGAGTTGTTTTTGTCTGTGGCACTTATTTTGTGCCCGAGTTTGGCTTGGAGGAGATGTATATGAAAATTGCGGACAACATAGCCCAGCTTATAGGCAACACGCCTTTGGTTCGACTGAAAAAGGTAACACAGGGTTGTGTGGCCACTGTTGTGGCCAAGCTGGAGTCTTTCAATCCGGCCGGGTCGGTGAAGGACCGCATTGCGTACTCTATGATAGAGGCGGCGGAAAAAGAGGGGAAAATCGGTCCGGACACCATAATAGTGGAGCCCACAAGCGGCAACACCGGGATAGGGTTGGCCATGGTGTGTGCCGCCAAGGGTTACAAACTTGTGCTGACCATGCCGGAGAGCATGAGCCTCGAGCGCAGAAGCCTTCTTCGCGCTTTTGGGGCCGAGTTGATTCTTACGCCGGCCTCTGAAGGGATGCCGGGTGCTGTGCGCAAAGCCGAGGAGTTGTGCGCGTCGGATTCGCGCTATTTTATGCCTCAGCAGTTTAAGAACCCCGCAAACCCCGAGATACACCGCCTGACCACAGGCCCGGAGATATGGCGGGATACAGACGGCCAGGTTGATATTCTGGTCAGCGGGGTGGGAACCGGTGGCACGATAACGGGCGTTTCCGAGTATATAAAGCCGAAGAAGCCCTCGTTCCAGGCTATTGCGGTGGAGCCGGCGGCATCTCCGGTTCTGTCCGGCGGTAAGCGCGGCCCGCATCCCATTCAGGGGATTGGGGCAGGATTTAAGCCGGATGTGCTGCGCTTGGAGCTTGTTGATGAGATATTCCGCGTTGAGAACGAAGACGCCATAAATATGACACGCCGCCTGGTGAGGGAAGAGGGAATCCTGTGCGGCATCTCTTCCGGTGCGGCGGCACATGCGGCGGTTGAGGTGGCAAAGCGGCCGTCGAACTCTGGAAAGCTTATTGTGGTGGTACTGCCGGATACGGGAGAGAGGTACCTTTCCACGCCAACCTTCCAGGAGCTTGCCGAGTGAACGGTGCGTAGGGTTTTGAGGCAGGGTATTTTGGGAGGAGCACAGATGCCTGTTGTGGTGAGGATACCCGCGCCTTTGCGCAAACTTGCGGGGGATGCGGATGAGGTGCGCATAGAGGCTTCCACTTTGGGTGAGCTGATAAGCAAACTGGATGGAGAGTATCCGGGCTTCGCGGGGCGCATACTGGATGAAAGCGGCCAGATTCATCGGTTCGTCAACATATACGTGAACGATGACGATGTTCGGGTTCTTGGTGGATGCGAGGCCCCTCTCCGTGATGGGGATGAGGTATCCATCGTTCCGGCGATAGCAGGCGGGTGAGGCAGACAACCGGGGAGATGGCTGGCGTTGAGGACCGCGCGGTTCGGTCCCAGTTGATTTTGGCAGACGGATTTTGGAGGGAAAGCCCGTATCGGTGAAGAATAACAAAATTAACAGTGGTGCCACTTGTTGCACTCTCTATGGGAGGAGCGGTTTATGAAAAGGCGGGCTTTTACCTTGATTGAGCTGCTGGTGGTGATTGCCATAATCGCCATCCTTGCAGCCATCCTCTTCCCGGTGTTTGCAAAGGCCAGAGAGAAAGCGCGGCAGTCGGCGTGTTTATCCAACGTCAAGCAAATGGCGTTTGCCGTGCACAGCTATATGAACGACTGGGATAACTGCTATCCATCTTCCGCTAGATACCCAACTCCGGATCCCAAGTGGGACAACGTGTACGGCTACGGCTTCTGGATGTGGCTTCTGCAACCGTACATGAAGACGTATGATGTTTACCGCTGTCCCAGCGCTCCGCACAACAAGCCGGTGTGGCTTCCGGAAAACAGCCCTTATCCGGTGGCTAACTACGGATACAACGAGTACATTGTCTATACGACGGACCGCGAGTTCAACACCGAAAGCAACATACCTCTCCCCACGCAAACGGCGCTGATTGCCGACTGCTTCAACGCGGCTTTGTTCCACGATTGGGGCGAGAACGAGGACGACAACACCAACTGGACCAAGGCCCCGGATAAGAAGCGCCTTCCCAGCGGAATTTTGAGGATTAAATACGCCAACGGCAACGGTGGGGTTCCGGGCGGCACGCTTAAGTCGCGCCACGAAGGGAGCAACATTGTTTACTGCGATGCCCACGCGGCTTTTATGCCGGTTGGCCGCTTTGATGCGGTAAACTGGACCGGAGAGCCGACACAGCGTTTGGAGCGCCCGATAATCCACCCGCTTGCCAAGCCGATGCCTTAAGGCAGTGCGAAGACCGGTTTTTGAGGGCACAGCCCGCACGGTTGAAAGACGCCGTGCGGGTTGTGTTTTTGACGGCGTGAGGTTAGGCTTTGGTTTCCACCCAGGCGTGGAGCATTACCGGCGCGCCGTTGCTGGCTTCGATTCCTTTTGTGCGCACTTTGTAGTTTGGGTTTATACCGCGCAAATACTCTGTGATCTCCCGGGCGTGTTCGGGCTTGTGGTAGGTGGCTATTGAGATTCTTGGGCTCCAGCGCTGGATTGTTCTTCTGGCGCCTCGGAGCATTTCCATCTCGTACCCTTCGAGATCGGCTTTGATGTAGGTGATTTTATCGAATAGGTCATCTACCCTTGCCACCTGTATGGGGTGGCCGCTGGAGCCCAGCCTTGATGCAATGCCGTGGTCCGAGAGAAAGGCCGTTCCTGGTTCGCTGCCAACGGCTAATTCGAGGACCTCAGCGTTTGGATAGTGTTGAAGGGTCAGCCTAAGGGCGCTGGCAAATGCAGGGTGTGGCTCCACGGCGTAGATGCGTCTGCACTTCGATGCAACAGACAGCGAGAACAACCCTTCGGATGCGCCGCAGTCCAGCACCACATCCTCCGCGGTTACCTGCGTTCCTTCGGCTTCGTAGTAGTGCCAATCGTCAGGGCACATGGTTTCGCATATAACCTGACACAGCGGTTTCAGCGGAAACCGTTTTGCGAAAAGTTTTATAACGTCCGACGGTTGGGTTGGCAAATTCTTCGGATAGTACAAAGCGGTTGGGAGGTTTTTGAGGCTAACAATCCAGAAATCCCCACCGTCCTCGATTTTGGTTATCAAGCGCTTGGCTTTACTTACGCAGGTTCTGCCTGCAACCTTGGCGAGCAGCTCGGCAAGGCCAACGTTGTTTCTTTTCCCACGCAGCCAGTGCCAAACGATTGCCAATCTGCGTTTCACTTGGGCAGTGCACGCTGTATGGTTTGCTCCAGGAGGCCTAGCTCACCGTTCTTCAGCACCGATTCGATGAGGTTTGCCGCAGAGTTTTCCTGGATGTAGATAAGAATCGAAACGATGAGTACGCCGACCAAGAGCTGGGCCAGTATCCAAGGCCATGCCCAGGATAAGGTGCGCAGGAATATGCGCCCGAAACCTGGATGCCCGGCTTGCCTGTTTGCCGCTATAGACGTGATGGCCGCGGCCGCCACCATTAAGATAGGCACTCCGTAGCTCCAGCGGATGTAAAGCTCCGGTGTTACCGGTGCGCTGGCCAAAGATGGCAGGCTCTGCCAAACCCTGCTGACCTTTATAACCGCAAAGATGGTTAGCGCGTCCACAGGCAGGGTTGAGGTAACGGTTACTGTTAAGTTCAGCGCCTGAGTGGGGCGTCCATTGCTTGGCAGGAAGGAGCTGGCAATGGATGCCAGCAGTCCAACAGCGAAACAGATTCCCAGGGCCGAGATAATCACAGCCAGCCAGTACCAAAGTAAGCTTGCTTTTAGGTGTGGCTCAAGCCAACCGGGCTGTGTGGAGTTGTAGATGGAAATGAAACCGCGTTGTTTAGCGGCGGTTTCGATTTCCCTGCGGACCAAATCCGCTTCCTTGAGACGCCCGGATTCGCGCAGTGCGGTTTCCAGCGTTTTGCCGTCCAGCACCCACGCGGTTTCTTGGATGACCGTTCCATTATACACCCCTTGAGCGGAGGCCTCCCTCTTTCGGATACTGCCGCCAAGGGTTACCAGCGCCATGTGGACATCCAGTTTGTTGGGCAGGTTTTTGGCTTGGACCAGCTTTACAGCGAGCTGGCGGAACAGAGCGTGGTGCGGGAGTGCCGCCAGAAGCGTTCTGGCGGAAAGGGCGGCCTTGGCGGGTTTGGCGCCGGCATCTTGGGCTGTTTGCATAATCGCTTGAGCCAGCTCCCATTCATGGGGGTTGTACTGCTTGCGCGAGGCCTCTATAACGGTCTTCGCCGCTTCTTCCAGGTTGCCGGAGGTGGCGGCTGCGCCTGCGAGGGCTAGGTCGAAGAAGGCGTTTTGCGGCTCCAAGCGCTTTCCGTCTTCGGCGGCCTTTCGTAGCTCTTCGATGGCGGCCGCATCGAACCGCTTTGCCAGCGCTTCGATGAGCGCTACGTATGCAACTGGGTCTTTTGGGGATTCGGCAACCAAGCGGCGGGCTTCATCCAGCGCCCTGGTTCCGGCCGCCGGTAGTGCCACCCAAGTAAAGCGTACATGCCTTTGGTTCGGTTTGGGGTGCTGATTGATGAAGCTCCAATCAACAAGCGTAAACAGCGGAACGTGGTCCAGCGTCCAGCGCAGGTTGGAGACGCTGGCGCCTTCTGCAGCTGGTCCCAGAGCTTTCTCATCAATGGGTATGCTGTAAGATACGGCCAAAGCGAAGTATCTTCTCGGTACCGGTAGCAGGGCTATCAGTGCAGAAGCCACAAGGATGCTCAAAAAAGCTATCCTGGTAAGTCGCAGCATACCGGATTGGCAAACCTCCTTTGTTCAGCACTTGCGGTCCAAGTAAGCGCCCTTACGCTTTTCGACGAGAGGGCGGGAACTCCTTGGGGCAAATTTTTTTCGATGAAACGTTTTTGCCCAGGCCTTTCAAGATGTTTGCTTCCACTCACCTCTTGCTTTTCTTCCGTGCTTCACGGTGGGGGGAATCAGGCGTCTTTCTGGGGGCTATCGGCTTCTTTGAAGACTACTGCTATTATTGTTTGCCTTCGCCTTGCGTAATGTGCTATCGTTATTGCCGAGAGAAAAGCAGGAGAGTGAGGGGTTGCTGGGATGAGGAGACTTTTTCTTTTGGTGGCGGTTTTTTCACTGCTGGTGATGGTGCCCTGCGTTAACGCGGAGCAACTTCCGCTTTACGGGGATATGAACGAGGACGGCTCTTTGGACGTGATGGACGTGGGTCTGGCACTGCGCGCGGTTTTGGGTTTGAGGGTGTTCCCGGCTGATGTGATGCGAGCGGCGGATGTGGCGCCGCGCCGCACCGAGTACTCTTTCGGAGATGGGCGCGTGGATGTGAGCGACGTTCTCCGGCTGCTGCGGTATATCCTGGGTTTGGAGAGCGGTCCGTGGCCGGCAAAGCCGAGCTTTTTCTCCTTTGAGATTGGCAACACATGGTCTTATATGAACAGCAGTGGAGAAACCATTACAGCTCGGGTGGAAAAATTGGTCAGGGTGGAGGGTTTGCTTTACAACAAGGAAACAGGGCAGTATACCTACAACCCGCTGGCTCGCGAGAGCGAATTTGCCGAAGCTTACGAAGTGGTGCTTTCCAATGGACAGGCCTACTGTTTGAGGCAGGACGAGGTTCCCGGAGAGGGAGGTGGGCGGTTTGTGCTGAGGATGCTGAGGCGCACAGAGCCCGGCGGCGCTACCAGTACTTTTGTCCCGCCTGTTGAGTTGGTGCGGTATCCTTTTGAGATAGGTGATAGCTGGAGCGGCGATGTTAGCCTGCCGGCCGGAGGGCTTACGCCAAAGGGTGCATACAGCAGTAAGGTTCTGAAGAGAGATGTTATGAATACGCCGGCGGGTCGTTTTGATGTGTTCCACATTGAGACAGTTGTGAGCACGCAGGTATCTAGCGTGCCGATTAAGTTCCGCGAAGACTGGTACTATTCCCCATGGTTTGGCTGGGTGGGCATCGGGAGCACCGATGAAGGCGGGCCGAAGTGGACGGTGGTCAGCGCAAGAGTCCAAGGCCTTAGCTATCCTTTAACGGGGTTTGATTTTGGCATTCCCGGCAGGATGTAATCCGCACACGGGTTTAATGCGAGGGTTGCTTGCGGCTGTTGATTGCGGTGTGCTACAATTCCATCGGTAGTTCAGGCCCCTGACGAAAAAATTTCCCAGGGCTGTGGCAGGTTCCCGTGGATTTGCTTCGGCAAAACCGCGGCGGTTTGAAGGCTGCAGCCCAAACGGATTGGATAAAAATGCTCAGTGTTACCAGGCTTTTGTGCGGCACTGCCACTCCGGGCGATGCTCTTCGCTACGGGCGCGATACTTCGCGTCTTCCTTCACACCTTTTGCATTACTCTCAGGATAAGCGGCCGATCGTTGTTTGGAACCTCATACGCAGGTGCAACCTGCGCTGTGTGCACTGCTACTCTGATTCCAGAGACCAAGAGTATCCGGGCGAGCTTACTACCGAAGAGGGCAAGCGGTTCATCGACCACATGGCGGATTTCGGTGTGCCGACCGTGCTTTTCTCCGGCGGTGAGCCGCTTATGCGCCCGGATTTGTTCGAGCTGGCGGCTTACGCTCGGGAGAAGGGCCTGCGCTGTGTGCTTTCCACAAACGGCACATTGATTGACGAAAAAACCGCTCAGCGCATAAAAGAGGCGGGCTTCGCTTACGTGGGCGTCAGCATTGACGGCTTGGAGGAGGTGCACGACCGCATTCGCGGTGAGAAAGGCGCTTTCCAACGGACGCTTCAGGGCATTCGCAACTGCCGCGATGTGGGGATACGCGTTGGCCTCCGCTTCACTGTGCACAAACTCAATGCGGATCAGCTTCCCGGCATCTTCGACCTGATGGAGCAGGAGCGCATTCCGCGTTGCTGCATTTACCATCTGGCCTATGCCGGAAGGGGAGATAAAATCCGGCGCAATGACCTTCTGCCCGAGGAAACCCGCCGAATTGTGGATTATATCTTCGACCGCGCAGAGGATATGCACCGGCGCGGCGTGGAGAACGATATCCTCACCGTTGACAACCACACCGACGGTGTGTACCTGTACCTCCGCGTGAAGGAGCGCCAGCCTGAGCGTGCCGAAGAGGTGTACCAGATGCTGAAGTGGAACGGGGGAAACCAATCCGGCATTGCTGTGGCGTGCGTGGATAACCTCGGCAATGTGCACCCCGATCAGTTTTCCTGGCACCAGACCTTCGGCAATGTGAAGGAGCGCCCCTTCGGGGAGATATGGCAGGATACTTCGCATCCCATTATGGCTATCCTCAAAAACCGCAAGCCACACCTTAAAGGCCGCTGTGCCGCCTGCAAGTTCTTGGAAATATGCAACGGCAACCTGCGCGTGCGCGCCGAAAGGTACTACGGCGATTTTCTTGCGCCGGACCCCGCATGTTACCTCTCCGATGAAGAGATTGGCCTGAAATGACACCTCTCACCCTTCGGTTGGGCCACAGTCCGGACAGCGACGACGCCTTCATGTTCTACGCGTTGGCCTGCGGCAAGCTGGACACGGGCGGCGTAAACTTTGAACACATTCTTCAGGATATCGAAACCCTAAACGCATGGGCGATGGAGGGCAGGCTTGAGATAACCGCTCTGTCTGCCCACGCTTATGCCTACGTGTGCGACCGTTACATACTGCTTCCCCACGGAGCCAGCATGGGCGAGGGGTACGGCCCGATGGTGGTGGCGCGCCAGAAACTGCCCCCAGAAGCCCTCCGCGGCGCAAGGATAGCTGTTCCCGGCAAACTTACCAGCGCGTATTTGGCCCTGCGTCTCTATGAAGACGAGTTCGAACCCGTGTTCATTCGGTTCGATGAGATAATGCAGGCGGTTGCCGACGGCAGCGTGGATGCCGGCCTGCTCATACATGAAGGGCAGCTTACCCATGCCAGTTTCGGACTGCATACGGTGGTTGACCTCGGTGCGTGGTGGTGGAATACAACCGGGTTGCCTCTGCCTTTGGGGCTGAACGCTGTTCGGCGCGACCTTGGCTCCGAGTTGATTCGCCGCGTTTCGGCGCTTCTGCATCAAAGTATTCGGTATGCTTTGGAGCACCGCCAAGAGGCGCTTGATTACGCGTTGAAATATGGCCGCGGACTGTCATCCGACACTGCCGACAGATTTGTTGGCATGTACGTGAACGAGCGCACGCTGGATATGGGTCCAGATGGGCGCGAAGCCGTGAAGCAGTTTCTGCAAATGGGGGCCCAGCGCGGTTTGGTGCCGTCCGACGTGCGTGTGGAGTTTGCCGAGTAGCCGTTGGCGCAGTTGGCAGTTGCAGGCGTGCGAATCCGGATTTTTGTGCATCGGGGTTGGACGGGCGGTTTCGCAGGGGGCTTCTTGCGCTCTGCACAAGTGCGCGTGCTGGAGAGCCTTTCGTTAGGGCTGTAAATTCCGCGTTTCAGAAGCTCTGCTGTTGCAGGGACCGGTTTGGCGGCGTCGAACCAGCAAGTAAGCCTGTCTTGAATGGGGGTGTTTGGATGTATACCTTTCGGCGCCGACCATCGGGGTTCACCCTGATTGAACTGCTTGTGGTTATTGCGATTATAGCCATTCTCGCTGCCATTTTGTTCCCTGTTTTTGCGTCCGCGCGGGAGCGTGCGCGCTCCACTACCTGTCTTAACAACCAAAAGCAGATCGGCACGGCTCTTTTGCAGTACATGGGGGATTACGATGAGCTGTTTCCCGCTTACAACATCGATTCGGGATTGTGGCCGGAGGCACTGCGCGGATATTTGAACAAGATAACCAAGGCAAACACCGCAAGTGTGTATCTTTGCCCATCGGTCAGCGAATCCGAGCAGGGGTGGGGAAGTGCACACACGACTTGGTTTTGGAACCAAGGCAATTTTAGCTCGATGGGTGCCTATGCCCACAACGGTTTTGTTTACAACTGCGGTCAGTCTGACGTCAAGGATCCTGCAAACACCATGTTCGATGCTGACGGCGTGTGGATTGATACTTGGCCACTGCCCACGCAGAAGCTTCCCGCCAATATGGAGACTCCTCCGGACGACTGCGGCATGGGGCGCATAGCTATAGATCGCCACAAAGGCGGCATCAACATGACCTTTGTGGATGGTCACGCCAAGTGGGTTCCCATTAAGAAGCTTCCGGAGATAACTTACAGGGCGAATCCGAGCGTGCCATTGTCTGAGCGCCCGAAGAATTATTTTGACTGCGATGCCAATATACCGGCAGTTTACGGTTGCAGGGGGTACTGATGTTCCGCGGTTTGTGGAATATTCCATTGGTGCGCAAAGGGCTTGTTTTGGCGGTTTTGTTGTGTGGAGCACTGAGTGCCGCTCCATCCAATGCGGTTACCCGGGCTGTGTTGGGCGATGTTACCGGAGACTCCAGGGTGGCGGTTGACGACGCGGTGAGGGTGCTGCGCGTGGCGGTCGGCTTGGCTCTGCCGACGAGGAACGACCTCCGCCTTGGCGATGTTGCGCCGCGCAAGGGCGTCGGTAACCGAATAATCGGCGATGGTGCCCTGACTGTGGCAGATGTGCTGGCTATACTGCGCCGCGCCGTCGGCCTTATATCCGACGAGGATTTCGGAGCGAACCTTACGCTTGTGTTCGTGGAGCCGGATACGGTGGTTCTCGGGCCTGGCGATCGCCAAAGGTTTGACGTGATGGTTGTTGGGCCGATGGTTACCGGCGTGAGCTGGCGGGTGGTGGGATCAGCCGGCGGGATTATATCCACCGACGGGGTTTACACCGCTCCGCAGAAAATAATCGGAGTGCAGAAGGTTATTGTTGAAGCACAGGTTGACGCTTCAATTGGCACAGCCGAGGTTGTGTTGGATGAGGAGGGTGCCCCTCCGCCACCGCCGCCGTTGGGTTAGCCCAATTTTGCGGGACGAAGAAACACGCACACCTTACTGCGCACCAGTGGGAGCAGTTATGGGCTTGCAGTCGAGGGTTTTTGTCGCAGTCTTAGCGGCGCTGTGCTTGTTTTTTGCCGTGCCGCCGTTGGCTGGTGCTGCCGATGTTCGGGTAACGTCTATCGGCGGAAGCAGTGTTTGGCCTGGCGGTTCAGCTCCAGTTACCGCAACCGTGGTTAACAGCGGTGGTTCTGCTGTTACGGTGCATGCGGTGGCGCTTCGCATTTTTATAGGCGATAAAGACGTTACAAAGTACCTTTTGGTTGTTCCGCTTCAGCCCTTTCCGGTGCAAGTGAACGCAGGCGAGGTGGCCCGCTTCAGCTTCCAGGTGACCTCTCCGCGGGATGCGCCTTCCGGCCGGCTTGCCGTGGAGGCCGCTCTTTTCGGGTACGATACGTCAGTCGGCGGCGGTAAAAACCTGCTTGACAACCCCAGTTTGGAGGGGATAAGCGGCTACAGCGCGGCAAAGGATCCGCCAGGTTGGTCCTTTGGCCAGGACTATCCCTCCACAGCGGAGCATGCCTGGGTTCGCGACGAGTTTGTGAGCGGCCAGGCCTCGTACAGGTTGTCCAAGCAAGGGGGGTTGCTTCAATCGTACTTGCAGCAGGTGGTTCCCGGCTCTAAGTTGAAACCCAACACGACCTACACCTTCTCGGGATGGGTGAAGACCGAAAAGCTGCCGGCTGGAGCGGCGGCCGCACTGGTGGTTTGGTGGGACGACGGGGCTTACCACCAATCTTTGGAGACGCCACCGGTTACGGGAACTTCCGGCTGGCGGAAGGTGATTGGAAGATTCACCACGGGACCCAGACAACCGAATTTGGCAATATTTCGGGCTCAGGTTTCGGGGTCTCCGGGCGGCTCCGCGTGGTTCGATGACCTGTCGCTTTCGGAAGGGGGGCAGGACGGCGGTTTCACGGTTTTCAGCCAGCGGTTTCCCCTTGGACGCATGCTGGGCGATGCCAACGGCGACGGCGCGGTTACGTCTGCGGATGTGGTTTTAGTCTTACGTGCGAGTTTGGGCCTTGCAACGCTGTCCGAAGAAGGCCTTGCGGCTGTGGATTTCAACCGAAACGCCAAGGTGGACCATGCCGATGTCGTGGTTTGCCTGCGCATGGCCTTGGGCCTCCCCACGAAGTACTAGGCTCCACCTCTCGGACATAGATTTCGTTGGCGGTTTCGTTGTCGAGGGCGATTTCGGTTTGATCCACCTGAATCACGTAGGAAGGGTGCTTTTGGTGGAGCTTAATTATAGTCCCCGGCACCACATGAAACGCGCTGAGGCGGTCCAAAGTTGATTTTCGCCGCTGGTGAATGAAAACGATTTTAGCCACGGCCCCCGGGCGGAGCTGGGTGAGCGGCGTAACAAGCGGTTTGATCTCTGTTTGAAATCGGGCACAGCAGGGACCGCGGGGTATGGGGCGCCCGTGGGGGCATTTCGGGGGATGACCAAGCAGTGTGCATACGCTGTCTGTTGCCTTCTCCGAGAGTATGTGCTCGAATCGGCAGGCGTTGTCTTCCACTTCTTCCGATGGAAGCTCAAGAATTTCCGATAAAAGCACCTCGGCCAGTCTGTGGCGGCGTATCACTTTTGCGGCCAGCTCTTCACCTAGAGGAAGCAGGTTTATTTTGCCGTCGTGAATCTCGATGAGGCCGTCTTGTTGCATGGCTTCCAGCAGTTCGGCCGCGTTGCTTTCCTCGGTGCGCGCCAGCAGATTTTCCACCGTTGTTGGCTCGCCGTCTTCTCTCAGTATCCAGATTAGCTCTAGCAGTTCCTCGTGGTTTTCTGGGACCTTCATGAGTTGCGCATCCTCCACTTTTTCCAAAGCGTGGTGAGCCATTCGGCAATTCTGCTTCTGGTGGGGAATTCGTAGCCGCAGTTGGGGCACACGACCATTCCGCAGTTGCTGGCAAGCGGGCAGCTTTTGCACGCCGTGGATTTTTGGTCTGGATCCCACACGAAGCGGGTTCCGCACAGACCGCATACATGTAAAGATTTCTTTCCCATCAGAAGCTAATTCCAAGGGTGGTAAGAGCCATGTTGAGCAAAGTTCCAGCTCCCACCGCAAAGATTATAGTGAATAGTGCAATACTTACCGCGGCTTTCAGGCCGCGTTCTTTTGCCGTAACGAAAAATTGGGCAATGCAGGGCACAAAGAACGTAATGGTTACAACGCTTACCAATACCTGAGTGTTGCTGAGTTGGCCTTTCTGGGCCATGTCATACAGCACGGTGGCCCCGTAGTCCCTCCTCAGGAAGCCCATAAGGAAGGAAATGGCGGCTTCCTTTGGCAATCCCAGAAGGTTAACAACTACTGGGCGCAGTAGGCCTTCTGCTATTTTCAGCAGGCCCAAGCGGTCGGATGCGAAGAGGATAAACGTACCCAACACAAAAAGGGGAACCACTTCTTTCAGGTACCACTCCATGCGGGCGGCCACTTTCACCGCCAGGTTGCTTATCTGGGGCCGGCGGATTGGCGGCAGCTCCAGGATGAACTCGGAGCTGTCGCCGGGGAGCAGTTTGGACGCTATATAGCCCACCAGCGCCAGTGATGATATCACAATTGCCACCCAAATCACTGTTGCTGTTGCGGAGAGAGAGCCCAGCAGTCCCAATATCACTCCCAACTGGGCGGAGCACGGCACGCCCAATGTCAGCAGTAGGGTAACCAGAAGCCGCTCTCTGCGCGTTTCCAGTATCCGGGCCGTTAGGGTTGCCATTGTGTCGCAACCAAGACCCAGAATCATGGGCAGTACCGCTTTACCGTTGAGGCCAACCACTTTGAAGATGCGGTTAACCATGACAGCCAGGCGCGGCAGGTATCCGGAGTCCTCAAGTATCCCAAAGGCTAGGAAGAAAGTTGCCACAATTGGAAGAACGATGGCAAAGGCGTAGGTAAGGGCCATGGTAATCAGCCCGTATTCTCCGACCAGCATATCCCGCAGGAGTGGAACGGGAAGCACGGTGCGGATAACGGCAGATGCGGCGGGGTTGATGTAGCGACTGAACACCACTTCTTCCAAGAAGCCGACCAGCGTTTGCGCCCCGAAAACCCCAACGAACTGATAAACCAAGAACAGAACGGCAAGCAGTATGGGTATGCCCCAAACCGGATGCATGGCCAGCCGTCCGAACAGCGAGGCCAAAGAGCCCATCTCACCGCTGGATACATTGGTTACCTGAGCGGCGATATCGTCTGCCCATTTCAAGCGCTGGCGGTTGATTGCGTAACCAAGCGGCTCTGGGTGGCGGCTTTGAGCCTCCTCTCTGAGGTTTTTCAGCTCCTCAAGCCTTTGGGGTGGAAGGTGCAAACGCAGCCAAGGAATCAGCGTTTCGTCGCCGCTCAGTATCATGAGGGCGAGTGCTCGTTTGGAAACGCGAGCGTTGGGCAAAATGGATGCGATCTGCTCGATGGCTTCTTCGATGTCGGCGCTGTAATGCAGGCTGAGGGTTGGCTTGCGTGGGGATGCGGCCGATGTGCGCAGTCTTTCGATTCCTTTTCGGTGGATTGCCACCGTGGGCACAACATCCACGCCGAGGAGTTTGGAGAGCTTGTCCGCATCCACTTCTATGCCGCGGTTTTGGGCCTCATCCTGCATGTTCAGCGCGATAACAAAGGGGATATCCATTTCCGCCAGCTGAATGGAAATCAGCAGGGCACGGCGGAGGTTTTTCGCATCCGCGATTTGGACGACTGCATAGGAGTCTTTTTCCAGGAGGATGTCTCTTGTAACCTGCTCGTCCTCGGAGTTTGGGGTTAGGGAGTTGATGCCCGGAGTATCGATCACCTCAATTCTGCGGCCGTTTATGGTGGTCCAGCCGGTGGTTAGCTCAACCGTGGTGCCTGGGTAGTTGGAAACGGTTACATAGGTGCCGGTAAGCGCGCCGAAGACCACGCTTTTGCCCACGTTTGGATTTCCCACCAGAACCAAACTTTTTACTTCGCCGGAGGGGCGGTTCTGAGCATCAGATTCCACGGCAGTGAAAACTCCTCGCGTTCGAAGGATTGCCAAGCGCTTTTGAATATGACAATCATTATCATTTAAAAGCCACAACCCAAACTGTTGTTGGAAGCTACCACTATTATAAGTTTCAGGTGGGATAGATGTAAAGGAAACGGGGAGGTTGTGCGCGCTTATCTGAGGCGGGTGTTTTAGTCTCTGGGACAGGTTGGAGGATTGGGGCGGTTTTGGCCTTTACAAAAATCGGTTTGGTTGGTTATGTTCGGGAAGCAATGGTTATTCGCGCGGCGAATGCGGTGGCCCGCGGTTTGTCCGCCTTTCAGTGTTTGCGGGCGCGTTTCACGGGCTTTGCGGGATTGAAGTTTTTCGAGCCGCCGTTGCCGGCGGTGAAGAGGCTGGGCTTTTGAAGTTGTATGTTAAGATGTTATAATAAGCTCAACACGTCTTGCATTTTTGAGGAAGGGGTAGGGATGCCTTTGGAATTTCAGCGTGTTCTGGTGGCGAACCGCAGTGAAATTGCGATTCGCGTCTTCCGCGCTTGCACCGAGCTTGGTATTCGGACAATAGGCATTTACAGCAACGAGGACCGAGGTGCTCTGCACCGCTACAAGGCGGACGAAACCTATTTGGTGGGCGATGGTCTTGATCCGCTTAAGGCTTATATGGACATACCGTCCATCATGGAGATCGCCAAGCGCCACGGTGCTGATGCCATTCACCCGGGGTACGGTTTTCTTTCCGAGAACCCCAACTTCGCGCGGGCCTGCGAGGAAGCGGGAATCAAATTCATCGGACCGCCATCGAGCATTCTGGAGCTGATGGGAGACAAAACCGCTGCCCGCCGTACGGCGCAGTCGCTTGGCATACCGGTTGTTCCGGGAACCGACGAGCCTTTGCCTGACGAGGACGCTGCTGTTGAAAAGGCCGCTGAGATCGGATATCCGGTAATGCTGAAAGCTTCTTACGGCGGTGGTGGGCGCGGAATGCGCGTATGCCAAAATGAAGCAGATCTCCGCCGCTTTTTCAAGCAGGCTCAAAGCGAGGCGGCGCTGGCTTTTGGGCACGGAGAGATATTCCTTGAAAAGTACCTCAGCCGGCCTAAGCACATCGAGGTTCAGATACTGGCAGACGAGTACGGAAACACTGTTCATTTGTTCGAGCGCGACTGCTCCATTCAGCGGCGCCACCAGAAGGTGATCGAAATTGCTCCAAGCCCGTCGCTGGATCCGGGAATTAGAGAGAGCATACTCGATGCGGCTGTTCGCCTTGCCAAGCACGTGGGTTACGTCAATGCCGGCACAGTTGAGTTCCTAGTTGATTCCGAGGGTAGGTTCTATTTCATCGAGATGAATCCGCGTATTCAGGTGGAGCACACGGTTACGGAGATGGTGACCGGCATAGACATAGTGAAAGCCCAAATACGCATTGCCGAGGGCCACCCGTTGGACAGCCCCGGGATAGGAATTAGGTCTCAGGAGGATGTTTCCATCAGGGGATATGCCGTGCAGTGCCGCATCACTACCGAGGACCCAACCAACGATTTTATGCCGGACTACGGGCGCATAACCCACTACCGCTCTGCCGCCGGGTTTGGCATTCGGCTTGATGCAGGTACCGCTTTCACAGGGGCCGTTATAACTCCATACTATGACTCGCTTCTCGTGAAAGTAACCTCTTGGAGCCTTACTTTCCAGGATGCGTGCCGCAAGCTCGGGCGTGCCCTTGCCGAATTTCGAATACGCGGCGTTAAAACCAACATCCCCTTCCTTGAAAATGTTGTGCGCCACCCGGTGTTCCTCTCCGGCAATTTTACCACAAGCTTCATAGAGGAAACGCCGGAGCTTTTCGTGTTCCTCGAACGGGCGGACCGAGCCAGCAAACTCCTTCAGTTTATCGCCGATGTCAGCATCAACGGAAACCCGGATGTAAAAGCGCCGAGGCCGTCCAAACTCCGCCAGGCTGTGGTGCCTCCGTACGACCCCGATTCTCCAATACCCCCGGGAACCAGGGATCTGTTCAAACAGCTCGGTCCGGAGAAGTTCTCCGAATGGATTCTCGAACAGCGCCGGGTGCTCATTACGGATACAACTCTGCGCGATGCCCATCAGTCTCTGCTTGCAACCAGAATGCGGACCTACGACATGCTCCGCATCGCTCCAGCCAAGGCCAGACTGCTTTCTGGGTTGTTCTCTTTGGAAATGTGGGGCGGGGCCACTTTCGATGTAAGCATGCGCTTCCTCCATGAAGATCCTTGGGAGCGGCTTGCCCTTCTGCGAGAGGCGATACCCAATATCCTATTTCAGATGCTTCTTAGGGGCGCCAATGCTGTTGGCTATTCCAACTATCCAGACAACGTTGTGCGCGCCTTTGTTAAAGAAGCCGTGGATGCAGGAATCGACCTGTTCCGAATTTTCGACTCTCTCAACTGGGTTCCCGGCATGACCAGCGCCATCGAGGCGGTGAGGGAGGCTGGCGCGATTGCAGAAGCCGCGATTTGCTACACCGGCGATATATTCGATCCAGCAAGAAGCAAGTACAACCTCAAATACTATGTGGATTTAGCCAAGGAACTGGAGCGCCTGGGAGCCAACATACTTGCCATTAAAGACATGGCGGGCCTTCTGCGTCCGTACGCGGCCAGGAAGCTTATAAGCACCCTTAAGCAGGAGATCGGAATCCCAATACATCTTCACACCCACGATACAGCGGGGGTTCAGGCAGCTTCTATCCTTTTCGCTGTTGAAGCGGGGGTGGATATTATTGATGCCGCTTTCGGTGCCCTCTCTGGCCTAACATCCCAACCGAATTTAGAATCCATAGTCGCCGCCCTTGCGCGACAGGAGCGCGATACCGGCCTTGACTTTGACCAACTCCTTCGGTTTTCGGACTATTGGGAGGTTGTGCGCGAGTACTACGCTCCGTATGAGAGCGGAATGAAGGCCAGCTCGGCAGATGTTTACATCCACGAGATTCCGGGAGGGCAGTACAGCAACCTCCGCCCGCAAGCCGAAGCTTTGGGTCTTGGCGACCGCCTGCCGGAGCTTAAGCGCATGTACGCTGTTGTTAACCACTTGCTTGGAGATGTGGTGAAAGTTACGCCCTCCTCTAAGGCGGTGGGAGACCTCGCCTTGTTCATGATGACAAATAATCTAACTCCCGAGGATCTGCTTGAGAAAGGTGAAGAACTCTCCTTCCCGGAATCGGTTGTGAGCTTCTTCGCCGGCGAGATGGGACAGCCGCTGGGCGGTTTTCCAGAGCGTCTTCAGCAGGTTATCCTCAAGGGAAAATCAGCGCCGCCGGGGGGTGCCGCAAAAACCCTTCAGCCTATTGATTTGGAAGCAACCAGACAGCAGTTGGCCGCAAAGATCGGCCGCCCGGTCAGCCAGAGAGACCTCCTTTCTTACCTTATGTACCCCAAAGTGTTTCTGGAGTTTGTTGAGCATCAGAGGCGCTACTCCAACGTGATGCCACTTCCGACTCCGGCCTTCCTCTACGGGTTGAAGCCCGGCGAGGAGATAACGGTGGATATTGAGAAGGGGAAAACGCTTTTCATCAAACTGGTTGCCGTAAGCGAGCCGGACGAGGAAGGGGTTCGGTCTGTTTTCTTCGAGCTGAACGGCCATCCGCGCGAGGTAAGGGTTGTGGATGCATCTGTTGGTGTTAGCGTTCAGCGGCACATTAAAGCGGATCCGGAGAATCCTCACCACGTTGGAGCCCCAATGCCAGGCATGGTGGTGGAAGTACCGGTTCATCCTGGACAAATGGTGGAGAAAGACCAGACGCTTGTTGTGCTGGAAGCGATGAAGATGCAGACTAACGTGGCCAGTCCCAGAGCGGGCAAAATCAAGGATGTGTTTGTTGCCAGGGGCACGCGCGTAGATACTGGTGAACTGCTTGTCACTTTCGAATAAAACTTGTGGGAGGCATAGGCGTGACTGAGCGAGAAAACCATCTTCGGTGCATCGAGTTCCGCAGGCCCAAGTGGATTCCCGTTGTTGTGTATTTTCTACCTGCGGCACTGCACCGGCACAGAGAGCGTTTGGAGGATTTGATTCTGCGCCACCCGGTGATTTTCGGTCCTTACCGCAGGGGCTCCATCGATTTCGATTCCTTTGGTCCGGCATATGCCGAGGGCTTTTACGTTGACAACTGGGGATGCACCTGGCAGAACATCCTGCCGGGCATGGAGGGTCAGCCGGTTGGTCATCCTTTGGCGGACTATAGCCTTTTGGACTCTTACCGCCCGCCGGATCCCCTGACGCAGGCCGAGCGCGGTCCGCGGCCGGATTGGGAGCAGGTGGCAGCTCAGGTTGAGAAAGCCAGGCAAGAGGGGAAGCTCGTTTGGGGGCACGGAGACCGCTTCTTTGAGCGATTGCATTTTCTCAGGGGTTTTTCGGCTCTCATGATAGATTTCGTTGAGTGCCCGCCAGAGCTAAACCGTTTGATAGAAATGGTTCTTCAGTACAACCTGGCTTTGGTGCACAAGTGGCTTTCGTTGCGGCCGGATATTATGTCTTTTGGAGACGATTTGGGCACCCAGAACGCGGCCATGGTCAGCCCGGAAACCTTCCGCCGGCACCTAAAGCCTGCGTATGCCCGAATGTTTCAGCCGTGCCGTGAGGCTGGTGTTCATGTGCGCCTGCACTCCGACGGTTGTATATTGGAGCTTGTGGATGACTTGATCGACGCCGGCGTTACGGTTTTGAATCCGCAGGTGCGTGCTAACACTTTGGAGGGTCTTCGGCGCACCTGCAAGGGCAGGGTGTGCATACACCTTGATTTGGACCGCCAGCTTTTTCCCTTCGCCACCCCAAAGCAGATACGCGAGCATGTGGAAGAAGCCGTGGAGGTTCTGGCCAGCCCCGAGGGAGGCCTTGCTCTTTACGCGGAGATAGGTCCGGACGTGCCTTTGGAGAACATCGAAGCTGTGTGCTCGGCCTTGGAATGGGCACGGGAGAGGTTTTCTTAGCGCAACCGGCCTTTAGCCAGCCGCACTTTAGTTGCCGTCCTTTGGACGGCTTTTTATTTTCACCCTATCGCTTTAAAGATAAGTTTTTGTTAGGAAGGGATTTTGTCCTGCTTAGAGAAACCTAAACCACTAACGCGGCAGGAGGGTTCTTGGAATGATGCGCCGGCTGGTTTTAAGCGTTTTGTTCTTTGTGTTTGCACTTGCGGCGGCCTGCAGTGCCAAATCCGCTTCTATCTACGGCGATGCCAGCGGTGACGGCTTGGTGGATATTTCCGATGTGCAGATCGTTATGCGCGTTGCTGTTGGCCTTTCAATCCCGAGCCCGGAACAGATTCGGGTTGCGGATGTGTATCCCAACCCGGGCACCTTCGGGCGCGAGGTGGGAGACGGCGCTGTTAACATCTCGGATGCCGCGCTTATACTGCGCTATATATTCGGCTTGATTGCTTCGCTTGGACCAATCCAGGCGGGGTTGGATGTTTCGTTCCTGTACTCCGGGCCGAACGCCACGCAGAAGGATGTGGCTCCGGATGCGCTTTCCAGCAAGCAGATTGCCGTTTTGCGCGGCCGCGTTCTGAGTACATCCGGCAGTCCACTGCCCGGAGTGACGGTTTCCGTTCTGCGCCATCCGGAGTTTGGGCGGGTTGCCACTCGTTCTGATGGCTCTTTCGACATGGTCGTTAACGGCGGCACAACCCTGACCGTGGAATACCGCATGTCTGGTTACCTTACCGCCCAGCGCAAGGTGCAGGTTCCGTGGCGCGATTACGTTTTCCTGCCGATAGTTGTGGCAACTCCGATGGACAGCTTATACGGGTGCTTCGGGATGGTTCCCCCATCGAGCAGTACGAGTACGATGCAAACGGCAACCGCACACTGCATCAGCTTAGCACAGCGGCTCCTGAGCGCGCGGAGTACGATTCTGACGACCGCGTTCTAAAGCAGGGCGGTACCGCATACGCTTTCGACAGGTCGGGCCTTATGGTGAAAAGAGGAGGCAATACCTTTGTTTATTCTGCCGCTGAGGAGCTACTGCACGCAGAGGTTGGCGGTCGGGGAATTCAGTATATCTACGATGGGTATGGACGCCGCGTTGCCAGGGTAGAAGGCGGGGCCGCGCACCAGTTTATCTACGCCAATCAGGACAATCAATTTGAAATAACCGCATGCAGGTATCCAGACGGAACGCTTGATATTTTCTTCTACGATGACGTGGGGAGGCTCTTTGCTGTTCAGCGGGCGGGCGCCATGTATTATGTGGCCACGGATCAGGTGGGCACGCCGCGCGTGGTTGCTGATGCAAGCGGTCGAGTTGTGAAGGTTATGGAGCATTCGTCTTTTGGTGAGCTTTTGGCGGACGGCAACCCGAGCTTCCAGCTTCCGATAGGCTTTGCCAGCGGCCTAACCGATTTCTCAACCGGTTTGGTGCTTTTCGGCTGGCGCGATTATGATCCGAAAATCGGCCGCTGGACCGCCCGCGATCCAATCTTCTTTGAGGGCAGCGGTTTGAATCTGTATACTTATCTCGGCAACAACCCGCTGTTGGGAAGAGATCCGAGCGGTTTGCAGGATCGGCGGCCAATAAAACCCCACGGCGAATACACCAGGCTCGTTAAACAAGGCACCGATAGGGCTACGGACTCGGTGGAGCCTTTCTGGAAGAAGGTTAAGAGGCTTTGGGATGATTCCAACGACGCCCTCTGCGGCGAGGAGGCACCAAAGGCGAAGCCCAGCAAGAAGCCGAGGGAACTGCCGAAGTTCAAGCCGTGAGCTGCTGAGGCTGTTGGGGTTTTTGTTGGGTGTGAGCGGTCTGCCTGTTGCAAGCCGGAGGAGCAAGCCAGCTTCCGTAGAAAGATAAAGCGCGTTTTGATGATAGCTGTTCTTTGCGGTTCTCTGTAGGCGGGAGAACTCCCGGATGGTGGGGGCTTAGGCTTTGGGGGTTCACCCGCTTTTGGCAGAGCCTTTTAATCGAGCATTCGGAGGGCGTTTAGTTGGAGGGTTTGGAGGTTTTGAAAGCGGCTTTTATCGCTTTCTTGGTTTACTTCAGGTACGGCTTCTTTTTGGTGTTTTTCTATGCGATACTGGTTGCGCTGGGAAATCTGAGACGCTCCCGAGCCGTTTCCAAACATCCCCCTGTTAAACGGTTTGCGGTGCTTATACCGGCCCACAACGAGGAGCGCGTTATCGGCGACCTGCTTGGCGATCTCGCCAGCATGGAATATCCCCGCAGTCTGTACCGCGTGTACGTTATCGCGGACAACTGCACCGACAACACCGTTGCCATCGCCAAAGCTCACGGTGCCAAAGTGCTTGTTCGCCAGACGCACGGACCGAGCAGCAAAGGGCGCGCACTGCAGTGGGGATTGGAGAGGATAGAGTACGACTGCGATGGTTTCGTTATCTTCGATGCGGACAACCGAGTTCCACCGGTGTTTCTGCAGCGCGCGAACGACGCCTTGTGCGAGGGGATTAAACTGGCACAGTGTTATCTGGCAATAAAAAACCCAAACGACAATCTGGTTACACGGGCGCTTCACCTTCATCAGGAGGTTTCCAACTACTTGTGGCACTCTGGCAAGCATGCTTTGGGATTGGGCAACTATCTCGTGGGGACCGGAATGGTCATATCTGCGGATTTGGTGCGCAAGTACGGTTGGCATGCCGAGAGCTTGACCGAGGACTTGGAATATACCCTGCGCATGGCATTGGTTGGCGAGAGGGTTTTCTGGTTGCACGATGTGCGCGTGTACGATGAGAAACCCAGGGACCTCAAGTCGGCTTATGTTCAACAGCAGAGGTGGACTATCGGCACGTGGAAGTGCTTTCAGAAGTATTTTATTCCGGTGTTCCTGAGGGGGATAGCTCTTCGCCGCGCCGATTTAATCGATTTGGCGCTTTATCTTTTGGCTCCGGCTTGGGTTTTCATGAATGCGCTTTACGGCTTGGCTAATGTGGTGAACTCGGCTTTCAACATCTATCCTTTCCCTCCGGATCCGGTGGTAACTGTTGCAGGCGCGGCGTTTGGCGTTGCTTACTTTGCGGCCGGTCTGCGGATGGCTGGCATCCCTGTGTGGCGCAACATACCGCTGGTGTTGCTTTTCTTGACTCTGTATCCGATTGCAGCAACGGCGCAGGCTGTTTGGGGTTTGGTGAGGATAAACGAAAGGCGCTGGTACCACACCCGCCACCATGCCAAGCTGGATCCGGGAATACAGCTTGGCTCAAAGTAGGCTTTCCCACAGAGCTATTGCCTGACTGTCAGTCATGGAAGCCAAGTAGTCGGCGATGGCGCGCGGGGATGGCTTGTCTGCAAGCTCATCCGGGAGTTTCAGGCGGCCCGTTTCAAACGCTTTGAAGAGATCCGCCAGGCGCCCCGCCGCTTCTTCCACCGATTTGATAACGTCTGGGTGGCGGTATAAGCGGTTGAATAGGAAGCTCTTCAGCTCCTCGTTTTTGCGCGACATTTCGCTTCCAAAAGATGCCAGTGGGGTGGGGTGCGCTCTTACCTCGTCTGGGGAGCTGATGCCGGCGTCCTGCAGTCTCTGGGCCGTTGCTTGTGCTAAGTCTGTAACCTGGGAGTCTATAAGGTAGCGCACTGTTTCAGCGATGCGAAGCTGTTCCGGGATATCGTGATGGATGCACTGTATGCGGTTCCATGCTTCTGCCCAAAGCTCCACTTCGGATAGGTCTTCCAAGCTTATCAAACCGGAGGCTAAACCATCGTCCACGTCGTGGTTGCTGTAGGCGATTTCGTCGGCTATGTTGACAATTTGGGCTTCCAGGGAGGGGTGCGGCAGTTCGCGGAATTCCTCCGGGCAGTCGGCTTTTGAATCGTGTTTAGCGAGGCCCTCTCGCACTTCCCATGTGAGGTTCAAGCCTGGGAAGTGGGCGTACTTGCGCTCGAGCAGGTCGACCACTCGGAGCGACTGCAGGTTGTGATTGAAGCCCCCTTCTTTGGCCATTATGGTGTTCAGGGCGCGCTCGCCGGCGTGTCCGAAAGGCGGGTGCCCGAGGTCGTGCGCCAGTGCGATGGCTTCAGTGAGCTCTTCGTTCAGGCGCAGCATGCTTGCCACAGACCTGGCGATTTGCGCCACCTCGAGGGTGTGGGTTAATCTGGTGCGGTAAGGCTCGCCTGGGCCTTTCAGAAAGACCTGGGTTTTGGCTTCCAGGCGCCGAAAAGCTTTGGAGTGGATTATGCGGTCTCGGTCTCGAGCGAACGGCGTACGGAAAGGGTGCTCGGGCTCCTGGAATCGGCGGCCGCGGCGCGACTCTGGGCGCTCCGCGTACTCTGCCAAAACTTTGTGTTCCAGCTTTATGCGCTCTTGTGAGGTGATAAGCATACTTGGCTTTTAGAGAAAGTGTGCCTTGTTAGCAATCGACGGCCACACAATTATACCGCCGTGGGGTTAGAGAGTTCAATCGAAGGTTTGGAGGATTTTATCCGGGCGCGCATTTTGTGTTTCGGGCAGGCGGTGGTGAGAAGTTGTCCTTGACGGTGCGCGATTTCGGTGGTAGGATTGAAAGCGAGGAGGGGTGCCCGAGTGGTTTAAGGGAGCGGTCTTGAAAACCGTCGGCCGATGAGGCCCGTGGGTTCGAATCCCACCCCCTCCGCCATATTTCTGAACGTAGAGGCGGGTTGTGGGCCCGCCCTTGGCGCGCATTGTTGTCCCCTGCGGTTTTCCAGCCCCCTTCGCCAGGTGTTGTACAAGCACCGTCAGCGTCTTATCAGACGTTGCTGCCGCCTCACCAGATACATCGAGCCTGAGTGGAATGCTCTTGTTTGTCCAGAAACCACTCTGGAATCCAAGGAAAGAGGGATTCCTTTGTGACGCACCGATGATCGTTAACGCAGAAGGCGGGCTAGTGCTGGGGTTCGGCCGCACACGCAGGGAAACCTCTCGGCTGCAACCCGTCATTCGGCGGATGTGTGATCGGGTTACACCGTTTCGAACTGCAGGCTCTTCAGTTTTTCCACCGGGACGCGCTTGCTTAAGCCCAGAATCTCAATGCCAACCACATTGTCATCTGCATCATAGTCAAGAATTACGCCCGGTCTTACCTCTTCGGACTCGATGACAGCCGATTCATCGAGTCGGAGGTATAAGGCGTCATTCTTCTGATCCACCTTTAGCCTCACTGCGCCCTCCTTATTCGGCGGTCAAAGAAGACCGTTATGACCCGTTGTGGTTTGACAGCGGGATTCGTCACCACACGCAAGAACCGTCCCCCATGCTGCTCGATAGCCCGTATATAGTGAACCGTTCCATCATCCTTGGGTTCCTTTCTCTGGGGATCTTCCACCGCCAGTCTAACCCAGTCCTCCGGGATATCTCGTTCTCTCAACATATCGCGAGCATGTTCCGAAAGCTCATAATCGACCATGTGGCATCTCTTCTAAACAGACTCTGAAGATGGCGGTCTCATTCACCCCTACAACTGGATCACCTTTCTGATGGGGGCATCCACAGGGAATCTGGACGTCGGACTGCTACCGCTGCTTTTGCAACAAAGGCATCCAAAACAGGCGTTTCGCCCTCAAGTGCGTCCTTTCCAAAAGTTTCAACGTGAAAGGCGATGGCAGACTTGACATCCGCCAAGGCTTCCTCGTAAGTGTTGCCTTCGCCTACCACAATGCCTTTCAGACCAATGGGATAGGCAAATATCCATCTGGGTGCTTTTCAACCATGATCTTAAACTGTCTGGTCATTCCAGCCTTCCCCGGAAGCGTCTCAACCGATTCAATGGTAACACAGGGTCTCGGCGGCGGCAACTGTTGGCGTTCTGCTTGCTAACGGCCTGCACGAGCCGTGCCTACCCACTGCCACTGGCGAGCACGCCTGAGAAGCAGACACCTTCGCAGGCGAAACCACCTCGTTAGGGGGCGGCATCGCCTGCAAAACGCGCCAGACCTCCCAGCCGAGGGCAGGACCCTTAACTCACCCACAAAGGCTGGACAAAGGTGAGCAATTCGTTGTAAGATACTGCCGTCGGCGTTCCCTCCAGTTGTTGTATAGCAAAAACAAGTTTGCAAAGGAACGCCGATCTTTCCTTAACCAAAAGTGAGGTACCGCAAGCGGGTTGCGCCCATTCTGCCAACGCCCCGTTGGTTCTCGGTGGTTGTGCGGTGGTTGTTCAGCACCATAGTCGCATGCTGTTGGCCCATTCACTGCATACAGGTGCCGAAAAATATAAAGGCCCGGATGGTGCGGCCATCCGAGCTTCAAATGGTCGGGGAGACAGGATTTGAACCTGCGACCTCCTGCACCCCATACAGGTGCGCTACCAAGCTGCGCCACTCCCCGTTTTGCGGTGCTATTATACCACCTTTCAATTTGCAGAGCAAGAGTTGGCGCGGAAAAATTTGGTTTGAACGCGCAAACTTCGGCTCCAATCGCATTGAAGCAGGTGTTTTTTGGCCTGCGCTTAGTCCTTGCCACACGCATGGTTTGATGAAGCTAACCGGTGGTTGACAGGACCTAGCGATTGTTGGTAAACTAGGCGTGCAGTAAGTCCAGCGAAAGGATGGAGGGGCCTTGAAGCACTGGACGCTTCGGGCCGTGGCCTTCGCGGGAGGGATGGTTCTGCTTGCGCTCGGAGCAGGGGGCGCGCAGGCCGATCGAAGGTACACGGTCAAACAGGGTGATACGCTTACTAGTATTGCACGCCGCTTTTCAGTTCCCCTGAAAGTTTTAGCAGAAGCGAATAAAGCAGGAGATAAGCTGAGCATCGGGCAGGTGCTTGTTATCCCCGATTCTCGTTCCCCTTCGCATACTGGCAAGCGGCGCACTTCTCCCAGGGTTGCTGAGAAGTCTCCAGCGAAAGCTGTGAGACATGTGGTCCAGAAGGGAGACACGCTTTACGACCTGGCCAAGCGGTACGGAGTCTCGGTGGAGGCTTTGGCTTCGGCCAATAATGCTGGCGACCGGCTCCAGATCGGTCAGGTTTTGGTAATTCCCAAACCGGCATCTGGGTCCGGGGTTGCACGGGTCGGCAAGGAGGATTCGCATAAGCCTGGTGGAAGCCGCAAGCAGGTGGCAGCTTCGTCTTCCGGGCGCCGCCGCTTTACCAGGCCGCGCACCCAAACTAGACCATCGCTGGAGGAATTGAATGCTTCGGAGAGGGGGGCGCCGAGCGAATCATTGCGTGAGGAAGAAGCATGGGCGCCTCCAGCATCGGATGAGCGGCCTGACGAGGACGCCAAACCGTCTGGCGATGCTAAAAGGGAGCTGTTGGTCCGCGCTGCCCTGTCTTACCGCGGAGGGCGCTATATGCGCGGTGGGTCTTCTCCCCGCGGATTCGATTGTTCGGGCTTTACAAGCTATCTTTACCGGACGGTTGTTGGACTGAGGCTACCAAGAACCTCGCGGGAGCAGTTCAGCGTGGGCCAGCGTGTGGAGATATCGGAGTTGGAGCCCGGGGATTTGGTGTTCTTCCGCCGCGGCGGTGGTGTTGGGCACGTTGGCGTTTACATCGGTGGAGGTAAGTTTATACACGCGTCTAACAGACAAAGAGGAGTCCGAATCGACAGCCTCAACAGCGGATCGTACAGCCGCCGTTTTGTTGGGGCCAGGCGCGTGTTGCCTCAATAGCGGCGTGGTGCCCGATTTGGATTAAGCGGTACGGTTCATCTTGCTTTGGATTTTGAGCTTGCCACCTGCGCGGGGACCAATTGGTATTGGCGATTGATCCGGGAGCTTCTCGTTGGGGATTGGCAGTGGTATCGGCGGAGGGGGAGTGCGTCGCCAAGCGCGTTGTGCCGTCGGCAGATGGGCCGGCGGCTGTGGCCGAACTCCTTCGAGAATATTCCGTGCGCGCTGTGGTGCTTGGGGATCGCACGGGCGCTTCATCGGCGCTGGCATCGCTTAGGGGTTTCGGCCTTCACCATCAGGTTGAGCTGGTTCCCGAGCACGGCAGTACTTTGGAGGCCCGGCGCCTTTATTTTCAATGCAATCCACCGCGCGGAATCTGGAGGCTGATTCCCCGCGGACTCCTCATTCCTCCGGTGCCCATCGATGATTACGCCGCTTGGGTTCTGGCGCTTCGCTATCTGGAGGGGTTGGCGGGGAAAAGCCATGGTTGAAGAGACGGTGCCGTGCATCGGTTTGCGCAGAGCAGATATGCAGGTCGCCGTACAGCATCAGCATGGCCGCAATTCCCACAACGGCTGCGGTTTCTGCGCGCAGTATCCGGCCAGTGAGTGAAACCGGCACTGCACCGGAGCGCATAAGCAAATCCTCTTCTTCCTCCGTCCAGCCGCCTTCTGGGCCAACGGCGATCGCTGCGGTGCTTATTGAGGGATGATGGGCTGGCGGATGTTTTCCCGGACCCGCGAGGAGCCACTTCATTTCGGCGTTTTTCCACGCCTGCAACTCCAGCGCTTCGGCGAGGGATATTGGTTGATGAACTTCTGGAACCCTCGCGCGTCGGCATTGGCGCACTGCACGCAAAGCAACATGCTCCCATCTGTGGGGTTTTTCCTTGTGCACGAGGTCCGGCTGGACCGATTTGCACGTAAACGCGGGGATTATACAGTCCACTCCCAGTTCTGTGGCTTTTTCGATAATCCAGAACATGCGCTCTCTGGCGGGGATTGCCTGCAACAGGGTTATGGAGACTTCCGGCTCCGGTGAAGCGGCGAGCGTTTCGAAAACGGCACAGCGGGCGCCGTTTGGGACGTATTCAGATATTCTTGCGCGGAAGTAGCGGCCCTCCGCATCCCTAAGGGTGAAAGCCTCTCCGCCGCGGACCTGTCGGAAGCACAATTGGTGAAGTTGTGGCCCCTCCAAAAGCACTTCGTCGCCCACGCTCAGCTTTTGGCCGGCGGTTATGGGTTCCCGCAGGAATGCTGACCGGTTGCTTGTTGTATCCACGGCGGCGCAGCAACAGCGAGGCTTTTAGGTTGAAAGCAGAGCAACGGCAACCAGCGCCAATATCAGACCCAAAATGTGGGCGGCTGTTAGGGGTTCTTTCAGGATGGCGGTGCTCAGGATTACTGTGACGAGTGGGTAAAGCGCTGTGAAGGGAACAACCACGTTTGTGTTCCCGAGCGAGAGTGCGCGAACGAAGAACAGTGTGCCCCCAAGCCCGCAAACACCCCCCGCAATAGCAAGCATGGCTCCTATGTGGTGGAAAGAAAGGGTTTTCCACTGGTAAACCAAAATACCGATGGTAACGAGAAGCGTACCGCATCCCTGGAATACGGTAACAGTCCAGGGATTCATGTACTTTACGGCGAGTTTGGGCAAAAACCCCCAAACACCCCACACTAAGACAGCAATGCTGGCGGGGACAATCCAGCTATGCATTGTTTGTTCGTTTGCTTTAGTTTCCTGCCCGTTGAAGGGCGGATGTTACTGCCTTTTCACTTATCTTGGGGCGCGTTTACTGTTGAACCACCCTTATGGTAACGGTTGTTTTCGCCGGTTCTTTCACGCGGTTTATGTCTCTCACGATGAGGGTAACCGTGTAGTCCCCCGGCTTGCGGAAGACATGGGTGACCACAGGACCGTAGGCCTCTTCTTGGATGCCGTCGCTGGCGTCGAAGTCCCAAACATATTCAAGGAGGCTTTCGCCGCCCTGAGCAGTTGCCGAGAACTCCACGCGGTCGCCGGTGCTCACTTCCATTTCGTCGAGGGGGTCGACGGTTATCTCTTCATCGTCGATTGCGGTGCGTATCTCGCCCAGGTAGAAGGTGGAATAGCGGTCTCCGAAGATTATAAGGCGCTGGAGGAGTGCTGGCCGGTTGGGCTTGGTACCTTGGAAAGCTTCCAGCGGGATGTAAAGGCTGAGGATGCCGTCCTGAATGCGGGTTATGTCTATCGGTTGGTCTTCTGCGGTGAGTTTCGAGCCGTTCACAACCATAACCACCCGAAGATACGAAGGTATGGGCGAGGTGGAGGTGCCGGTTGAGGCGCCATAAGAACCTCCGAAGGGGTATCCGGGCGGGTAACCGGTGCGCGGGCCGTAGGGCATACCGGGCGGCATACCCGGTGCCGGCGTGTACGGCGTGGTGCCGAACGTTTCGCCTTCTGCGCCCAGGCCTTGGAATTTCATGGTGAGAACCAGGCAGGCGTATTTTGTAGCAAAAGCATCGGAGAGGTCGACGGGCTTGGTGAAGTCGAGCCTGGCGCCGGAATAGTAGCCGTCGGTGCGCACTTCGATCGAGTTAGGGCCGGTGATGCCCTGTTTGCTGTTCAGAAGCGCCGCGCCACTTCCCCATCCACCGAGAACGATACCCACGGAGGAGGGGTCTTCTCCTGCGTATATGGTTACCTCTGGGGCGCTTATCGCCGAAGCGGAAATTAAGAAAGCCGAAGCAAGAACTGCCAAGACAAAGGTTAAAGCTCTTTTCACGCCTTAAGCCTCCTTACTGCGCCCATTCTACAACAGGGAGTTCGGTGTGTCAACGCCGGGTTGCGCGCGTGAACATGTTTACAAATGCGCTGCCGTGTGGTATAGTATATACAGTACGGGGTATTGTATGACAACGCAGGAGTTACGCCGATGGGTGATGAAGGCGAGTTCAAAAAAGGCGAGAAGTCTGGAATTCACGGCGGGTCGGCCAAAGAATGGGAGCAGGAGGTTCTTGAGAGGCTCAGGCGGGTGGAGGGCCAGATTCGGGGTTTGCAGCGCATGATTTCTGAGGGCCAAAGCTGTCGGAATGTGGTTACCCAGATATCCGCGGTGCGGTCTGCGCTGGACCGTGCGGCTTTTCTTTACTTCGCTGCGCACATGAAGGAGTGCCTCTCGGCTTCCGAAGGGCAAGGTCAGGGCGATATGCCCACCGTGGATGAGATGATGGAAATGTTTCTTCAGCTATCCTAAGGAAGGAGGTGGAAGGATGCCACTTTATGAGTATCAGTGTTCCGCTTGCGGAGAGAAGTTCACCCTGCTGCAGCCGGTGGGCGCCGATGCTAAGGGCAACCCATGCCCACGCTGTGGTAGCACTGCCACTCGCAGGTTGATATCGGCGTTTGCAAGGGCGGTGTCTGCCGTTAGCAAGGCGCTGGGCGGTTCGTGCAGTTCCGGCGGTGGGTGAAAGCCTTTGTTCTAAAGCGGCCGTGCGCCGCACTTAGAAGAATTTTTTATGGAGGGAGAATTTATGTCTTCTAATACTGTTTTGCAAGTTTGTCATGAGAAGGATTTTTGCTTTAGGTTGAAGTGCCGAGATCATGAAATGACTGTGGATTTGCCACCCGCAAGCGGCGGAAGCGATTCGGGGCCTACGCCGCCTGAACTGCTGGCGGCGGCTTTGGGCTCGTGCGTTGGTGTTTACGTTGTGGAGTACTGCCGCAGGCACGGCATTCCCCACGAGGGTTTGAAAATCGATGTGTCTTGGGAAGATGGAAAGGCCCCAAGCAGGGTCAAGAGCTTTGCCGTACGTGTTTCGCTTCCTGATGGTGTTCCCGCTGAGCATGCAGACAGGCTGAAAAAGTACGCCGAACAGTGTAAGGTTCACAACACGCTTCTCCATAAGCCGGAAGTAGAGCTGAGCATATCCTAGTGAGAAGGGCTGTATCAATGCGGATTGCGGTGTTTGGCCTTTAGAAAAGAGGGGAAGCTGATGGTGTTTAAGGCGGCACTGGGGTTGATAGCGGGCGGGCTTTTCGGGTTTCTGTTAAGCGCTGTATCCAGGCGGGTTGGCGGTGGGTGAACGATTATGTGCAACCCGGTTGTTGCGGTTGGCTATGGCGCATTCATCGGGTTGCTTTTGGCCCTCGGTGGGGGCCGCAGGTGAAGAGAAAACGCCGGCTGTGGTTCGCGTTTTTCGCGTTTGAAAAACAGCCGGCGCTTTCTATTTGAGGATTTTTGTCCCCAGCGTTATTTGATCTCTATCAGGTAGGCGATGGCTGGTAGCTCTCCTATTTTGAATGTGGCGGATGCGCCGCTACCGCTTACACTCACACTGCCGACAGGTATGCCCCAAGGGTTCACGCCTTTTACCTCGATGCTGCTGGCGGGCACGCCATCCAGGGTTATTACCGCGGATACCGGTTCAACAAGGATGGGGGCGTGGCCGGGGTTGACAGCGCTTGTTCTTGCCCTGTTGTAAACCATGCCGGTGTTTTCAGCCCTGGCAACGGCCCAAACAGCCAGCCGCTTCGCCTGGCCGATTGGGCTGCCGTCGAGGGAAGACACGGTGATGGCTGAAAAAGCCGTGGTCGGTTTGATGGTAACGCCGCCGAGCTTCCATTCCTTGCCGCCGGTGAAGCCGATCAGCGCTTTGGTTCGGCTGGTATCGATTGTTACGACTCCGGGTTCTGGATTCCACCACAGCTCTTCCGTGTCGCTTCTCCAGGAGGTGTCGGAGCGCGGAGGCGGTAGGGTTGCCTGCTCTCCGAGTTCCACGCGGTGCACCAAGGGTACCCACAGAGGCACATCGGCGCCTGCGGAGACACCGGTTAACGCTTTTTCTTCGTTCAGCACGCCGCGGATCACCTGCCTGGCGGTGGCAACGTCGCCCCGGCGGAAAAGCAGGGCCGCGGCAGCCCACTGACCAAATACGTGCGGTTTATTGCCGATGTCGAACGGACTGCTCATTTCCAGAGGCCAGTCGGCTCCGTAGAAATCGAATTGGAGCACACCGTCCCAATCCTGCAGGCAGGCGTAAGCCGCCACAAGCACGGGTGCCTCGGCTATATACTCATTGATCCAGCAGTTGTTCCACTCGGTGATGATGATGGGTTTGCCGGAGACGCGCTGTCGCGCCAGTTGTACCAAGCTGGTGAGAGGATTTTGAATCATCGGGGTGTTGTTGAAGATGTTGGTGGGAGAATAGCCGCCCTGCGGGTGGTCCCAGTAGAAGTGGCGGTCAAGATAATCGAGCTGAACGTTGCTTAGGATATCCGCCGCCCAGTTCTCCCAATGGTTACTTCCCGTGATGGGCACCTTGACGCCGATAGAGCGCAGGTAGTCGCGGATCTCCAAGTAGTTTTTAGTTTGGAGCTCGTAAAGGAAGGCAAAAACGTCTCTGTTTCGGCGGCGCAGCAGGTCTTGGATGGATCCGGCTGGCGGGGTGATGCCCTTGGATGCACACCACTGCTCGAAGAGGGAGCGGATTTCGTTTTGGTAAGACTGTGGGAGCGCAGAATATCCGTCGGCCCAGAAGAGGGTTGATTCGTTGATAATCTCCATCATGGCTATGGCAGGCTCATCGATGTAGGCCTTGCCGGTGTACTTGTTCACATGGGTTAGCAAGTCGTGGGCGTACTTCTTTTGCAGTTCGATCAGACGGCGGTTGAAGTGAGCGGCTACTTTCGCGCCGTTTTCGAGGGTTTCCCAGTCTCTGACATCGTCTCCTGAGTTAAATTTGCGGTGCACAAGCAGGTCCAGATAGATGTAAATGCCGCGCTTCTTAAGCTCTGCAATTAGGAAGTCGAGGTTGTCCAAGCTTGTTGCGGAGAAATGTTGGGTATCTTTGTAGCGCGGGTCGAAGATGTTCGGGCTTGACCAAGATGCATCCATGTGGTGCAGGCGGACCATATTGCATCCGGATTGCGCGAGTCTTTCGGCTACAGCGGAGGCGGTGTTGTGGTCCCGAAACACGTTTCCGTCAACGATGTTCACGCCCCAGAATCTTGCGCGCGTGCCGTCTTCGAAAACGAAATGGCCGTTTTTAACCGAGAGGAAGCCGTGTTTGCCGGCCGGAGCATCCTGCAGGAAGCTTACGTCGATCGGCACGCGTGATTTTGGCGACTGCGGCTTGGATCCGGGGAACTGGAACCAGCTGGTAGTATCGGTGCGTTCATTTGATGTTGGCATGAGGTAGCGACCCCCTTTATCAAGCGCGAACAAGCGCAGGTCATCGTACCACACTGTTCCCGCGGCCTGCTGGAGGCCGAGGTAAACCTTCACGAGCATAATATCAGGCGGCACTTGGAAGGTGGCCTCGTAGCGCCGCCATGGGCGGTCGTTGCGTATGGTCACAACCTCCGGCCAGCCTCCCACCTGTCTGCGCGAGCGGTCGTGAAGGGTGATAAAGATGCGTGCGCCCTCCCAAGGTTGGGACCCCGGCTTCATGCCCTCGGTGCGCATCCATCCGGAAAGGCGAATGGAGGAAGCGCCGGATACAGGCACATCTTGGATTACCATTGTGTAGCCTGGGTTCGCCAAAGAGATTTTCAGAGAGAGGCCCGGCTTATCCGGCGATGGCTCTGCCCGGCCGTCTCCCGACCAATCTGGAGGGGTTCCGCGGCGGGCTTCAAAGTCCGGGTTGAGGAGAAGGTTCACGGGAAGCGATCCTAGGCCAACGCTTGCGCGGAGAAGAGCAACCACCTCTCCGAGGGCGATGTTGGAGTCTCCATTCAAATCTGCGGTGGTAAACTGCGCCGGCTTTAGGGTTTTAAGACCCGCGTGGGCTTCGAGGGCTAGGAAGGCGTCTGAAGTATCTAGCTTGCCGTCTCGATTAACGTCGCCGGGTATCTGCGCGCAGGCAACCGAGGCGGCGAAGATAGCCAGCAGTGCGCACAAGAGCCGCATGTTTAGTGAAAACCTCCTAGGAAAATAAGCGGTGTGAATTTGCCATGCTAAAGAAAGGTTGGCCGTTTGTGCTGGTTTATCCTGCTTTCGGAGCGGGTTTCGGCGCCGAGCTTTTGGCGGGGAAGCCCTTTCCACTGCTTTGCCGGCCGGCTTCTGGTGGCCTTGCCAATCCCCAAGACGCCGACGCTTGCCGCTAGTGTGTTTGCCGATATAATTCTTCCATGTTATCATTTAGACAAACCGAAGAATTTTTTCGGATATTAGGCATTTGGGAGTTTGGATTGGAAGTAATACCAGCGGTTGATATAAAAGACGGGAAGTGCGTGCGTCTATTTCAAGGAAAGTTTGACAGCGCGGTGGTTTACTCGGACGACCCGCTGGAGGCCGCTCGTCGATGGCGAGAAGAGGGGGCTGGGCGGCTTCACGTTGTGGATTTAGACGGAGCGCGCACCGGCAGTCCTGTGAACCTGAATGTGGTGCGCAGGATCGCATCCGAGTGCGGCATACCCGTGCAATTCGGCGGCGGGGTTCGATCTTTGGACGCGTTGGTTTCCGTTCTTGAAGCAGGCATCGATAGGGTGGTTTTGGGCACATCCGCCGCATTGAATGAAGATTTCGCGCGTGAGGTGTTCTACAGATTTGGGGAGAGAGTGATTCTGGGCGTGGATGCGAAGGACGGCAAGGTGGCCGTTCGCGGTTGGGAGTGCATTTTGAATATCGATGCCGTGGATTTCGCAAAAAAGATGCAGAGAATGGGAGCCAAACGCGTCATCTTCACGGATATTGGACGCGACGGGGCCCTGCAGGGGATAAACCTGGCCCGGTTGAAAGAGATGGTTGCCGCGTTAAAGATACCTGTAATCGCCTCGGGTGGGGTGGCGAGCACCACAGATATACTAGCGGCCAAGGATGCCGGAGCTGAAGGTGTTATAATTGGTAAGGCGCTCTACGAAGGAAGTTTGACGCTTCGTGAGGCTATGGAGGCGGCGGGATGTTGGCCAAAAGGATAATACCGGCTTTGGATGTTAAGGATGGGCGTGTTGTTAAGTGCGTGAAGTTCCTCAACCCGAGGGACGCCGGAGACCCTGTGGAGCTGGCGCGCTTGTACGATCGGGAAGGAGCAGATGAAATCGTTTTTCTTGACATCACCGCGAGCTACGAGAAGCGCGACATCATCTTTGATATTGCCAGGCGGACTGCCGAGCAGGTGTTTATTCCCTTTACGGTTGGTGGTGGAGTTCGCACTGTTGATGACTTCCGGCGGCTGACCGAGGCAGGAGCGGATAAGGTTTTCATCAACACCGCCGCCCAGCTCAATCCAAGTCTGATTGCGGAGGCGGCCGACAAGTTCGGAAGCCAATGCGTGGTGGTGGCAATAGACGTGCGCAGGGCACCCGGGAACGGGAAGCCGAGGTGGGTTACTTACATCCACGGCGGCCGCACTCCCACCGAAACGGATGCCGTTGAATTTGCCGTGAAAGCCCAAGAGCTTGGCGCGGGAGAGATACTGCTTACCTCGATGGATGCAGACGGAACCATGGCCGGGTACGATTTGGAGGTCACCCGCGCGATTGCCGACGCTGTGGACATCCCCGTGATAGCTTCTGGAGGAGCAGGCACGCTGGAGCACGTGTACGACGGGGTTACCAAAGGCGGTGCCGAGGCGGCCCTTGTTGCTTCTGTTTTGCACTTCGGGGTGTACCGGATACGGGATATAAAGCAGTATTTGAAGGAGCGCGGAGTCCCCGTTCGCCTCTGAGCGTGCAAAACAAAAAACCCTGAGCAGCCGCTGAGAAAACCTACGTGTATCCAAAACCTTTCAGATACCAGCCTCCGGAATCCGGACCAACCTTTCGATTGATCTGGATCTCCTTACGCCGATACCTATACTCGGCCCTGGTACACTCCTATCGGATTCCAAAGCTCCTCTGCAGTTTAACCTTCAAACTTCGGATTTGTTGCCAAAACCTCTGTTTGTAAGGTTTTACCTGCAGGTTTGCCGGTTTCCGACAGGACCGGCTTCCCCGCACTTGCTCAGGGCAATTAGAGTTTACCACATCCTGCAAAAAAGTCAAGCGTTTTTGCGCCATTTTTTAAAAGATCTTTGGGAGATTTTTGCGGGAAATGCAAAACCTGAAAAAATGCTGAAGCCGGCACTGCTACCGGCTTCAGCATCGCTCTGTATGGGTTTGTTCCGTTAGGAAGCCGGAACCTTCTCTTCAGCCTTCCGGAAGACCAGCTCTCCGTTTGGCGCTTCGTCCACGATTATGGTGTCGCCCTCGGTAAAGGTGCCGTCCAACAGTTTCATCGCCAGCGGATTGGCCACCAACCTTTGTATAGCTCTCTTGAGAGGCCTGGCTCCGTACACGGGGTCATATCCTTCCACCGCAAGCCGGTGGCGTGCGGCGTCGGTCAAGATTATCTTCAGGTTCCGGTCCTTAAGCCTCTGCTCCAGAGCCGCGATTTGGATGTTGACAATCTGCTTGATTTCCTCCGCGCCGAGCGAGTTGAAGATTATCACTTCATCGATGCGGTTCAGGAACTCCGGCCTGAAGTGGCTTCGAAGGGCCTCCATCACCCGCTCGCGCATGCCCTCTGGGTCAATGCCAGCCAGCTCTTGAATCCACTGCGAGCCGATATTCGAGGTCATGATGATCAGAGTGTTTTTGAAGTCCACGGTTCGGCCCTGACCGTCGGTTAAGCGGCCGTCATCCAGAATCTGCAACAGCACGTTGAACACATCCGGGTGCGCCTTTTCAATCTCGTCGAACAGGATGACGCTGTAAGGCCTTCTGCGCACAGCCTCCGTGAGGTAGCCGCCTTCTTCGTAGCCGACATATCCAGGCGGGGCACCGATCAAGCGGGAGACGGAGTGCTTCTCCATAAACTCGGACATGTCGAGGCGCACCATGGCCCGCTCGTCATCGAACAGGAACTCGGCCAAAGCGCGTGCCAATTCGGTTTTTCCGACGCCGGTCGGGCCCATGAAGATGAAGCTGCCTATCGGCCTGTTCGGATCCTGCAGACCGGCTCGCGCCCGGCGCACCGCATCCGATACGGCTTTTATGGCTTCATCCTGACCAACCACCCGCTTCTTAAGGGCTTCCTCCATCCGCAGAAGCTTTTGCGTCTCACCTTCCATCATCTTGGAGACGGGGATACCGGTCCATTTGGAGACCACTTCTGCGATGTCGTCCTCATCGACCTCGTCCTTCAGCATGCGCAGGTTCTTCTGGAGCTCGGCCAAGGCGGCGTTTTCTTTATCTAACTCGGCCTGCAGTCTTGGGAGGATGCCGTACTGGATTTCAGCCGCCCTGTTGAGGTCGTAAGAACGCTCTGCCGCTTGGAGTTCTATTCTGGCCTGCTCTATCTGGTCTTTCAATTGCTGTATCCTTTGGATGCGCTCTTTTTCTTGCTGCCAGTGGGCTTTCAATCGGCTGAGCTGTTCGTTCAACTCGGCCAACTCTTTCTCGAGGCGCTCCAAGCGTTCTTTCGAGGCGGGATCGGTTTCCTTGCGCAGGGCCTCGCGCTCGATTTCGAGCTGGCGGCGCCGCCTCTCCACTTCGTCAATCTCTGTGGGCATGCTGTCGATTTCAATCCGCAGGCGCGATGCAGCTTCGTCAACCAGGTCGATTGCCTTGTCCGGGAGGAAGCGGTCTGTGATGTAGCGGTTGGAAAGCACAGCGGCGGCCACAAGTGCGGAGTCTTTTATGCGAACGCCGTGGTGCACTTCGTACCTTTCTTTAAGCCCACGCAGGATGGCAATGGTATCCTCCACGCTCGGCTCGCCAACGTATATGGGCTGGAAGCGGCGCTCGAGGGCGGCGTCTTTCTCGATGTGCTTACGGTATTCGTCCAAAGTGGTGGCACCGACGCAGCGCAGTTCGCCGCGGGCGAGCATTGGCTTGAGCATGTTCGATGCGTCTATGGCACCTTCTGCGGCTCCGGCACCGACTATGGTATGAATCTCGTCGATGAACAGGATGATAGTGCCCTCCGCCTCGGATATCTCTCTGAGAACGGCCTTCAGCCTGTCCTCGAACTCGCCGCGGTATTTCGTGCCGGCCACAAGCGAGCCGAGGTCCAAGGCCACAATCCGCTTGTTCTTCAGGCCTTCCGGAACGTCGCCGCTGGCAATGCGCTGAGCAAGACCCTCCACGATGGCGGTTTTACCAACGCCGGGCTCGCCAATCAGCACCGGGTTGTTCTTTGTTCTGCGCGACAGGACCTGAATCACCCTGCGGATTTCGTCATCTCGGCCTATGACTGGGTCGAGCTTGCCGCGCCGTGCGAGCTCGGTAAGGTCACGTCCGTAGCGCTCGAGGGCTTGGTATTTATCTTCCGGATTTTGGTCCGTCACGCGGTGCGCCCCGCGAACATCCATAAGGGCTCTCAGAAGCCTGTCGCGAGTTATTCCGTTTTCGCGGAACAGCCGGGCCACAGCGCCATCTCTCTCCTCGGTCGCCGCAAGGAGGATGTGCTCCGTGCTGAGGTATTCGTCCTTCAGGCCTTGGGCTTCTTTCCAAGCCCGGTTAAGCAAGTTGTTGAGGCGGCCGCTGATGTATACCTGTCCACTGCCAGCACCGCTCACCCTGGGCATGCGCTCGATTTCAGACTCCAAAGCCGAAGCCATGCGCGCCGGATTGACGCCCATCTTCTGAAGCACAGGGGCCACTATTCCTTCCGTTTGCTTCAGCAGTGCCAGCATCACGTGTTCCGGCTCTATCTGCTGGTGGCCGTAGTTTAAAGCCATATCGTTGGCGTCTTGAAGCGCTTCTTGAGCTTTTACGGTTAATCTATCCAGTCTCATAAACTTTCACCTCTCTAAAGCACTTATGTGTGCCTTTGCACCTCGAATCGGTAAAGCTCGTAGGGCTCTCCGGGTCGTATTCCGCCCTTCTGCATGCAGATAGCAATCTGCTGGTCCGGCGTATCCACGCCTTCCAAGTCTGGAAGCAGAAGGCCGGCTCGACTGCCGGATCGCACTATAACCCCGTAGCGTTTGGCATCCAAGCTTGATTTATCACTCACCCGCTCTGGTTCCGAGAGGACGTCCACGGATATCGTCAAATCGTCGAGTTCCCACTCTTCGATAGGTGGGAACCGAGGGTCTTCGGTGGCGGCACTTATCGCATTGTTTATGATTTCGAGAGCGATGTTAGGTTGGGTTGGGCGATACGTGCCGATGCATCCTCTCAGCTCACCGTGCTTTTTGATGGAGACAAACACTCCGGCCCTGCCCTCCATCTCCTTCGGGAGCGGGTCGGGCGGAGAAATGACCTTTCCCTCTGTGACGTAAGCGGCTATCGCCTCGCGCGCCAGCTTCACCAGAGGATCCTCCGATTTGATTTGCGATGCCATCGAAAGCCTCCGAATTCGAGTGCCAACGACACCTTGACAATAATACACTCAATTCTCCTTACATGGATTATATCATTCCCTTCAAGAAAATTCAATGTTATTTGGCCTCAGACCTGAGGGATTTTAAAAGTTTTTGTGAAGGTTTTTCTGGGGAGGGGAGCGGGGTATTTTCAGTCCGCGCTTATGCGCACCACGGAGCGGTAGCCCTGTTCAGTTCCCATATACCAGGCCGGCGACAGCTTCCTGACCGTTAATTGTTTGTGAGCAAACCTAGCAAGAGCAAAAAGCGGGGCATGTTTCTCGGCCGTCGGATCAGATTTCTGCCAGCTTCAAGCACTCTAGAGCTTCGTTGGGAGAAGAAACATGCATCGAAAGCAGCATTTGCTTTGTTTTGGCTTTGAATTCGCGTTTGAGTGCAGCCAGTTCATCCGCATCATCCACCCATATAAAGAGTTTTTTGCCGGAATCCAGTATTTTGTGGTAGTAAGGCCACCAGCGCGGATCGGCCGGCGGTTCAACGCCAGCTCCGGGGGTCCACTGGATGACGTTCAGGCGGGGGATTGAGAGCAGGGCGTCTAGGTGACACAGCGCGCCGGGACCGTCCCAGTGGTATATGCTGTACGAGACGCGCTCTGTCATCTCCGTTAGGATGGGCACCATAAAGTCGCGGAACATGGCGGGTGAGATCATGGCGGAGAAGTCGCACTGAAATTTGGCAATTCGACCCGGTGCCCACGCCCAGAAAACACTGCCGCCAACATCGTCGCGGATTAGGTCGTAGAGCACGTCGTAGTAGCGGAAATACAGGTCGGTGATGCGGCGTAGGGATGTTTGGACCCACTCAGGGCGGTCGATGAGGTCCTGCAGAAGCAGTTCGGTACCGCGCATAGCGGCGAGTGTGTCGAGCCCTTCGATTAGGTCTGGAAAAGCCTGCAGGAACTTACCTTCTGCAAGCGGCTTTACCTCTTTCAGCACGGAAAGGCAGAATTGCCAGTAGAAGTTGTTGGGATCGTACTCGAAGCGCGCTGATTCCGGGCTTTCGATGCAGGGTTGGCACCACACGGTGCCGGGCATCTCCACGCCTTTGCAGCCAAGGAACAGAGCCAAGCAGTTGGGCGCAAGGTCTGCCGACGATACGGAGGGCACGGCTTCACCCAGGTAGTAAGTACCGACGCACGCCCTCAGGGCCAGGTTCACGCGGTAGGAGAAGCTTTTGGTGGAGTAGTGCGTAACCCAGCCGTCCGGTTCCGGTATGGTTGGGATGTGCTCGATAGGCTCCGGACGCGGAGCGGTTATCATTACGGCCGGCCTTCCGATGTCGCCTCCGTTCCACCAGTATGTGAGGCGTTCGCGGGCTTCAAGCCAGTCAGGGCGGTATTTAAGCGGTTGTGAGTACTTCATCGATATTTGTTTCGACAATGGGTGCTGTTTTGCCTTTCGCAAACCGGCGTTAGTTTGGTGGATACCATCTCATTTCTCGGGTGCAAGCGGTTTCTTCTGACACTTCTTGGCACACACCTTGCCGTAGAACTTGCATGGATACATTTGCCAGGGAGTAAATGATGACCCCTTTGCATCCTCTCCAGCCGGCTCCTTCGATAGAGGGCTTGCCGGAGATTGACGCTACGGTTGTGGTGTGCTCGTACAACAGACGCGCATGGCTGTTGGAGGCGCTGGATTCGATTCGCAACCAGAGCGTGCCATCCGAAGTTGAATGGGAAGTGATTGCGGTGGATAACGGGTCCACCGATGGCACATGGGAGGCTCTTGAGCTTCTGGCTGAGGAATGGCCGCGCCTGAGGCCGATTAGAGAGCCGCGCCCGGGCAAATCGTTTGCGCTGAACACAGCCATATGCAACGCTCGGGGCAGGGTGATGGCATTTACCGACGATGATGTTGTGGCCGACCGCTTTTGGCTGTGGAATGTGATTTCCAGCTTCGAAAGGTTCGATGCCTCGATGATAGGTGGTCGGGTTCTGCCTTTGTGGATGACCGAGCGCCCGAGCTGGTTTCGCGAGCGCGAGTTCCGCGGGGTGATTGCTCACTGGGAGCACGGAGAGGTTCCGTTTCGGATTGAAAACCCGGCTATCGTTCCTTCTGGCAACAATCTGTCTGCCAGGACGGAGGTGCTCAGGCGCTATGGTGGATTTCACACCGGGTTGGGGGCTGGCAGGGCGCACCGTGGAGCCGATTCCGAATTGGGGGTGCGGCTTCTGCGGGGCGGAGAGGTGATTATGTACACGCCCGAGCCAGTGGTTTACCACCGCGTGACCCCTAAGCTTCTGCAAAAGAGCCACGTGCGGCGTTGGTTTTTCCGCCGCGGAATGGCGCACTCTGTTATGGAGGCTCCTACGGAAAATGGAATGCCTAAGATACTGCGCATTCCGAGGTGGCGCTACAGGATTATGCTTGTAACGGCCTGGCAGTATGCAACAGCTCTTGTTAAAGGCGATTTCGATGCGGCTTTCTACCACGAGACAAGGCTTTGGATGTTGCTGGGGTTCGCGGCGGAGCGGTGGGGATTTTACGCCTGATTGGAGCTGTGTGGGGTGAGCGGAGTTAGCGTTGTTATACCAGCCTACAACCGCCGAGAGGAGGTTGTGGAAGCCATTCAATCGGTGCTTGGGCAAACCCTGCCGCCGGACGAAGTGTTGGTGGTTGATGATGGGTCAACCGATGGCACGGCAGACGCGGCAGAGCGTTTCGGCGGTCCGGTGCGCGTGGTAAGAAGGCGCAACGGTGGTCCAAGTGCGGCTCGGAACACAGGGATATTGTCGGCGCGCGGCGATTTGGTGGCTTTTTTGGATTCTGACGATGTGTGGAAGCCGCGGTGCTTGGAGATTTTGGTTAATCTTTTGGAACCAGGCAACCTTGATTTGGCCTTTGGAGATGTGGAGGTTGTTCAGGGTGGGAAGGTGGTTACGCCATCGTTTCTCAGGGAGAAGGCTTTTTTCCCGGTTATAAAGGCTAATCCGCAGTGCATTCCGAACTGCTTTGCGCTTTTGCTTATCGAGAACTTCATTCCGACCAGCGCGCTGGTGGCCCGCCGCAGGGTATTGATTGATGCAGGTCTGTTCGATGAGTCGCTGAGGTCGGTTGAGGATAGGGATATGTGGGTTCGTGTGGCTAGGAGCGGCCGCATCGGTGGGACTACTGAGGTGGTTGCGGTAGTGCGCAGGTCTGCCGAAAGTGCAAGTGGAGATGATCTTTTGAGCAGCGAGTCGCGCATCGAGGTTTTGAGCAGGTATGCAAAAGATCCGATGCTGACGCCCCTCCAGAGGAGCATGGTGCGGAGGACGCTTTCGACATGTTACGGGGATGCGGCTTACATCCACCGGAAAAACGGGAATCAGAAGTTGGCGCTTAGAAGCTATCTGCGCTCTTTTGCGCTTGGCGGGGATGTCAAGTCTTTGGCGTGTGCTGGAATGTGCGGAGTGCGGTGGCTTATTTCGGGTGCGCAGAGTTTTATGCGGATGAGGGCGCTTTGGAAAGTATGAAAAAGGTGTTGATGATGGCATACCACTATCCCCCGGACCCGGCTGTTGGCGGCGTTAGAACCGCGAGGTTTGCTCGGTATCTGCCGCAGTACGGTTGGACCCCGATTGTGGTTGCGCATCGGGGTGGAAAAAACGGCTCCGGGCCGGCTTTCGGCGCCCAGACATCCTGCGAGGGCAAACCTGAACCGGGCGAACCAGCAGACGGTTTGCAGTTGGTGTACCACGTGCGCGCGCTTCCTGGGATTCGGAATGTTGCGCAGGGGGTTTCTCGGGCTTTGCTTCGCAAAGGGGCGGGTGTTGATCCGCGGTGGCTGGAACACGGCGCCGGTTACTCTCCGCCCAGCGCAGATGCAGTTTCCCCTTTACGCAGAAATCTGTACGCTGCAATGTGGCTTCCGGACGATCGCCATGGCTGGTTTCTTCCGGCAGTTTTGGCGGGTCTGCGCATTGCCGCTGTGCAGAGGCCTTCTGTTGTTTACTCTTCGGGGCCTCCGTGGACGTGCCACCTTGCCGGCGCTGTCGTTTCGCTTCTGACGCGCCTGCCTTTTGTTGCAGATTTTCGAGACCCGTGGGTTGGAAGCGCGTTCAAACCAGATTTCGTGCGCACGCGGTGGAGCGACCGTTCGGAAGAGGCGATGGAGCGCTGGGTTGTGCAGAGGGCCAAGCTGGTTATTTGCAACACAAAGGGCCTATTAAAGGAGATGCTGGGTCGCTATTCTGATGTGGGTCCTGACAGGTTTGCGGTGATTACCAACGGTTTCGATCCCGAGGAGGTCCTTGCGGCAAAGGGGTGGGTGTCTGAGGCACCTATTCACCGCGGTTCCGGGCCTACAGTCATTGCTTATGCAGGAACATTGTATGGCTCGCGCGATCCGAGGCCTTTGCTGGAGGCTGCGGCTTGTCTGAGGAGGGAGGGTGCGCCGCCGTTCCGGATTCGGTTCATCGGCAACTGCGAAATGGCTGTTGGCGTTCCGCTTGCCGAGTTGGTGGGAAAGCTTGGACTTTCCGACGTGGTGGATGTGGTTGGTCCGCTGAAGCGTGAAGAGTGCCTCAGGCAGTTGGTTCGTGCGGATGTTCTCTTACTGCTGGCGATGGGCCAGCCAAACCAGGTTCCCGCCAAACTTTATGAGTACATCGGGCTTGGCAAGCCGGTTTTGGCGCTGGCAGAGGATGACAGCGAAACATCTGAAACCGTCAGGGCCGCTGGGGCTGGGGCGGTGGTTGACTGGCGCGATGCCCAAGCCGTTCGGGAGGCCCTTTTGTGTGCCGTGTCTGGCGGGTTGAGTGGGTGCAGCGCGGATGCTGTTCGGAATTACGACGGGAGACTGCTGACGAAGCGGCTGGCAGAAGCTTTAAGCGAGGTGTGTGCATCATGATTGAAGGAATAGCGCATCGAGTGAAGTGCAGGGACGACTTCTTAAGCAGGGCGGCTAAGGCTCTTTACCGCGGTTTATCGCGTGCAAGCGTGCCCTGTATAAAGCCTCTGCATTTGGTTTTGTACTACGAGCGTGTGCTCAGACGCAGTTTGTGGCACAGGTTTATGGAAGCTTTTTACTACGTGCCTGTTTTCGAAGCGAGGTGCGCTTCTGTTGGCCGGGGGCTGCGCCTTGAGTGCGGTATTCCTCAGGTTATGGGGAACCTGGAGATACATATAGGCGACGATGTGACAATAAACGGGGTGAACACATTTTCCACAAACAATATGCGAAGCAGGCCTGTGATGAAGATCGGTAGCGGCTGTTACATAGGGCATCAGGTTTCGATAAGCGTGGCATCGAGCGTTATCATAGGGAACCACTGTTTGATTGCTGACCGCGTGATGATATCGGATAACGATGGTCATCCGCTGGATCCCGTGGCCAGGCGCATGGGCCTGCCAGTGCCCGATGAGGATGTCGCGCCGGTGGTTTTGGAGGATGATGTGTGGGTTGGTTCTCGCGCAGTGATTCTCAAGGGAGTTAAGGTTGGCACTGGGTCCGTTGTTGGAGCCGGCGCGGTGGTAACCCGCGATGTGCCTCCGTTTGTTGTGGTTGCCGGAAACCCCGCAAGGGTGGTCAAACAGCTTGAATTTGGTGGCGAGGCAGTGTCTGCTGCCGCACAGCGTAAGGAGGAAGGCCAATGCGGATAGCCGAGGAGAGAGAGCAGAGTTTGGATGCGGTTGCCGCACCGGAGCAGGTTTGGGTTGGCAAGCCCTGGTATGCGCACAGCAGTTTGCTGACCTTCGGCGTTATGGTTCTGGCCGTGGCTTTGGGGTTTGCCGCGTTGGTTGTTCCATGGCAGGCGTTTTTGGGACTTGGGCTGGCCGCTTTGGTGTTAGCAGCGGTAGTGCGTTCCACCTATCTTGGCCTGCTCGTGGCCGTGTGGTGGATGTACATAAGGCCGGATGAGTTTGTTCCTGGCCTGTCGCGGCTTCACATGCAGAAGCTTTTGGTTTTGGTCATCTTGGCGGCACTTTTCATGCGGCGCAGTGAGCGCATGCCGGTTTTCAAGCCTGTTGCGCCTCAAACATGGGCAATTCTCAGCATTTTGGGTGCCGCGGCTTTAAGTGTGGTGTTTGCAGTTTGGAAAGGCGGTGCTTTCAGCATTTTGGACCGCCTTGTGCGGTATTCGGTTTACTATTTCGTTGCGGTTATGCTTCTTAAAACCGAGGGGCGGGTTTGCGGTTATATTTGGACGGTTGTTTTTGCTTCTGCACTGTTGGCTTTTTCAGCTATTCACAATTACCATACCGGGGATGTGGTGGTGTCCGGCGAACTGCAGCGCGCAACCGGCGCCAATGTGCTTTTTCAAGACCCCAACGATTTGGCAGCGGCGATGGCGATGGGGCTTCCAATGGCCTATTTTTCGATTTGGGCGGCGCGGTCGCGTTCTGGCAAGCTTTTTGCGGCGATAGCGGTTGCGGCGATGTTGCTCGGCATTGTGTTTACAGGGTCTCGTTCCGGCGCTTTAAGCGTCGCGGCGTTGTTCCTTTTTACATTGTTTGTAACTCCAAGGCGCAGTTTGATGGCGTTGGTGGGAATTGTCGCTTTGGCGGTCCTTTGGTTTTCTGCGTCGCCTGAGTACAAAGAGCGGATACTCTCGATAAAGCAGGTGGTGTCCGGTCAAAGCGAGGACCCATCTGCAACGATCCGGCGGATGGCTTGGGATGCCGGCCGGCGCATGTTTTTCGAGCATCCTTTCATAGGGGTTGGTGCGGGTAATTTCCCCAACGTTTGGGCGACCGAGTACACGGATCCCGGAGAGAAGCCCCTTTGGAAAAACGCTCACAGCCTTTACTACCAGCTTGCAAGCGAGCAGGGTGTGGTTGGGATTGCTGTTTGGGGATACCTGGTGCTCTCCATCTTTTGGAGTAACAGAAAGACCAGAAAGCTTTTGTGCGCGTTGGAGAGTAGGTCAGGCCCTTTGTACTTTCTTTCTTACGGCGTGGATCTGGCACTGCTTTCGGTTCTTGTGAGCGGGGTTTTTGTTTCGATACTGTACTATCCCTTCATGTTTACGCTGGCGGCTATTGCGGCGGCAATGGACCGCGTGGTTCGCGCAAGTGTGGGTGAGACAGGAGATACAAGCGCATGTGCGGTATCTGTGGTTTCGTAAGCCGGGGCGGTCATGATACGAAGGCGGCTCGTGCAACGTTAGTGGGCATGTGCCGAACAATGGTGCACAGAGGCCCGGATGATGAAGGCTTTCATATAGATGGGTTTTCCGCCATTGGGATGAGGCGGCTTTCCATCATAGATTTGGAAGGCGGCCACCAGCCGATCTACAACGAAGATGGCACCGTTGGCGTTATCTTGAACGGGGAGATATACAACTTCCAAGAGCTTCGCGACAAGCTGATCGAACGGGGGCACCGGTTTACAACGAGGTCGGACACCGAGGTCATCGTTCATTTGTACGAGGAGATGGGAGCAGACTGTGTATCCCAAATGAACGGTATGTTTGCTCTTGCCGTTTGGGATTCGCGAAAGCGCGAACTGCTGTTGGTGCGCGACCGCTTGGGCGTGAAACCGCTTTACTACTATGAGTCCCCGAATGGTTTGGTGTTCGGTTCCGAGTTAAAGGCGCTGTTGGCTCATCCGTGGGTTCCGCGAGACGTGGATTTGACATCCCTGGACGATTATCTGTGCTACCTGTACGTGCCAAGCCCTAGATCGATTGTAAAAGGCGTGTACAAACTGCCGCCGGCGCACAGAGCCGTGTACAAATTGGATGATGGAAGCTGGAATATCGAAAGGTATTGGAATCTGAATTTCAAGCCGGATTCTCGGATTTCTGAGAACGAAGCGGTGGATGAGCTTCTGGAGCTTTTGCAGAAGGCGGTTCGGGACCGGTTGGTATGCGATGTTCCTTTTGGCGCGTTTCTGAGCGGAGGGTTGGACTCCAGCACAGTTGTTGGTTTTATGAGCCGCTGTTTGGAAGTTCCCGTAAGGACCTTCTCGGTTGGATGGCGGGGATTGGAGGGCGACGAGACCGAATACGCGAAAAGGGTGGCGCTTTGGTTCGGCACACGGCACGAGGAGCTCATCGTTGAAGCTGATGACCTGGCTGGTTTAATCCTCGAAGTTGCAGGCTACCTTGATGAGCCGCTGGGGGATCCATCCACTGCACCGGCTTACCTGATGTCGAAGGCTGCGCGCCGGGAAGTTAAGATGGTGCTGACCGGCGATGGTGGAGATGAGCTGTTTGCCGGGTACACCGGTTTCCCGTACAACGTTCTGGCCGAGCGTATTTCGAAGGTGCCGCTGCCGCTGCGCCGGTTTCTGCTGTCAGTGGCGGGGCTAGTTTGGGGTTCAGAGAAGGCGCAGAGGCTGCTTAGGCAGTCGGAGCGTCCGCTGTCGGAGCGGTGGGCTTGGTCGCGGGCTGTTTTAAAGCCGGAGGCACGTTCGGAACTGTACTCCGCTGAGCTTTTGAGCGCTCTTGACGGACACCAGCCTGGGGATTTCATCCGCGAGGTGCTGAAAAAAAACGAGGGTTTAGATACCGTAAGCCGGCTTCAGCAGGTGCTGGTGGCACATTATCTTCCGGATGACGTTTTGACAAAGGCGGATAGGGCCAGCATGGCGGCATCTTTGGAGGTGCGGTCGCCGCTTTTAGATTACAGGTTGTTTGAATTCAGCGCTCGGCTTCCAGCCAGGTTGAAGCTGAGGGGGTTAACCACCAAATACCTCCTACGGCGCGCGGTGCACGATTTGCTTCCGCCCGATATAACACGGCGCCCGAAGCAGGGCTTTACTCCGCCAACGGACCATTGGTTCCGCGGGGAGCTTTACAGTTTTGCGCGGGATCTTTTGCTTTCGCAGGAGTGCATAAGCCGCGGTTACTTCCGGCAGGATGCTTTGGAAGCCATTTTGGAGGAACACCGGCTTGGATTAGGCGCACACGGAGACAGGCTGTGGGCGCTGGTGATGCTGGAGCTGTGGCACCGAAACTGCTTGGATAGGAGCGAGGTGGTTTCGTCCGGAGTGGGATAGAATGCGCCGCTTGAAGGTTATGCAGGTTATCGGGCAGATGGAGGTGGGCGGCATCGAAAAGCTCGCCGCCGTGATAGCAGAGCGGTGCAGTGGGGATAGATTCTGCGTATCGGTGTGCGCTTTGGGAGGCGACGGTCCGCTTCGGCAGGAGCTGGAAAAAGGAGGAGTGGCATCCTTTTGTTTGGGGAAGCGGCCGGGGCTGGATTGGAGGATTGTTCTGCGGCTTTCCTGCCTGCTTCGCAGTGAGAAGGTTTCGGTACTGCATACCCACCATGTCGGCGCGCTTATTTATGGTGTGCCGGCGGCGGTGCTTTCAGGAGTTAAGGGGGTTATTCACACGGAGCATTCCCACGATGCACTGGATGACAATCCGCGCTTGCGGGTTTTGCTTCGGCTTTTGGCAAGGCGCGCCAGCACTGTTGTTTGCGTTGCGGATGAGGTGGCTTCGTACCTGGAAGGAGTTGTTGGTGTTCCGCGCAACAAACTGCGGGTTTTGCGTAACGGTGTCGACACAGAGTTGTTCCGTCCGGGTTTGATGGATGAGCCCTCGTGGAGTGGGCTGGTGGTTGGGACGGTGGGGCGCTTGGATCCGCTGAAGGACCACTTGACGCTTTTGCGGGCTTTTCGCCTTTTAGTGGAGCGTGTTCCGAATATCAAGCTTGTGGTTGTTGGAGACGGCCCGCTTCGCGGCGAGCTTGAAGCCGCTTCGCGCGGATTGGGAATTGGCGACAGGGTTGCTTTCCTGGGTCGGAGGTCGGATGTTGCACGTTTGCTGCGGGGGATGCACGTTTTTGTGCTTTCATCCGTTAAGGAAGGCCTGCCGCTGGCCCTTTTGGAGGCGATGGCGTCCGGCGTTCCGGTGGTGGCAACAAATGTCGGCGGAGTACCGCAGGTTGTGCAGGACCGCCATACTGGCATCTTATGTCCCCCGGGTGAGCCGGTTGAGCTTGCGCAAAGTATCCACCAGCTCATTCTAGATGAAGAGCTTCGCAGGCGGGTGGCGGCCAACGCAAGAAGCTTGGTGGAGCACGGTTATTCGCTGAAAGCTATGCTGAGCGGTTACGAAAGCCTCTATGCGGCCGCTGCAAATGGGACCGGCGGGGCCCACTGAGTTCTATGCATTTCCCTTGCGGCGTCTTTAGTTTTGCCACAGACCGAAGAGCTGCCTCTTAAAGAACGGCTGTTGTAAACCCCTTGTTTTGTGCTTTCGGCGCCTCTGCGGCACAGTTCTTGCGGGTTTCTCCGTGGGCACCCTTGTGTGAACACAGGTTTGCCGGAACTAACGGCGGCTTAATTGAACGGCAAGCCTTTTAAGAGGAGCCGGATGCATGGCGTATTGGGGTTTGTGTATCTCGGCCGCGATAATCATATACGTGTACGTTGGCTATCCACTGCTTTTGTCGCTTGTTTCGAGGGTTGTGCGGCGTCCCGCAGCGAAGCGGTTTTGGACTCCCAGTGTGGCTGTTTTGATCGCGGCGCACAACGAGGAAGCTTTCATCAAGCGCAAAATAGAAAATATCCTTTCGCTGGGTTATCCAAGCCATCTGCTTAAGGTTGTGGTCGGCTGTGACGGCTGTACGGACCGCACCGAAAGCATTGCGAGAAGCTTCGGCGATCCGCGTGTTGAGGTTTTTGCTTTTCCAGAGCGCAGGGGCAAGGCATACACTCTAAATTCACTGCTGAGCCGCGTGGAGAGCGAGGTGATAGTGTTCACGGATGCCAGGCAGGTTCTCAACCGCGGGGCGATAAGAGAGCTTGTTGCCAACCTGGCGGATGAAGATGTTGGAGCGGTTACCGGAAGCCTGGTGGTGAGGGGTAGCGGTCAAGCGGCGGATAGCTCCGGGTTTTACAGGCGGTACGATGAGTTCCTGCGCATGCGCGAAAGCATGTTGCATTCGTCGGCTGGGGCGGCCGGGGCGATATATGCTGTAAAAAGGCGGTTCTGCGAGCCAATACCTGAGGATACTGTTCTGGACGATTTCGTTATACCCATGCGTTTGGTTCTCAAGGGACTGCGTGTGGTTTACGAGCCGAACGCCAAAGCATACGACATTCCTCCTTCCAGCCTACGGCAGGAGATGCGCCGCAAGATCAGAACCTTGGCCGGTAACTATCAGGCGCTTTGGCGGCTGAGATTGCTTCTGGTGCCCGGGTTTAGCCCTGTGTGGTGGCAAGTTGCTTCTCACAAGCTGGGGAGGCTTGTGGTGCCGTTTGCAATGATTGGGGCGCTGGCGTTTGGCTTTGCCGTGTTTCACCAAAGCATTTTCTGCAAGGCGGTGTTAATGGCCCAGTTGGGGTTTTACACGATGGCTATGTGCGGCGCGCTGTGTTCGCGGTGGAATTTCCAAACTAGGCTTTTTTCGCTACCGTATGCTTTTGTGGTGATGAACTGGGCGGCTTTGGTTGCCTTTTTGCGTTTTGTGCGGGGCAGGCAATCTCCCGTGTGGGAGCGGGCGTTTCAGGAAACGCAGCGGGAGGCTTAGGATGCGCGGTTTTTGATGGGGTCTTCTTGGGGGTCCAAAGTCGTGTTGAGGGGTGTTCGAGCGGCGGCCTTTCTCTTTTGGGCGTTTGCGGCCGGATGCGTTTTGGGGGCGGATGTTCCGGATAGAGCTTCTCCGCTTTCGGTGACGCTGACGGTGGCAAACCCATCGGACCAGGATCAAGTTGCGTGTCCCGTAACTGTGGGGGTTCCGATACCAAAAGGCGCGACAGACGGGCTGGCCAGGGTCACAAGTACGAGCCAGTTGGTTTTAGTGGATGCGAACAACAGGCCGGTTCCTGCCCAGTTTCGTGTGCTTTCAAGGTGGGGCGGTGACCGTCAGGACCCCGGCTTGAGTATAAAGTGGGTGCTTGTGGACTTCCAGGCGAACGTGCGCGCCCGCGGAACGGCTCGCTATCGGCTGGTGGCCCATAGGGGAGCCGACCGTCCGTCCGGGGTGCTTTCGCTGAGCGAGGATGAATCGGGAGTTACTGTTAGCACCGGTCGGCTTAGTTTCAGAATCAGCAAAAAAAGCTTCAATCTATTTGATTGGGTGCGCTACGGCGAAGATGATCTGGTTGATTCTTCTCCGGGAAACGGAGTGAACTACAAATCTTTCGATGGGAAGGAATACCCGTCCGCCACCTCTAGCCCCGAGGGGAGTATATATCAGGTGGCAGTGGAAGAGTCCGGCCCCATGAAGGCCGTGATACGCGTGAGCGGCGCCTACAAGCTTACGCGGAAGGAGTTCAGCCGGCGCGCCTACTTAGGCTATTGCGCGAGGTTCTACGCCTATTCCGGCAAGGAATGGGTGCGCGTTGTTTATACGCTGGAGAACAACGGCCGCGGAGTTCAAAACCAGGCCGGCGATGAGTACGATGTGGCCTACATCCGCAGTTTGATTGCTAAGCTGACTCTGCGGTTGGGTCCCATAAAGTGGGTGACCTTCGACGGCTTCTCGGAACGTTTCAGCACCGGTCGTTACAAGTTGGAGCAGGTGCATGTAGTTCGCAACCCCAGCAGTGAAGACGAAAACTTTGAGTACACATTGTGGAGGGACTCCGGCGGGGGATATCAACCAGTTGGCTTCAAAGGGAAGCGGTATTCTGGCTGGATGGATTTATCCGATGAGAGCCGAGGGGTTACGCTTGCCGTTAGGTGGTTTTGGCAGAACAGCCCGAAGGCTCTCTACGTGGACGGCAGTTCGGTGGGGGTTGGCATATTTCCGGAGGGGCTTGGAGATGTAAGCGGCGTGGACGGTCAGGGCGCCAAGCCGAAGGCCGGATCTATGTACCGCTTCCGCGGTGGATATTACAAGACCACGGAGATGCTGTTCTGGTTTCACGGGCCGGATGTTTCGATGCGCAGTGCGGTTGTTGCCGCCTTCCAGAGGCCTTTGGTGGCGAAAGCAGACCCGGATTGGTACACGGTGTGTGAAGCGTTTGGGTGGCCGATTGCGGGAAAGGGAAAGTGGGTTCCCCAAAACACCGGGATGGATGAGCGCCTTAAAACCGCCCTCTCCCGTTACGAGAGCTGGATGCGCGCAAGGTGGGATCCCTCGGCGGCGAGCCAGTCGAAGCCGGAGGAGTTGAGGAGTTTGTACGGCGTGCGTGAGTCGAGGCAGCAGGGGAACCTGGATTTGTATGGTTGGGAGCATTTCGGGTGTGTGGGATGGCAGTTCGGGCACTCGGCACAGCACTACGATTGGACATGGGGGTTGGTGCTTCAGTTTTTGCGCACCGGTGATGCGGAGTTTTGGGATTTGGTGCAGGAAACCGCGCTCCACTCGGTTGATATAGATCTGATTCACCTTAGAGGGCCAGACCACCAGCCGATGTTCTTTTTTGGAGGCAACTACTTCTTCTGGATAAACCGATACGAGCGCGACGCCCACGATGTTGACTATCAAGGCGATTTGGTGCCGAGGCGGAGCCACAGTTGGGTGAGAGGCAAGGTTGCGTACTACCTGCTGACCGGAGACGAGCGCTTCTTCGAGGATGCGTGGGCCATGGCGGAAGCCACCCGCCTTGCGGTGAGCCAGGACCCGGGGCAGTTCGACCGCCAGGAGACGAGGTTTATCGGCTGGTCTGTGGAAGCGCTGGTATCCGTGTACGGGGTCACTTACGAAAGGCCCATGCTGGATGCGGCGCTGGAGCTGTTCCGCATACTGCTTCGCTACGAAAGCCGCGTGAACGACGTCCCCCAGGGATACACGAATGTGAGGGGCTATTACGGCTTGAAGTATGATGAACTGATTACCAACGAAAGCTACTACGCCGAACCACTTTTGCTTCTTTTCAGATACACAGGCGACCCCGAAGTGAAGGCCTATCTTCTGAGGGAAGCATACTGGGTGAAAGATAGGTACATTTTGGGCGGCACCTTTGACAAGCGCGGTTGGTATCATCCTCTGTCGGGTGTTGTGGACAACTGGAGCGAAACAGACCCGGCAGGCGGCAACCGCTACACCCAGAATCTGTGGCTGTTGGTGGACCTCATAGCTTTTGCATGGGAGCAAACGCGGCTTCCGCAATTCAGAGATTTGGCTAGGCGCATGTTCGCGGATTCGATCATCCACTGGATGTACTGGAGACAGCCGGGCAACTTGGCACCGGTGCCCCCGGATTCTGTGGATCCGGTCTATATGGGCGAGTGGTACCAGGTGAGCAAAGAGCAGGGAAAGGTACAGCGCTCGTTCCAGCTTTATCTGTGGCTTGAAGCCAACCCGCCTCCTACAGACGGAAAGGAGCCGGGAATTGAGATGTCCGCCGACACTTTAGAACTGGATGCAGGCGGCAGTGTGACGCTGTTCGGCAAGTCTGACTCTGGAGCGAGGGTTGTCTGGTATTTCGGCGATGGAACGCCGCCTGTTGAAGGCAAGGGAGAGCTGACGGTTGCGCACTCTTACGCCGAGCCGGGCACGTACGTGGCCACTTTCGAGGCGGTTGGGGAAGGAGGAGCGCTTGCACGCCGGTCGGTGAAGCTGGTGGTTGGGGCCCTGCCGGAGTTGGTGCTGAGCGTGAAAGCATTGCCCGAAGCGGTGAAACCGGGGGAAGATGTGGTTGTGGATGTGCATGTCCGCAACAGCGGCGGTGGCACAGCGAGAGATGTGGTTATAACAGTGCCTCTCCCGGATGGGACCGAATTTGCTGCCGGTTCCGCTGAGATCAACGGAAAGACCCAGGAGGCCGAAGCGGCGGGCGGTTTGGTGAAAATAGCCGTTGGCGATATACCGCCGGGAGCTTCGGCTTCGATTCGCTTCCGGGTTTTTGTGAGATAAGCCTCAGATTTTTACTTCCCTGGCTGGCTCGAGAAGCTGAATCGAACAACCACGTTGGCCGTAACCTGAACGGTGCCCGGGGAGATGGGCGTGCCTCCGAATCCTGCGGCGCGGTCCATTCTGAACTGCGGGGCCTCTTGTACTATCTGGTAGGCGTATCCCTCCGAGGCGAGAATCGGTTCACCGAGGCGCACCCCCAAAGCCTGCGCAATGGCCTGGGCTTTGCGCTTGGCATCTTGGACCGCTCTTCGCACGGCCTGCTGTACGAACTTGTCTTTTGCCTTCAGTTCGAAGCTTAAGCCTTCCACTCGGTTGGCGCCGGCCTCCAATGCGGCGTCTATAACATCACCCGCCTTGGCCACCATGCCGCGCAGGTGCACGGTTACGGTGTTAGTCACTCTGTACGCAACAACCTGCGGGGGTTTGTTGGGCTCTCCCCTGGGAGAAGGCTCTTCGTAAATCGGGAAGATGTTGTACCAGGCTGTTTGTATGTTTTCCGCGCTGATGCCGAGTTTTTTCACCGCATCAACAACAGCTTGGGATGCTTTTGCATTGGCCTCGGCGGCGGCTTTGGCGGATGCATCTTGGGTTTCCACGCCCAGTCGAAGGACGGCAGTGTCCGGCTGGGCAAGGACTTCGGCGTACCCTGTTACAGCGATGGTGCGCTCGATTTTGGGGGCTTGTTTTCGGGTCTCTAAGGCGGCGCAGTTTGTCGGAGCGGAAAAAACCGCAAGCAGGGCGGCCGTTAGGAACAGCACGGCGGTTTGAAATCTCACCCTGTTCTGCATGGTAAAACCTCCTGGTTCGATTTTGGGAGAGCGAGCTCGCTCGTTAATATCTACGCAAACGGCAAACCGAAGCTAACACACCGTTTTTGCCGAAGCCCTTATGTGGTGGGCCAGTATTCGAGGTGGCAGTAGTCGCAGATGAGGAATTCGTCGTCTGTGCCGTCGCCAACGGGTTCTGGAATCAGCTCCCCTTCGCCGCAGATTGGGCACACATCGCCGGGATCAAGGTCGAACAATTGAGTATTGCCGGCGAGATCGTATACCTCAACCAGCATCCACACCCCTCCAGCCTAACAGCATGCGCACGGGCGATTAACCGAGGTGGTTATTCCACATCGCGGCGGCAAAATCCTCCTGGTGTTCGAAGCTGATGCAGCCGGTCGGATGTGCAATGACGCAAAATCTACAGTAGCGGAGCGGCTGGAGGCGTTCTGAGTCCGAACATGTTCTGCCTTAATCGAACTATTGCCGATTGAACCAGGCGGCGCGCTTTGCTGGTGGATATGTGCATAGTTCGGGCCAGGTCTTGGTACCCCAAGCCGTTCAGATAGAACAGTTTAATGGCTCTGGACTCCATAGTTGGCAGTGAATCGATGGCGCAGTGCAAAGCGATTTGGTCCTCGATGCCGTCGGCTACTATGTCGCGGCAGGCCTTGGTTTCCCTTCTCGGCAGGGGGCTCTCGCCCCATAGGTCCTGCTGGAGGATTTCATCCAGCGATTCGACGTCGGCTGATAAGGAAGCAACCATGGTGGCCCGGATGTCTTCTTCGTCGACTTCGAGGTGGGATGCTATTTCAGAAGCGTCTGGGTGGCGGCCCAATGCTTCTCTGAGCTTTGGCAGTTCCCGTATCACCCGGCCTCGAAGCTCCTGAATCCAGGCCGGATGGCGGATTATGCGTGATTTATCCCGGAGGTAGTGCTGGATGGAGCCGATGATCTTGTGACAGGCGTATGTGGAGAAACGGACGCCGCGCGATGGGTCATAAAGGTCGACAGCGCGCAGCAGTCCGATGAAACCTTCTTGAACCAAGTCTTCCAAGGGCTCACCGGCGCTTGCGTAGCGCCTTGCCACACTGTAAACAAGGCGTTTGTGCAGTATAACAATCTGCTCGAGCACGGCGGGATCTTTGCTGGTTTTCCAGATCTCCAACAGTCGTACAGTTCTGCTGTTGCTGAGGCAGTTTCGCGCTTTAACTTTCATGGGCTGTGCCTCCAAAACTGCTTGTTTTTGCTCGGTCGGGGAAGACCGGCGGTGCTGGTTTGCGGCGGACACGCGGTGCCCAAACGCTTTTTGCAAAAATACTCTGCCGATAGTTGTATCGACCAGGTGAGCGCGGAACTAAATAGGGGGTTAAGAAAACAACAGGGGAAGATGGTAGTTGGGGGAGGCGAGCGGGGGATGCACCCCCACTCGCCTGGGGTTAGCTCTTAGACTTCAGCGGCACAACCCAGATGTTTCGGAAGCGCACTTTGCATCCGTGGTCCTGAAGAAGCAGTGGTCCGGGCTTGGAGGGATCGCGGTCTGCGGAGGCAGTGGTGCGCCCGCTTATCTCGAAGTTGTCGTGCACTTTCACGCCGTTCCAGAACACGGTGATTTTTGGTTTGCTTATCATGTTGCCGTTGGCGTCGAATTTGGGCGCGTAGAAGATGATGTCATAGGTTTGCCACTGTCCGGGTGGTTTTGCGGCGTTAACCCGGGGTGCGGCAAGACCGTAAATGGCACCGCAGTCGCCCAAACCCGGGGTAAGGCCGTAGGAGTCCAGAATTTGAATCTCGTACAGGCCTTGGACGTACACGCCGCTGTTTCCACGGGCCTGCCCGGATGCTTCGGGCATGTACGGCACGTTGAATTCGACGTGGATTTTGGCGTCCCCGAACTCCTTGATGCTTTGGATGTCTCCGGTTCCCGGCACGACCTCCATGTAGCCGTTTTCAACTTTCCACTGGCACGGCCTGCCAGAGCCGCGGTGGACCCAGCCGGATGCGTCTTTCCCGTCGAACAGGATGATGGCGCCTTTTGGCGGTTTTACGGGCTTATCGGTTACGCCGCTTTTGGCGCACATGCCGATGGCTGGGATAAAGAGAAGCGGCATGGCGATAGCGGCGAATCGCATAAACAGCTTAGAGTGTCGCACTCCAGCTCACCTCCTTTAGAAAGCTGTCAAAAAGAATTTTCTGGATTGAGGGCTGGGCTTCCTTTTAAGCGCTTCTTGGGAAATGCCTTTGTTCCGCGGAGAGTTGTTGGATGCCGGGTTTTTCGGGGTTAAGTTGGGCTGGTGTTGGGGGCTATTCAAAGTGTTTTTGCGGAGGATGCAGTAGCAACCGCGGCCAAAAATAAAGCGGGGGTTTCTCAACAACGGGCTGGTCTGCCGAAAAGAGGAAATTGTGGGTGAGCCGGAACTGGATTCTGCTTTAAGGCTTTTGGACGAAGGTGCGCGCGCATTGGGCTTGCGGCTTTCCGCCCGCGAGTTGAGCGCTTTCCGGTTGTACCTGCGTGAAATTTTGATTTACAACCGAAAGGTCAATCTAACTGCTGTGGCGAATCCAGAGGAGATTGCCGTTCATCACTTTGTGGATTCTTTAACCTGTGTGCATATCTTGCGCGGCTGTGGAGCAGAGTGGGTGGCGGATGTTGGAACCGGAGCAGGTTTTCCCGGTGTGCCCCTCAAGATTGTTGAACCCGGAATACGTCTGGCGCTTATAGACTCTTTGGGAAAGCGGATTGCGTTTTTGGAGCATCTTGTGAGGGTTTTGGGGCTTGAGGGGGTTTCTCTGCACCATATTCGAGCTGAGGATGCCGGCAGGAATGAGCTTCACCGAGAGCGGTACGATTTTACCGTTGCGCGCGCGGTGGCTCAGTTGCGCGTGCTTGCCGAGCTGTGCATTCCGCTGGTGAGGGTGGGAGGATGGTTTCTGGCGATGAAGGGCCCGCGCGGATATGATGAACTGAAGGATGCTGAGGGCGCAATCAGTCTGCTTGGCGGCGAGGTTGCAGACGTGAAAGAGCTGACGCTTCCGATTGCGAACGAAACACGGGTTTTGATTCTGGTTCGCAAGAAGGAGCCAACCCCTGTTAAGTATCCAAGGCGGGCTGGCATTCCGGAGAAGAGGCCTTTGTAGGTGAATCGATTGCGGGCGATTTTTCTGGTAGTGGTTTAGGTTTGTGCTTCTCAGACAGGCTTTTGCTGCTGGCCCCCTCGATTCGTTTGTGGAGAGAAGCCGGTGAATACACTGTTTGGATGCTACATGCGGGATTATGCCGAGGTGCTGGAGGAGCGGTTCAGCTCGCCGCAGTGGCGTGAGGTTGTTGCCTCGGGCTTGCCGGAGCGGTTGGCGCGGCGTCGCCCCGTGCCTCCGGAGGGAAACTCTCCGGCAGAGGTTGCTGTTGATTATTTGTGCTCGCACAACGGGCATGTCGTCAGGAAGCTTATCGCGGACGGCGAGCGGGATGAAGAGGTTCTGCTGGATAGGCTTTCGAGATGGCCCGAGACTTACGCGCAGTCGCCGTGTCCGATTACGTTTCTGGGTTTGTGCCTAACGTATGCGTGCAACGCACAGCCTAAGTGCGTTTACTGCAATCAGCGCCCAACGCCCGAGCTCCTTGCAGATGGAGATTGGCGAAGGGTTATTGAGGATGCGGCTAAAAATCCGCCCCAAGGCGGCACGTTTATCTACATGACCGGCGGAGAGCCACTGCTTTTGGGAAATCGGTTGTACGGTGAAGGCGGGCTAATAGAGTTTGCAACTCGGCTTGGCTGTGCGGTAAACCTCAATACCAATGGCCTGCTTATCACTCCGGAGGTTGCTCTGCGCCTTGTTGGCAGCGGTTTGGCACGACTTCACCTCTCTTTAGACAGTGCCGATCCGGATGTGCACGATGCTCTTGCAGGCGCTTCTGGGCGGCATGCCGCTGTTCTTCAGGCGCTTATGGACTTGCAGATAGCCAGAGAGCTTTTGGGAGCCAATCACCCGGTGATTCACATCAACTGCGTGCTGACCAAGTACAACGCCTTTGGGTTTCCCCGGCTTTTCGAAAAGCTTCTTCGCATGAAGCGTGTTCGGTCCCCGGGGGCCAGCGGTCCATGGCGGGCTGATCCGCACTTTCGGGACTTGGGGGTGCACCTCATACCGGTTGGCGGCGCAGAAAACGCGGGCCGCCGGTTGAGCAGGAACGAGGTTGTTCGGTTTTACCTGCTGACATGGTTGGAAGCGGCTTCTGTTTGGGAGCAGTATCAGGATGAGGTAGGAGTCCCGCCTGACGAGCGGCTGGATTTCGGCAACTGGGCTTTCTTCGCAAGCGCCTATCACCGTGTGCGCCACCGCGGCTCTTTGGAGGATTACGCAATTGCATGCGAAGACGGCGAGTACGGCCGGCTTGCTTTGATGAGTCGGTGCTATATCGTGCCGACGCAGGGTTTTGTGCTTCCGGATGGGTCGCAGTATTGGTGCGGAGCGCACAGTGTTGCGCGCCCAAAGCCTTTGGGAAATGTGAAGACCAGTGGTGTTTCCCAGAACATCGCCGCGAACTTGCCGGAACTGGAGCGGCTTCCGGGGCCGCACTGCCGGAACTGCGCTACGGCAACGCTGTTTTTGAACCAGACCATCGAACTCAATCTTCGCACAAGGATTGGATTGTGGTTGAAGGAGGCAGAGGAGATTGGCAAAACGCTTACAAATGACCAACTGGGCTTTGAGTGAAGCGGAATCGGTTGACCGCGCTATCGCAGTGCTTTATGAAGAGGGTTTTCTTTCGCGCACAGATGGATGCGACCACGCCAAGTTTGAAGCACTGCGCAGTGCCGTTAAGCGTGAGTTTTACGTGCCTTGGACCAGCATCACCCCTCCTATGGAGCGCCTGCTTTACGCGATTAACGCTGTGCACAGGCCGGACTGCGCGGTTGGTATCGGGATATACTGCGGCAATACGCTTATTTGGAATATTGGTGCGGCGGTTGGCCCCGGAAAGTGTTATTCCGCAAGCAGATTGATAGGCGTGGAGATAGATCCGAAGTCGGCAGAGTTAGCCGCCGAGAACCTGAGGCGGTTGGGGGTTCTTCATGAAGTTGAGCTGATTGTGGACGACGGCCATAGGGTTTTGGAGCGCATGGAGCAACCCATAGATCTGCTTTACCTCGATGCCAACGGCCCTCTTCCAGGGACGAGCGGGCCTAACACCAAGCTGATATACCTTTCGCTTCTGCAGAGGGCTTACGATAAACTTCGCCCCGGCTCTCTGGTTTTGGCGCACGACACCATTCCAGAGTGGTTCCAGCGGACGGCGGGTGAGTACCTGGATTTCGTGCGCGACCCTGCGCACTTTAAAAACAGCATTTCACTTGAACCGGACAGCGAGGGTTTGGAGGTTAGCGTTAGGTAGTTGGGGATTGTTTTGGAAACGCGCGGGCGGCTTGCGGCGCTTCTAGATGGCTGGCGTCTTCGTTTTCCGAAGGAGTCTGCCTGTTTGCGTCGCACTTTATATTTGGCGCGGTTACAATAGAGCTTTGCGCGCGCCGTTCCTCGGAGGTTGCTGAATATGCAAGAAAGTGTTCCTTCTACTGAAGCTGGCAATCGCAAGTTGGCTTACTGGGCTTTGGTGCTTGGAATTGCAGTTGTGATTTTGGTGATTATTGCCTCTGTTACTAGAAGAAGAGAAGTGGAAGACCCTGCTGTTGTGTATGCAAAGAAGGCGGAAGCCCAGTATGCGGCTTTTATTTCCCGGTTTGATATCCGCCGGGCGGCCAGGGACATACTGGAGGCTAGAGAGGCTGGTAAGCCCGACGAGCATTATGTTGCCGCGTTTGCTGGAGACGTAGCGCGCTTTAAGAAGGAAATCGATGCGGCAAAGACGCGTGAGTTTGTAATCTCCGATGCTCCTGAAGATATTCCGCAACTGCAGGATGCGCACGATCTTTTGGCCCAGGGGTATGGTCGAGAAGAGGCGGCTTATAGAGATTTTGAGAAATTTCTTGCGGATAAGAAGAGCGAGACGCTTCGCTCCGGCGTAGAAAAGCTCGATGAGGCGCAGAGAACGCTGATTGAAGGGATGAATAAGGTAACGCAGTACCTCAGGCAAGTGCGCTGATTGCGGGTTTTGCCCGGGTTTAAACCCCTTACGGCCGCAGGTATAAGAGGTTATGGAAGTCATCTCTCTGTTCGGAGGTGCTTTGCTATGCAGCGTACCGTTATCGTTTGCGATGAATGCGGCCGTTCGGTGTGCGGAAGACCGTACTTTTCTCTGACCGTGTCGCTGAATTCTGGGCTTAGCCGCCGGAAGACGGATTGTTGCAGTCCCGGTTGTTTGCTTCGAAGGCTTTCCAAGGAGCTGCCGGTGATTGACTCCGCCGTTGTGGAGCATATTTTGGTCAACGGAGCCGAAAGAGGCAGTGCCGTTGCTGAAGACAGTTCTGCAGAGGCCTTGGCGCTTGTTGGTTAACAGCCTGCGTTTTTAAGCCATGGTTTACGGCAGCCGACCGTTGATACGCAGCACTACTGGGGTTTTGTGCGTGATAGGGCATCCAATCGCCCACTCGCTGTCGCCGCAGATGCACAATGCGGCCATTGCGGCGCTGGGAATGGATTTATGCTACGTTGCGTTTGATGTGCCTCCGGAAAAACTCGGCTGTGCTTTGCAGGGGATGAGAGGGCTGGGTATTCTTGGTATGAACGTGACAGTTCCCCACAAGCAGGCCGTGGTTGAGCATATTGATGAAGTTTCAGAGGAGGCGCGCTTGGTCGGTGCCGTGAACACCGTGAAGAACGAAGACGGGCGGTTGGTCGGTTTCAACACGGATGTATACGGCATCCTCAAGTCGCTTGAGGATGCGGGGCTGTGTGTTCTGCCGAAGCGGGTGGCTGTGTTGGGGGCCAGCGGTGCGGCGCGGGGAGTGGTGTATGCTTTGGCCTCGAGGCCGGAGGTGGAGTGCGTTTTTGTGTTCAACCGAACGCTGCAGAAGGCCGAAGAGATGTCCGCGGTTCTTGCCGAGGCAACCGGGAAGAGAATTTGTGCCCTGCCGCTTGAAGATGCGCATTTGCGGGAGCATCTTGGGGAGTGCGGCTTGTTGGTGAACGCGACATCTGTGGGGATGCATCCGAATGTGGATGCCTCTCCTCTGCCGGATGCTTCGGTTTTGCACCCTGGGTTGGTGGTTTACGATGCAGTTTTCAACCCAAGGACCACCAAGCTGTTGCAGCAAGCGGTGGAGAGGGGTTGCAAAGCCGTAAGCGGCATCGGCATGCTGGTGCACCAAGGCGCGAAATCGTTCGAGATATGGACCGGGGTAAAGCCGCCTGTGGATGTTATGAAGCAGGCGGTGGATGCATGAATTCAGGTGCTCGGTGCTGTGCGCTCTCTAACGACGCTTAGAGCTGTCCTGCGCAGTTTTCTGCAGTGAATGACCCACAAGCACCTCGGTTTCGATGAAGGTCAGCCCCTCTGCCGTTTTGGCAATGCTTACTGTTAGGACCTCGGTCCCCAGCTCGGGCACGTACCAGGCGAGAAGCACCACTTTCAGGCCGTCGCTTTCCTCAAGCTGAGATTTGATAACGAAGCTGTCGAACGTACCAGCGGGAATTTTCAAACGATGCGTTCCCACAACCTCGGATTTTTGGGTGCCTGTTGTATCGTCTGACATTTTATAAGTGTTGGCCCAAGAGGCTCCAACGCTCAGGGGGCTTTTCACGTCGGGAATGTATTTTTCGGGAGGGTCCACCACCCATTGGATGTCCGGTTTATCCGCTGGCTTGCGGCCGTGTATCAGGATGGTGCCGTCTTGGGTTTGGGTGAAGTAGGCTTCGGATGTGCTTGTATCGGTGCCGGCGGGAGAGCGGGTTAAAGTGCGCATTGATAGTACCTTGCATTCGGTGCCGCTGGGGCTTTTCTTCGTTTCCGAAAGCACTTCGACGGTGCGGGTTTGGCTGAAGGGCAGGATGCGCGTTCCGCGCCCCACTATTCCGCGGCTGATGAAGCCCCATCGATCGCCGGGTTGCAGCTGCCGCAAAACGCCTTTACTGCGCGTTGATCCGCGCGTTGCCCCAAGGGAAGCGGGTTGTGCGTTGATAAACAGCATGATGGCGCAGAGTGCAGAAAGGATACGCATAAGTTCTCTCCCCGAAGTGTAGAAGTAAGCAAACGGCTGAAGCACTTTGCGAATCGCTTCGCCGGCTCAATTGGTTGCCGTTGGCAAAGCGATTTGCTTCACGGCGGCTTCGAATATTGCTTTAAGCCCCTGAAGAAACCGTTTTTCGTGGCCCCAGCCGTTTTGCCTTGGTTATATTCTACCGCAGAAGCTTTGTTTTGGGTGAAGAGAAACCGCATCTTTTCCGGATTTCCCCCGGCGGTTTGGTGCGGTTTCACTCCTCGGCCGCAAGCTCCTTGATTTTTTTGAAGACATCCTCCAGAGAGGATATGATCTCGTCTCTAGATTTGACAAGCCCTGCTTTTATTGCAGCTTCGACTATGCGCGTGGCGGCAATCACCGTGATGCGCAGTTGTTCGGGCCACTCATCCAGGTCTTCAAAATCTTCCAATTCCTCAAAGTCGGAGTCGTATTCCTCGTTCAAGTTCATATAAACCCCCTTTCAGCGAGCCGTCAGCCGGTGCGTTCACCGAGGTTTCGGTTTAAAGCTGACTGTTGGGAAGCGGTGCTTGCGGTGCCAGCTTCCTGTTGCGTTTCAGAAGCCGAATCAATGCGGTGCCTCAACTGCCGAACGTCGGCCTGGAGCGATACTATGGATTCCGTATATGCATCGCGCATTTCCGCGATTTCGCGTTTTATTTCGGCGATTTCCTCAGCGATTCTTGCATACTGCTCTTTGGAAAGGGGCTGTGGTTCCTGCCTTTGTGAAACCACGTTTCTGTGTTCAAGCAGTTTGAAGATGCGCGTTATGAGGAATATCAGCACGATGGCCATCCAAAAACCATCCATAGGCACCTCCAGCGCCGAACGGCTTTGAGCAAATCCTCCGCGAATGGTGAGTGTTGCTTTATCCTAGCATTCTGGGCGCAGTTTGTCTAGATGTGCAGACTTGGGGGACTTTTCCGATGGTTGAGGGAGAACCAGGCGCTCCATCTTGACAGGCGAGACCCATTTCGGTACGCTTTTGGTGGAAGCGAGCTTGCCAGACCTGCCAATTTCGCGATTTGCGAACTAAACGGAGGTTTTGTGCGCTTAAAGGCGCGCTAAAGGAATTTTTTCGTTTTTTTCCATCTTTGGGAAAGGTAAGCCTCTCTATGCGCAAGGCGTTCTGCTTTGTTGTTTTCTTTGCGGCTTTTCTAGCCGCTCTGCTGTTTTGCGGTTGCGGTTCCAAACAGCCTAGCGAACAGGTGCTGAGGATACCCCTGCTTGTGGAGCCAACTACGATGGATCCCGCCAGAGTGGAAGACGGCCCCACAATCGAGGTCCTTATGCACATCTATGATGGCCTTGTCCGCTGGAACGAGAAGAATCAAATAGAGCCCGCTATCGCTGAAAGCTGGAAGGTGAGCCCAGACGGGCGCACGTATACTTTCTACCTCCGCAAAAACGTCAGGTTCCATACCGGCCGCGCTGTTACAGCCCACGATTTTGTGTTCAGCATAAACCGCGCCCTCAGCCCGAGCACCGCCTCGACAGTGGCTGGCACCTACTTGAACGATATAGAGGGCGCGCTGGATGTTTTGTCCGGAAAAGCAAAATCTGCTTCCGGAGTGAAAGCGCTGGACGATTACACCCTGCAGATACGCATTGTTAAGCCGCGCGCCTACTTCTTGGCCAAGCTTACTTATCCCACTGCCTATGTGGTTGACCGCCAGAACGTATCTTCTGGGCCGCAGTGGACGGAAAAGCCGGTCGGCACCGGTCCTTTCAAACTTGCCCGCTGGGAGCACAACTCCATCGTTGTCCTGGAGGCGAACCCCGATTACTTCGGCGGCCCTCCGCGGCTTGCGCGCATTGAGCGGCCTATTGTTCTGAGGCCCAGCACACGCCACGCCAAATACGAAAGCGGCGAGGTTGATGCTGTGGATGTTACCATGGGAGACTACGACCGCGATGTGCGCGACCCCGTTCTTAAAAGCCAGATGCGCATTTACGACCGCCCGGCCGTTTTCTATTTTGCGCTGAATCAGCGAGCCTATCCGCCGTTTCGCGACAGGCGCGTGAGGCAGGCTTTTGCCATGGCCATAGACAAGCCGGCTTTGATCAGGCTGGCGCTTAAGGGCATCAATCAGCCTGCAAACGGGATTTTGCCGCCGGGAATCCCCGGTCACGATCCAAACTTCAAGGGCCTTCCGTATGATCCTGCGAGGGCGCGCCTGCTTTTGGCGCAGGCCGGGTATCCGGGCGGCCGCGGTTTGCCGCCTTTGACGCTTACCTTCCGCGAGCAGATGGTTGATCTGCGCCGTTTGGCGGAGGCAGCCGCCGAGATGTACCGCCGCAATCTCGGGGTTGACGTCAAACTGCGCGAAATGGAGTGGGGCGTTTTCCTGCAGGAGCGCAACCGCGGCACTTTGCCGTTCTTCCTGCTTCGGTGGATGGCGGATTACTTAGATCCGCAAAACTTCCTTTCACTTATGCTTCACTCAAAGGCTCCAGAGAACACCATCGGCTACAGCAACCCGGAGTTTGACCGACTGTGCGATCAGGCTGATGCGCTTATGGACCAGAAGCGCCGGTTGGAGCTTTACCGCCGTGCGGAGCGCATTGTGGTTGAAGATGCGCCTTGGATTCCGCTCTTCTACCAGAGGGATGTGGAGCTTTGGAAGCCCTACGTGAAAGGGGACCGGAACTGTTTGATGGGGCATCTGCCGCACACCAAAACTTACATTGATACTGCACTCAGGTAGCCAGCTCTATGCTTGCTTACGTTCTTCGGCGTTTGGCACTTGCAGTTCCTACACTGCTTTTCATATCCGCGGTTACGTTCTTCATGGGACTTCTGGCGCCTGGGGATCCCGTGGAGATAATCCTCGGTCAGCATGCGGATCCGGCGGCCAAGGCGCGTGTTAGGCATGAGTTGGGATTAGACAGGCATCCGGTTTCGCAGTACATCTCTTATTTGGCTAACGCGGTCCGCGGAGATTTGGGGATTTCTTACGTTACCCGCAGGCCCGTAACCGATATACTTGCCGACGGAATACCGAACACTGCTCTGCTTGCCGTTTCCGCGATGGCTGTGGCTTTGGTGGTGGGCGTTTGCCTTGGGGTGATAGCCGCCGTTAACCAGGGGAGATGGCTTGACAGGGCCTGCATGCTTGCCGCTTTGGCTGGGGTGTCGATTCCGACCTTTGTTCTCGGTCCCCTGCTGATTTTGGTGTTTGCCCTGAAGCTGGGATGGTTGCCGGTGGCAGGATGGGGTGCTCCGCAGCATGTTTTGCTGCCAGCGCTGGTTCTTGCCGGACGCCCTGCCGCTATGATCGCGCGGCTTACCCGCGCAGAGATGGTTGAGGTGCTTCGGCAGGATTACATTCGCACTGCCAGGGCCAAGGGGTTGTCAGAGTGGCACACCATAACCCGCCATGCATTGCGAAACGCGCTTATGCCGGTGGTTACCGTGGCAGGGACGTCGCTTGGGTATCTTCTTTCGGGGTCTTTTGTGGTTGAGAGCATCTTCACCGTGCCGGGAATTGGGGCCGCTTCGGTGGAATCGATCTTTCGGCGTGATTATCCAGTGATCCAAGGCACAACCCTGGTTATGGCTGCAAGCTTTGTTGTTGTGAATCTCTTGGTGGATTTGCTGTACGGATGGTTAGATCCCCGTGTTCAGCGCAGCCGCGGCCTTGCCGGCTCGGCATCCGGGTGAAGGTCGAACGGATCGCGGTCCTGCAAGTTTGTTCCCCAAGCCAAAACTGTGTACTCGTGGTAGGATATGTACTTCACATGCCAGTCTGCAAACAGCACATGGAAGGCCCAGTTTGTCTCGTCGAGAGTGTCTCTGGAGGGTGCAAGTGGTTGGCGGTGGTATCTTGTGTGCCAGTATCCTGCGGAGTCGGATAAAACGTTTACTTCCGAGGGCTTGCGCAGACTGGTTATCGGTTTCTCCAGCAGGGCAAGTTCGGTTCTGTAGCCGTAGCTCATTCCGAAGGCTTCGAAGGCCGTTTTATCGCCGGTATCGAAGCCGGCTATTAGGTGCGAAAAGTCCGTGAACCTCAATCCAACGTCTGCGGGGCACCGCCAGAGCAGTCGGTTGGTGACGTAGCTTTTCATCACCTCTGGGAGGAGCCGATTTTCTTTCGCAAGGGCTTCCACTCTCTGTCTGGCATCTGGTATGAAGGGGTGCTCCCATCTGGAAGCGTTGTACTTATCTGCAAAGTCGATGCCGTATGGGAAGAGGTCATCGTAATCGTGAGCGTAGCACTGGATAGCCAGGCCAAGCTGGCGGAGATTTGAGACACATCCGTTGTTGCGGGCGGTGGCTCTGGCCGTTGCGAACACGGGAAACATAACTCCGGCGAGCAGAGCAATAATTGCTACCACCACCAAGAGCTCCACGAGCGTGAAACCCCGATGGCAGTTCGTCGGGCGCGACATTTTGCAAATCTCCGGAGATACGAAAGCCGGTTTTCCCCTTTGCTTAGCGCAATCTCTCTGGTGTTGCCGGAGGCCCCATTTCTTCCGGCTTGTCGGTGTTCCAGCTGGCGTCGTATTCCGAGTAAATCTCGTTCTTCACGTGGCCGTCTGCGTAAAGCACGTTAAACGACCACTTGTGGGTGTCGCTGGTATCCTGCGAAGGGCTGAGCACCGGTCGGGAATATCTGGTGTGCCAGTATCCGGCCATATCGAACAGCACATTTACGCTGGAAGGCTTCTTCAAGCCGCCGAGCGTGTACCCTGCCAAGCCGAGTTCGGTTCTGTAGCCGTAGCTCATGCCGAACGCTTCGAAAGCCGACTGGCCTCCAGTATCCCACCCCCCGTAGACCAGTCCATAGTGGGTGAAAGCAAGTCCTATATCCGCCGGACAGCGCCACAGCTTTTGGGATTTGGCGTACGGCTTTAAGACCTGATCAATGAAGCCGCCGCGGTTTGGCACGCTTAGGAGCTGGCGCACTCGTTCTTCGGCGTCAGGAACTAGCCACACAACTCTGGATTGGGACCATACGTCGACGTTGTACATGTCGGTTGCATCCACGGCATATGGGAACGTATCGTCCCAATCCTGGGCATATGCGTGTATGGCGATGCCCAACTGCTTTAGGTTAGACGCGCACTCGGCCTGGTATGCTCTCCTTCGGGCCGATGCCAAAACGGGGAACACTACGGCAGCTAATATTGCTATGATTGCAATTACAACGAGGAGCTCTATAAGCGTAAACCCCGGTTGCCTTCGAAGGGGAGAATGCTTCGAGAGCCGCAGATGTCCCAAACTACAACGGCCTGCTTCTGCAGACAACGCTGATACCCTCCGATTTGCCACTCCAAGCACCACAAGTATAGCCACTCTTTGTGTCTCGTGTCAACGACCGCAAAATTTGCCTGAGGCTAAATTGGCGCGGGAGGATGTGGGGAGCCGGCGCGGAACTGGTAAATAGTTCTCATCCTTTGAATCCGTGAGGAGGGCAAGAATGACGAGGCGCGATCTTCTGGCCGGTGCCGTTGCTGTTGCCACTACAGCGGCTTTTGGTGCCGCCGGAGCAACATCCGCGCGGAAAGCGCCTGCGGAGAAGGGGGCTGTAAAAGTGTCTTACTCCAAATTGCCACGCTGGAGGGGTTTTAACCTCCTAGAGAAGTTCACCCTGGACCGCAATCAGCCGTTTAGGGAGGAGGATTTCGATATTATTGCGGAGTGGGGGTTTGACTTCGTTCGCCTGCCAATGGATTACCGATGCTGGACGGATCCAAACAATCCGAAGCAGTTAAAGGAGGCTGTCCTCAAGGAAATCGATCAGGCTGTGCAGTTCGGGCGTTCGCGGCGCATCCATGTGTGCATAAATTTCCACCGCGCGCCGGGGTACTGCGTGAATCCACCACGAGAGCCTTTGGATTTGTGGTCTCAGGGGGAGGCTCTGGAACTGTGCTGTTACCATTGGGCCGCTTTTGCCAAGAGGTACAAGGGGATTCCAAACGAATATCTCAGCTTCAACCTTTTGAATGAACCGGGCAATATTCCAAGTTCCACGTACGTTCGCGTGGCTACGGAGCTGGTGCGCGCCATACGCGCTGAGGATCCCAATCGGCTTGTGATTGCGGACGGGATACTTTGGGGCAACACTCCGGTTCCGGAGTTGGTTCCGCTTAAGATTGCCCAAAGCACGCGCGGCTACGACCCCGTGCAGATCAGCCACTACAAGGCTTCTTGGATGAGAGGGTCTGACACCTGGCCGGAACCCACTTGGCCTTTGCCGGGCAACCCGGGTTGGGATCGTGACCGTTTGTACCGCGAGCGGATACAGCCTTGGAAACAGCTTGAAGCCATGGGTGTGGGGGTTCACGTTGGTGAGTGGGGAGCTTTCAACCAGACGCCGCACAAAGTGGTTTTGGCTTGGATGAAAGATCGCTTACAGCAGTGGAAGGAGGCCGGTTGGGGCTGGGCACTTTGGAACCTTCGCGGCCCCTTCGGGGTGCTCGACAGCGGCCGCAAGGACGTGAATTACGAGAAGTTCCGCAAGTACAATTTGGACCGCCAGATGTTCGAGCTGCTTAAGGCGTACTAGCTTTGGAAGAACGGCTCTGCCCGCTGAAGAAAGAGCGCGCCGCTGGACAGCCAATGATGAGGCACGCGCTGAGGTGAAAGGCTCCGGCGGCGCGCTTTTTACGAAGAGGCTTCTTCGTGGGTTTTTGCGGTTCTTTCGGCAGGATCGCGGGCGAGCGGTGAGATGATGTTCATCTCTTTCAGCTCTCGGATTATTGATGAGGCGGCTTTGAGTATCATCTCTCCGTACTCGCCGGCGTGCGGATTGTCCATTTTGGACAACTGCTCGGCCACCCTGCAGATAGAGTTGAGCGGCACCAAAAGCTTCTGCTCCATGATGGGAGTGCTTGGAAGCTCGAGCAGGCGCTTCTCGGCGGCGGCTACCACGTCTTCAACCGGCGCGGCTTCGCGTGCTGGAGCGAATCCGTTCTCGGATTCAAGCTTCAGGAGGGCCTCCCGCACGGCGCGGTACAACGGTGTATCGCTCATATCTCGGTCTGCAGAGACCCCGTAGTCCGCTTTGTTTGTGCCGTAAAAAATGGGGTCAGTGGTGGCGTAGTTGATGAACATGAGGGCTATGAACTTCTGGAAGACGTAGCGGTCGAACGTATATTTGCTTTGGTAATAGTCGTTGTTTTGGACGGCTTGCAGAACGTCTTCGAATAGGTGCACCAGGAATTGGTGCGGGTCCATTGCGGCCAGCTCTTCCAGAGAGCGCCCTGTGTTGAACTCGTAGTAGAACATGGTGCTGTCGGACGAGGTTATCCCTGCTTGGGCTTCGTATTCGGCCACGGATTCGAAAACGTCGAGCTTCATCATATTGTCCATTGTGCGCCTGATTGCGCCTTTGGTGCAGAGATTCAGCGCGTACTGCTTGAACTCCGCCAAATCGGTGCCGAGGAAGTGGGCCTGTCTTCTGGCTATTCTATCTCTTAGTTCTGTTAAACGCTTGCGGAGGTTATCTCTGGCCTCCAGGATTATTACCATCATTTCACGCCGCAGGTCTGGGTCGTCCGGGTAATAATCCAGAGTTTCGAAAGTTGTTCTGATTGTGGCAAAGTCGTTCAACCCGTCTTCCAAGCAGGGATAGGCGATGCCCAAAAGCACATCGTCGGGGAAAGACGGGATGGTATCGGCATTTTTCCATCCGGATTCTGGTGGAGCCAGCACGTAAAATCGATTTTGGGTTTCAAGACTTTTGAGGAGAACAACCTTGCGGTTGTCCGTACTCGGAGATGCCATTTAGTGAAGACCTCCATGAACAAAAGAAAACTAATTCTAGCGTTTTTAAGATACACAAGGGCAATCGGGGTGTCAAATCCGCCGAAGGCATGATTGGAGCATGGAACACGGGCTTGCAAAAATTCAATGTTGGGATTGAAAGGAGGCGGGAGCAACGCTTGGTTTTCTCGGCGCCGCTCCCGCGTGAAGCGGCTGGTGCCTCAGAACTTGTAGCCAACCGCCATTGTGAAGCCCGAAAGCCGCCGTCCCAAGCTTTTGCCGAAAACGAAGTGATATTTCAGCTCCACGAACATTCCGCCGCTTAGATCTACCCCGGCTAAAATCGGGATGCCGGGGCGGGTAACCGTATCTTCAAGATCGTCTGCTGTTTTCACCTTGGCGGAGTATATTCCGAAGCCTGCTCCGTAGTAGGTTGCGCTTGTTTTCTCTCCGTTGGCGTATCCCCTCAGGCGGTACAGTCCCTGCAGTGACCACATTCTGTTTCCGTATCTGCCGGATCCGTATTCCAGGGAGCCAATGTTTTCGGAACCATCCGGAGCCACTCTGAAGGTGTAATCAAGCCCGCCAAGGAACCAGTAATCTCTGCTTTCATCGCGCCAGGCTGTGCTGTCGGGCCTTAAGACTCCCACTTTTATAGCCCACGGCTTTTGCACCTGTTCTTGCCCAAACACCGCGCTTGCGGCAAAGGCGGCGCAGATGGAAGCTAAAACCGCAAGTACTTTAAACCTCATAAACGTTCCCCTCCGTAAAATTAGTTACAGCGCAGTTTGGAACAAACCCCGAACGCGATTATGGCAAGCGCTAAGTTGTTCTTTAGTTGGCTTTTTGGGTTTCGTAGAATTCGCGGTGAGACATAATCTGTATGCCGAGCTCTCTGGCCCGTGCTAGAAGCGCCCGCACAATCGACATCTCTTCGTCTCCGCGGTTGGAATGGTCGTGCTGGCAGTAGGACCAGACCAAGTTTCTCTCGGCCACCGCGTCTAGGTGGCGCAGGACGCGCTGGATGTACAGGTCGGTTCTGTTCCACCCCAGCGTGTTTCTGAGGTACAGGTCTTGGTATCCCTGCACCGGTATCTCCAGCATATCCGGGAAGCCTTGTGGCGCGTACCAGAAGGGCTGGACCGAGAAGGGCGTTGGCTGGAAGTCTTTTTCGTTTCGGCTGTAGGTGCGCAGGAAGCGAATTCCGTGGCGGTGGAGCACTTCCAGCAAGTCGGGGCGGTCGGAAAGGCCGCGGTAGTAGCCGTAAGGACCGCAAATGCCTATGGGGTTTACGCCGAGAAGCTCTTTCAAGACGCTTTGGGCGCGACCGACATCCTCGTCGATCTCCTGCACAGAGGCGCCCCGGTACACGGTTATCTGGCCAGCGTCGTCCTCCATGCACACGGTTTTGAACAGTTTGTGGCTGTAAGTGTGCTGTTGAAGATCAAAAAGCGGGTCCCCCACGAAAGGAAGCAAACTGTCTGTGTTTTGCTCCACCACCCGCCCAAGGAGGAACAGCGTGCATGGTGCTTCGAATTCGCGGTGCAACGGCCTAACCGCTTCCAGAAAACTGCGGGTGACTTGGGAAGCCCCGTCTGCTTCCACGTCGTATCCAATCAACAAAACTGCCATACAAATCCCAGCCTTCAGCGATTTTGCATCTTAACAAAAAGTCCGGTGGTTATACAACCTTCACTGCGCCGGTTGGGCCGTGGGTTATTTCGCCTATAACCGCCGCGTTCGAAACGCCCTCGCGTTCCAGCTCTGCCATCAGCTCATCTGCACGATCTGGAGGCACGGATATCAAAAGCCCGCCGGATGTTTGGGCATCGCATAGAACCAGGTTCACTTCCTCCGGAGTATCGCCCCAATCGGCGTACTCCAGCACCTGGGCCTGGTTCGACAGGGTTCCACCCGGAGCAACGCCTTTGGATGCCAGCTCCAGGGCGGCTTCTATAACCGGCACACTGCGCCAGCGAACCACGGCACCAACCCTGCTTGCCTTCAAGATCTCCATGAGGTGGCCCATCAACCCGAAGCCGGTTATGTCGGTTGCCGCGTGCACCCCAACGCGCAGCATCGCCTCCGACGCGCCGCGGTTCAAAGCCGCCATCACCTGGGTTGCCTGCTCGATAACGTCCGGCGTTGTTTTATCGAACTTTCCGGCGGTAGTGATGATTCCCGTGCCCAACGGCTTGGTGAGCACCAGCAAATCGCCCGGGCGAGCGCCAGCGTTTGTTATCACTTTGTTCGGATGGACTATGCCGGTTACGCACATTCCATACTTCGGCTCCACATCCCTAAGCGAGTGCCCACCAATGATAGGGACTTCCGCTTCCCGTGCCTTATCGGCCCCGCCGCGCAGTATTTCGGCTGCCATTTCAGCCGGCAGGGTTTTCTCAGAGAAGGCGAAGATGTTGAGAGCGGTAATCGGCTTAGCCCCCATGGCGTAGATGTCGCTCAGGGAGTTGGCCGCCGCTACTGCGCCGTACCAGTACGGGTCGTCCAGCACCGGAGGGAATAAGTCCACGGTTTGGACGATAGCGATATCCTCGGTTAGGCGGAAGACGCCGGCGTCGTCCGCCGTATCGAACCCCACAAGTACGCGCGGGTCTTCTATTGTGTGGAGCGCGCCCAGGACCTGGGCCAGCTCAGCCGAGCTGAGCTTAGACGCTCACCCAGCGCAGTGCGCCAGAGATGTAAGCTTTACCTTCTCTGCCATTGTTTCTTCGAGGCTGTTTGTCTTAATGAGGGTTGCGCTCTTTGCTATTTGAGCCCTCAAGCAATGATACGCCGCGCAACCTTGGTATCCCTGCAGGTTTCGCTCGTTTTGGATTTTTGCGTTGGGGGCCGTCAAACTTCGCTTTCTTAAGGCTTTGCCGCGAGTTGGTTCAATGCCGCCGCGATCTCCAGTTCCTCGCCGTCAAGCACGGTGCGGAAGTCCAGCAGGACAGTTTCTTTGTAAACGCGCCCGTACACCGGAGGGTTGCAAAACCGAAGCCGTTTGGCAAGCTCTTCGGCAGCCATGTCTGTTGGGCGCAGAGCCAGGAGGTAAGTTGGAAGCTTTTCTCCAGGCAGTGAGCCGCCACCAACTTCGGACTCCCCAGCCACTATGGTTGGATTGAAGCGCTTTTGGGCTTCGGGCGATAGGTTTTCGAGTGCGAGCTCGCAGGTGGTTCGAATGGACGCCGGGTTGCGCGCGAGGATTTCGATTGGGGGCGGAAGGTTTCGACATTCTTCTTGCGTGTCTGTCGAAGTTTCTTTTTCGGTTACTGCAAGGTACATCCGAAGTGTGGCTTCCAGTGCTGCGTACACCATTTTGCCGCATCTCAGCACTCTAAAAAGCGGGTTCTTCTTGATCGCTTGTATGTAGTGCTGTTTGCCAACGATGATTCCGGCCTGCGGGCCTCCTAAGAGCTTGTCTCCGCTGAAGCAGACTAAATCGGCGCCGGCCCGAACGCTTTCTTGGACCATCGGCTCTGCGGAGAGGCCGTAGGCGCGCGTATCCACCAGCGCTCCACTTCCGAGGTCCTCAACCACCGGAAGGTTGTGTCGTCGGCCCAATTTGACCAGCTCCGCGAGTTCAACCTGCTCTGTGAACCCGGTTATTCGGTAGTTGCTTTGGTGCACTTTGAGGATTGCGCCGGTGTTTTCGCCGATTGCGGCTTCGTAATCGTAGAGGTGGGTTTTGTTTGTGGTGCCGACCTCGCGGAGCACCGCCCCGCTTTTCCTGATTACATCCGGCATTCGGAAGGAGCCGCCTATTTCGACGAGCTCTCCGCGGCTTACAATCACTTCCTTGCCCTCTGCAAGCGTGTTTAGGATGAGCATTACTGATGCGGCGTTGTTGTTCACTATGGTTCCGCTTTCGGCACCGGTGAGTGTGGATAGAAGCCACGCAACATGCACATCCCTGGAGCCCCGCCTGCCGGTTTCTGGGTCGATCTCAAGGTTGCAGTGGCCGCGCAGTACATCCGCCACGGCTTGGAACGCTTGCTTGCTTACAACTGCACGACCAAGGCCGGTGTGCAGTACCACTCCGGTGGCGTTGATGACGCGTCGGAGGCTGAATTGGGTGCGCGCCTCCACCGCCAGCCGAACCATTTGCTCTATTTCTCGGATTGGGGGGACGGAGCGGTGGTTTTCCAGCACGCTTCGGCGTACATCTGCCAGCACACTGCGCACAGAATCCACCACTATGGAGCGAGGGTGTTTTTCCAAGAGTTCGGCGACCGACTCCTGTTTTAGCACTTCGCTTACGGATGGAATGGATGCAAGCGGGTTTTTGGTGGATTCTTCAGCGTCTGGCACAGCCTGGTCGTCTCCAGTGAGATTGCAGAGCTTTCGAGGTCATTATAGGGTTCCGGTTCAGGCGGCGTCAACGATGGTTTGCGGCGGCTGTTCCAAGGCTTTTCAGAAGCGGATGGTTTGCTAGCCCTCACCCCTGATCCCTCTCCCGCGGTTTGCGCGGGCGAGTGGAAGCTGGCTCACTTCTACAGAAGGGTTGGGGATGAGGGCAAGCCAAGATAAGGGTTTCGAATGGTAGCGTTTAAAACTTTGGAAAGCCCTGCGGCTGTTCGGCGGCAGCTTGCCAGCGTTTGCGGAATTATGGTAATCTCATCTAGGGAAAAGTTCACAGCATGTTATCTGCTGTTGAGTGCGGGTGGGAGGTAAGCAAGATGGACGTTTACGAAGCGATACGAGAGCGCAGAAGCGTTCGCTCTTACAAGCCTGATCCGATACCGGAAGAGGTTTTGAACAAGCTTTTGGAGGCCATGAGGCTTGCTCCATCTGGGGGGAACAGACAGCCCTGGCAGTTTATTGTGGTTAGGGATGCTTCGATAAGGCAGCAGCTTGTTCCGGCGTGCTGGAACCAGCAGTTTATAGCTCAGGCGCCTGTGGTGGTTGTAGCTTGCGGTCGGTATGAAGATGCGGTTGGGGTTTACAACCGCGGCGATGAGACTTTTGTGGTGGATGGAACAGAGCTGAGAAGGCAAGTTGAGTCGGGTAACGTGGATTATTATGCGAGCTGTTTTGCTATCGACCTGTCGATAGCGCTTACCCACCTTATGCTTGCCGCTAGGGCCGAAGGGCTTGGAACCTGTTGGATAGGCGCCTTCCACGAAGGCAAGGTGAAAAGCATTCTTGGAATTCCGCAGGATTTTAGGGTGGTGGCGCTTATGACGGTTGGTTATCCGACCGAGTGGCCTGGTCCCAGAGACCGCAAGCCTCTGAGCGAAATTGTGAGGTACGACAGATACACGCAGGTGTAGGCTTCACCCGGATTTAAATCTCCCGCGTTGGCAAGAGTGCTGACGTTCAAATGGTAAGCTTTGGTTTGCCGGTTTCTTGAATTAGAAGCGGGAAGTGTTACAGATTGACCTAGGGTTCGCCGGTTTGATATGGTCGTCCGGCGAACTCTTGGTTTTGATAGGGCCGCTGTTTTACTTATGCGGCTAATCCCACGGCCAGCCTGAGTATCATTATGCAGTCTCCGATATCCAGCTTACCGTTGCGGTTGATATCCGCCGCTGAGGCCTGCTTTGGAGACGGCGAATCAAGCCCCAAGAGAAACCGCAGTGAGAGGGTGGCATCGAGAACTGTTATCCTTCCGTCGAAATCTAGATCGCCGGGGATGGTTTTGGGTGTTTCGGAAGACCAGTTATTGGGCATGGTTTCGCCGTTGAAGACCCTTATCATCCCGGGTTTCATTTGGAAGGTTTTGTCCCAAATTCCCCAATAAGCCCCTTGGGGTCCTTCGTAGCTTGCTTTCCAAACCTCGTCGAAAGCTTCAAAGTAGAAATATTTTACGTTTTCAGCTCTGGCCCAACTGACGAAGTTTAGGAAATAGAGGCTGGCGTTTTCTGGAGAGGCAACCGCCTGGCCGAAAGAGCGGCCTCCTGAGGGCCATCCGGTCTCGCCAACGATTACCTCTTTGCCACCCGCGGCCTGCTTGAGCTTGAGATAATTTTGGTGAAGGTTTTTCAGCGCTTGGTCGATGCGTATACCTTCCCAGTAAGGGTGGAAGTGCGCTAGTATCACGCTGCACTCTGCCATGACCTTTGGGTGTTGAAGCAGCTCTGACCAGGTTTCGCTGGTGGTTACTGGGACTCCGCTTGCTTTAACCCGGCGGATGTATCCGATTAGTTCGTCCTCGCTCAGGTCGTTTCGCAGCAGGACCTCGGAGCCCACGATAGCTAGATCGACATGGCCGTTTTGGATAAGGCGGAGCAGGGAGGAGATTTCTGCCTCGTTTGCGGTTCGGTTTCTGGACAGCCAACAACCTGCGGCCACAGAAAGCCCTTTTGCTTTGGCAATGCGCGGGACGTTTTCCTGACCATGGGTGGCGCCGTAGGTTCGGATCCATTTGAAATAGGGGCTCACAATATCCAGGAGCGAGGAAATTCTTTCAGCGGGGACTGAATGCCCTTTGTTGGGATCGAGCTCGAGATAAGGGCTGAAGCATATTCCGTAGCCCTGGTAAGAAGCTTCGGCGAGAGGTTTTCCAGCGGAGTTGACAAAGAGGAACGTCGCCGAAACAGAGATGGCGAGTATGACAATGCCGCGCATTTTTCTCCCTCAATAGTTTGTTTTTAGCAGTGTTTCAGTATCACCTCTTTCGAAAACAGGTTATTCCGTTTCAATCCTCACCCGCCTTTGGAGGCGGGTGCCACTTGGGACCAGACCCCACAATTCGAACAGCGTTGTGTTTCAATCCTCACCCGCCTTTGGAGGCGGGTGCCACGGTGACTGGTACGGCTCAGCCCGCGTTGGCGGTTGGTGTTTCAATCCTCACCCGCCTTTGGAGGCGGGTGCCACTCGGGCGAGTTCTCGGTGTTGCTGGCTTGCTTTATGTTTCAATCCTCACCCGCCTTTGGAGGCGGGTGCCACGGTGACTGGTACGGCTCAGCCCGCGGTGGCGGTTGGTGTTTCAATCCTCACCCGCCTTTGGAGGGGGGGGCACCATGTACCCT
>Ga0080004_1119932_pt1 | contig 107592 bp, 98 predicted proteins | sample WasSprMetagenome_FD_69207 | JGI IMG/M metagenome (GOLD analysis project Ga0080004, IMG submission 69207) | Sulfidic aquatic microbial communities from Washburn Spring, Yellowstone National Park, USA - WS (SPADES assembly) (version 2) | ecosystem: Environmental > Aquatic > Thermal springs > Hot...
GTTTTACTTTCCCGTCCATACTCTAAGATACACTCCTCCCAAAGAGACCACTTGGGCGCAAGAAAAGAATTATTAAGAATATGAGGAAGGTGCTTAGTTGCGATAGATCCAGAGAAATGTAAGTTCCGGTAAGGGATTCCACAACGCCAATGATTAGGCCTCCTAATAATGCTCCCGTCACACTCCCCATTCCCCCAAGCACCACTATTACAAAAGCTGTAGTATTAAAAAGTGTGCCTACACCTGGGTAAATGTAAAACATGGGTGTCAAAAGTACACCAGCAATACCGGCTAAAACGATACCAATACTAAAAGCTAATGCAAAACTACGTCGAGGATTAATCCCCAGAAGAGTAGCAATCTCGCTATTTTCAGCGCAGGCGCGCATTGCTCTACCCACATCTGTTCGAACTAAAACATAACTAAGCAGGGCCACAAGAAGTAAGGCTACGGCAAAAGCAATAATCCGGGCCAAGGGAAGAGAGAGTCCTCCTAAATAGACGGCTGCATCTTTTACAGAAGTTTCTATGGTTCGATAGTCAGCTCCGTAGATAAGAAGTATGGTATTTTGTAAAAATATGGACAAACCTAGGGTCAAAAGAATGTAAGCTTCATCTCCCTTCCCCAGAACACGAGAAATTAGACCTTTAAAAACAATATATCCTACCACGAACATTACCAATCCTACAAACAACATACCCGCGTACGGACCCAGGTGCAAAAAATTAGCTAAAATCCAACTGGTATACATACCAAGCATTACAAACTCACCTTGAGCAAAATTTACTATACGCATAACACCAAAAATAAGAGTTAACCCTACCGCCACTAAAGCATATACACCACCGATGAGTAGACCATTGGCTACCGTCTGCAAAAATGTAGTTAACCCCATTACTCAGCCTCCCTCTTATGAAATATGGGGTTTGGAGGTGGTCCTTTACAGGACCACCTCCAAACAAATACCTACTTTATGGGCCACTGAAATGGTCTTGTTGCGTCAACTTCAGGAAAGACCGTTCGGGGTTTCATATCTTGCCACTGTATCATTACCGGGTGTACCATCTTATTCCATCCTGTCTCGTCAAATATCACCCCGCCTGGTTGCATAAGGGCAGCCATGCCTGTACTGGAACTAAAATTAGCTAAAGCATCCCTCACTTTCAATGGATCAGCAGAACCTGCCCGTTCTATCGCTTCGGCCAGCAACCAAACAGCCACATAAGTAGGGCCAGCATGTTCCGTCATAAAGGTACCAAATTTCTTTTCATAACGTTCCGTTACCGCCACCAGTTCGGACTTGGAAGTTATATTTTTGGAATCCCAGTTCCAGGAAGCCACGCTCACAAATCCATTAACATTACTACCCATTTCTTGGGCAAACGCAGGCCACAAAAACCCGGCACCTCCGCCGATAATAATGGGATTAACTTCCATGGCCTTCATGGTATTGATAATTAACTTAGCATCAGTAGTGTACGCTACTGGGAATAAAGCCTGGGCTCCTGATTTCTTAATTTTAGTAACTAAAGGCGAAGCGTCGGTGAAACCATGGGGATAAGCCTCGTAGAGCACAATATTCAGTCCAGCTTTCTCGGCTAATTCCTTGATCCCTGAGGCAGTAGAAACGCCATAACCTGAGTTTTCATACACAACAGCTATATCCTTAATCCCAAGTTTATACTTTTCATTTAACCATTTCATAAACTCTACCTGGGTTTTACCAAATTGACTTCCTTTAGGCGTAACTTGGAAGGTAAATTTATAGCCCTGAGCAGTGATTTGGTCATTTATAGAATTGGTAATGATAGGTATACGTGCTTTTTCTGCTACAGGTAAGATAGGTAGGGTTAGAGCACTAATACCTGTTCCTACAGCTCCGGCCACTTTTTCAGTACTAAAGGTGCGTTCAGCCACCGAAGCAGCAGCCTTGGGATCACTGGTAGTATCGGCTACCACCAGCTTGATCTTGGCTCCGCCTAAAGCTTTAATACCACCAGCATTATTGATATCTTCAACTGCCAACTGAGCCGCGTTTAAATCCTGCTGCCCTGCATCTACATTACTACCAGATAAAGGATTCAGAAAAGCTATTTTTACTTCACTGACTTTACCACCGGTTCCTCCTCCGCTGCTCTTACTACACCCTCCTAGTAATGCCCAGGCCAAAAACGTAATAGTTAAAATTGCTAAGACTTTCCCCCACTTGTTTCTCACAATAAAGACCTCCTTAGTTTATAAATTTCATTCATAAGTAGTAAGTAACAAAACAATGATGATTATTTAATTCTAGTTCCTTAGCGATAACTATAAAAGCCCTGTCCCGTCTTACGTCCTAACCTACCCGCCTCAACCATCTTTTTTAGCAGCGGGCAGGGTCGGTATTTGGGATCTCCCAAATTTTCATATAATCCCTTTATGGTAGCTAGGACTATATCCAGGCCAACAAAATCGGCCAACTCGAGGGGTCCCATAGGGTAATTACACCCGAGCTTCATGGCTTGATCCACATCTTCCGGTTTTACTCCTTCCATCACACAGAAAATCGCCTCATTGATCATAGGTAAAAGAATACGGTTAACAATAAACCCCGGGTAGTCGGGGGCCTCCACTCCTACCTTGCCGATTCGCTGTACTAAATCTTTAACCGTTTCATAGGTCTCCTCAGAAGTACCTAACCCCCGGATAATCTCTACTAACTTCATCACAGGAGCAGGGTAAAAAAAGTGTATACCAATTACTTTGTCCGGTCTCCGGGTTGCAGCACCTAGTTCAGTTATAGATAGGCCAGAAGTATTAGACGCAATAATAGCCTCTACTGGAAGCAGATTGTCTAACCTTTGAAACACTTCTTTTTTAATATTTAAATCTTCATAAACAGCTTCAATTACTAACTGAGCATTCTTTAAAGCCGCCATTGAAGTACTTGGCTTAATCCGAGTTAGAACTTCTCGACCTTCTTCTCTAGAAAGCCGGCCTTTAGCCACGGATCTATTTACATTATTCTCAATTGTATCCAATCCTTTTTGTAGATTTTGTTCGTGTATATCAACCAGAATTACTTCTAAGCCCGCTCGCGCCATCACCTCAGCAATACCTGCTCCCATGAGTCCCGCTCCAAGTACCCCTATGATAGATAACTCCTTCATTGATTTATTCGCCCCCTATAAAACCATCCCTCCACCCACATTTATTACTTCAGCAGTAATATATCCCGCCTCATCAGAGGCCAGAAAGGCTACCAAATTTGCCACATCCTCCGGCTTACCTACACGGCCCATAGGAATTTTCTCAACCATCATATTCCATATTTTTTCCGGCACAGCCCGTGTCATATCAGTGTCGATAAAACCGGGACAAATGGCGTTAACGGTAACACCTTTACGTGCCAATTCACGTGCTGCTGTCTTGGTAAGACCTACAACTCCTGCTTTAGAAGCCGCATAATTGGCCTGGCCTATATTGCCCAACCAACTGGCAGAGGCGATGTTAATGATGCGACCATAACCTCGCTCCCGCATGTGTATAGCCGCCTGTCGGGTACAATAAAAGGTACCCGTCAGGTTTACAGCAATGACTTCATCCCATTGTTCATCTGTCATTTTATGCAACATAGCATCACGGTTAATGCCAGCATTGTTAACAAGGATATCTATCTTCCCAAAGTAATTGATGGCCTCCGTAAAGAGCTGTTCCACCTCCTCCCGTACAGCAATATTAGTTTTTATCGCCAGAGCGGTCCCCCCTGCTTTTTTAATCTCCTCGGCGACAGCTTGAGCATTTTCTATAATAATATCGCTAACCACTACCTTAGCTCCTTCTTGAGCCAGCTTAAGGGCGATTGCTCGGCCAATCCCCCGTCCAGCGCCGGTAATAATAGCCACCTTATCTCTCAAACGCATTTAAGAACCCCCTCTATTTAGCTTCCAATAAGCGCTTCAATCCAAAGGGTCCCTCTTGATAAATAGCTGAATCAATTATCTTTAAGTTGGGAGCAATTTTAGGCTGAAATTCCATCTGAGACAGAATATCACGTTGTAAATCAATACCCGGGGCAATCTCTACTAATACTAGGCCTTCCTGTTGTAATTCAAATACGGCTCTTTCCGTAACGAAATGTACTTTCTGTCCCTTTCTTCTTGCGAGCATACCATTAAACGAAATCTGTTGCACTCTATTGACCAATTTCTTGATTTTCCCCTCTTGTAATATCCGCACCTTACCTTCAGAAAAATCTACCTGCAATCCTTGCGCAGTGAATGTAGAACAAAAAACTACGTGTTTTGCAAATTGAGTAATATCGATGAAGCCACCGCATCCCGTGGCCCGATCTCCAAATTTAGTAGCATTTACATTCCCTTCCGAATCCATTTCTCCTGCACCCATAAAGGCAAAATCTACACCGGCACCGTTATAAAAATCGAATTGGTTGGTATGTTCTATTAAAGCCCAAGTATTTTTAGCGATACCAAAATCTATCCCGCCCGCCGGGACCCCTCCATAAATACCCGATTCCACGGTAATCATTATATCTTCTGAAATTCCTTCCTCAGCAGCAATATAGCCAATTACATCATTGGGGATACCGATCCCTAGATTGATTATAGCTCCCGGATATAACTCAAGCATAGCCCGCCGACCGATAACCTTGCGGATGGATAAAGGAAGCGGCTCCAACGCTGTCTCAGGGACTCTTAAGTCACCGCAATAAGCTGGGTCAAAAACCCAAGATGAAGTTTGCCTATGATCTACTTCCGGGTTTTCTACTACCACAATAGCATCAACAAAGACGCCGGGTACTACTACCTCCTTAGGATGGAGTGTCCCCTTCTGGGCAACTTGTTTAACCTGAGCTAAGACAATACCTCCAAAACGTTTGGCAGCCAGGGTTGCACTTAAAAGCTCTAACTTCATGGCTTCTTCTTCAGTAGTTATGTTCCCCATTTCATCTGCAGTAGTACCACGAATGATTACTACATCTAAAGGAATAGCTTTATAAAAGAGATATTCTTCTCCCTGGTAGTTCATCACTTCGACCAAAGGAGGTAAACTTTGCGTCCGTTTATTCATTTTCCCCCCTTCTATGCGCGGATCAATGAAGGTACCTAACCCCACCTTAGACATCTTTCCAGGCAGACCACAAGCCATAGAGCGGTATAACTGAGCAATTTGCCCTTGAGGTAAGCAATACGCTTCCACTTTATTTTGGGTTATCATCTCCATCCATCGAGGGGCAAGCCCCCAATGGGAACCTATAATGCGTTTGACTAAACCTTCATGCGCTAAATGTTGGATTCCCAATTCCCCATCACTTTGCCCTGCTGAATGAACAAGAATCAGATCACGGGGCCTACCAGTCTCCAAGAAGCTCTTCTCAATGGCTTTCAATATAGCTTCGGCCATACCCACTAAAGTCATACCAACTGTGGCAACCGTAGCCCCATCTTTTATTAGCGATACAGCCTCTTCAGCGCTAAGAAATTTCGCTTTCATCTTATTACCCCCAATTTCTTCAACTGTTATAGCCTTTCAAATACTGTAGCTATCCCTTGTCCCCCTCCTATGCACATGGTAACAACGCCGTAACGGCTACCACGACGCTGCATCTCATACATTAGCTTTACAGTCAAAATCACCCCTGTAGCTCCTATGGGATGCCCTAAAGCAATAGCTCCACCATTAACGTTTACTTTTTCTGGTGGGACACCAAGTTCGCGGATGACGGCTATAGCCTGAGAAGCAAAAGCCTCATTTATTTCAAATAAGTCTATATCATCCAGACTTAAACCCGCTTTAGAAACCGCCTTTTTCGTTGCCGGTGCCGGGGCAACACCCATGATATCAGGATCAATACCTACTACCGCCTGGCTTCTAATGGCTAAGATAGGTTTGATCCCTAATTGCTTCGCTTTTTCATGCGACATAATGACTACTGCCGCAGCACCATCGTTGATACCGGAAGAATTGCCTGCAGTAACTGTACCACCCTCTTTAAATGCCGGTTTTAGTTGGCTTAATCGTTCCAGTGTTATACCAAAACGAGGATGTTCATCTTGATTGAAAAGCTTGGTTTCTTTGCCAATGGTAACTTGTACAGGTAAAATTTCTTCGACAAACTTTCCTCCTTTAATCGCCGCCTCGGCCTTTCGTTGACTCTGTAAGGCAAATTCATCCTGTTCTTCACGGGTAATATGGAAACGTTCCGCCACATTTTCTGCCGTAATACCATTAGGATAAGGCCCTAACGGCCAGGTCAATATAGTTAGTAAACCATCTTCAAGTTGCCCGTGGCCAAAACGATAACCGAAACGGGCATTCCGAACATAATAGGGTAATTGGTTCATGTTTTCCGTACCGCAGGCTACTACCACCTCAGCCTCGCCTGTTTGAATAGCCTGTACGGCTGAATTAATCGCCTGCAACCCTGAGCCGCACTGACGGTTAACAGAATAAGCCGTAGTCTCTAACGGTAGACCAGCCTTTAAGGAACACACACGAGCAATAAAGCCATTCTCGGCTATCTGCCCTACATTGCCTACTATAACTTCATCTACTAAATGGTCCTCAATTTGGGCACGGCGGATAGCTTCTCTAATTACCATAGCACCTAAATCAGTTGGATGGACGTCTTTTAGGCTTCCTCCCATAGTCCCTATAGGTGTCCTTACCCCACTTACAATAACAACTTCTTTAGAAGTCACAGCCCCTCTCTCCCCTAAAAGTTTATATTGGTACCGGTACCATTAAAGTAGCTACTTTGGGGTTGATTAGCTTTAAACGTAGGTAAAATAATATTATTTGCGTTTCGAGGTCAGTGTGATACCTACTCTTTATATAACCCTTAAAAAGGGTTATATAATAGGTTTTGTGCTCTCCCTAATTACCAACTTAGCATCAAAAATTATACGTTTCGGAGCATGTGGTATCCCTTTAATGCGCTCTAACATTAGTTTTGCCGCTTCTACACCCATTTCGTATTGAGGCTGCCTCACAGTGGTTAACTTTACTGCACCCATATACGCTGCTGGAATATCATCAAACCCGACCACACTAAGGTCATCCGGTACCTTAAGCCCATTGTCCAAATAAGCCTGAATTATACCCAAAGCCATGAGATCATTCCCGGCAAAAACAGCAGTAGGTCTTTCTTGTCGTCTCAATAGGTGAAGGCCGAATTCATAACCAGTTGCCCAACGCAAATCACCGTAAGTAACTTCCTCTTCTTTATATTCAAGTCCGTAATCCCTCAAAGCATCACTGTACCCCCTCAGACGATCTTTACTGGATGTGGAATTATTGGGTCCAGCTAAAATAGCAATTCTTCGGTGCCCAAGTTTAATTAGATGTTCAGCCGCAATATATCCACCATTATAATTATCAAAAGATACGACATCCGTCTCAAAAGCTCGCAAATAACGGTTTAGCAACACTACCGGACAGCTAAGGCTTTGAAGGGTCTGTAGTAATTCCTTTGTTTCCATAGCAGAAGTCATGATAACTCCCGCAAAGCCTAATTCCTCAGCCGTTCGCAAGTACAATTCTTCTTTTTGAGGATTATAATCGCTATCGCACAACACCACCATGTATCCTTCAGCGTTAAGTATATCCTCTATTGCCCGGGTAAGCTCAGAATAAAATGGATTACGAATATCGCCAATTATTAGGCCTACAACGTTTATTTTCCCTTTTACTAACCCTTGTGCTAACCGGCTGGGACGGTAATTTAACTCTTCCATAACTTTTTTTACTTTTTGTCTCGTTTCCTCATCTACATTAGGGTGATTAGAAATGACTCGCGAAACAGTCGATCGGGAAACTCCACTCCTTTTAGCAATTTCTTTAATAGTAACCTTCATAAGCCCATTAATCGCCCTCTGTGTTCACTAATTTTGAAACCGATCCCAAAAATCTATGATATATATTCGCTGCCATTTCGTATTTTCCTTCTTCACTAGCCGAATTTTTTAGAGAAATTTTTAGAGAAATATACGGCAAAAAAATGGAGCCAGTGTACTTTGGCCACCATTGGTTTTCGATAAGCTAGTGTCCTAAAAGATTATTGTTACAGCATATTGCGATGGACCGAGTAAATATACTTTTATCTACGATTGATAAAGCTTCTGGAGAACATGGTTTAATTCTAAATAAACACTAAAGGCTTTACGATAACATATCAAGGCTTGAGGCTGGGGTTTATGGTGATCCTTAACCGGATTCCATTGTTCCCGCATTTTACGAAAATCGGCAAACAAGCCTAAAGAATAGCCTGCAAAGTAAGCTGCCCCCAAAGCTGTATTATGATGAAAGGGAGAGTATATTTCTTTTTCTAGTACATCGCTTATAATCTGCCGCCATAGGGAGCTGTGGGCACCGCCACCAGTTACTATTATCCGTTGCACTTCTTCTTTTAGCTCGAGGTATCCACATTTAAATTCATAAGCTATGCCTTCCAGTAGAGCTCGAAAAATATGGTAACGGTGGTGAGCAGGTGTCAGGCCAAAAAGGGTTCCCCGGGCTAAGGGTTGAGGATGAGGCAAGCGCCGACCCATAAGATGGGGTAAAAAATAAAGGCCTTGAGTAGCGGGAGGAAGAAATCTAGCTCGGGTTTCTACTAAGTTAAAAAATTCCTGCTCTGGAGTTTCAGGAAAGAAAGTGTTTCTATACCAATTAACGGCTTGCCCGCAGGCTAGGACATTGGCACAAAATTCTACTGCGGAGGGTCTATTGCTGATATGCAAAGTGCTAGCTACTTCAACTAAAGGCCGCCGGACTAAAATAGCTGTCCCTGCAGTACCTAGATAAATCATCATTTCCCCAGGTTCTGTAACCCCAGCTGATAAAAGAGTAATAAAAGAATCTCCCGTGCCAATAACTACCGGTGTACCTGGAACCAGGCCTATAAGATTAGCTGCTTCCGGTAACACACCACCTGCAATAGCTGTACCAGGGAGAGGCTCTGGTAGCAAACTGGGGTTAATACCTAACTCAAAGCATAATTCTTTTTTCCAGGTCATATTATTAGCATCAAAAATCCCCCCAAAAATATTGGCACTATCAAAATCCGTTGTCTTCCGGCCAGTTAACCGGTAGACAATATAGCTATGGGGATTTAAGATAACATGGGCTTTTTTATAAATATCTGGTTCATGTTTTTTTAGCCATAACAGCTTAGGCAAGACCTGCTCTAAGGTTATTTCTAGCCCATAATTTTCTTTCAGCTCTTTTAACTCAGCGGTGGCCCGGTTATCGCAATGCAGAATAGCTGGCCTTAAGCTACGTCCCTCCCTGTCCAGCACGCAAAGGGTAGGGACCAGTCCCGTTATACCTATACCTATAATTGCCGATGGAGTGACGTCTGCCTCGGTCAATACTTCCCGCACCAAGGCCACAAACTCGCCCCACCAATTTTTCTCCGGATCTTGTTCTGCCCATCCTGGATGAGGATAACTTATGCTATGCTGGATTTGCCCAGAAGCCAAAATACATCCCGTTTCATTTACTAACACTACTTTAGTCCCTAAAGTACCTATATCCGCTCCCAATAGAAGGGACAATTTAATCACCACTTCTATTTAGAAGGTTAACACTACCCGGTAAGTACCCGGTTCAATAGCTAATCTAAAAGCTTTTTCAATCTCTTTAAATGGAAGCTGCGCACTGATCACATCCTCTACCTTCATTAATCCTTCGGATAACAAAGCAGTAGCTTGGCGGAAGCTTTCTTTATCGTGCCTTATAGCCCCTGTGAGGATAAATTCATTGTAATGCAGATCGTTAGGGTTTATTTCTAAGGGACTAGTAGGATGGACGGAACCATATATTACTAAAGTACCACCTTTAGCGAGAAGTTTTATTCCTTGGGTTAAAGCGGGGGTTCCTCCACCTGTAAAAAATACGGCTTCAGCACCCCGGCCTGCAGTTAAATCTTTGACAATAGAAACAATATCTTCCTTAAAAGGATCTATCGCAGCTGTAGCTCCAAGCTGGAGGGCTTTTTCTCTGCGCTCACTATTTGGCTCGCTCACAATAACCTGGGCACCTTTAAGCCTGGCTAGTTTAAGATGTAAAAGACCCATAACTCCTGCCCCTAAAACTACTGCAGTGTCCCCTAACCGCAGATCGCTCCTGTTTATACTCCGTGTAACACAAGCTAAAGGTTCAGCCAATGTCGCATGTACAAAACTGACCCTATCCGCTAAGGGATAAATCTCATATCCTTTAGCAATTAAATACTCAGCAAAACCGGCCGGGCCCCAATAACTACCAGGCGTAGGATCATTTCCCCCATTAGCGCACATATGATCCATTCCCCGGCGGCAGAAATAGCATTCGCCGCACCGGGTAAGCCGGGCTACAGCTACTTTCTGCCCTATTTTTAACTTCTCGGCTACCCGGGGGCCTACCTCTACTACTTCCCCCGAAATCTCATGCCCGCCAAGAAAAGGATAACTTTTTTCTACTCCCCGGTAAAAGCGCTGCTCCCACGTACAGATACCACAAGCCCTCACCTTTACCAAGACCTCATCAGGTTCTAATCTTCTTAAAGGAACGTCTTCTATTTTAATAGTTTCCGGTCCTGTTATTACTGCTCTGAGCAACAGCATCCTCTCCTTTAGCCCTGTAATATAGCTTTGGCTTCTTCTAAAGTTGTGCCTTTATGGATCAGAGCCTCGAGGGCTCGGGCCATTTTTTCCGGCTGTGGGTGTCCCCAGACGTTTCGTCCTATAGCTACCCCTGCTGCCCCTTCTTCCAGGGCGCTTTTAATAGAGGCTAGAAAGGCTAAATCGTCGCTTACCCTGGCTCCACCTAGCACCACTATAGGTACAAAACAGGTTTTCACCACTGCTTCAAACCCCGGGTGGTAAATAGTTTTTATAGCATCTACCCCTAATTCGCAGGCGATCCGGGCCCCAAGCTGTATGTTGTTTAATGTGCGCAAGGCCGGATCACTATCAAAACCTCCTGGTGAAATCTCTCCTATAAGAGGTATACCCCAGGCATCACATTGACGAGCTATATGGGCTAGTTGGGGCAAAGTAACCTCTTCTACCCCCACACCTGGACCGGCGTTTACAATCACTGCATCGGCGCCCAGGCGCAAAGCTTCTTCTACCCCATATACTAGGTGACTAACATGCCCCTGTCCGAGCACCGTCGGAGGTATATCAAGACGTAGGATTAAACCCAAACCGGCTAATTCACTAGCAAATTCACGGGCTACACCATAATTAACAATCACAGCATCAGCACCGCTAGCAGCTATTTTAGTTAAAGTTTCCCCCGGTTTTTCTAAACCTGGAAGTGGCCCCGCATTGGTGGCGTGATCCATAGCTACAATAAATGTACGACCGTCAGTTCGAAACAAACGCTTTAACCGGCGCACTTTGCCCATATTGCCCATATATTTAGCCCTCCCTTAAAACTTTTTTCATCCGCTTCCCTTTCTACCGCTCTTCCCGAATATAAGGCATCCCTTGGGAACGGGGTGCAACTGTAGAGCCTACCACAGACACTAAGACTAACAACGTGACCACGTAGGGAAGCATTAAAAATATATGATAGGGTACATTAAAGCCCATAGCTTGCATCCTCAATTGAAAAGCATCGGTCACACCAAAAAGTGCAGTAGCTACAAAGGTTCCCCAAGGATTGTAACGGCCGAAGATCACCGCTGAAAAGGCGATAAAACCCCTACCTGCAGTCATATTATCCATAAAATACCTTAAACCGCCTACTGTAAGAGCCGCTCCACCCAAAGAAGCCATAATGCCGCTTATAACAACACATATATAACGGGTCAAATACACATTTATACCCATGGTATCGGCTGCTCGCGGATGTTCCCCCACAGCTCGGATTTTCAATCCCCAAGTAGTATGAAATAAGATTATATATGTGATAGGAACCATGATTAAGGCTAGATACACTAAGACATTCTGGTTAAAGAAAAGGCTTCCTACCCCAGGGATCTGGCTAAGCCAAGGAATGCGTAATACCGGCAAGCCGGGCGCTTCAGGCTGGATAGGAGTAGCACCTAGGAGAATGCGGTAAAGGGTGCTGGTAACACCCAAGGCAAAGATATTCTCCCCCACCGCCGTAACTACCTGGTCACAGCGTAAAGTTACAGTAAAAAAAGCGTGGTTTAATCCCATGAGAACTCCCAAAGCAATGGCTGCTAGTATCCCCACATAGGGATTCCCAAAATAATAGGCAAAAATAAAGGATCCAAAGGCACCTATCAGCATCATGGACTCCAAAGCGATATTAAGCACACCAGTTCGTTCAGAGAAAATATCTCCCATAGCGGCCAGCAAAAGAGGAGTAGTCATACGCAGGCTAGCCACTAAAAAATCAATATTACCAACTATTGCCAAAATATTTTCCAATTACCTCCCCTCCTTTTTAAAGGCCAGCCGGAAATATATATTACGGATAGCCACTGTCGCTATAATGCTTAAAACTGCCAGGGCTTGTATTACATATACTATAGATACGGGTACACCTACAGCAATCTGCATAGAATTAGCACCGTTACGTAGAGCCCCGAAAAAGAGGGCAGCTACCAGAGTCCCTAAAGGGTGCAAACCTCCCAATAAAGCTATAGCAATAGCATCATAACCATAACCTACCATAAAATTTTCTAGCAACCGATACTGTACCCCTAGGATCTCTGAGCTTCCAGCCAAAGAAGCCAAAGCACCGCTAGCCGTCATAGTCAATATCATTACTCGTTTCACATTGATTCCCCCGTAACAGGCTGCCTCCCTGTTGGCCCCTACGCTCCGGATCTCATATCCCCAGGTGGTATGCCATAAAACCCAGTACACTAACCAAGCTAAAACAAAAACCAACAGGAACCCTGCGTGGAGAAAAGTGCCAGGTAGAATAATGGGGAGTCTCGCGCTCTCAAGTATTGTGGGACTCTGGGGAGCGCTTTGCCCAGGCTCCATGAGAAATGTATTAACTGCTAAACCTACTAGATTTATAGCTACATAATTCATTAAAATGGTAGTCAAGATTTCATTGATCCCGCGAGTAGCCTTAAGATAACCCGGTATAAAAGCCCAAAAGGCGCCCGCTATCATACCAACGAGCAGAGCCAAAAATACATGTATAAAAGCTGGCCCCTGTAACGGATAAATCCCCACCCAGGTAGAGGCTAAAGCCGCTACATAGAGTTGTCCCTCTGCCCCGATATTAAAAACTCCACCCCGGTACGCCAGTGTTACAGCTAAACCTGTAAAAGCCAGGGGTATAAAGCGCAAAAGGGTAAAGGTAAAACTTCCTAAATCACCAAAAGCCCCTAAAAATAATTCCCTATAAGCCTCTAAAGGGCTTACTCCTTGCTGGATTATAACTACCGCAGCTACTGTTAAGCCAAAAATAATACCAAAAACTGGAGTTAAAATGCTGCTTAAGCCTTCCCGCTGGAAAGATTTAAGCCAGCCCAATAGTTTATCTGGCATCCTTGTCCTCCTTTAATTTGTTTCCAGACGTTGGGCCCCCGCCATCAGAAGCCCCAGGGTCTCTATATCGGTTTTATGAGGTTCTAAAATACCCATGATTTCTCCTTTATAAAATACAGCAATACGATCGCTTAACTTCATAATTTCATCTAGCTCAGTAGAAATATAAAGTATAGCTGTCCCCTGTTCCCGTTGAAGCAGGATCTGTTGGTGGACAAATTCTGTGGCACCAATGTCCAGCCCTCTAGTAGGTTGAACTGCAATCAAAAGTTCGGGTTTCCGGGAAAGTTCCCGGGCTAAAATAAGCTTTTGCTGGTTACCACCCGAAAGAAACCGCACCTTGGCTTCTGGCCCCGGGGTACGGATGCCATATTCCTGGATAAGTTTTACAGCATGCTCGTGTATAACAGAGTGGTTCATCTGGATACCTTTAGCAAAAGGCCAGCGATAATACACACCCAGAAGGGTATTCTCCTTTACCGAAAAATCCATAATAAGTCCTACGCGTTGCCGGTCTTCAGGGATATGGGCAATATTCAATTCATATAAAGCCCGGGGATTCCAGTTGGTAATCTCTTGACCTTTAAAAAATACTTTGCCTCCTGTGGCCTTACGTAGTCCCGTTAAAACTTCTGCAAGTTCTGTTTGACCGTTCCCTGCTACTCCAGCGATCCCCAAAATCTCTCCGCGCCGGATGGTGAAAGAAACACCTCTTAAAGCTGGCAGTCCCTTATTATCTAAGGCCTGCAAATTTTCAACCCTTAAGACCTCTTCTCCAGGGGTAGCTGAGGTTTTAGGTTTTTCGTAAGCTATATCCCGGCCCACCATAAGCCTTGCTAACATTTTTTTGTCAGCTGCTTTAGCTTCTAAAGTTTTAACTACTCTACCATCCCTTAATACTGTTATCCGGTCAGCAATGGCCATAACCTCATCTAATTTATGCGTTATAAAAATTACTGCATATCCTTGGGCTACTAATTGGCGTAAAATGTGAAAGAGCTCCTTAACTTCACCAGGTGTTAAAACTGCTGTGGGTTCATCCAAAATCAATAACCGGGCTTTACGGTATAAAGCCTTAAGGATCTCCACCCTTTGCTGCAGCCCTACTGGTAGCTGCCATATTTGGGCATCGAGATCTACATAGAGGCTATAAGCTTCCATCAATTTCCTAACTTCCCTTGCCACCTTCCCCTTATCTAAAAAGGGTTCCTTTCTAGAAGGCAGGCCTAGCATTATATTTTCTAAGACCGTAAAATTATGCACTAGCATGAAATGCTGGTGGACCATGCCAATACCCAAGTTTATAGCATCCCGGATAGAATTAATCTTAACTTCCCGGCCTTCCCAGAAAATCTGCCCTGCATCAGGGGTATAAAGCCCATAGATGCAGTTCATAAGGGTTGTTTTGCCCGCCCCATTCTCTCCTAATAAGGCGTGAATTTCGCCTGAGGCTACTTGTAGATCCACATTATCATTGGCTTTTACTCCCGGGAATGATTTGCATATACCACGGAGTTCCAGAAGAACAGGCATGAAGAGACCGTCCCCTCCCGGGTTTCAGTTTACGGGCGGGAGGAGTTCTCCCGCCCTTTCCTTTTCCTTATAGGCTACCTTTTAGCTGGATCTTGCCGGAAATTATATCTTCAGTAGCTTTAGCTACCTCATTTTTTACTTCTTCCGTTACTTTGTTACCATACTTACCTACATATTGAACTTTGTCTTTTAAGCCAAACTGGTAAATCTTACCTTCAAACTTACCCTCTTTAAACTCTTTTACACCCATAAAGATGAGGAGAGAAACTTTCTGTACCATACTAGTCAACACATTATCCGGGGCCAGATCACAATAATCACCGGTCCACCCTATGACCATAATGTTTTTCTCTTTAGCAGCCTGGATGACGCTTAAATTACCCGCGTCATGGTTGGTAACGATAACGTCGATTCCGTTGGCGATCTGTGCTAAAGCCGCTTCTTTAGCTTTGTTAATATCTTCCCAGCTTCCCGTATAAGCAGGGGTTACAGATACCTGGGGATTTACTTTTTTAGCTGCTTCTTCTAGGTTGACTAATTCCATCTGCCCTGTAGGATCTTTGGTAGCGGTGACCCATCCTATCTTGTTGGTTTTAGTGCACCGGCCCGCTACAATACCAGCTAAGTACCCCAGCTCTCCGTACTTAAACTGTAAAGAAGCTAGGTTAGGCCCGGTTACCTTGGTTCCAATACCAGCAAACTTGACATTGGGATATTCGCTTGAAACCTGTTTTAAGGCATCAGAAAACTCAAAACCATGGCCTAAGACAACATCATACCCTTTCCGGGCGTACTCGCGCATTATCTGAACCTGATCGTTTTTCTTTACATTTTCGGTATAAGCTACTTCTGCTCCTAATTTGCTTTTTACTTCCATCAAACCTTCGTAAGCGCTTTGGCTCCAACCTCCATCATTTATAGAACCTGGAAGTAACAAAGCTACTTTAAATTTTTTATCCTCCTGTTTACCTTCTTGCGTAGTTTGAGGCTGTCCACCTGTACTTTCTTTTTTCTCTTCTTTTTTCCCTCCGCAGGCCGCTAGACCTAAAATCAAGCATGTAACTAACACCCCTATCAATAACTTCCCTATTTTGCCACCCGCCATCCTTTCTATGCCCTCCTTAATTTTTTAAGACTAAATCTTGTTTTTGAGATTTTTCCCCTTTTCCTTATCTTTCCTCCTACGCTTAAATTCTCCTTTTTAAATTCTCTACCTTTCTCCCCTTTTACATCACCCCCGCCCTTTTTCTATCCAGATTTCTTTAGAAGCTACAATCAACGAAGCTACCTTGGCCACCCGGCGTCCTACAGCCCTAACCGCTGCTAACCCTATCTCATCCTCCTCTGCGCCAGCTCTTTTTCTATCTTGGGACCAAACAGCAGCCCCATGATTCTGGAATTTTTCTCCCCCTACCACAATCATCCCTTCTGCCAAGCAGAAGTTAAGGATGGCTCCTAGGACGATCTCCTGGCCTCCATTGCGACTACCTCCCACAGCTATAGCACCTGCAACTTTATACTCTAAAGCTCGCGGGCTACGATCGCATACTTCAACAAAACGCATACGAAAACGATTAAAAAGGGCAGCTAGTTGGGCGGGTATATTCATATCATAAACAGGGGAACCAATGATGATTCCATCTGCCCTAAAAAAGGCTTCGATGATAGGAAGGGCATCATCCTTATGAATACAAAGGCCAGTGTCCAAACATTTATCGCAGTGAAGGCAGGGTTTGATTTCTTTTCCTCGCAAGGAAATATATTCTGTTTCAATCTCCCCTACTTCTCGAGCAGCCTTTAAAGCCTCTTGCACACAAAAATCAGTAGCAGCTACCCGGGGGCTAGCGCATAATCCTAGTATGCGTACCATATTAGCTTATCTCTCCTTAAATTACCTTTGCTCTTTTAAACCTTTTTTGCTTAAAATTTTTATAGAGAATTTTTTATCCTTTGCCCCAAGGCCACACCCTTATCCCAAGCCAAAGACAGAATGTCCGGATTATCCTTTACTGGTAAAAAATCGGTACCCGTATATAGCAACCGGTCCGCGAATTCGGCATTTAGATCGTTGAATAAGAGTTGAATTACTTCAATTTGCTTATTAAAAGTTTCCGGTCCAAAGCTACCCGTTACCCCTATCATCATGCCCAACCGCTTTCCTGGAAGCCGACTAGAAAATATAAAGCGCCCATCTTCTTTCCTAATTATTTCGACATACCGGTAACATCGGTCGATAAAAAGCTTGGTTTGAGCAGATATATCGCCGTAAAAAGTAGGAGTGCCCACTATTAAACCCCGGCTCTGTTCAATAGCAGAATATAAAATGCCCATGTCGTCTTTTATATAACAACTCCCATGTTTGCGGCAATAGTTACAATACTGGCATGGCTTAATTTCCATGTCATTCAAATAAAACTTTTGCACCTGTAACCCTGTTGCCTTTACCCCTTCTAAGGCTTTTTCTACCAAAAGATCTGTATTAGCTTTTTTACGAGGGCTCCCCACTATCCCTATTACATCAATAACCATATAGTTTATCGCCTACCTGCCCAGTCTTTATACAGGGTTACTTCAAAAGCATAACGATCGCTTCTATACCAAGATTCCACAAACTCAACCGGTGTATCATCAGCAAGAAAGCTTAAACGGTGGACATAAAGAAGAGGGCTGCGGCAGGGAATCTCTAATAGCTTCGCTTGCTCTGCATTAGCTTGCGTGGCCTCTAACCGCTGCACAGCACGGTAAAGACGAATCCCGTAACGCTTTTCTAACACAAAATATAAAGAGTTATTTTCCAAATCTACTTCTTCTAATCCCGGACATAAATACTGAGGTATCCGAGAAATCTGGATAACGATGGGCTCAGCGTTAGCATAACGCAATCGTGTAATTTGATAAACCTTAGTATTTACAGGAAGTTTTAATTTATTACGTAGTTCAGGATCAGGTAAAACTTGTTCTAAACTTAATAGCTTAGAGGAGGGCCGCAACCCTCGCTCCCGCATATCCTCCATAAACCCGGTTAAGGGCGCATAGCTACGCTCAATTTTGGGGCGGGAAACAAAAGTTCCTTTCCCGTATACTCGATAAAGATACCCTTGGTTTACTAATTCCGTTAAAGCATGACGCGCCGTCATACGGCTAACACCATAAATTTTCGCCAATGCAGTTTCCGAAGGTACCCGGTCATCAGGTTTTAAAATACCACTTAAGATCTGTTGTTGAAGATCTTGCATTATTTGAAAATAGGCAGGTACAGGACCTTCTACTTTATTATTAACCACAACTTACCTCCCACCTTTTTTCTCTAGCATTCTAGACCTGAATAGACCGGTATATACTACCTTAATTTCAATTTTAGCTTTAGGTAACTAAATAGTAAAGAAAAAACATAACCAAAATAAGCAGGTAAAAAGGGCTCTTACTCTAGTACAAGCCTTAAATCTCCCGCTGGCTAACTCGTATAATATTTATGAGGAGCACTGGCCTCCTGATTGAGTATTACTTTATGACTCTATAGTTCAAAAAACGGATTTGAAACGGCGATGGTATGGAGATGGTTAAGGATTCCCGGTTAAGCTATATTAAACCGCCCTTCAAAAAGAAGGATCCTCTTCAAAGCTAAAGAATTATTAAAGCATCTAAACTAAACCTTTTCGGGAGGTAAAAATCCCATGTATGCAAAACGCTATACATTACTTTCTCTTTTACTTATGGGTATGCTTACCTTAAGCCTCTTTACCGCCTGTAGCTCTAAAACAAACTCTACCACTCCTTCGCCCCAAAAAGAGGAAGTAAAAAAAGAGGAAAAAAAGGAAGCCAAGCTCAAAGTAGCTTTAGTCCTGCCAGGTCCCATAAACGATAATGGCTGGAATGCTACAGCTTATGAAGGACTAAAGGCCATGGAAAAGGAGTTAGGGGTGGAAGGTAGTTATACTGAAAATGTAAGCCAGTCTGATCAGGAAGAGATAATCCGCGGGTACGCCCAACAAGGGTACGATATGATCATCGCCCATGGCTTCCAGTTTGCTGATGCCATACAAAAAGTGGCACCCCAATACCCTAAGGTCAAGTTCGTCATTAATAACGGGAGCATAGCTAAAGAAAATGTGTGTTCTTTGGTGGTGGATAATTACCAGATAGGTTTCTTGCAAGGGGCCATAGCGGCTATTTTGAGTAAAACAGGCAAAGTAGCTGCCATTGGTGGCGAAGAAATGCCGCCCATCCGCCAAACTTTAGAGGGATTTGTCCAGGGGGCTAAATATATAAAACCGGATATCGATGTGAAAACGGCCATGACAGGTAGCTTTACTGATGTAGCCAAAATGAAAGAAATGGCCTTAAGCTTTATAAACCAAGGTGTGGATGTAGTTATGGGCGATGCTAACCAGGCTAGCCTAGGAGCTATCCAGGCTGCCCAAGAAAAAAAGGTGCTGGCTATTGGTTATGGTGCTGATTTAAATAACGTGGCCCCGGATACGGTGGTTACTAGTGTAGTACAGAGCTGGGCTAAAGCCATGGTAGCCCTGGGAAAAATCATACAGGAAGGAAAATACGAGCCCAAAGTGTATTACATGGGAGTAAAAGAAGGAGCTGTCTATCTTGCACCTTTCCACGGGTTTGAAAGTAAACTTGCGCCAGAGGTAAAAGAGAAAATCTATAAAGTAGTGGAGGACATAAAAAGCGGAAAGATTAATATCCAGCGCTCCACTATATAATAGAACGGGATAGCTAATCTTTAGCCCGCCTTAAAAGATAAACTTAAAGGCGGGCTTTTATTTCCAAGGCTTAGCGAGCTTCACAAGATAAAAAGAAGGATCCTCTATACGGTTAAAGAAATTACTCTAGGGTAATAAATCCTCTATTATGGCAAATCCGGAGAGGAGCAAATTTTTAATTATGGAAGCTAAAATACTGCGAATTAACTTGACTAAAAAATGCTGGCAGGAAGAAAAAATCCCCTTAAGTAAAATAGCTGGTGGGCGCTATTTAACCTCTTACCTAATAAGCCGAGAAGTGCCTCCCCATATCCGGCCCTTTTCGGAAGAAAATAAAATCGTATTCGCTTGCGGGCCCCTGGCCGGCCAAGGCATATCCAGCGCTAGCCGCTTGTCCGTAGGCTCCAAAAGTCCTTTAACCGGGGGGATAAAAGAAGCAAACGCTGGAGGCACGGCAGGCGATGCTTTAGCAAAGCTCGGGTGGAACGCGGTAATCCTAGAAGGACGCTCGCCAGAATGGGTTATTTTAGTCATGGAAAAGCAAGGGGTAAAGTTTTTACCTGCCGAGAGGTACTTAGGTTTAGGCAATTATAAGACCGCCGAGCTTTTGCATAAAGAATGGGGAAAGGACTATTCCCTCATCCTTATCGGCCCAGCAGGGGAAAAGAAGTTATGGGCCTCCGGGGTTGCGGTCACTGACCCTTACGGCCGACCCAGCCGCATGGCTGCAAGAGGCGGTTTGGGAGCTGTAATGGGGAGCAAGCGGGTAAAGGGGATCTTGCTCCCTTATGGACAAGTTTCACCTTCCCTAAGGGAAAAAAGGTGGTCACTTGTAGAAGCCAAGAAAGAATTTCACCACCTTATATTAAAAAGCGAGCGTATTAAAATACTAGCTAAGTATGGTACTGCGGAAACTCTAGGGCTTGTGAACACTTTGGGAGCTTTACCTACGCGAAATTTCCGGCAGGGCCAGTTTGAGTTGGCCCACTTAATCAACGGGGAGGCTTTGTTTAATTTAATAAAAGAGCGGCAAGGAGCGGGTAAGCATACCGAAAAATGCATGGCTGCTTGCCTCATCCGGTGCTCAAATGTCGTCCCCGCCCCGGATGGTACAGAGATAGTGGCTCCTTTAGAATATGAAACCTTGGGCCTTATGGGCGCCAATTTAGGCGTTTCTGATCTGGACAGCATCGCGCGGTGGAATTACTATTTAAACGATCTCGGACTAGACACCATTGAAGTAGGGGCTGCCTTAGGGGTTATGGCCGAAGCGGGGCTGGCCACCTTCGGCGAGCCTTCGAGCTTCGAAAAAATAATCCTAGAAATATATAAGGACGGCCTTCTAGGTAGATTAGCTGGTATGGGAGCCTCCTTCTGCGGCCTGGCTTTAGGAACAGAGCGGGTCCCAGCCATCAAAGGCCAAGCTATTTCCGCCTATGATCCCCGGGGAGTTAAAGGAACAGGTATCACTTATTTAACTTCTCCTATGGGAGCTGATCATACGGCAGGCCTTACTGTTTTTGCCCCGGTAGACCATCACGCCAAAGAAGGTCAAAAGGAACTCTCCTTTAGAACACAGATTATCCGGGCAGCTTATGATGCCTTAGGCCTTTGTGTTTTTCTCCTTTCCGCCACCGGTCAACATCCAGATAAAGTAGTAAACTTGCTTAATGCTTGTTATGATTTAGATCTTACACCTCAATATTTAGAGGAACTAGGCGCGGAAGTTATCTCTATAGAAAAGGCTTACAACACGGCGGCCGGTTTACCAGAGGTAGAAGAGCTACCGGAATTTATGAAGGAGGAACCCTTAGACCCTTATCACCTCTCTTGGGATATACCCCCAGAAGAACTGACCTGCTTTTGGGAAAATCTTAAGGTAGGAGGAAGAAACCCTTGACCGTTAAATCCTTTTATCTACCCACCAGGATATATTTTGGCCCTGGGGCGCGGCGTAAACTTTATTCCTTTTTGCAAGCAGAAGATCGCGTGCTAGTGATCACTGATCTGGGCCTTGTGCAAAGCGGAACCATAAACAAACTAGAAGAAGTGTTAAACGAGATAGGATGCCTTTGGAAAATTTTCAGCGAAGTACCGGCTAATCCTAAAGCTTTAGATGTGGAAAAAGCCTTAAAAGTAGCTAAGGATTTTAAAGTGACGGCTATGGTCGCCCTGGGCGGAGGCAGCCCTATGGATGTGGCCAAGGTCGTCAGCGCCCTTATCACCAATGGCGGCCGGTTAGAAGAGTACCAGTGGGAAGGCAGGCCCTTCACTCTACCAGGTATCCCCTTGTATATGTTACCCACTACCGCTGGTACAGGGAGCGAAGTAACCCAGGTAGCTGTCATAGTAGATCGTACTACTAAAAAAGGGATCCGGAGCGAAAAATTGTTGCCCTTGGCTTCTTTCATAGATCCTGAGCTTATGCTGACTCTCCCCCCTTTTATTACAGCTATAACCGGTATGGATGCCCTCACCCATGCCATCGAAGCTTTAGTGGCGCGGGGAAGCCACCCTCTAACCGAATCTTGGGCAGCCACAGCTATAAAGCTTTTAGCCCAGTACTTAAGAAAGGCCTTTGCTGCAGGTGATGACCTTAAGGCCAGGGAACAGGTGGCCATGGCCAGCACTTTAGCTGGAGCAGCCATGGACCAGGCAGGATTAGGTATTGTCCATGCCCTAGCCGGCCCCCTTTGCAGCCATTACGATATACCCCATGGATTGGCTAATGCTGTACTCCTTCCTTGGGGCATGGAATACAACCTGGTGGCTGTCCCCGAAAAGTACGCTTATATCGCTGCCCTTTTAGGGAAAAAGACCAAGGGAGAAATACGCACGAGGGCCAAAGAAGCTGTAACGGCTGTACGCGAGCTTTTAAGCGATCTAGAATTGCCTTCTACCCTGGCCGGCTTTCTTAAAGAGAAAAAAAATCTAAATCAGCTTGCCCAAGAGGCAGCTAATATGCCCTTAGCTTTTTCCAACCCGCGGCCAGTTTCGGTATCTGCTTGCGAAGCTATCCTGGAAAAGGTTTGTAGTTAAGTTATAAAGCTTCAAGGAGGGCTAAATTAGTGGGGTAGAAATTTCCTTTTTTGGCTTCTGGCAGGTCTTATTCAAAACTAATAGCTTTAAGCTCTCTCTCCCTTCTCCCCAAAGTATTTCTTCTTTGCTTGAACTTTTATCTTCCCAATTTCCTCCTTTGCGGGACCCCACCTTAGCCAATATGTTAGGCTTAAGTTTAAATGGTCGGCGAGTACCCCGGGAAGATTGGGAGAGGACCTTAGTATACGAAGGAGACAAAATCGATATTTTCAACGCTATAGTAGGAGGTTAATTAGGAGGGAGATCAAGAAAATGGGAAAAATGGCATGGGTAGACCTTACAACCCCTCAAATCAGGGTACAAGAAGTCCCCAAAGAATATACCTTAAAGTATTTAGGGAGCCGGGGGATAGCAGCGAGAATCCTCTATGATCATGTAGGGCCAGATATTCCTCCCTTCGATCCCCGTAATCTTTTAATCTTTTCGGTGGGTCCCTTCACGGGTACTCCTTGGCCCTGCGGAGCGCGCTATACAGTTACTGCCAAATCACCGGCCACCGGCGCCTATGGCTACGCTAACAGTTCGGGCTTCTTCGGTCCTGAACTAAAAAAAGCAGGTTATGACCTAGTGGTAATAACTGGAAAAGCACGGGAACCCGTATATTTAACTATATTCGATGAGCAGATCAACGTCCTACCAGCCAAAGACTTATGGGGGAAAACCACCGCCGAAACAGAAAGTATCCTTCGCCAAAGATATCCAGGAAGCCGGGTGGCTTCCATAGGTCCCGCAGGAGAAAACCTGGTATACTTTGCCGCCATTATTAACGATTACGCCCGGGCTGCAGCCCGCACTGGCATGGGGGCGGTCATGGGTTCTAAAAACTTAAAAGCTTTGGTAGTAAAAGGCTCCCAAAATCTCGCCTTTCCTCCTGAATTTATAGCCACCGCCCGAGAGGCTATGACCCATGTACGCGAACATCCTGGTAGCCAGGCTTACCGCCAGTGGGGCACTGTAGTGTTGATCGCTTCTAAGAACAGGATAGGCGATATGCCTTCTAAAAATCACCGGTGGGGACAGTTCCCAGGTTGTAAAAACATTGATGCAGAAGCTGTAGCTCGTTACACAGTTCGCACCCAGGGCTGTTTTGCCTGCCCCATTAAATGTTCCCGCATAACTTCTGTCCCGGAAGGACCCTTTAAAACTCCTGAGACAGAAGGTCCGGAATACGAGACCACCAATGCCCTGGGTTCCAACTTGTGGAACGATAATATAGAAGTGATCATCCATGCTAATAAGTTATGTAACGAACTGGGGTTAGATACCATCTCCACTGGTCTGGTTATCTCTTTTGCTATGGAAGCTAAGGAAAAAGGGCTACTCCAGGGGGATAAGTATAGCCTGGCTTGGGGAGACCCGGAAACCATCTTAGGGCTCATCCAGGATATAGCTTACCGGGAAGGGATAGGCGAGCTTCTCGCGGAAGGGGTAAAAGGGGCCAGTATGAAGCTAGGGGGCTTAAGCCGTGAGTTTGCCCTTCATGTAAAGGGAGTAGAGATCCCGCGGCAAGAAGGCCGGGTGCTTAAAGCCTTTGGGTTAGCCCATGCTACTAGCAACCGGGGAGCAGATCATCTCTATGCCCTGCCAGTTATCGATGTAGCCGGGAAAACAGATATAGCTAAAGAGTGGCTGCCTGAATGTGGGCCTGAACTTATGGAAGTAACTTCCGAAAAGTTTAAAGCCCATATGGTCCGCTTTACCGAAGCTTGTAATGCTCTGGCGGATGCCTTAGGCATCTGTAAATTTAGCTTTACCGAAACCTACGCTTTATCCCCTTATGACCTGGCCAAAGGATTACGAACCTTAGGGATACCTATTAAAGACGAAGAAATTTTACTTGCTGGACAGCGGATAGTAAATTTAGAACGCATGTATAACGTGCGCCATGGTTTTAACCGGAAAGACGATTATCTCCCGCCACGCTTTTTAAAAGAACCTTTAGACGTATACGTTCACCCTGAAGATATTGAAAGGGTTTCCCCCCAGGAGGCAGAACTCCTTTATAAAGGATTGACCATTGATCTCGATACCATGCTAGACGAATACTATAGCTTGGGCGGTTGGACCAAAGAAGGCATCCCCACTCCCGCCCGGCTTAAAGAACTAGGTCTAGAGGATTTGGTTAAAGATCTTCCCTAAAAAGAGCATTATGCCGCGGAAACGATAGCATTCCCTGGTAAATATTTTTAGTAAATCAATTTCTGACGCGTATATATAAAACCTTGGTGGTATCCTAAAGTTAAAAGTACGCTATGGGGATGGTCACTGGTAGTAAAGGGCCGGGTCCGGCCTAGCCCGTATTCACCTCCAACATATACACAAGAATAGGTTAGGAAAAATTCATCCAGCAGCTTCTCTTCTATCAAATGCCAGATATAACTAGGAGCTTCCACCAAGAGGTACTCTATCCCCACCTGGCGCAAAAGCTTCATTATCTCAGAAGTGGCAGGAACCTTCCCCTCTCCCCGGGTAAAAATCTTTACCCGGGCTTTCTTTTCTTTAAATTCCACATCCGAAGAGATAAGGGTACAATCCCTACCCAACCGTTCTTTAAGCCATTCCGCCCCCCAAGGGGAAGTAATAATACCTACTGAAGGGTAAGAAGAAAAGATTTCATGTTCGAGGGGAAGATCAGTGCCATCAAGGGTAGCTATTAGAGGATAAGGATAATCTTCCTGTTTATTTAGTATAGTCCGGCGCGCCTCCACCAGTTCTGGATCCGCTATTTTGGCTGTCCATTTCCTGGGTACTTTTAAGGTTCCCGCGCCTAAAATTACAGCATCAGCATAAGCACGGCATACATTTAAGATCCAATAATCGGTCAAAGCCCCTTCTTTATCTATGCGATTTCCTGCTGAAATCAAATGGCCTGCTGGATTATCCGGGAAAGCCATTTTACCGTCCGCCGAGAGGACCATACACCCATAAATATAGGGCCTCTTATCAGAAGGACAGGGGAAAAGGAGGGAACCTAAGACTTTTTCTACTTTAGGCGGGGTAGAAAAAGCACATCTCTCTTCTATTTCTTTAAGAAGCGCTTCATTCCGGAAGGCCAAGCAATATTTGAGATTTTGTAGCTTAAAGCTTAAAGCTTCCAAAGATAATATACCCCCTTCACTCTAACGGGTAATGACAGGCTACTAAGTGGCCAGGAGCTATCTCCTTTAAGGTGGGTTCTTCTTCCTGACATCTGGCCTTAGCCCGCAAACAACGAGTATGGAAGCGACATCCTGGCGGGAGATTTATGGGACTTGGTACATCCCCTGTCAAGATTATACGCTGCCGTTGTCGTTGCTTTTGGGGATCAGGTAAAGGTATAGAAGAAATTAGAGCCAGGGTGTAGGGGTGTAGGGGGTGGAAAAACAATTCTTCTACCTCTGCTAGCTCCATAAGTTTGCCTAGGTACATTACCCCTACTCGATCGCATATAGTGCGGATTACAGCTAAATCATGGGAAACAAACAAGTAAGTTAAACCCATCTTTTCCTGTAGTTCAAGAAGGAGGTTTAACACTTGGGACCTGACTGAAACATCCAGGGCAGATACTGGTTCATCACATATCACCAACCTGGGCTTCAAGATAAGGGCCCTAGCTATTCCTACCCGCTGGCACTGGCCGCCCGAAAATTCATTAGGGTAACGATTATAATAATCCCTAGGTAGACCGCATAACTCCATCATCTCTTTAGCCCTCTCCACACTTTCAGCCGGGCTACAGGTTTTGTGAATAAGGAGTGGTTCTCTTATAAGTTCTCCTATTGTCCAGCGGGGGTTAAGACTAGCTATAGGATCCTGGAAGATCATCTGTATCTTCTGCCTTATCTTTGGCGGCATCTTCCGGGGGAGTTCTGCTCCTTCAAAAAGGACTTTTCCACTTGTAGGTGGCTCTAAACCGAGGAGAGTACGAGATAAAGTGGATTTCCCGCAACCGCTCTCCCCTACTAAGCCAAAGGTTTCCCCTTCTTTTATATTCAGAGAAACCCCATCCACGGCTTTAATATAAGAATAAGGATTTCCCCAAAAAGTGCGCCTATAAGGGTAGTACTTTTTAACCTCTATAGCTTCTAAAAGGACGCGGCCCAAACTTAACTCCATCCCTTCCTCTTAATCTTTACGAAACTCTATGGCAAGATACCCAGTGACCGGGGCTGATTTCCCAAAGATCTATTTCCTCCTGGCAAATATCTTGCGCTTTATTACAGCGTGGTGCAAAGGGACAACCTGGGGGAGGAGATATCAAGTTGGGAGGATAACCGCTGATATATGGGAGTCCTTTCTTTTTTTCTCCTTCCATCCGGGGCAGGCAGGCTAGAAGCCCTTGGGTGTAAGGATGAAGAGGATTGTAAAATATCTCTTCCACTGGGGCAGTTTCAACAATCCTTCCCCCATAAAACACAGCTACACGGTCAGCCATATCCGCTACTATTCCCAAATCATGGGTGACCAGTAAAAGGGAAGTGCCTCTCTTTTTCTGTAGAGAAGCTATGAGATCTAGAATCTGGGCTTGAACAGTAACATCTAAGGCAGTGGTTGGCTCATCAGCAATAAGTATCTCCGGATCGCAAGATAAAGCCATAGCAATAATTACCCGCTGCCGCATACCACCGGAAAGCTGGTGAGGGTATTTGTCTTTGAAAGAAGAAGGATCTGGAATACCTACCTGAGCAAGCAGTTCCTCTACTACCTTGTAAGCTTCCTTTTTGCTTAGGCCTTTATGTCTCCATAAGGGCTCTGCAACTTGAAACCCTATGGTTAAAACGGGATTAAGGGCAGTCATAGGATCCTGGTAAATCATCGAAATCTTGTGACCCCTAATTTTAAGGAACTCTTGGGGGCTTAAAGCAAAAAGATCTTGACCTTGGAAATAAGCGGTGCCTTTAACAACTCTACCATTAGAAGGTAAAAGCCTTAAAAGAGACAAGCAAGTTACGGTTTTACCACAACCGCTCTCTCCTACCAAGGCCAAGCTTTCCCCTTTTTTTAGTTCAAAGCTGACTCCCCTTACCGCCTGGACGATACCATAAGGCAAAGAGAAATGGGTGGTCAAATTAGAAACCTTTAATACCATAATATTTCACCCTTGTCTATAACCTGTTTTTATACGCGCCACTGACGCAATCTAGGATCGCTCAATTCCCTTAAAGCTTCTCCTAGCATGTTAAATCCTAATACGGTGAGCATTATAAAAAGCCCAGGAATGGTAGCTATCCAGGGTGCCACCCTTAAATATTTCTGTCCCTCGCTTAAAATATTGCCCCAGGAAGGAGTAGGCACGGGTACACCTAAAGAAAGAAAGCTTAAGCTAGACTCTAGAAGTACCGCATTGCCCAGGCTTAAAGCAGCGAGTACTAGGCTGGGACCCACAGCGTTAGGTAATATATGTTTAAACATTATGCGCAAGCTGGAAGCTCCTAAAGCTTTTTCAGCCAATACAAAGGGCGATTGGGCCAGGGACATGGTAGTAGCCCTTATAAGCCGCGCAAAATTGGGAAGAAAGGCTATAGAAATCGCTAGCACCAGATTAAAAATCCCTGTACCTAGTACAGCCACCAGGAGAAGGGCTAAGAGTAGGAGAGGAAAGGATAGTAAGAGATCCATAAAGCGCATAACGATAAGATCTACTTTTCCCCCAAAATATCCTGCTGTTATTCCTAAGATAATTCCTCCTAGAAAAGCTATACTTACGGCAAGAAAAGCAACTACAATAGATACACGGGCCCCAAAGGCTATCCGGCTAAAAATATCCCTACCATAGGGGTCAGTGCCAAACCAGTGTTCAAAGCTTGGAGGAGAGAGTCTCTTATGCATATTTATTTCCAGGGGATTATAACGGGAAATGAAGGGGGCGAATAAAGCCATCCCCAATATAATAATGATTAATACTAAAGCTATCCAACCTGTAATGGGTAATTGCCGGAAGCTAAATTTATAACCCACTAAATTAGCACCCCCAGCTTTTTGCTACTCTAGCCTTATACGGGGATCTAGCCAAGCATATAGGATATCTACCAAAAGATTGTTTACCATGAATAGGAAAGCAAAAAATATTACTCCTCCCTGCACTACTGGGTAGTCACGTCCAATAATGGAATCTACCAAGAGGCTTCCCACCCCTGGACGGGCAAATAGCTTCTCTACTATAACTGAACCTCCCAGCATCCAGCCCATATTTAATCCTACTACAGTTACGGTAGGTAGCAGGGCATTGCGTAAAGCATGGGTATAGATAACTACCCGTTCAGGTAGTCCTTTACCCCGGGCAGTACGTATATAATTTTCGCCTAAGGTTTCCAGCATAGAACTGCGCATTATACGGGCTACAATGGCTACCATGGGCAAACCCAAAGTTACTGCTGGCAAAATAAGGTGTTTAACTAGATCGGTAATAACATAAGGTTCCCCTGCCCCTATGGCTGGAAACCACTCAAGGCGGAGGGAAAATATTAGAATAAGAAGTAATCCTAGCCAGAAATTAGGCATGGAGATGCCAAAAAGAGCAGCTAAGCTAGTAACTACATCTACCCAAGTACCCCTGCGTGTAGCTGCTATTATCCCCAGTGGTATCCCTAGTAGTACACCGAAAAAAACAGCGGCCAGGGCTAAAGTAAAGGTAAAGGGAAACACGGCCAATATCTCATTCCACACCGGACGTCCAGTAGCTATGGAGGTACCGTAGTTGAAGTGCAGTACATTGGCAAGGTAAATTAAATACTGCATGATAATGGGACGGTCATACCCCAACTCATGACGTAATTTGGCGATAGCTTCTGGAGTAGCCTCAGGGCCAAGCATAATAAGCACAGGATCCCCGGGTATAAGCCGCATAACAAAGAATATTATGGTCAAAATACCCAAAAGAGTAGGTAATAAATATAGAAACCTTTTAAGTACGTATTTCCCCATGAGTTTTAAACCCCTACCTTGCAAATCCCCCTTCTAGCTATAGCCTTAGCTACAGCTAGAAGGGGGAAAGAATGATATTTTTAACTTTCTACTACTCTATAATTATAGGTGGTGTCCATACTTCCCAGAACAAGCCAGCAGTATATCCCTTAATGTTCTTCCTTACCACATCTACCCTCTTCTCATGGAAAAGATAGACAGCAGGTAGATCTTCCACCATCTTCTTCTGAATCTGCTGGTAAAGCTGGGCCTGCTTTTGGGGATCTGTCTCGGCTCTTACCTTTTTGAGAAGTTCATCAATACCACTGTACTTGCACACGTTAAAGGCCGAGCCCGAGGTAAAATACTGGCTTAAGAGCATATTCCCATCGGGCCGGGAAGAAATGGGAAGCAAACCCATTTTGTACTGGGTAAGCCGTGGCAACCAAGAGCCAAAATCTGTTTGTTCGATATTGACTTTAATACCTATCTTCGCTAGATCCGCCTGGATCATAGTCATCATCTCAGGCATGTTGGCTCCAGTAGCAATAAAGGCAGTTATTTCAAAACCATTAGGATATCCTGCTTCAGCCATCAACTTTTTGGCTTTCTCTACATCATATTCAAACTTAGGCACTTCTTCGGTATATCCCGGTAGAGTAGGTGGCAGTGGGCCTACAGCTAAGACACCCATACCACCCCAGATCTTGTCCAGTAAAGCCTTGCGGTTAATAGCATGGGCTATAGCTTGACGTACTTTTAAGTTTTTGAGAATAGGATCAGAATTGTCTAAGTAAAGTACCCATACACCTGTAGACATACTCTCAGCTATCTGGAGGTTAGGGTCTTTTTTGTACCGCTCATAAGCCGTAGGATCGGTCAAGCTCATCAGAACGTCTATATCTCCCTTTTCTAAGGCTACCTCGGCAGTGGAGATATCGGGTATTACCTTAAATACCAGCTTTTTAAATTTAGGCTTTTCCCCATAATAATCAGGGTTAACCGTTAAAACTACTTCTTGCTTGGGTTCTACCTTTTCTACTTGGAAGGGGCCCGTACCTATAGGATTCATAGCATATTTATCTCCTAGCTCTTCTACCGCCTTGCGAGAAACTATAAAACCTATCCGGAAGTTAGATACCTGATAGATAAAGGTAGAATCCGGCTCCTTAAGGTAAAATTTAACTGTATAGGGGTCTGGAGTCTCGATCTTTTCGATATTCCGGGTCATGGATAACCACACCGTCTTGTTAGCCGGGTTCATATTGCGCTCGAAACTAAACTTTACATCCTCAGCTGTAAACTCACCATAACCCTTCTGCCACTTCACACCTTTGCGTAAGTAAAAAGTATATACCTTAGCATCTGGGCTCATTTCATAAGAAGTAGCCAGATCGGGTTCAGGTATATTAGTACCTGGTTTAAACCGGTACAGGGAACCAAAAATAGTAGAAATAACTGTAGCATCGTAGGTCATACTAGTCTTGTGAGGATCCAAACTCTGTAAGGAACCAGCTAGGCGAACAACCAAAGTATCCTTGGCTGCTCCTTTTTGGCTCGGAGGAGCGCTAGTTTCCCCTTCTTTTTTGGCACCGCCACACCCGAAGGCTAAAATCCCTAAGAAGAAAGAGGTTAATACCAGGATAGCTAACCGTTTAAGCATTATAGGTAAAGCCTCCCCCTGGGTTAAAATTAAATGATTAAATTTTTAAATTAAAGGGCCCAAAATTGGCTACTCATTTCCTTATATCTCTCCTGCTTAATACAGGGGACAAAATTTTCTTTTATAGTCCTTGCTTTTAACGCCCTCCTTTCTAGCAGATCTATGACGGTATAGCATAGTATTTTAGCCGGGGCAAGATAAGCCAATTTTTTATCTACTATAGCAAAATCTGGGCTATGGAACCCCCCTTTAAACCCACCTACGGCTATCTGGGCCACTGGCATGGTTTGAGAAACATCTCCCAGATCGGTGGAAAAGTATCCATGTTCCTCCCTAGGAATATGGTTTAACTTAAAGACACTACAGGCGTTCTGCCCCAAAAGATCGCTTAAGTCCGGGTGAGCTTGATAAGGCATATAACCTGCTAACCATTCTTCTTCCAGTTTACAGCCTACTATCAAAGCTCCTCCCCGGATAGCGCGCTCTATACTCCCCTTCACCCCTTGGATGGCTTCTAGGCTGCGACCTCTTATCTGGACTTCCAGCACCGCTTCCCCTGGTATAGTGTTTACTACCCTTCCTCCTTCCTTGAGGATAAAACTAACCCTTATATACTCTTTTTCTGGAAAGGTTTCCCGCAAAGTATGAATACCCATCATGCTTAAAAGGGCGGCATTTAAAGCATTGATCCCTTTAGAGGGATCTACAGCCGCGTGGGCGCTCTTGCCCTTATATTTAAAACGATAAACCCCAAAGCCATTGCAGCTTAGGCTTAAGCTGGCAGGTGTATCCGAAACCGAAGCGTGGACAGACAAGGCTAGATCTACATCTTTAAAGCACCCTTGGTAAAGGAGCTCCTGTTTACCCCCTGAAAAATGAATTTGTCCTGTGGTTAAAAGATGCTCCCTGTATTCATATTCCACATATTCCTCTGCGGGGGTAGCTAAAAACACCACATCTCCATCTAAGGCTTCTCCCACCCCCGTAAGAGTTAAAGCTTCTGCACAAGCGATAAGGGTTACAATTTGCATATGATGGCCGCACACATGGGCAGCGCCGGTAGATTTATCAGCCTGTGGATGTTCCGGGCAATAAACGGCATCTAGCTCTCCTAAAAGGGCTACGGTAGCCAAGCTTTCCTTTCCCCGGAGGCGGGCTTTAACCCCCGTCAAGGCTAAATTTTCTTCATAAGGAAGGCCTAAAGCTTTAAAGTTCTCCGCTACTATCCTAGAAGTTTTGAACTCACGAAATCCTAGTTCAGGGGTATGGTACAAGAGATCCCCCAGCTCTATGAATTTCGCTGCGTGTTCATCTAGATACCGGCTAACCCTTTCCTTAAGATGTTCCACTGTCCTTCCCCCAACCCAAAGCTACACATACTCCTTCAAGTTGACCTTGGGATAGATCACTCGCTTGTAGTCTTTGCGTAAAGCCAGATCTAAGGTGGCGTCAATCCCCACTTTAGTATGGGTGCCTTCAGCATTAGTAGTAGGATCGTTTTCCATACCCTGGGCATAGGGGATATGGAAAACATCCCGCACCGCATCTACCCGGGTAGCTAAAGCCCAGAGCACCTCGCTCGGATCGTAGATATTGACATCTGTATCTACCACAATAGCCATCTTGATATTTACATGAGTCATGAGGGCAGCCAGGGCTACGTTTTTGGGCTCTCCCTGGTTTTGTTTATCCAGGGAAATTACAGCCATAAATCCGCCCGTACAGGGTAAAAGGTGTACAGCCTGTACATTAGGGGATACATGGCGGCAGAAACGGAAAAGCATGGGTTCTCGAGGTAAAACATTGCCAATATAGACGTGTTCAAAAGAACCAGGTACAATAGTCCGGTAAATAGGTTGGTGACGGTGGCATAAAGCTGTAACTTCTACCACCGGGTGCTGGTAAACTTCTCCAAAATGCCCGGTAAATTCAGCCAAGGGCCCCTCTTCTTCCCGGTAATAAGGGGGAATACGTCCTTCTATTACTATTTCAGACTCCTGAGGTACATAAATATCTACAGTCCGGCAGCGGCTAATTTCTAAAGGACAGCCCCGTAAAGCGCCAGCCAGTTTAGCTTCATCCTCTTCTATCCTGAAGCCTGCGGCGATCTCTACTACAGGATCTACCCCTATAGCTATGGCTACTTCTAAGGGCTGGCCGCGTTTTTCAGCTTCCCGGTAAAACCAAGCTATATGCCTCCATTCGTTCATCATGACAGCCAATTTTCGCGGCCCTTTAAGGTGCAAGCGATTATAAGAATAGTTATGGCGACCAGTTACCGGGTCCCGGGCAATGACTATCCCCGCTGTTATATAAGGCCCCCCATCCCCGGGGTTATGGTGGGGGATAGGTAGTTGCTGGGTTAGATCTACCTCCTCACCCAAGAATTCGTTCTGCCGGAATAGGGGCCGGTCCACCACTACAGGATCTATAAGATTAACTAAGGCTCTTTCTATCTTGGCATTTATTTCCTTCACCTCGCACTCTAAAGCGACGGCTATCCTCTCTATATGTCCTAAAAGACCACCAACAACAGGTATACCTGAGGGATGATCAATATTTTTAAATAGGCCAACAGGCGCTCCTTCTTGTAGCATAGTATTGATCACGTTAGCCAGCTCGAATTTAATGCTTACCGGACGAGCAATTTCTACCAATTGGCCTTTAGCCTTAAGCTTGTCCAAGAATTCCCTTAAATCCACTTTTCCCCTTCTCCTCCTACTTAATCTCTTTGTGCCCTAATCCTTTAGGTTTCAATATTTAACTTTTCTCTCATTTTCCTTCTCGGCTATAGGGTTTACCCATGGCAGCAGGGGCTACCGTGCGGCCCACCACACCCGCCAGGACTAGCATAGTGAGAATATAGGGTAGCATAAGGAAAAATTGATAAGGCACTTTTATACCTACTGCTTGTAGCCGTAACTGCAGGGCATCAGCCGCCCCGAACAGGAGAGAGGCACCCATGATCCCTAATGGGTTCCACTTTCCTACTGTCACGGTGGACCAGGCTACATATCCTCGGCCGGAAGTTAATTTTTCCATAAAAACCGAGAGGTGACCTATAGATAGAAATGCACCACCCATGCCCCCTAAGATACCGGAGATTATAACAGCTATATAGCGTACCAGGCCCACATTAATACCCAGGCTATCCGCCGCCCGGGGATGTTCTCCCACAGCCCGCAGGCCAAGGCCAAAAGGAGTTTTGTAGATGATATACCAAGTAAAAGGTACTAATAAAAAAGCAATATAAACGAGGGGTATCTGGTCAAACAGGACAGGGCCTAAAACAGGAATCTTGCTTAACCCAGGTATAGCCCAGGCTTTAAGGGAGGCTACAGCGGAAGGTTTAGCTCCTATGCCAAAAACCATATTAAGAAGGTAACTGGTAAGCCCGATTGCAAAGATGTTTATACCTGTGCCTGCTACTACTTGATCTACCTTTACAGTGATGCTCATAAAACCTAAAATCAAGGCAGTCAACATTCCTCCTATAGCACCCAAAGCCACTCCCATCCAGGGGTTACCTGTAAAATAGGACCCATAGACCCCCATAAAGGCCCCTACCAGCATAATACCTTCTAGGGCAAAATTGATAATACCTACCCGGGCGGTGAAAACACCGCCCAAGCTAGCCAGCAGTATAGGAGTGCTCATCCGGATGGTGGCCTGGATAAAACCTATTATATTATTGAGCTCCATGGCTTTCTTCCTCCATATGTGGCTTAAGAAAACGGATTACATAGTTACGTAAAAGCTCATCCATAAGAACAAAGAGTATCACTAGCCCTTGGATCACGAATACCAAAGAAGCGGGTACTTGAACGCTCCTTTGCATCATATTAGCCCCCACCCGTAAGGCTCCAAAGAAAAGAGCAGCAATAGCTACACCTGCTGGGTGGAGCTTACCTAAAAGGGCTACGGCCATAGCATCGAAACCGTACTCTGAGCTAAATCCGCCTAGAAGGCGATGATGTAGACCTGCTATCTCCACCATGCCCGCCAGGCCAGCAAAGGCACCGGACAAAGTAAAGGCTAACACCATATTTTTCTCTACGTTTATACCGCTATGCCTGGCTGCCTCGCGGTTGTATCCTACAGCCCGCATCTGGTATCCTAGGGGCGAACGCCAGAGGATAAAATATACAACAAAGCAGGAGAGAAACGCTATTATAACTCCTAAATGAAGTCTGGTTCCCGGTAGAAGGTAAGGTAGCCACCCTTGCCGGGCAATCTGGGCACTCTGGGGAAAATAACCTGGGGGTTCCCGTAAAGGCACGTCTAAAAGGTAAGCCACCAGGTAATAGGCTATATAGTTTAGCATAATAGTGTTAATAACTTCCGATACACCCAGCCTAGCTTTTAAATACCCTGGGATAGCTCCCCATAACCCCCCGCCGATAAGACCAGCCAACATAAGAACGGGCAGAAGCAGGAAGCCAGGAAGCCAGCCCATATAAAGGCCTGCTAAAGTAGTAAATAACCCTCCTATTATCATCTGCCCTTCCGCACCTACAGAAATAAGGCCTGTGCGGTAAGCAATAGTCAAACCCAAACCACAGAGCAAAAGAGGGGTGGTCTTGACCAGGGTTTCGGTAAAACTCCGTACGCTACCAAAAGCGCCATAAAACATATACTGGTAAGCCACCAGGGGGTTAACCTTGGATAGGGCTATTACCAGCGAACTTACAGCGAGGGCTAAAGATAAGGCCACCAGAGGACCTATCAAGGCAGGGACCGTCCCTTTTACTCTTGGTTTCCGTTCTACCTTAAGCACCCATTTCCCCCATTTTACTTCCATTAACCTGCACTCCTCTCCGCCACTTGGGCACCACCCATTAAGAGCCCTATCTCGGTATAAGAGACCTGCCCAGGTATAACTTCTCCCATAATCCTTCCTTCATAGATCACCAATACCCGGTCCGAAAGAAGCAATACCTCATCTAAGTCGGCAGAAATAAGAAGTACGGCGACCCCTCTTTGCTTTTCATTTAGAAGCCTCTGGTGGACAAATTCGGTAGCTCCTACATCTAAGCCCCTAGTAGGTTGAACAGCCAATAAAAACTTAGGTTGGCGGGAAAGCTGGCGAGCCAGGACTATTTTTTGCTGGTTTCCGCCGGAAAAATAACGCGCCAGGGCTTCCGGGTTAGGAGGGCGAATATCAAACTCCTTTACCAGTCTCCTCCCCAATTCCTTTACTTCTCCCGGATAAAAAACCTTACCCCGGGTAAAAGGAGGCTTATCGTAAGTATCGAGCACCAAGTTTTCGGCCACTGTAAAATCGAGGATAAGGCCCTCTCGGTGCCGGTCTTCAGGCACATGAGCCAGGCCAGCTTCTATACGGGCTCTAGTAGGCCAGGAGGTTATATCTTGGCCAGCAAAAATTATCTTTCCACCTTCTACTGGTCTTAGGCCCATAATGGCCTCCGCCAGCTCTTTTTGGCCGTTGCCGTCCACCCCGGCAATACCTACTATCTCGCCTCCATGTACAGAAAAGCTTACTCCTTTTAGACTGGAGGCACTGCTCTCACCTTTTACCCGAAGGTTTTCTAATATAAGCAAGGGATGAGGCCGGGTACAAGCCACCTTGTCGTATTCCATCATAACAGGCCGCCCCACCATGAGTGAAGCTAGCTCCTCTTTAGTAGTGTCTTTAGTGTTTAAAGTCCCGACTACTTCCCCTCCCCTTAAGACTGTAACCCTATCGGAAATCCGCATAACTTCCCAAAGCTTATGGGAAATAAAAACTACAGATTTGCCACTCTCTACAAATTGCCTAAGGATGCGGAATAATTCCTCTACCTCCTGGGGAGTGAGTACAGCGGTGGGTTCATCCATAACTAAAATCTCTGCTCCCCGGTAAAAAGCCTTGATGAGCTCCACTCTCTGCTGAGCACCGACAGAAAGATCCTGCACTTTACTATCCACATCTAGCTGGAAATTATAACGGGTACAAAGTTCTTTTATCTCCTGCCGGGCTTTTTCTAGATCGAGTTTGAAGGGACTACTTTTCATTCCCAGGATCACATTTTCGGCTACAGTTAAAGTAGGAACTAGCATGAAATGCTGGTGTACCATGCCTATACCCAAGGCTATCGCATCTTTGGGGGATTGGATGTTAACTTTCTTGCCTTTAACATATATTTCCCCGGCATCAGGAGCATAAAGGCCGTAAAGGATGTTCATTAAGGTGGTTTTCCCGGCCCCATTCTCTCCTAAAAGGGCATGGATCTCTCCCCGGCGCAATTCAAAATTTACTTTCTTATTGGCTATTACACCCGGAAAACGCTTGGTTATATTGCACATGGCCAGTACAACTTCTGAAGCCACTATAAACACTCCTCGTTAAAAACCCGGCTTGTTAAAAACCCGGGGGGCAGCTCCTCCGGGAGGGTGCCCCCGGGAAAGCTTATTAGGCTAAATTACTTTTCAAAGGTGGACTTGGGCAGGATACCTTTGGCTTTTAAGGACCCATCTTTAATCCCGTTTAGCACTTCATTTATCTTGTCCATAGCGGAAGGAGGCAGTTCCTTTTCATGGCCGTGGAAGGAAGATAGCCTTATTACCCCTTCCTTATGCCCCAAGAGGTAAAGACCCGGCTTGGCCTGGCCTTTCATGGCTTGATCGATGATATAAAGCATCATGTCCTGCACGCTCTGTATAGCAGAGACTACCACGGTTTCCGGGGCTACATTATATTGATCATCGATATACCCTATAGCCTTTATCTTTTTCTGTCTAGCAGCGTCTATAACTCCCAAACCTACCTGATTAGCGTTGGCGCATACCACGTCAGCGCCCTGCTCGATCATGGCCATAGCCATTTCCTTACCCTTGGGGATATCAGTCCAAGATTCGGTATACCCGGTAAGCACTTTAACTTTGGGGTTAACATATTTAGCGCCAGCCTCAAACCCTTTAAGGGAATCTACAATGTGGGGGAACTTCATGCCCCCTATCATACCCACCACATTACTTTTAGTAATAAGACCGGCTACTGTCCCTGCCAAGAATCCTGTTTCTGGAGTATTAAATCGATAAGATACCATATTAGGCTCCTGGAATGAATTACCGTTTACCACTGCAAAAATGGTCTTAGGGAAAGAAGGAGAAACCGCTTTGACCGGATCTGTAAATTCAAAACCGTGGGCTATGATAAGGTTATAACCTTTATCTGCGTAATCCCGGATGACGCTCTCAAAATCAGGCTGAGGTACATTTTCAGTATAGGCTGTCTCAATGTTAAATTTCTTTTGAGCTTCCATTAAACCTTTATAGGCAGATTCGTTCCAGCCCGCATCATTAATAGGTCCAGTCAAGACCATGGCTACCCGGAATTTCTTTTCTTTCGGCTCTTCTTTAGAAGTTTTAGCTCCTCCGCCTCCTTGGCTACCACAGCCTAATAAGAAAATCCCCAAAAGTCCTATCATTAAAATCTTAGAAATGTACTTCATAGCTCAACCCCCTGTTTTATAATAACTTTTTGCCAAGCCCTCATGGCGCCTGCGCCACCACTACAGTATTTTACCTGACTACCCCCTTACCCTTAAGGTTTTTAAAGAGGTTTAAGTGATTCTCCTTAGCCTTATCACCACCTTACTCACAGGGTCTGGGCAGCTCACTAAGGCTTCCCCTTCCTTCTCAAAAGGTAACTCTCCAAAGGCCATAGCCATTATAGCCGGGAAAGCGTTATGGAGTAACTCTAGACACATTCCGTCTGCCTCGTAAAGCTTAAGGCAGCTATTCACTTTTACCTTAAAGGAATACCCGGGTTTTAACCCTGCACTACACTCTTTTTCTATAGAGACTACTGTACCTTCAATGTATTTAATCATTAATTCCTCCCTTCTTCTAGGCTTTCTTCGGTGTTTGAATTATGTTTGTTTCTCCTATATAAATCAGCCTCTATAATCTCCTGAGTCTTCTGTAAGGGACCATATACTTCAGGCAAACCTATTTTAATCATGGTCAGAAATAAGCTATCTACTATACTAAGCTGGGAGATACGAAATTCTATAGTCCCTGTAAAATGGGATAAATAATTAGTTACCCCAAAGAGGCTATAATGGCTTATCCGGGCAATAGGTGAATTGCGATTATTGGTCAAAGATATGATAGTAGCTCCGGCGGCTTTGGCTATCTTTAAAGCTTCTAAAATACTTATACCGGCGCCTGAAAAGGAAAAACCCCATATTACATCATTAGGGCCAGAAATACCCGCCAGCATCTTCTGCTCCCGCTGGTCCAAAGAAAGATAGGAAGGTAAACCCATGCGTATTAATTTATGATGAGCATCTAAAGCAGTAACCGCCGCACCTCCAGAAGCAAATAATCTTATATATCGTGCTCTGAGTAGTAAACGGGCCACCTCCTCAAGTGTTTTAGAATCTATACTGGATAGGGCTGCATTGATGGCCTCTGTATGGAGCTGGCGCACTTTAGCTATTAAAGTAGGAATATCATCTTCTTCTGTAATACAAAGATTTAAGTTTTCTAAAGAATAACTGGACTCCCGCGCCAGGGCCAAGCGAAAATCTTTAAAACTACTAAAACCTAAACGCTGGCACAAGCGTAAGACAGTAGTCTTACTTGTTCGGGCAAGCCGTGCTAGCTCAGAAATAGAAAGGGAGACACTTTTCCCTACATCAGCTAAGATTAGCTCAGCTACCGCTTTTTCTGCAGGAGGTAATTCTTTTAAAAGTGAAGCCAACCTCCGGGCTAGATAAGATACCATTTGATAGCTCCTCACATAGTTCCTTTGTAACAGTCGTTTCTACAACAGGAAACTTTGTTTTTAAATTTTCTCTGCCAGGTTTTTATGTAACTAAAATCTGCGATATTAGTAATCTATTCCGTAACTTAGTTACATAAAACTATATTCGACATCCTTCCCTTTGTTCCTGCCACCTTTTAATAAAAAATTAATAGAATTTTATTGGGAAATTAAATGCGAGGAAGGATAACCAGTCTTTCCATTATTGATAAAGCAAATAAAGCCTTCTGAGCTTCTGGTGATATTTCCTGATCAGTCTCTACAGCCATCAACGCCCGCCCACCTGCCCTTTCCCGGGAAACCCGCATCGTGGCTATATTTATCTTATGGTAAGCCAGGATAGAAGCCACCTGGGCCACCACACCCCGCTGGTCAGGGTAAATAGCTACCAATCCCGGAAGCTTTCCTTTAAACTCTACCTCAAACCCGCCCAGCCGGGAAAGGAGGATCTCCCCTCCTCCTATAGAGGAGGCCACTATCTTAACATGGTTTTGGTTTCCTTTAAGATCCAGTTCCACAGAATTGGGATGGACTTCCCCTAGATCTTTAAAACCCCAATAAACCTCCAGACCCTTTTCCCTGGCTAACTCCAAAGCCTCCCTTACCTTCTCGTCGTCGATCTTAAGCCCTAATAATCCAGCCACTAAAGCCTTATCCGTACCATGGCCTTTGAAAGTACGAGCAAAGGAACCGTGAAGAAAAATATGGGCTTTACGGGGCTCTTCCCCCAGGATAAACCGCGCCAGCCTTCCTATGCGGACGGCGCCGGCGGTATGAGAACTTGAAGGCCCTATCATGATAGGGCCAATGATGTCAAATACTCCCATAATGGCAACTCCTTATACATAAATTTTCTATTAAGGCATAATCTCTACAAATAAGCTAGCGTATCAAACGGCTAGAACAAAAACTTTCTACAGCATTTATTAAGCGTATTTCTACCAAAGCTAGGGCTCGTGAGCAATATTGTAAAAGTGGCCCTCTCCCCTGTGTTTATATAGCATGATCCCTGACGGGGCCACTTTCTGTAATCCCTAACTCCGCCTTTTTCTTCTCCCAAGCTTCCCGCCCCCAGAAGGTAACCAAGGTGGCCTCTGCTACCGCCTGCCCTAACCCCTTTACTGTAGCCATACCCACTTCATCTTCAGCCGCGCCCTGGGCTTTGCCATCCTTAGTCCAAACAGTGCCTCCTGAATAGCACCCACCTATGCCTCCACATACTAGCATCTCATGCATAAGGTAAAAATTGATTATAGCTTGCAAAGCCGTTTCCTGTCCTCCATGCCGCGTACCTCCTAGGGCAATAGCTCCTCCCACTTTGTTGCGTAGTTTTCCTGGGTGTACCAAGAATATGGGTCGTAAGCGGTTAAAGCAGGCGGCTAGTTGGGCGGTGATGTTCATATCGTATACAGGGGATCCTATAATAAAGCCATCAGCTTCGAGGACCAATTCCTCTAGCTCTTTTACATCATCCTGGATATGGCACATTGTTTTTTCCCTTATACACTTATCGCAATGGGTACAAAAACTAATTTTTTTACCCCGCACGCTCCAGTAACGGGTAGTAATACCCGGGAACTGGGAAGCAGCTTCTAACGCTACCTGGACAGCATATTCTGTGGCCCCTTTTCTAGGGCTTCCGCTTATACCTAGGATTACAGGCATATAATTTCCTCCCTCCATGTAGTAGGTTTTTAAGCGCCTCTAATCTTGGCCAGTATCCTTTCCGGGGTGACGGGTAATTCATCGAAGCTTAAGCCCAAAGCATCGGCTACAGCGTTTACCACCGCCGGGGCCACCGGGACTGTAGCCGCCTCACCGATACTTTTAGCTCCGAAGGGGCCCGGATCCTCCCCTTCCTCCACCAGCAAAACTTTTATCTTAGGCATGTCTTTAGCTCGGAAAAGTTTATACCCTTTAAGGGAAGCATTTGTCACCTTACCTGTCTTCTTATCCAAAACAAGCTCCTCGGTAAGCCCGTAACCAAGGCCCATCTGGATACCGCCTTCTATCTGCCCCTCCACTATTAAAGGATTAATAGCGCGGCCTACATCATGTACAGCTACATAATTTAAAACTTTAACCTCCCCTGTTTCAGTATCTACCTCCACTTCCGCAAAGTGCACACCATAAGAATTGGGCCCAGCTACAGAAGCAAAGCTCTCGTAAGCTTTTATCTCCTGGCTCCCTTCTTTGCTAAGCTGTGCAGCTATTACAATCTCTTTTAAAGGAAGCTTCTTTTCGGGATTATCCCGGCAGTAAGCGAAGCCTTCTTTTAGCTCAATTTCTTCCTCTTTAGCCCCAAGCCTAGAAGCGGCTACTTTCAATAGCTGTTGCCGGAGGCTCTGGGCCGCCTTAAGGGCTGCATTACCGCCTACCCATATTCCCCGGCTAGCATAAGTGCCCAGATCCCAAGGGGTAAGATCGGTATCCGCCTCTACAACTTCTATATCCTCTGGAGAGATACCTAAGACTTGGGCTACAATCATACATAATGCTGTGGTGCTTCCTTGGCCTAGATCTTGGGTACCGGTAAACATAGTCAAAGTTCCATCCTCGTTCATCCTCAAGGCTATAGAGGTCATGTCCACGTGTACTCCAAAGGTACCATTACCGTGGTTACCTGCAGCCACTCCTATACCGCGGCGGAAACGCCCTTGCTCTTTAGAGTTTCTTCGTTTTTCTTCCCACCCGAACTCCTTTGCCCCTTTCTCCAAACAATCCAGTACCCGGCAGTTTCCCAGGGAAGTTCCGAAGCGCGGATTAAGGTCATAAGGTCTCACTAGATTTTTCCTCCGAAATTCCACCGGATCTAAGCCCAGCTCCTTAGCTACTTTATCTAGGTGGATCTCCCTTGCCGCCATAAGCTGGGGAGAACCGTAACCGCGCATGGCTCCTGCCACCGGGCAATTGGTATAAACCGGGTAGCAAGTTACCCGCAAATGAGGAATGCGGTAAAGCCGAAAGGCTTTATCTATCATGGCCCCAGGAACATTCAAAGCGCTAGTGGCATAAGCACCGGTGTTAAAATAAGCTACTATTTCCTGGCCCACAATAGTGCCATCTTTTTTTACCCCTGTCTTTAAATAAAAGATAGCTGAATGTCGCGTCCTGGTGGAAGTAAAAACATCTTTACGCTTCATTTCCACCAGTACAGGCCTTCCGGTCTTTATAGACAGAAGGGCGGCTACCGGTTCTAATATGGCCTCCAGTTTCCCGCCAAAGCCGCCTCCTACTGGCGGCTTAATAACGCGCACTTTATGGAGCGGGAGCTGGAAGACCTCCGATAAAATCACTCTGGTAGCAAAAATATTTTGGTTAGCCGTCCAAACTGTAAGCTTGCCTGTCCATACATCGAAATGGGCCAGGCTCGCGTGGGGCTCCAAGGCTACATGAGTTACTATGGGTAGCTTTATACGATCAGTAAAAACATAATCAGCCTCGGCCAGCGCTTGTTCTACATTACCAGCAACAGCTTCAAGTTTTCTAATTAAATTGCCGCCCTCATGGACTGGTGGTGCTTCCGGCTTTAAAGCTTCTTCAGGGTCGAATATTGCTGGTAGTTCTTCATACTCTACTTCGATGAGCCTTAAGGCTTTCTCCGCCGTTTCCGGATCGTCGGCCGCTACTGCCGCCACCCGGTCACCCACATAGCGCACTTTTTCATCGAAGATATATTCGTCCCGAGGAATATCATGTCCTTTAAAGCGCAGGGCACTGTTGTAGGGTATTCGCGGGGCATCCTTATAGGTTACTACAACCCTTACCCCTGGCAGCGCCTCTGCCTTGCTGGTATCAATACGCTTTATCCTGGCATGGGCCACGGGGCTAAAAAGTATCCGCCCATACAACATCCCTGGAAGCCGCATATCGGCAACATAGCGGGTTCGGCCAGTTACTTTATCTAAAGCGTCACGTAAGGGGCGGCCTTGACCTACGATCTGACCGACACGCGTCTCCTCTTTAGCTATCTTGGTCTTCTCCCCCCGGAGCCAAGCGGCTGCAAGTTCAACGGCTTCAATTATCTTTACATAGCCCGTACAACGGCATAAGTTATCCTGCAGGGCCTCACATATTTCTTCTCGGGTAGGACGGGGATTTTTGTCTAGCAATGCTTTGGCCGCTATTATCATCCCCGGGGTACAAAATCCGCACTGTACAGCACCGGTCTCTATAAAAGCCCGCTGCAGGGGATGAAGCTCACCATTCTGGCTTAAACCTTCTATAGTGACGATCTCTTTGCCCTGGGCCTTCCTGGCCAGCAGAGTGCAGGATTTCACCGCCTCGCCATCTACCAGTACCTTGCAAGCACCACAATCCCCGGTAGAGCATCCGCACTTGGTACCTGTTAAACCCAATACCTCACGAAGCACCTTAAGGAGCGTCCAATTAGGTTTTACCTCCAAAGTATAGAGCCGCCCGTTAATTTTAAGTTGAATGGGTTCCATTCCTTTCACCCCCAAAAGAAGGAGGAGCTACATTAGAGAAGGGAATGCCCAAGTTTTAAAAACCCCAAAGTTTTAAGGTGGCTTTCTTTAAGTCTTCTCTAACTTTATCCTCATTTAAACACAGCACTCGCCCCTCAGCCACCAACAGCCGACCGCCTACCATAACTGCCTTTATATTCTCTGGGTTGCGGTAAAGAACGATCTGGTCGAAAATATTCTTTTCATTTATTGGTGTGGGGGTATCAGCAGCGATGGCCACCAGGTCGGCTTTACAACCAGGTTCTAACCGCCCCAGCTCCGGTCTTCCTAGTGCCAGGGCACCCATTTCCGTAGCCATGGCCAGGACCGTCCGCGCCGGCATTACCGCCGGGTTCTTCTGGGCTGCCTTGTGTATAAGAAAGGCCCCCCGCATAACCTCAAAAAAGTTGTTTATATACCCGTCAGTACCCAGGCCTACATTTATCCCGCGTTCTAAAAGCTGGGGAACAGGGGCGATCCCTCCCCCTACCTCACAGTTGGAAAGGGGCATATGCACTAAATTTACTTTATATCGGCTTAAAAGTTCTATTTCTTCCGGGCTTAAGTCTACTCCCTGGGAGGCTAGTACATGAGGGCCCAAAATACCCAAATCTCTATAAACTTCTACCGGCCGCTTTCCATAAGTTTCTAAGCAGTATTGAGGTTCATAACTGCTTTCTGAAAGATGCATGTGAAACATGGCGCCCAGTTCCCGAGCCATCTTATCTGCTTTTTTTAGAAAGGAAGGAGAACAAGTGAAAGTGGTATGCACGCTTACCAAACCCGTTGCTAATCCACCAGAACTTTCCCTAATCAACCGTGCATTTTCCTCTAGCCCCAACTCGCCATTCTCTGTACTTACGCGCTCACAAGCTTCAAAGGAAAGAATCCCTCTAAGGCCGGCCTTCTCCACCACTTCTTTTTCCACCATAAGAGCTCCCGGTATGGCATTGGGCGCTTCCAAGATATCGCAAAAGGTGGTAATCCCAGAACGCAACATCTCTAAGCAAGCCCAGGCCGTAGAAGCAGCGATCATTTCGTGATCTAGCCGGTTTTCAATCATAGGCCACCAGAAATCATCTAGAAAGCTTTTAAAGCCCGTAAGGGTTCCCGGGACTTCAATACCGTGGGAAAGGACACCATACATGTGCATATGCCCGTTTATAAAGCCAGGTGCTATAATACAATCGCGAAAATCGTATACTTCTTCCCCATCAAGGTTTTGTAGTAGTTCTTTATTAGGTTTTACTTCCTGGACCTCTCCACCCTTTATGCGCAACCCCCATTCCCGCAGGGCTCCCCGGGTAACCGAAGGGATAAGAAAGCCCCCCAGAACAACCGCCATTTTATAAATTCCTCCTGCTTATTCTTTATTTAAAGGCCAGATTTTGGGGGCCAAGCCTATAAACTGGCCTGGGCCCTTTGAAGGTATAAAAAGCCAAGACCAGGTTAGCCACGAAACAAGAACATACCCCATAATTACACATTCTATTTGTACTGGCGGATATCTAATTTGCCTTCCTCTAGATCCTTCATAATCCTAGCGATCCTGTCCTTAACTTCCTGAGGAACCTTATTTTCAAAGCCGTGCCAAGGCGAAAGATATATAGCCCCTTCCTTTACGCCTAAATTATAAAATCTAGGCTCAAATTTGTTGTTATAAATGAGATCTACTACATACGATATCAGGACAGGGACACTCTTTATAACGCTAACCAGTACAGTATCTGGAGCTACAGGATTCTGATCCATATTGCTACCTATAGCCAAGATTCGCTTCTCTTTACAGGCCTGGATAGAGCCGAGCCCGGCCTGATTAGCATTGGCCATTATAATATCTGCACCCTGGGCTATCATGGCTAAAGCCATTTCTTTAGCTTTATTAACATCATTAAAATTGCCCGTGTAAGCAGTAAGCACCTTGATTTTGGGGTCGATGTATTTCGCTCCTTTTTCAAACCCCTCTATCGAACCTACTATCGGGGGTATTTGCTCCCCTCCTATAGCCCCCACTACTCTTGATTTGCTCATAAGGGCGGCTATGACACCCATTATAAACCCTTGCATCTCGTTATCTATATTAACCGAAGCTACGTTGGGGGGCTGGGATATATTGCTACTGGTTACTACAAACTTGCTGTTAGGAAACTGGGTAGCCACCTTCTTCGCCGCATCGCCAAACTGAAACCCGTGGCCTATAATTAAATCATATCCTTGCAAGGCGAAGCCCCTAAAATTTTCTTCCATATCCGACTGGGCCACGTTTTCTACATAGGCTACGGAGGCCCCGTATTTCTTTTCTGCTTGTTTTAACCCCTCATAAGCTGAAGCGTTCCACCCCATATCATTTATAGGACCTGGAAGAAGAAGGGCAATTTTAAGCTGCTTTTTCTCCCCTTTAGCCTCACCGCCTCCGAAAGTCTTGGCCCCTGTATCGCCGCTACCGGACTGGGGCTTGGAACCACAACCCGCCAGCACGGCCAGCAAAGCCAAGGTCAAAAGAGCTACCATCCATTTTTTCATAAACCTTATCCCCCTTTCCTTAAAGTCTGGTACCTCCAAAGCAAAACTTGGCAAATGCTTTGCGAGCTAGAGAAGGACAAAGCTACAACCACCGAAAAATTATACTCGTTTCGGCAGCACCTAAAGTCTTTCTCTTAGGGTTTGCGCCCTTAACTGGGCCTTTTCCCAGATCTTTTCTTCGTCCACCAAAGTAGAACGTCCTTGCCATACTACCACTCTACCGTCTACCAAGACAGTGTCTACATCACCTCCGTTGGCGTTATATATTAGAGCCGACTCTATGCGGTGTACAGGTAAAATATGTGGGCGATCGAGGCGCACGGTTATAATATCGGCCTTAGCGCCTTCCCGCAATACGCCTAAGTCTTCTCTCCCTAAAGCCCGGGCCCCTCCTTGGGTAGCCATATATAACACCTCATCGCAAGAGATGGCTGCAGCATCCATGGTGCGGAGTTTCTGCAGGCAAGCCGTAAATTTGAGAACTTCCAGCATATCCTGGCTGTTGTTGCTTCCTGGACCATCGGTGGCCAGGGCCACATTGATGCCTTTCTTAAGCCAGTCAGTAACCCGGGCCGCCCCAGAGGCCAGGTACATATTGGCTATGGGGCAATGGATTAAAGATACGCCTTTCTGAGCTATCACTTCTAATTCATAGTCTTCTAGCCAAACCCCATGTACGTATTGGACATTTTCTCCTAAAAGCCCCTGCGCTTTCAGCCAGTCCACATTGCGCTGGCCGTAATTTTCAATTGTTTTTTGGACCACCGCTTCGCTCTCTGCTACATGGATCTGGATAAAGATATCATTCCTTTGCGCATATTGCACAGCCATCTTTACCAATTCTGCTGAACAGGCCCAAGGATTAAGCAGGCCTAGAGCTACCTTCAGCCGTCCTCCCGAATTCCCTTGCCATTTGGACAGCAAGCGGTCCATCTCTTTGAATACTGTGCATCTGTCTTCCATAAGGGGCGGGTGATAATTCTGATCCGCTGAAGTGCGGCACAGGTATCCTCGTATACCTGCATCTTGCATGGCTTGCAATACCATATCAGAATTGGTCTTTGAGGTGTGTACGTAATGCATATCTATTACAGTAGTAGAACCGCATTTTAAATTTTCCAGGCATCCTACTAAAGCAGCTAGATAAAAATCCTCTTCGGTCATGTGGGTGGCTAAGGGCCAAACGGCTGTTTGAAGCCATGTAAGTAAAGGCTTATCGTCGCCGAGTCCCCTTATGTAAGTCTGGAAAAGATGGGAGTGGGCGTTTATAAATCCCGGTAGAACAGCACAGTTTTTAGCATCTATTACTAGAAAACATTGTTGCTCTAACATTCTCTGCCTCTCTTTATTTTCTCTTTCTCTTTCATATACTTTTACTTCCTTAATAACATCCCCTTCCACCCAGACGTATCCCCGCTTAAATTCTGCTTTCTTCCCATTCCAGGTCAAAATCCAGCCGTCTTTTATAAGGATGCCCATGCATTCCCTCATCCTTTCTAGTGACGAGCCTCTAACGGACCATCCGCTGCTCTGGGATTTTAGAAAGAAGATTAAACTAGCTGGGAAACTAGCTTTTGGGCAGTAGGACAGATAGCAATGCCACCTTCGGCTGTTTCCTTTAATTCAGGTGGTAAGCTCCTGCCTACCTTTACTAAAGCTTCGATAACTTCTTCCAAAGGAATAAAGGATTTAAGACCAGCCAAGGCTATATCCGCAGCAGCTAGGGCATGAGCTGCACCAAGGGCATTTCTTTTTACACAAGGTATTTCCACTAGCCCTCCTACCGGATCGCACACCAGCCCCATCAACCCCTTAAGGGCAATGGCTGCTGCATCCATAGCTTGCCAGGGACTACCTCCTGCCATCTCTACTGCTGCTGCCGCAGCCATAGCTGTGGCAGCACCTACTTCAGCCTGGCAACCTAAAGCAGCCCCCGAAAGGGAGGCTATGGAAGCCATAATCATTCCCACTCCGGCAGCAGTGAACAGCCCATCGATAAGAGTCTCCTCAGAAAGTTTTTTCTCTTCTTCCAGGGCCAACAGAACTCCTGGTAAAATACCACAAGAGCCGGCTGTAGGAGCTGCTACGATCTTACCCATGCAAGCATTGACTTCGGCTATGGCTAGGGCAATGGTTATAGCCCGTGCTGTAGTACCTCCAGATAAAAGCTTATTTTCCCTCCGGGCTTGTTCTAAAAGCTTCCCTCCCCCGCCTATCAGGCCGCTGGGCGATTTTATATCCTCCTCCAAACCTTTACGCGCTGCCTGGCGCATAACCAAGAGCCTTTCCCTCATTTCCTGTCGGATATCTATAAGCTCTCGCCCACTCGTCTCTTTTTCCCACTCCTGGGCGGCCCGGCTTAAAGTAAGCCCCTTTTCTCGGACCATAAAGAGAATCTCCTGAGCACTTTTAAAATCCGCCACGGGCCTCCTCCTTTAGACTTGCTATTTTTACCAGTCAAAAAGTTTATACGCCTAGTCAGAGTACTTCAGAGTATTACCAAGGGAGATATACCTCAACCTGCTTTTTATTTTTAGCTATCACGCGTCCCCTTTTAAGAACATACAGTTTAGTCGCCTGGGTTATAATAGCCTCCGCTGGGTTCCGGGCATCTAATATAACCATATCAGCCTGGGCACCAGGATGTAACCCATAAAGCTTCCCAAGTCCTGCCGCTCGGGCCGCATTATAAGTGCCCATATGTAACACAGTTTCTAACTCCTGAGGCAACCCCATCTGCACTACCTGGGCGGTAATTAACGCTTCTTCCAGCATATCTGCATTGCCAAAGGGTCGGAAGGGATCACGGATATTATCAGAAGCATAGGCCACATTTACCCCCGCCTTAAGAAGCTCACGTACCCGGGTAACCCCCCGGCGGATAGGCTGTTTATCCTTACGCCCCATTAGATAGAGATTACAGGAAGGAAGAGTTACCACGCTAATGCCCGCTTCCTTCACTTTAGCTATAACCCGGTCAGCCACTTCATCGGAAACTGCCGCTAAAGCGCAACAGTGACCCGCCACCACTCTCTCCCTAAATCCCCTTTTGATTACTTGTTCGGCCAGGTATTCTAGCGTCCTTACATCAGGTTCATCTGTCTCGTCTACATGGAAATCTAGATTCAAGTTATATTTTTCGGCTAAATCCAGTGTCTTATCTATTGCCTCGCATGGATTTAAAGCTAAATGGGGTGCACCGCCTAAAGCCTCAACACCTAAACGGGCAGCCTCTTCTAGAAGGTCTAGTGTTTTCCTATCTAATTCATACTTTACTCCTGCCGGCATCGCTACAAGCTGGAGATCAATAACCTTTTTAGCCTCTTCTTTTAACTCCAACAGGGCTTCTAAGGCTATAAGACCGATCTCAGGTACTACGGTAACATGGCTCCTTATAGTCCCTGTACCGTTCACAATGGCCAATTCCAGTACCTGGCGAGCCCTAGTCTTTATATCCTCTTTAGTTAAGGAAGAATACCGTGAGCTAAAAGCCAGAATAGCGTCTTCTAAAGAGTTTACCCCTGGCTCTACCCCCACCATGGCCTTTTCTAGGTGAGTATGGACGTCTACAAAGGAAGGAATGGTTAGCCTACCTTGAGCTTCTATAACTTCCTGGGCAGGGTAGGAAAGGTTTTCCCCTATCTCTTGTATTTGGCCATCTTTTATGGCTATATCCTTTAACTCGCCCTCCATTAGCCGGGCTTGTTTTATCAGAATATCCATTTCTGTTTTTACCCCACTTTCGAGGTGTTAAATAAGTTCCACGGTAAGTTTAAGTGTATGTTAAATATTCTCCACCACTTAAAAGGATCCTCCTTAAAAATAATAAAAACTCCCGCCTAAAAGCGGGAGGTAAAGTTTTTCTAAACTTATATAAGCTGCTTATTTATATTGCTCGTAGAGCTTTAATATGTCGATTTTGCCTGCTTTAAGATCCTCCGTAACTTGGTTTATCTTCTCTTTAACTCCAGCCGGAAGTTTCTGGTAGCTGGGGTTCCACACTATCCCAGTAGCGCCTTCCTTAACACCTATGGGGTAGAATTTGGGTTCAAATTTACCTTCCTGGACGGTTTTTATAAGAAATTCTATGGCAATAGGATAGCTCTGGAGGGATGAAGCTACTACAGTATCGGGGGCTACCGAGCTCTGATCATGGTCATAGCCTATAGCCATTACTCCTTTTTCTTTAGCTGCTTGTATAACGCCCAAGCCACCTTGATCTGCATTACCCATTACCACGTCTGCTCCCTGCTGGATGAAGCTTAAGGCCGTCTCTTTAGCCTTAGCTACATCTTCAAAGCTTCCTGTAAAGGCCGAAAGCACTTTAACCTGGGGATTTACCATCTTGGCCCCGGCTATAAACCCTTTTAAAGCATTGGTGATGGGGGGTATTTCCATACCTCCAATATAGCCGACTGTACCTGTCTTAGTAATAAGACCAGCTAAGACCCCACCGAAAAACCCGGCTTCTGTATTCATAACCTGTAAAGAAGCTAAGTTGGGGGGCTGGCTTATATCGCTGCTGGTAACGATAAACTTCACTTTGGGAAATTCTGGGGCTACTTTTTTGGCTGCTTCACCAAATTCAAAACCATGGCCGATAACCACGTCATATCCTTGAGCTGCGTAAGCCCTGAAGGCCTCTAGTTGTTCAGACTGGCTAACCCTCTCCCGGTAAGCCACTTCTACTCCTAAATCCTTCTCTGCTTTTTTAATCCCCTCATAGGCCGAAGCGTTCCAACCCATATCATTAATGGGTCCGGGTAAGAGCAAGGCCACTTTTAATTTTTTCCCGCTTGTCCCGCTACTATCTGCCTTAGCTGTTTCCTGGCTTTGTCCCTTAGGTGGCTCGCTCGTTTTCTGACCGCCGCAACCAGCTAGAAGTATTAACGCAAAAACTAAAAGTAAAGCTAAAGCAGTAACTAACCCCTTCTTTTTAATTCCCACTTTCTTTACCTCCTTGCTTATATTTAGGAAATTTATTTAAAGGAAGATCATTTAAAAACATCCCTTTATTAAAAAGGTCTAACTCTATCTTCTCTTTACTTGCTCTCTTTACTGCTTTTTTCCTTTCCACCTCCCTTTAAAGGTTATCTAAGGGATTTAGATTCGCCGGATTATAAGAAGATCCTTCTTGTTGTTAAGGTATTTTACATAAAATTTTTAAGGTATGCTTAAACTCTCCTTGTCACTCAAAAAATAAGGCCGGGGATTAAAAGATTTCCCCGGCACCATTCAATTCCGTCTTTAAAACTTACTAAACCTTAACGCATGGTGGCCGCTAAAATAGCTTTGGCCACATGGAGCCTGTTTTCGGCCTCATCATAAATTACCGAATGGGGTCCATCGATAACCTCTTCCGTAACCTCAATACCACGGTCAGCAGGCATACAGTGCATATAAATAGCTTCAGGTTTAGCCAGGTTCATACGCCGGCCATCCATTACCCAATTAGAATATTTTTCGATAAGATCTGCGCCTTCTGTATCGCTACCCGTATAAGCGATGGGCCCCCAGCTCTTGGCGTATACTATGTGGGCATCTTTGCAAGCTTCATCCATATCATGTACGATTTCAAATTTAACCCCTGCTTCCTCAGCATTTTTCTTGGCCTGCTCTACGATCTCCGGTAGGAGATAAAACTCGGGGGGATGAGCTAAAGTTACATCCATGCCAAAGCGGGGCATGAGCAATATAAGATCTTGGGGCATAGAAAGGGGTCTGATGTATTTAGGAGCATAGGTCCAAGATATGACAAATTTCAGTCCCCGGAGATTAGGACCGAATTTCTCCCGTATAGTCATCAGGTCGGCTAAGGACTGGGTCGGATGGTAAAGATCGCATTGTAGATTGATAACAGGGATCTTAGACCACTTGGCCAGTTCCCTCATATAAGCATTACCTACTTTAAAAGTACAATTACGCACTCCGATACCGTCACCAAAACGGCCCAAAACTTCTACTGTATCTTTAGCCGTCTCCCCATGACCGATCTGAGTCGTTTTAGGAGTGAGATAAACAGCGTGGCCTCCTAGCTGGGTCATACCAGTTTCAAAAGCATTACGGGTCCGGGTGGATTCTTCAAAGAAGAGAAGATACAAAGTACGATCCTCTAAAAGATGATGTTTTTCTCTGAGCATCTTCCTGCGTTTAAGGTCGAAGGCTAGATCGAGTAAAGTTTCGATCTCTTCTTTGGTCCAATCCTGCCAAGTAATAACATGTTTCCCTTTAAGATCTGTTATCATATGTTAATTCCCTCCCTTTAAGAAATTTAGTTTGGCGTTAGTAACTAAATAGGCTCTGGATTAAATCCTACTTAAATTTATTCCACATCTTTTCAAGTTCTCCTGCTAAAAGCAAAAAGAATTTTTACCCACTCTTTTAAAAATCAAAGAAGGGCCGGCTTTTATATACACCCCCGGCCCCCGATTAACTACTCTGGTAAAGTGTTTATATCTATTTTACCTTCTTTCATATCTTTTATTATCTGCTCGATCTTGGCTTTAGCTTCAGCAGGGACTTTACTTTCTAACCTTTGATTCCAGTAAAGCCCTACCACTCCTTGTTTTACTCCCAGCGGGTAAAACTGGGCTTTAAACTTACCTTCTTTAACTTGTGTGAGCATGTACACTATCCCATCAGCTATATTGCGATAAGCGCTAACAAATACAGTATCTGGTGCGATGCCACTTTGATCCTTAATAACTCCGATAGCTAGGATCTTATTCTCCTGTGCGGCCTGAATGACCCCTAGCCCAGCCTGGTCGGCATTATGCATAATTATGTCAGCCCCATTTTCAATAAAGGCCCTGGCTGTCTCCTTAGCCTTGGCTACATCCTCAAAGCTTCCTGTAATAGCAGTTAAGGCCTGCACCTGAGGGTTGACATATTTAACACCTTTTTTAAACCCCTCAATAGTATCGGTTACAGGGGGAATACCTAATCCGCCAACACAGGCTACTTTTCCCGATTTAGTCATGAGGGCCGCCAGGGCGCCCCCTAAAAAGCCAGCCTCCTTCGCCAGGACGCTATAAGAACCTACGTTGGGTTCTTGAGATTCCCGGCTGTCGGTTATAAGAAAAACAGTTTTAGGAAATTCCTTGGCTACTTTCTTGGCTGCATCCGCAAACTGGAAGCCGTGCCCGATGATTACATTATATCCTTGGGACGCATAGGCCCGAAACGCTTCTTCAAAATCGGATTGGGGAACGCTCTCCCGGTAGGCCACTTCTGCTCCTAGCTCTTTCTCGGCTTTCTTAATACCGTCGTAGCAAGAAGCATTCCATCCACCATCATTGATGGGACCTGGTAAAAGAGCAGCCACCTTAAATTTGGACTGAGCCGAAGCACCCTCTTTAGAAGCTCCTTCTTGAGGGGTAGTCTGCTTGCCCCCACACCCGGCCAACAATAGTAGAGCCGCCAGGAGCAACAATGCTAAAGGAATTATTCTCTTCAACTTTTCGCCCTCCCTTGCTTTTTATGGCGTCTTCAATAAGTTATTCTTTCTTTTTTGGGGTATTCCTGCAAGAAGCTTAAAAAAGATTAGCGTAATTTAACTTCCGGATCCTTGTTATTTATAAGTCTCCATATTTTTTCGGGAGTAGCGGGTATCTCGTATAGACGGCGCCCTAAGGCATGGCATATTGCATTTATAATTGCCGGGGCTACTATCTGGGTAGCCGGCTCCCCTAGCCCCCGAGCACCAAGGGGGCCTAAAGGATCAGGATGTTCTACTATCAAGGGGGTAATTTCTCCAGTATCTAGGGCTGTCGGTAAAAGGTAGTTAGAGTAACTTAAATTTAATATCCTTCCCTCTTGTGCTTTTATCTCTTCAAGCAGCGCGTACCCTATCCCCATGGCTGCCCCGCCGCTTATCTGTCCTTTAACTTCCCTCTCGTTTAGAGCATTTCCCACATCGTGGGCAGCCCAGAAATTGAGTACTTGTACTTGGCCAGTTTCAAGGTCTACCTCCACCTCTGCACAGCAAGCCGCATATACATAGTTAAAATAAGCTTTCCCCTGGCCCTTCTCTCGGTCCCAGTAAAGATCAGGAGCTTTATACCATCCAAAACTATATAGGCTTACCCCGCGAGAATAACACTTTTCAGCTACTTCTTTAAAAGTTAATCCCTTAGAGGGATCCCCTGTCCAGAAGATACGCCCTTCTTTAAAATCTACCTCTTCCGCTTTTACTTCTAATATGTCTCCAGCAACTTCAGCCATAGCCTGGCGTATTTTTTCAGCCGCGATCTTCACTGCCTGCCCACCTATAACTGTGCCCCGGGAAGCTACTGTGGGGCCGCTATCTATTACCCGGGAAGTATCTACAGGATTAAAGCTCAAAGATTCCGGCGGCACCCCTAGAATCTCGGTTACCAGACGAGCAAAAGCAGTCCGGGAACCTTGACCCACCTCAGCAATACCTGTAGATATACTTATACTCCCATCCCGGTGGACAAGTATAGCTGCACCCGCAGCGTCCAATCCTTCTCCGCCTGCACCTAAACAAGAACCCCGGAAGCTACAAGCCATACCTATGCCCCGCCGCTTAAGGCCCTGCTGCTGGCTATAGGCTTTCCTTTTATTTTCCCAGTCTGAAGCCCGGGCTACCTCATCCAGGCATTCCCTTAAACTAACTTCATGTAATACTTGTCCGCAAGCTGCTATAGAACCCTCGCGGAAACCATTCTGCCGGCGTAAATCTAAAGGATCGCGGCCTAAAGTTTCCGCCAATTCATCCATTAGGAGTTCTATAGCAAAGTTAACTTGAGGCGAGCCGAACCCCCTTAAAGCGTCACTATATACATTATTTGTGAAGACTCCATAAACATCTACAGCTACGTTAGGTATTTCATAAGGACCAGCCGCCTCTATGGTCGAACGCCAGGTTACCAGGGGTGTCTTGGAAACATAAGCTCCTGCATCAGCTACAGCCTTTACTTCCAGGGCACATAAAGTTCCGTCCTTTTTAGCCCCCAGCCGGTAATGTAAGATATAAGGATGACGTTTGGTGCTCTCCGATATAGATTCTTCCCGGCTCAAGACTATCCGTGCCGGCCGCCCGGTTACTTTGGCGGCCAAGGCCACCCGCGCCCCTAAAACCGCCATATCGTAATCCTTACCCCCAAAGGAACCCCCTATAGTAGTTTCTACAATACGGATGCGGTTTAAATCCATGTTCATGGCCTCAGCTACGATCTTGCGCATATTAAAGGGGCTTTTGGTAGGACAATAAATTGTTATCTCTCCCGTCGGTTCAAGGATGGCTATGGCTGCCTCAGGTTCCAGAGCAGCATGGTATACGCGGGAAGTACGGTAAGTACGTTCTAGTACGATCTCTGCCTCCTTAAAACCTTCCTCTATATTCCCCCGGCGCAACTTATGGTGACAGACCAAATTACCTCCCGGATGCACTTCGGGCGCGCCTGGTTTAAGGGCTTCCTCGGGATCGAATACAGCAGGTAGCACCTCATACTCTATTTTAATCTTCTCTAAAGCTAAAGCCGCGGCCTCCTCTGTTTCGGCTACTACCATAGCCACTCCATCCCCTACACACTTTACCTCTTCTTTGGCCAGAACCGGACGTTCCTTAGGCCGGCAGGGTATACCGGGTAAGTCCTTACCGGTAAGTACCGCTAATACTCCTTTAACTCTCATGGCTTCTTCGGTATCTATAGAGCGAATGAGAGCATGGGCATAGGGGCTACGAAGAACTTTAACTTCTACCATCCCGGGAAACTTTAAATCAGCTACGTATCTGGCCCGCCCGGTAACCTTCTCAAAAGCATCCACCCTTTTTAAAGAGCCCCTCATTTTATTTCCCCCCTCAAAAATGGCTTTTCCCCTTAAGGCTAAAGTGGCGAGCCTAGCTTCTTCATTTAAGCCAAACTCGCCACTTATACGGAGCAAGCACACTTGCCCCCACTTTGTATTTCTTAAATTTAACCTGATGAATTAAACTACTCCTTGCTGTAAGGTTTACCGCTGGCCGCAGGCGGAATAGCCTTCCCTACAAAACCGGCTAGAGCGGCTATAGTCAAAAGATAAGGGATCATGAGCAAAACTTGGTAAGGAATACCCGAGTTGGCCGCCTGGAGCCTATACTGCAGGGCATCACCTGCACCGAAGAGCAAGGTAGCTCCTAAAGTGCCTAAGGGTGTCCACTTACCAAAAATCACAGCAGCTAAGGCGATAAAGCCCCGGCCTGCCGTCATATTTTCGGTGAAGAAATTGAGAAGGCTTAAGGAGAGATAAGATCCCGCCAACCCAGCTAAAGCCCCGCCGACAATACAAGCCCCGTACCGCACCCGGTAAACGTTAATGCCAACTGTGTCCGCAGCCCGCGGGTGTTCTCCCACTGCTCTTATCTTAAGGCCTAAAGCAGTTCTAAACAGTATAAAGTGAGCTACAGGTACTAACACCAAAGCCAGATATACAAGTTCTGTTTGGTTAAACAGGACAGGACCTAAAACAGGTATCTTCGAGAGTACCGGAATAGCTACAGGGTGGAAGGAATCTATAGGCGGGGGTGCCGTGTTAACACCGAAGATCACCCGGGCAAAGGAAGTAGTAACGCCCAACCCTAAAATGTTAAAAGCTGCGCCGATAACCACCTGATCGGCCTGAGCACTTACCACCAGATAAGCGAAAAACAGCCCGCACACAATCCCGGTCAAAATAGCTACCAGGACCCCTAGCCAAGCACTGCCCAGAAAATAGCTCCCGACTACCCCGGCGAGAGATCCTATGAGCATCATTCCCTCTACCCCTATATTAACTACCCCGGCCCGCTCACTGAATATAAGTCCTGTAGCCGCGAGCAAAAGGGGAACCGCTGTACGGATATCGGCCGCTAGAAAATTAATTATTTCGGTTAGCAAAGTATTATCCATTCGGACCTTTCACCTCCGCCTGAGTACGCAGGGCTGGCAGTGCCTTTAAGCCCCGCTTCTTTTGCCAACGGCGTAGCATCCCTTCCACAGCCACGAAAATAACCACAAAGGCCTGGATAACATATACTATTGCTACCGGTACTTTAGCTATCATCTGCATCATATTTCCACCGCTGCGTAAGAGTCCAAAAAGAAGAGCAGCTAACAATATACCTATTGGCGAATTGTAACCCAATAATGAAACTGCAATACCATCATACCCGTATCCTGGAGAAAAATTTTGGAAAAGCCGGTGCTGTATACCCAAAATCTCCCCTGTTCCAGCTAATCCCGCCAGACCCCCAGCTAAGAACATAACCAGCATGGTATCACGGGAAGCGTTTATTCCAGCATAAGCTGCTGCTTGGGGATTGCTACCTACTACGCGTATCTCATACCCTATGTTGGTTCGCCAGAGGAAGAAGTAATATCCTAAAATCATAAGGAGAGCTATTAAAAAGCCCAAATGTAAACGCGTGCCACTTAAAATAATAGGGAGTTCTGCTGTGCTTGCTACCGGTGGGGTCTGAGGAAAATTACCTGGCGGTTCAATAAGGGGGCCCGTTACCATATAACTTACCAGGTAGATACCTACATAATTTAGCATTACAGTAGTGATAATTTCACTGGCTCCAAAACGCACCTTAAGCCACCCTGGGATAAATCCCCATATACCTCCTGCCAGGAACCCTACCAGTATGCTTAAAGGAAGGTGGATAAAAGTTGGCAAGCCTTTAAGGGCAAATCCTACCCATGCACTGGCCAGACCGCCTAAATAGAGTTGTCCTTCCGCGCCGATGTTTATAAGACCGCCCTTTTTAGCTAGGCCAAAAGATAACCCCGTGAAGATTAAAGGAGTAGCCTTAACTAGAGTTTCTCCCACACCGTTTAAGGAACCTAAAGCTCCTTTAAGGAGGGCTTGGTACGCCTTGACAGGGCTTAAACCCATAAGGGATATAGCTAAAGCTCCTACAATCAGTCCCAAGATTATGGCTATGATGGGTGTAACTAAGGATTTAGCCCCCTGAATTATAAAGCTTACCGTGTGATTCTCTTCCTTCATATTGCCCCTCCTGCAAACAAAACTAGTAGGCTAAAGAACGCCACGGGCGTTCAATTGCAAAACGCAGGGTGCCCGCCCTTTCTGCAAGTTTATAAGCCTTCTCATTAGCTTCCTTTATTTTGCTGGCTTCATTTACTGTAGTAACCCGTCCATCTTCCAAAACTACTCGGCCATCTATCATGACTAGCTCTATATTTTCTGGGCTAGCGGAGTAAACAAGGGTAGAAACAGGGTTATGCATAGGAGTAGCCTTGGCTGTACGTAGAGGGTTGAATATAAAAAGATCAGCTTTCTTCCCTACCTCTAAAGAACCTATCCTATCTTCTAAACCTAAGGCCCTGGCAGCATCTATAGTAGCCATCTCCAGTACCTTCTCGGCTGTAATCACTGTAGGATCCAGGTGGGCTACCTTAAGAAGAAGGGCAGCAAATTTCAGGGCTTCCAACATATCATTACTATTATTGCTCGCTGCCCCATCGGTAGCCAGCCCCACGGTCACGCCCCATCCTAAAAGTTTGGGTATAGGCGCAACCCCTGAAGAAAGATACATGTTGCTTACTGGATTATAAGAAACACGGGCATCAAAAAATTTGGTAAGGCGTACGTCCCGGTCAGTTAAATAAACACAATGAACCATTAAGGTTTTAGGGCCTAACATCCCTAACTGTTCCAATACATCTATATCCGGCAGCCCATGCTCAGCACAGCTTGCATCCCTATCAAAAGGGGTCTCTGAAATATGCACCATGATCCCGGTATTATACTCTCGAGCTAGTTCTTTAACCTTAAGAAGCATCTCCTTTGTATTAGACCATACCGCAGCCGGAGCCAGCCATATCTCAATCTTACCGTTGTCCACCTGGTGAAATTCTCTAAAGAGCCGGCGGCAGTCCGTTTCCACTGTGTCTACATCTTGCATAATAGCTCGGGGAACCCCATATCTTTCCCCTGTATTCATCATCCCCCGACCATACACGGCTCGTACACCCAGCTCCCGGAAGGCTGTAAGAATCCCGTCCGATAAACCGGGACAGCAATGGGGGTACATAAAATCTACCATAGTAGTAGTGCCGCTATGCAGCCCGTCCAAGCACCCTAAAATAGCCCCGTAATAAGTATCTTCCGGAGTAAGAAAGGCCGCGCTGGGAAAGGTCATATAAGCCAACCAATCTTTAAGAACTCTATCGTCTCCTAAACCTTTAAGCAAGGATTGAAAAAGGTGGTTATGGGTGTTGATCAAACCTGGAAATACAGCTTTACCCTGCACATCTATAACTTTGCGGGCCCCTCCGTAGGTAGCCAGCAACTCTTCTGTAGGGCCCACCGCTTCAATCTGGTCCCCGCGTATACCTATAGCCCCATCAGCTATAATTTCCCGCCTGGCATTTACGGTCACCACTGTACCGTGTATAAAGAGATAATCAAGCATAAGTTATCCCCCTCTAACAAGCTGCTTTTCTACGAGAGCCAGCCATCATCAATCCCAGTTCCTCTATATCCACCTCTCCACCCGGTACGATACCCATGATCTCACCTTCGTATAAAACAGCTATTCTATCGCTCAAGGAGAGAATTTCATCAAGCTCAGTAGAAATTAGTAGTACCGCTGCTCCCCGGTCACGCTCCTCTACTAAACGCCTGTGTATATATTCTGTCGCGCCCACATCTAATCCCCGGGTAGGATGCATGGCGATAAGAAGGTCGGGTTGCCGGCATACTTCGCGGGCTAAAATGACTTTCTGCTGGTTGCCACCAGAAAGATTTTTGACCGGTATTTCTTCGGAAAGGGCCCGCACATCGTATTCCTTTATAAGACGGCGGGCATGTTCTTTAATAGTCTTCCAGTCTAGCCAAAATCCTTTAGAAAAAGGCGGCCGGTAATAAGTCTGAAGGATGATATTCTCTTTGATGGACATCTCCATTACTAAGCCTCGCACATGACGGTCTTCCGGAATATGGGCCACATTCTGTTCCAAGATTTTACGTGGAGGCAAATTGGTGATATCCCGGCCTTTTAAAAAAACCTTACCCGCTATGGCTTTCCTTAATCCCGTGATTACCTCTACCAGTTCACTCTGTCCGTTTCCATCCACCCCAGCGATCCCTAAAATCTCACCCCGACACAGAGAAAAACTTACCCCCTTTAGAGCCTTTAATCCCTTGTTGTCCAGGGCTTCGACCCCTTTAAGTTCCAAAATTACCTCTCCAGGACAACATGGCTTTTTATCTACTTTAAAGAAAACCTCCCGGCCTACCATCATACGGGCTAGCTCTTCTTTGCTTGTATTAGAAGTCTCTACAGTACCTATCACCCGCCCGGCCCTCAACACTGTAACCCGGTCACATAGGCTCATAACCTCATCCAATTTGTGGCTAATAAATATGACTGTATGACCTTCCTGGGTAAATTTCTTTAGCACCCGGAAAAGCTCCCGCACTTCTTGAGGAGTAAGAACAGCAGTAGGTTCATCCAGTATAAGAAGCCTGGCACCACGGTAAAGGGCCTTAACTATCTCTACCCTCTGCTGCTGCCCTACAGATAATTGCCAGACTTTAGCATAAGGATCTACATCCAACCCATACTGCCGCGATAGTTCCTTTATACGCGCAGATGCTTGTTCTAAATCCAGTAGCCCCCCTGGGCCAGCTTTCATACCTAGGATAATGTTTTCAGCCACAGTTAAAGCCGGAATAAGCATAAAGTGCTGGTGCACCATCCCGATACCTAGTTCAATGGCTTCCCGGGGGGAAGTAATTCTTACCGGGCGGCCTTCAAAAATAATTTCGCCAGAAGTAGGTTGGTATAGGCCATAGAGTATATTCATAAGGGTGGTCTTACCCGCCCCATTTTCTCCTAATAAAGCATGGATTTCACCCCGCTTTACTTTAAGGTTCACCCTATCATTGGCCCGTAAAGGACCAAACTCTTTAATAATTTCCCGCATCTCTAAAATATAGTCCACCCTCTAAATTCCCCCTTAAGACCCCTTTACCTTAAGGTACCTTTCTCGGGTTAAAAATGTTTAAGTTCAATTTAACATATTCGTCACGAATTTAGTAGTTCCTCCTCTTGATTTTAAACATAAAGGCAATTTAAACGTACTTTAATAAGCTGGCCCAGAAAGGCGATCAGCGGTCAAAGCTCTCCTCCGGCATAAAGAAACGCAAAATCCACAATAACGACACTTTGTTTCATCTAAAGACATGACTTTATCGGGAGTAAGCTTACGTGCCTGGTAAGGGCAGCGCGTAACGCATAGAAGACATAAGTTGCACTTCTCTGGATCATAACTAAACTTTAGCTTGTCCTGATCCTCTTCTTCTCTTAAGTAGGGCAAAGCTCGGCCAGAGGCAGAAGAAGCTGAAGGATATCCTAACTCGTCTAGAAGGGTATTTAAACCCTGGGTTAATTCTTGAAAAACTTTAAGGCCCTTAACTATGGCTGCTGTACATATCCCCACAGCGCTAGCCCCAGCTAACAGCATCTCTAGAGCATCAGAAGCATCCATCACCCCGCCAAGTCCTATAATGGTGGGCCGGAGGGCTAAAGCTATTTCAGCAACACAGCGCAAATTTATAGGTTTTAAGGCTGCACCAGTAAGCCAACCCCACCCTTTAGGGCTACCTAGCAGGGGACGGGCTGTCCGGATATCGAGGCGTAAAACCGGTCCGAAAGAGTCGGCCACCGTTAAAGCATCAGCGCCGGCTTCAAGGCAACGCCCAGCGGCCGAAACGATATTAGGCCAGTTAGGAGAAAGTTTGGCCAGTACCGGTAGGTTTGTCCTCTTCTTGGTTTCTTCAATCATAGGTACCATAGTATCTTCTGTATAGGAAACTAGCTCAATAAAATCAGCTCCAGCCTCCTCTACCCCTTCTACCAGCGCCCGAGCTTCTTCCGGCGTATGACCTACCGAACCTATCACCACTACTCCTTTGGACTTGGCGTAAGGGATTTCCTGGGTTATCCACTGTTCAGCCGTCAAATCTGCCCATTTTTCGGCATTAATTAAGGTACCTGGAGCAGACATTACCATATGGGGGTAAGGGTTATCCGCAGGCTTAAGCCGTAAAGTCTTGGTCGTTACCGCCCCCGCTCCAGCTTCAAAAGCCCGGACCAGGGCCTCTCCAGAATAAGAGAGAGGGCCTGATCCTAAAATGAAAGGATTCCTAATCTCTTTACCGCATAAGCTTATCTTGATGTCAGCCATATTTTCTCCTAGGCTAAAAACTTAATATTAGCCTAGGAAGTCACCTCCTTACTTGCCTTCATTTTTAAGCAGTAGCGCTACTTCGGCCACCCTCCTAGCCAAACCCCGTACAGTCTCCAGACCTATACTATCGGCTGCCGCTCCTTCTTCTTTCTTATCCTGGGACCACACTTTTCCTCCAGCGTAACCGCCGATCTCGCCCCCTACTACTATAAGCCCCCGGGTGAGCATGTAATTTATAAGTATATTTACAGTGATCTCCTGCCCTCCATGGCGCGTCCCACCCACAGCTATGGCACCCCCAGGTTTATTGCGGAGCATTCCAGGATAAACATGGTGGATGGGCCGCAGACGGCTAAAGAAAGCAGCTAACTGAGGTGTAGGAGCCATGACATAAACAGGAGAAGCGATTAAATAAGCATCAGCCTTGACAAATTCCTCAAAAAGCTCTTCCATATCATCTTTAATGCAACACCGCGTTTTATGGGTTTTACAATAGTCACAGCCCGTACAAGGATGTATTTTTTTACCGCGCAAGGTCATAAATTTGGTCCTTACCCCGGGCAACTCCCGAGCTGCTCGCAAAGCCTCTTCTACCACATATTCAGTGGCTCCTTTACGTGGACTACCCGCTAAACCCAAAATTTCAACCCTCACCCTTTTCCCCTCCCTTAGTTCCCCCTGTAGCTCCTCTGGTACTTCCGAAGCAAAAGCCCAGCAACTGTTTACTGGCTAAAGCCTTAAGCCTAAGGCCCTAAGGTACCAGCCACCAGAAAATCGTACTTGTTCCGGAAACATTGCTCCTCTCTAGGAAGCCTTAGCTAATTTAAGGGGCAAAAGGGTATACACTTTCAAGGCTTCCAGCATCTCCTTTACACTTATCTGGTCCTGGTAAGAATGGGGGTACTGTTCATTCCCTGGTCCAAACCCCAAGGTGGGTATCCCCGCCTGCCCTGCTGTATAATTGCCATCCGTGGAAAAACCCCAACGCCCCACTACTGGCTCACGATCCAGGGCTTCCCGGAAGGCCTCCTTAAACGCAGCCAGGAAAGGATGTTCCTCCGGTAAGCACCAGGCAGGGAAGAATTCTTCGCCCCCAAAGGGATGGCCAGTATAAGAACGCTCATCATACTTAAGGATCTCTACCTTGCCTCCCAAAAGGGAAGCTATCCTTTCCACCTGGGCTAAAGCTACCTCTTTACTCTCCCCTAAGGTCAACCTGCGGTCAAGATAAACAGCGCATTCCCCAGGAATGGTATTTAAAGAAGGGGTAAAGCATTCCACCTGGGTAGCAGCAATGCTCCCCTTGCCTAGAAAAGGATCTTCGGCTAAAGTTTCCCCCATCTTTTCCACCAAGTTTAAAAAAGCAGCCGCTTTATATAAGGGGTTATCTGCTAGTTCGGGAGCACTAGCATGGCCAGCCTTTCCAGGTAAAGTAACTTTAAATAGAGCACGCCCCCGGTGACCCCGGCAGATCCTTAGTCCGCTCGCTTCTCCTATAACCACATAAGAAGGCTTAATCCCTGTTTCTTCTAGAAAATGTTTTATAGCTCTACCTTCCCCTATCTCTTCCCCTACCACACCCACTACATAAAGGCTAAAGTTCCCTTCTAACCCTAGCTCCTTAATAGCTTTCCCTGCATACACCATACAGGCCAAGCATCCTTTATCATCGCTGGCCCCGCGACCATATACGATTCCTTCTTCATATTTTCCTCCATAAGGATCAAAGCCCCATTCTGCTGGATCTCCGGCAGGGACAGTATCCATATGGGCATCATAAATTATGGTCACCCGGCCCCTACCTATCCTCCCGGCCACATTCCCTAAAGAATCTGTGATAACTTCTTCAAAACCTACTCGCTCCATTTCTTCTCTTAAGCAAGTAGCCACTTCTTTTTCCTGGCCGGAAGGGCTAGGAATAGCAATAAGGCGCCTTAAGAAAGAAACCAGCTCTTCTCGGTGGTCTTCTACCCAAGCATTTAAGTTTTCTTTCATTTTATGTTTCCTCCCTTGCTACACAAAACACATCTACTTTAAGGTAAAGAGAGAACCTGCTTGGGCTACCGCTATTTAAGCGTATTTAAAAAGAGAAGCTACCTGAGCCTGGTAAGCGCTAAAATTATAGATCTTTCTTCCCAACTCTTGCCTTAAAAAAGTGGCTGGCTTTTGTTCAGCGATTAACCACCTGTAGTAGCCTATATTTCTTATATCGCCCACCAGTACTGCCCCTACTAAGAGTGCCTCGCGAAATATAAGCTTATGGTAATTATCTCCCCGGTTTAGCACTATTACCTCTTCGTCCCCTTCTGAAGGCCGGATCCGGCCCACTGAAGCCGCCTGAAGGCCTAAAAAGGAAGCAGCATTCACCCTGGTTCCCGTGCGAGCAGGAACACGTAGCCCAGCCATATTTAAGCCTGCCGCTTCACCCTGAAAGACAGCGTTAGGCCACATGGCGTTAACCGTGCCCTGGCGCCGGACAGGATCGTAAGTCTCTGCCACATCCCCGGCCGCATAGATTCCTTCCTGGCTAGTCTCCTGGTAAGGATTCACCATTATCCCCCGGTTTACCTGTAAACCCATCCTTTTAGCCAGCTCAAGATTGGGAACCACACCTTTAGCTACTATAGCTAGCCTTGCCACTACCTTTTGTCCACTATCTAGATTAACTGCCTCCAATTCCTTTTCTCCCTCATAAGCAACAGGATCGCACCCTAGCATTACCTTTACACCAGCATCCGCCACTCTCTTCTGGACGATATAGGCCGCCCTCTCGTCTAGCATCTGGGAAAGAAGCTGGGGAGATTTAACTATTAGTGTTATTTCCCCTCCCCGCTTTATCAGAGCCTCAGTTGACTTAAGACTGACCAACCCGCCACCGATCACGGCTACTGGCAACCCTGGCGAATCCTCTAGCCTTTTTGCTACTTCTAGGGCATCCGCCAGGGTGCGCATCCCGGTGACCCCTAATAAGTGGCTTCCAGGCACTGGAGGAAGTTGGGGTGAAGCTCCGGTAGCCAAAAGTAGGCGGTCAAAGGAGAGAACATCGCCCTTTTCTAGATAAGCCTCATGGCTTAAGGGATCAACCTGTATCACTTTTTGCCCCAAGATAGCCTTTATCTTAAACTTCTCATAAAAATCCGGCGGCCGCATAAATATATTTTCTAAACTTGCCGTACCAGCTAGGACATTAGTAATAAAGATCCGAGAATAAGCTGGATAAGGCTCATCGGACACAATCGTAATTTCTCCCTTTTTATCTACCTTACGGATAGCCTCGGCTGCTGTAACTCCGGCAGCGCTATTTCCGATAATAAGGTAGCGCATTCCTTTATCACTCACTTTGGCCTGGCTTTATATCTTCACGGGAATAGATCAGCTTTTCTCGGCCGATCCTTTCTACAGCCTCTTTAAGATCCAATTCCTCTAGCTTCTTTATAGTAGGATAACCGGTGCGGGCATCCCAGTTGCGCAAGTAATAATACTCTTCCAGCATAGGTTCAAGCTTGCAAACTAGTCCTTTGGCTGCAGCAGAAGGGCTGGGTTCTTCCAGGAACCTGCGGGGCAAAGTATCGTCCTTCCGGGAAATACCACACAAAATGTTATAGCAGCGCTGCAAGTTATATATCCGTTCGCCTATTTTCTTTAAACCTTCTACATCAATTTCTAGGCCTGTAGCATACCGGATAGCCCTGGCCATATCTTCCCAGTAAATCTCAGCTAAGACAAAGGTCCCTCCTGATTTACAGTTTCCGGCACTATCCACTACAGCCGCAAAATCTTCTCCATCTTTAACTAAAAATCCTTTATATTTGATACTGCGGGGATCTGCCATATCCGGTAAATACTCCTTGCCATAGCGCCGCTCTGCTTCGGCAGGATATCCAGTCTCATCTATAGTGGGGAAGGCTTTAAGATGGTCAGCTCCCCGGTTAGAGGTGACGTGGGCCAGGCCCATGGATTGCTGGGCCCTTCCATCTTGGGCTGCTATCTCTTGCCCCTTAACATGCATAGCATAATATTCTGCGCCGCGGCCTATTTTCTCCGCTGCCCTCTTTACTCCTTCGGCCAGAAGATCTCCAAAACCCTGGCGATAGGCGATCATGTTAAGGAGCTTAAACACTGTCTCCATATTACCCCAGGAGAGATCTAATCCTTCTACTTCACTTTTAGTAAGTATCCCTTTTTCCCATAGCTCCATGGCAAAGGATATGGCCCGGCTAGCTGATATACTGTCTAGCCCTAATCTATCCACCATATCGTTAGCTTTAAGGATTAAGGATAGATCCCGGTTTAGTATGTTCGCTCCAAAACCATTTAGGGTCTCATATTCTACACTCCGGCAGACAATTCCCTGGTAGTCTCCTTCTTTTACTTTAAAGAGCTTATCACAGGCTATCGGGCAAGCATAACAGGCCAGGTGTTTTACAAAATGCTTCTGATGAAGGGCTTCAGCATTTATCTCATCTGCCCATTCATAAGCGCCATATTGGAAGTTTTTGGTGGGAAAGCGCCCTATCATATTCATTATTGATACGATACCTGGGGTACCGTATTTAGACACGGCGGGATACACATCGTTAGCCCGCAGCCGCCGGTGAAATTCTAAAGCCAACTCGTGAAATTTATCCGGTTCAGCAATAGATATACCTTTCGTCCCCCGGACGGCCACGGCTTTTAAATTTTTAGAGCCCATGACCGCACCCATACCGCTTCTGCCTAAAGAGCGCTGGGGAGTAACCTGGATGCAAGCATAGCGCACCATATTCTCCCCCGCAGGACCGATACAAGCTACTTTAATATCCGGATCTTTTATCTCTTCCCTTAAAGCCTCTTCAGTTTCTATAGTATCTTTCCCCCAAAGATGAGAGGCATCGCGTAATTCTACTCGATCATCCTCGATATAGAGATACACAGGCTGGGGAGCGCGGCCCTGGAAGATAATCATATCATATCCTGCAAATTTGAGCTCCGGCCCTAAGAAACCGCCCGCGTTAGAATCCCCGTATATATTAGTCAGAGGCGATTTAGCGATGGCCTCTATCCGGCCACAGTTGGGGATAAGGGTACCTACTAGAGGCCCTGCAGCAAATATAAGAAGATTCTCAGGAGAGAGAGGTTCTACCTCGGGCGGAACTTCCTCCCATAAAAGACGTATACCAAAACCATTGCCGCCCAGATATTTTTCGGCTAGGCTTTCAGGTAGAGGATGTATTTCTATCTTCTGCCTAGTAAGATCTATCCGCAAAATATTGCCGGCGTACCCCTTGTATTTAAACATATTTTTCTACCCCCCAATCTTTCCCCCAACTTTTAAGCAGGTGGACTAAATTCTGTACAACCCGGCGTCTTTTGGCCAGGGTAGCTTCAGGTCCCTTTACTAATCTAAGGGCTCCCGGGGCACACACCTTTACGCATTCAGGATCTCCACCGCAAAGATCGCATTTAAAAGCCTGGCCCCTGTTAGGATCAAAAGCTACCCCACCTAAAGGACAGGACGCCACACACATCTTACATCCCATACATCGGCTAACTTCTATCTCCCAGGCCCCAGTGTTAGGATTTCGTTTTATAGCCTGTACCGGGCATACCTCGGCACATATAGCCTTCTCGCATTGCTGACAGGTAAAGGGTATATATAAGGCCTCTCTTTCATACCTCAAGACTGAAATACAAGATTTGCTGGGCCATACGGATTTTTCTCGACGAAAAGAACAAAAAGCCTCGCACAGTCTACATCCCGTACAAATCTCTGGGTTAATATCTAAGTACAACGGCTTCCTCCTCCTTTTTGCTGGTTTATAAATACCTATTAACTTTTGATTTTTAGTTATGTTAGCCTCCTGCTATAGCTAAGAGGAGGGCTACCTCCGTTCCTGGAACTATAAATTCTTGCAAAATCTCCGCTGTATCTCCCCCCCCTTTAGTCAAAAGCTTTCCATTAGCTAATATAAGCAAACTAGAGTTAATATTCCCTTGTTCTCGAAAAAGAATCTTGGCCATTTCTCTCCCATATTTCTGTATAAGGAGTTCAAGCAACTCGCCTAAAGTTAAACCCTCTTTCCCTTCCGGTAAAGTGAGCTTCTCCATAGTCTTCCCTGTTACTTCAGCTACCAAGTTATAGTACTTTAAAGTTATTTCCATCCCCTACCCCCTTTCTATTTCCTTAAAGCGACTCATGAGAAAGGGGCTCCCTCCTTACAGTTGTCACCAGGGGGCACTCCTTCTTATCCTAGAGTAACTACCAAAGAAAGGGAGGTTACACCAGGGTTAAAATATACACTGGCGTAACACGCGGGCTGATCTTCTAAAGTTAACCACTTCTCTTCCCACCATAGAAGGGGAGTATGGCTATCAATCTGAAAGATTTCTGCTGCAGGCGGATAAGTCCTGGACTTCATCTGGATTATCATCTTCACTAACTCCCCTTCGCAATAAGCCTCATAAAATTCCTTTAAGGTGGGCCTAACTTCTTCCGCAGAGGGTAGCTTATGGAAATACCTCCGGGGTATTTCAATCTCGGCTAGGATGGCCGGTTTTCCATCTTGGTAATATAATCTATCAAACCTGACTACTTCTTCTCCCTCTCCTAGCCCCAAATTTTCCTTAGCCCTGGTAGAACAAGCAGTGCACCTTAAATTCTTATGGATCACTCGCGCCTCCTGGTCCTTGGTCTTTAAAAGCTCTAAAAAATCGGTACTTATATCTAGGCGGGCTGGTAAATTAGCGATACTAGGATGACAAAAGTTACCCTTACCTTGCCTTTTAGTGATTATCCCTAGCTGCACTAAGGAATATAAAGCTTCTCGTACAGTAGCCCGGCTAACCCCCATCATGCGGGCTAACTCTTCTTCTGCTGGTAGCCGATTACCAGCAAACCTCCCTTCTTTTATCATATTTAACAGTACTTCGGCTGCTTGGCTCCGGAGGGTATTACGTTCTAGTTTTAAGTTTAAGCTCATATCTAGGCCTCCCTGGCCACCTTGTACGTACGTCTATCAAATATAATATTTCGACGTCTAGGTTAATTTTCCTTCAAAGATAGGGGAAAATTTTTATTTACACTTAAGGTACTAAAGTCAGGAGTATTATTATGGCTGGCCTGGCTCGAGTTCATGGGGGAGATTGCGGCCGGAAGGGTAGTAGTTAAATACTAAGAGCCGGCTACTTTACCGGCTCTCTAATGCTTTGGTAGTTTTAAATACTTAGGCTCTCGTATTTAAAATAAAGGAGGCGTTACAATAGACAGAAAGATCAGCTCTTGATCTCCTGGATTCCACACCTTATGGGGCATCGCGGCACAATAATAAATACTGTCCCCTTGTTCTAGGTGATAAACCTCGCCTCCAATATTAATGCCCATATATCCCTGAAGCACTACAATACATTCTTCCCCGGGGTGAAACAAAGGTTCCTCGAAACTTCCGGCGCTGGGATCTACCCTACCTATCATCATTTCCATTTTGCGATTAAGATTGGGAGACAAGAGCTCGTAAGTCACACCTGACTGGGGAAACCGTAAAACTTTACGCTGATCCCGTCGAACCACCGGGTCGAAGCCTTGGTGATCTAAAAGAAGGTAAAATATTGGAACATTCAGGGCTTCAGCGATCCTCCGGAGAGAAGCAATAGAGGGGCTCACTAGATCACGCTCCACCTGACTTAAAAAACCGCAAGTAAGCCCTGCCTTCTTGGCCACCTCCTCTAGTCTCAAACCCTTTTCCTGCCGGATTTCACGAATCCTGGCTCCCAGCATAGCCCGTTTGTTTCAGCCCTCCATCCGGGTATAGAGGTTGTAAATATATCTTTATCATTTGGGGCTCTTACCCTATAGTAGTTAGAAGTAGGAGGAGGACTAACCGTCCTCCTCCTACTAAGATTTAAGGCTTGGGAACTACAGGATCCATAACTAATTGGCCTTTACCGTTTTTAACTACTGCTATAGCAACAGGAGCAGCATTTTGGTTAATAAAGCTACCCCATTCTCCAAAGGAGATATCCCCATAGATGATACCCTTTAGCTTTACTTTAGCTAGTGCGTCGCGAATGCCTTCCCTGGTAATATTCTGAGGAGGTAACTGTTTCAAAGCTTCAGCCATAGTCATTACTGCATCATATCCTCGTGCACCTTCTGTTATTTCTATCCAATCGTAGCCACGTTTTTTCCATTCTTCATTAAAGTATCTAGCTTTTTCAGGATTAGCAGACTTGTTGGGATCATATGCTCCAGCATAAAACATACTAGCATATATTCCTTCAGCAGCCTTAGCTCCCACAAGTTTTATAACTTTATCAAGGAAGCAACTACCTCCTGTTACTAAAATCTTTTGTGTAAGACCTATATTCCTGCCTTGCTCAGCGATTAAAGCAACTTGAGCAGCATCAGTGGTTAAAATTATGGAGTCAGCTGGTGAATTTTTAACTTTAGTTAAAATATGGGTAAAATTGGTCTCATCTTGCTCGAAAAGTTCTTGCCCAACTATTTCTCCTCCGGTCTCTTTTAACACTTTAGTATAATCTAAGATAGCTCCTCTACCCCAGTCGTTATTGACGGATAAAAACATGACTTTCTTGAACCCTAAATCTTTAACTAAATGTTCTCTCATTGCTGCCGCTTCCATACGGGTAGGAGGAGAAAGTCTAAATACCCATTCATTTCCCTGCTCGTTCCGGTCAGTAACTTTATAAGAACTAGCTGTCTCCACTAGCTGTGGAACTTTATTATTTCTACACACAGGAACTACCGCTAATGTAGGGGAGCTTCCCCAGGCCCCTATAATAGCCAGCACATTATCCCGAGTGATAAGTTTGTTGGCTGCATTAGTGGCCGTAGCTGGATCATTGGCACTATCTTCTACTATTAACTCTATAGGTCGTCCATTAATTCCCCCGCTTGCGTTGATTTCATCTTTAGCAATAAAAGCTCCATTCTTAACTGCTATACCAGCAGCGGCCACAGGGCCACTCAAAGGCTGAATTAAGCCAATTTTAATAGGCTCACCTTTAGGTCCCTGACCCTTCGCTTGTTCGGAGGTTGTCCCTTTCGGAGAGCTACATCCCGAAATTACCAATAAAAGACACAATAAACAGGAAAGGATTAAAAACGCCTGTTTTCTTTGTAAAAATAACATCTCTGAGCCTCCCCCTTTTCAAATTAAATTCCGAGATAAGCCTTTTTAATATCTTCTTCATTTAATAGTTCTCGGCTTAAACCACTTAAAGCAATCCTCCCTCCTTCTAAAACATATGTTCGATTAGAAATCTCTAAAGCTAATTGAGCATTCTGTTCAACTAAAAGAATTGAGACTCCCTGTTCTCTAATTTCTTTTATTGTGTTTACTAAATTCTCTACTATAATTGGTGCTAATCCTAAAGAGAGCTCATCTATCAAAAGTAATTTAGGTTTTGCCATTAGAGCTCTCCCTAGGGCTAACATTTGCTGTTCTCCCCCGCTTAGACTCCCAGCCAGTTGATTTTTTCTTTCTGCCAAGCGCGGAAATAAGTTAAACACTCTTTCTAGGTCGTCTCTCCATTCCTTAACCTGGCGGGTATAAGCACCCATTTTTAAATTTTCTAATACCGTTAACCCTGGAAATACCCTCCGGCCCTCAGGACATATGGCTAGCCCAAGGCGAACAATTTCGTGGGGTGATAAATTATTAAGCCTTTTACCTCGAAATACTATTTCTCCTCTCCAAGGGGTTAGCCATCCAATTATTGTCTTAAGGAAAGTACTTTTCCCTGTTCCATTAGAGCCGATAAGTGCTACAATTTCGCCTTCTTGTAGGTAGAGATTTATATCTGTTAATACTTGAACGTTATAATAGCCTACACAAAGATTGTTTACTTCAAGCAGATAAGCCATTACCCTCACTCTTCCTTCCTAAATACGCTTCTATTACCTTAGGATGATTTTGGATTTCTTTTGGGGAACCTTCTGCTAGTTTTTCTCCTGAATTTAATACAATTACTCTATCAGAAATACTCATAACTACACGCATATGATGTTCTACCAAAATTACCGAGATCCCCATGTGTTTAATATTTTCAATGAGACGAGTAATATTTTGACTTTCAGCTGGGTTGCTCCCTGCACAAGGCTCATCTAATAACAACAATTTAGGTTTTGAAGCGAGGGCTATGGCTATGCCTAAAAGACGCTGTTCACCATAAGGTAAATTGCAAGCTAATAAATCTTCTTTCCCTTTTAACCCAACGAAATTTATTAATTCCATAGCATATTCTCTAGCATGTCGTTCCTTTTTTAGGGCAGGGTATTTTAATAATGCTTCCCATAGAGAAATTGAATTTCTTAAATGGTATCCTAAAAGAACATTCTCTAAAACACTCAGGGCAGGAAAAAAGCTACGTTTTTGGAAAGTCCGGGCTATTCCTAATCTAGTAACATGATAAGGAGGATATCCAGTTATATCCGTGCCCCTCCAGAATATCTTCCCTTGAAACGGTTTTAGAAAGCCTGTTATCGCGTTAAATAAAGTAGTTTTACCCGCACCATTGGGACCAATAACAGAAAGTATCTCTTTTCCCTTTGTTTCAAAACTTAATCTGTTGATGGCTACTAAACCGCCAAACCTTATCTCTAAATTTTCCACTTTAAGCATCTCCATGAATTCGAATCCCACCTTCTGTTTGACAATAAGCCATCCGGGAGAGTACAAACTTCCGCCATAGGGTAAAAAGTAATGAATAAAGCCCACCCGGGAGAAATCTAACAATCAGTATTAAGACAAGCCCATATATTATAAGGCGAAATTGATCACTAGCCCTTAATACTTCGGGAATAATAGTAAACACAAATGCTCCCAATATAGGGCCTGCAATAGTTCCGATTCCGCCTCCAATTACCATAATTACTAGATTTACTGCTACTCCGAAGTAGAATACATCAGGGCTAAGAAACTTAATATAATGTGCGTAAAAACTACCTGCTACTCCAGCCATAAAACCCGACACGGTTACACAGAGAATAAGATACTTTTTAGGATTTATCCCCACAGCTTTGGCTACATATTCTGCTTCTCTTAAACCTATTAATACTCTCCCTAACTGAGAATTAACTAATCTATAGGCTACTAATACGGTCCCTAAAGTAACTAGAAGAATAAAGTAATATGCTTTAGCGGGGGTATCGAAAATTAAGGTTCCTAAGCTAGGTGGAGGAATATTTGTAACACCCAAAGGCCCTCGAGTCAAGGAATACCAATTTAAACTTATTAGGCGCAACATTTCTGCAAAGGCAATAGTACTTATAACAAAGTAGGCGCTACGGAAACGTAAAGTAATACTTCCAATTATATAGGCTGCTAAGGCCGCTATACATCCTGCTGCTACAAAAGCTCCAGGAAACGAAAAGTGCAAGTCTACAGCCAAAAGAGCAGAAGTATAAGCCCCGATACCAAAGAAGGCCTGGTGACCCAGAGATAAAAGACCAGAATATCCGGTGACCAAATTTAGGCTCGTAGCTAATACTGCATATACTAGAGCTAAAATAATAACATGTAAAGCATAGGTACTCGGAAGTATCCAGGGTAATATAAGAAGTATCAGAGTAGCTATTAAGGCTAAAAATAGCTTTTTCCATGTTCTCATGAATTTTTATTCCACTCCTCTTGCTTTACCCAGAATCCCTGCGGGTTTAAGCAGTAAGATTATTACTAGTAAGATAAAAGCTATAGCATCCTTATAACCTGAGGCAATATAAGTAGCGGCTAATGTCTCACTTATTCCTAAAATAAATGCTCCTACTATAGCCCCCACAAAATTTCCTAAGCCTCCCAGAATAACTACAGCAAAGGCTTTTGTGGTGGCCATAGAACCCATTGTAGGGGTAACAAGATAAATTGTAGAGAGCAATGCTCCTCCAGCTGCTGCCATCCCCGCACCTAGAGCAAACGTATACCCATACACCCGATTAACATCTACTCCATAAGCGCTTGCTACTTCACGGTCCTGAAAAGTAGCTCTCATAGCCATCCCTATCTTTGTATACTGCATAAATAAGTGAAACCCCATAATTAGAGCTATTGCTATAACTACTACTATAAGATGGAGAGCTGAAAGATGTACAGACCCTATTACTAGCGGTGGAAGTTCAAGGGGAACTGGTACCCTTTTAGGTACGGGATCCCATATAAGAAGTGCTAAATTTTGAAAAGCAACCATAAGACCAACTGTAGTCAACATACGTACTAAAATATCTTGGTCTCTTAAGGGGCGAAATAAAGCTAAGTCGAGTATATAGGCCAATATCATTACACCAATTATCGAAAGCACTAAAGCAAGCCAATAAGGGAAACCCAAGAGTACAGTGAAAGTAAAAGTAAAGTAGGCGCCTAACATATATAATTCTCCATGGGCAAAGTTTACCAATTCCATAAATCCAAAAATCAAGGTTAATCCTACTGCTAATAAGGCATAAGTTCCACTAATAATAATTCCGTTAGCTATAGTTTGAGCCAGGCCTTCCATAATTACTTAAAATCCCTCTCTTACTAAATTGTAATAGCCAGTGACTGTAAACTGCGGGCGATTAATACCCGCAATAGATCTTTTCGGTATTCCTTGCTACCTCGTAAAACCGAATCCCTGGGCTGGGCTAACCTTGCTGCTAGCTGAGCAGCTTCCTCTATTACAGAAGCTGTAAGAGTCTTCCCTCTTAGAAATTCCTCCACTTCTTTGAACCGCTGAGGTTGGGGCCCAACTGGTCCAGCAGCTACTCCAGCATAAGAAACATGATGTCCTTCTTCCAATACCACTGTTACTGCTACATTTATTACAGGTAGAGCCAAACTCTTCCGGCGTGCTAGGCGTTTAAACACCGATTTGCTTCTCTCTCGTAACGGAATATATATACCTGTTACTATACTGGAAGTACTATCTACTTTAGATTTCCCCGGTCCCTCATATAGCTCCTCCACCTTTACTAGCTGTTTACTACCATCCGTGAAAGCTATCTCTGCTTCTGCTTCCAAAGCTACCAGAGCCACAGCAGTATCAGCTGCAGGTTGGGCATTAACAACATTCCCCACTATGGTGCCTACATTACGAATTTGCACACTCCCTACCTGTGAAGCAGCCTCAGCTAGGGCAGTAGCTTTGTTTCTTATTAAGATACTACTTGCTGCTTGAGTATGAGTAACACCGGCTCCTAGATAAAGTTTATCTCCTTTTTCTTCAATAACATTAACCCCATCAATATCCCGAATATCAACCAGGTACTTGGCTTTTTTACTACCTTTTTTAATATCTAATACCAAATCAGTCCCGCCAGCTATAACCCTTGCTTCCCCTTTACACGAGGCAAGTATCTTTAATGCTTCGTCTAAGGTAGAAGGACGATAATAATCCTCCCACATACCTCCACCTCCCTCTAGTAACCTTTCTCCTTAAGCAACTGGCGAATCTTTTCGGGTGTGGCCGGCAATTCCGTAACTCTTACCCCTACCGCGTTATAAATAGCATTAATAATAGCTGGCGCAGTAGCTATATTAGGCGGTTCGCCTACTCCCTTAGCTCCAAAGGGACCTGTGGGCTCCTCTTCTTCTACAATTAGGCTAACTACAGGCGGCACATCTTGCGCTGTAGGTATCAAGTACTCCGCCAATGTTGGAGTTAAAGGTCGCCCCTGGTCTAAAATTAGTTCCTCCATAAGGGCATAACCTAAGCCCATGGCCACCCCACCTTCGATCTGGCCCTCAATAGCCAAAGGGTTGATGGCTCTTCCTACATCGTGGGCAGCCACTACCCGCAAAACAGTTACCTCTCCTGTTTCTGTATCTACTTCCACTTCAGCTGCCTGGGTAGCAAAGGTATAAGCAGCATAGGCATCTCCTTGATTAGTTTCTGGATCTACGTCAGGGGTGGTGATGTTATGCCATCCCCAGCCGATAAATTTACGGCCTGTACGCCGACAGTGCGCAGCTACTTCGGCCACCGTTAACCGGGTTTTTTCCCCGTTATAGTACACTTCCCGGTTCTTAAAGGTAATGCCTTCCGGTTTAACCCCTAGTAGTTCCGCGGCGCTCTCAATAAGACTCTCCTTTACTTCAGCCGCTGCTTTTTTGGCAGCATGCCCTGTAACATAAGTTTGTCTGCTGGCTGTGCTGGGTCCTGCATCAGGAGTAGTAGCCGTATCAGCAGTAAAAATTTGTACATCTTCAGGCAAAATACCCAGTTCTTCTGCCACAATCAAGGCGATCATCTCAGTCGAGCCTTGACCCATATCTGCACAACCGCTCAGTACCGTGACCGTTCCATCCTCCCCTATCTCTACTGAAGCAGCCGCATTATCTGGCCGACCAAAACCGAAACCTATAGCATACATCATGCAACCATATCCTATACCCCTCTTTTTCATCTCTGTTTCACCCCCATCTCGGGAGCACCTTCTTCTAATGGATGCGCTTCTAAATACTCCTTGACGGCTCGTAGGGTAGCCTTAATACCTACGCCATGTTTTAAAACATGGCCCGTACCGGTGCTCAACCCCGGCTCTAAAGCGTTTTTGTATCTAATCTCCCAAGGATCCATCCCCAGCTTTTCCGCCAGGAGGTCCATAAGAGACTCATGCACAAAGGCTGCCTGCACTACACCAAAACCACGCATGGCTCCGGAGGGGGGATTGTTGGTATAAACCGTATAAGTGTCTACTTTAATATTGGGAATATAATAGGGCCCGCTTAGATGGAGGCCAGCCTTTTTCACTACATAAACGCCAAGGGAAACATAAGCACCCGTATCGGCGTAAATCTCTCCTTCCAGCGCCAGCAACTTCCCCTCCCGGCTAGCTCCCAAACGTGCCTTAATAGTCATAGGATGGCGCTTGGTGGCAGCCCCACGCATGGACTCTTCCCGGGTAAACTTAACCTTAACCGGGCGACCTGTTTTTAAGGCAGCTAAGCCAGCTAAAATTTCTGTAGTGATATCATCTTTACCCCCAAAGCCCCCGCCGGTGGTCATTTGTACTACCCTTACTTTATTCACTGGCAGGCCTAGAACAGGAGCGATCTGCCGCCGGTCACGGAAGACATACTGGGTGGAAGTCCATACGGTGAGATTCCCTTGGTGATCTAGAGCAGCAACGCTACATTCGGGTTCCAAATAGATATGTTTAACAGCTTGGGTTCGAAAAGTCCTCTCTACTATAACGTCGCTTTGACTAAAGCCTTTTTCTACATCCCCTTTTCTAACCTTGGTGTGTTGGACCAGATTTCCCTTCTCATGTACCAAAGGAGCACCGGGTTGTAAGGCTTCCTCTGCCGAAAATACACCCGGTAGTTCTTCATAATCTACTTTAATAAGCTCCAGCGCTTCTTCTGCTGCCTTCTCGCTTTCTGCTACTACCAGCGCTACTGCATCTCCTACACATCTAACCTTATCATCGGCCAGTACCGGCTGGTCCAAATACACGAGGCCATAACGGTTGATGCCGGGGATATCCCGTGCCGTTAATATAGCTACAACCCCAGGTACCTTTTGGGCACGCGAATAATCTATCCCTTTAATAAGGGCATGGGCATAAGCGCTCCGCAAAGCTTTACCATAAAGCATCCCAGGTAAGGAAATATCATCGGCATAAACAGCTTTCCCCGTAGCTTTTTCCACTGCGTCGCGGCGGCGCACTTTCTGACCGATAACGTTATAACTAGAAGAGGGCGACACTTCTACCGGAGGCACCTGGCCAGAAGCCACTTTAACGGCGCGAATTATTTTCTGGTAACCTGTGCAGCGGCATAAGTTACCGGATAATGCTTCCCTAATTTCTTTTTCCGTGGGTTTAGGATTAGATAAAAGCAAGGCCTTAGCTGACATAATAGCACCTGGCGTGCAGAAACCACACTGGATAGCACCTTCATCGATAAAAGCCTGTTGGAGAGGATCCAACTCCCCATTGCGGGCTAATCCTTCAATGGTAACCACTTCACAACCATCTACGGCCACCACAGGAATCAAACAGGAATTCACCGCCTGGTTATTAACCAGTACCGTACAGGCACCGCATTCGCCCTGGCCGCAACCTTCCTTGGTACCTGTTAATTTCAAGTTTTCCCGTAAGAAACGGAGCAAGGTTAGCCCTGGGTCCACTGTAGCAGTTATCCGCTGGCCATTGACAATTAAGCTGATCTGGCGTTCGGACACCTAACCTCACCTCACTTCCTCTCCCAGAAGTTCTGCCGGTTTTTCTACGGTAAGATGGCGTATTTCTTTTTCACTCAATCCTTTTTCATACAAGCACTGGGCAAAAATTCGTAAGGCTTCATGAGGCATAGGATTATGCCTCTGGCCGGCATCGCTCATTAAGACAGCGTTCTCTATACCAATAGTTTTTAGAGCAACAAAAACTTCCTCGATGGTGGCGTAATGCCACATGGGAGAAACAGTGCAGTAACCGAACTCTGCGATAGCTCCTAGCTCCACCAATTCCTTAAGCTCTTGTAGTGATAACTTAGGTACTTTAAAGAAGGGGTGGGTTATCAGGATTTTCTTAATCCCTCTCCCTCGAGCGGCTTTAACTAATTCGTAAATTTCCTCGGGAGAAAGGTGGCTAGTACCTAAAATGGCATCATATTGGGCCACCAAGTCTAATACTTCTAATGTGTTCGGAGTAATATTCTTTTCGTCATCCCATATGGTAATCCCTTCCTGCTCACCTGGCCGGCCAGTATTTCCTCCTTCCTGTACATCATATCTACCCCGCGAACCGTAAATTCTAGCGTGGTAGGCCGCATCGATGGTAGGCATCCAGACGATTTTACCGCCCATCTTTAGGGCCGCTTCCACGGCAGCCGGGTTGATGCCGCCCACATAAGTATTTAGAACTATCCCACCGTAAACTTTAAACCCTTCTACCTGGCGGCCTACCTCCCTGGCCCGGGAGACGGTACTTTCATGATGGCATTTGAGCACCATACCCCCCATCCCCGCCTGTGCAGCAGCTTTAGCAGCCGTGTAATCATCACAGAGCCGCGGAAAAAGGCAAGGGTAGGTATGGACATGGAGATCGATAGCTCCGTGTAAATCCACTAACATAAAATGGCCTCCTACTTAGCTTATACTCTGCTTTCGTTCTCCTTTTCCAAATTTAACCACATCTGCTCTATCCACAAGAAGTAACTTTCATGGAGTAACTTTTATTTACATAGAACTTCATATCTTCACCTATTCCTTAAGTTCAATAGCCCCAACAGGGCACCACTGGACGCATAGGCCACACCCATCGCATGATGCTTTATCTGCCCATGTCCGGCCTTCTTCTTGGCGGATGGCACCATAAAAGCATACCCTGGAGCAAATATCACAGTTATTGCAACGCTCTTGATCGATGGTAGCAAACCGGGGGGGTTCCTGGGCCAGCTCTTCAACAGTCTTTATATACGGCAGCGCGATACCGCGGAAATCTTCGATGGTACGGTAGCCCTTACGGTCCATAAACTCGGATAAGCCGTCCAAGATCTTCTGGACTTTGCCCAAACCTTCCCACATGATGGTTGTTGCCATCTGGACAGTGGTGGCCCCCAGCATGATATATTCCACCACTTCGCGCCAGCTACTTACGCCACCTACGGCAGAAAGGGGTACTTTCACGGCCCTGGCTACTTCCGAGAAATGCCGCATAATGATGGGCTTTATAGCCGGGCCGGTATAACCGCCATACCCCCTTAGATAAGGTTTACCAGTTTCAATATCTACGCCGGCAAAAGAGCGAATTGAATTACTAATAGTAATGGCATCAACCCCAGCCTCTACTGCTGCCTGGGCAATTTCCACCATATCCGCTACGTTAGGGGTTAATTTAACTGAAAGGGGCAATTTAATAGCTTCTTTAGCCGCTTTAACCTGCCGGTAGGTTAGCTCAGGATTTTTTCCAATGTGCATACCTACTGTAGAGGCGGGCATCGGACAAGAAACATTTAACTCAAAAAGATCTACCAAACCAGTAGCCTCTACCTGCCTAGCTAATTCTGCAGTCTGTTCTGGGTCTGGCATGGCTAAGATGCTAGCAAATATCTTCGCCCCACCTTCACGAGCCAAAGCGAGATCTCGGGTGATCCATTCTTCTCGAGTTTTGGTGGTAAATAATTCTAGATTGATCATTCCGATAGGCCGGTTTCCTACCCGGTAAAGAAACAGACGGCCATTACGGGGATGAACAGCCCAGTCCTGGATAGGACCAATGGTTTTGGGTATTACAGCCCCAAACCCTGCCTCTCCTGCTTTTTTTAATCTTAATCCATCCCAGCCAGGTGTAGCTGAAGCCAGCACTAAAGGGTTGCGAAAATTTACTCCTGCAAAATTTACTTGTAGATCCGCCACTTATATACACCTCTTTGCATTAATAGTTTTTATATATAATTATCATTTTTAAGTAATTCTATTGTGATTACATTTGATTATTTTCATGTGTTTGCAGCTTCATTTAAAACCTTCAGCGCTTCTTCCAAGGCAGCTTGATTACTAGTAACTACAGGTAAACCTGTTAAATATTCCAAGCGATCTTTAATTTCCATAGCTCTAAAGTTAGTGCAGGAAATAAAGATACCTTCTACTTTGTGTTTATCTATGGTCTTTAAGGCAAAAGCTAAAATTTCTTCTGGAGGTACCTCTGCAATAGCAAAATTGTAATCTATCCCTAATCCACCCATAACAATTACTTCCAATCCATCCTCCCTTAAGCTCTGCTCAATCCGATAATTTAGAGCATCTATATAGGGGGTAATCACCGCTACCCTTTTAATACCGCGCTTCTTTAAAGCAGTCCTTACGCTAGCTACAGTACTAATTGCTGGGCAACCAGCTACCTCACTTATCTGCCGGCATAACTCCTTATCATATGCGTTACCTCTCAGCGCTCCTGCAGAAGTACAACCAAAAACAATAGCATGAGGTTGTACAGTAACCAAATCTTGTAAGGCACGAGGAAAATGTATATCAAGCATTTCCTCTTCGCCTTGAACCGTAGTATCTTTTAGGTACATACGCGCCACATGGAGGGTAATGTGACGGGGTAAATTGCGGTAAAAATCAACTTCCATAACTGAATTTGAAGAAGGAACTATTAAGCCTAAGCGTTGGTGCAATTTACTTGCCCTCCTCTAAAACTACCTCTTCAAAGACGCTAAAATAGTTCTACGTTACATTAATCTTTACCTTTAGGCCAATAGTACAAATAAAAAGACCCCAGGTTATACCTGAGGTACTACTAGCCTTTTATCCTGAAATTAACTGAATTAATTTTAAGGCCATCATTAGGGCAAATCGATTTTCAGTTTCGTTTAAATTAAGCCCCGTGATCTCTTCAATCTTTTTTATCCGATAAATAACAGAATTTTTATGGACAAATAGGGCTTGGGCGGTTTTACGCAAGTTACCATCATTTTGTAAATAGCAAGCTAGCGTACCCACCAAGTCGGTGTTATTTTGAGCATCATAATCTTTAAGTTTGCCGATATATTCCTGGCAAAACTCATGTACAAAAGGAAGTTCTTTAAGATTAAAAAGTATACGCCACGACCCTAGTTCAGCAAAAAATACTGGCTCCCCTGGACACCCCTTTTCCCAAGCAACCTTCAAAGCCAACTGGGCTTCATCATAAGAAGTTTTAATATAGTGTAAGCCTTCATATGGTCTACCCACGCCTATGGCCATCCTTACCCGAGGAAACCTGGCCTTGGCCAAGCTTAAGATTTCCCGTAAACGCCCAGGCAGTTCCTTTTCTGTTTCCCTATAGAAACGTAACAGCGCCACTACTTGATTACCCTTACTTACTGCTAGTATACCTCCCGGGTGGCGGGAGAAACGAGAACGTAAAAGATAGATTATCTCGGACGGAAGGTCTGGGCGGTAATTAGATACCTGGTACCCTGGATCAAAACCTACTATCAATACTGCCAACCTACCAGCCAGATTTATACCCAAACATGCAGCTCGCTTCATTATTATTTCCGGATTTTCTATTCTTCTCTCTAACAACTCCTCAAGTAGCTCTCCCCGAAGGCGAAGTTCCGTTTCCGCTACAGCCTTCTCTTTAGCAAACTCCAGGGCCACGATGGTTGCACCTGTTTCAATCCCCCGTATTTCTACATCATCTAACTGACGATTGCTTTGGAGAATAACTAAATATCCATCGATACTTCCTTGAGTAGCGACGGGTACAACAACGCTTTCCGGCAAGTCATCTCTTAATCGTAATAGAGCTGCTCGGTGGGGGGGTAACTCTCTTAATTCTTTTGAAGTTTCCTTAAAAATAACTTCCAAGATCTCTCCATAGGCAGGTAAAAGCTGCCCATTAGGTAAAGGAGGATAACCAGCCCCTAGGCAAGCTCCATGGCTAAAGATGAAGACAGGATTAGTAGTAAACTGGGCTAGGGCTTTGCAGACACCCTGCAGGCCAGTCCCGCCAAGCAGTACATTAAGAAGAAGATCGTGAATCTCTTCAGCCCGGCGATGCCGGTAAAGCTGTTCATTAATTAGCAGTTCAAATATAGGTAGCATAATATCCATATAAGGAACATCAGGCGGGATTTCAAGTAAAGGTAAACCCACCTTATCGGCATGCTCTGCCATATCTTCCGGTACATTATGAAGATACTGTCCCGGCTTAATCCCAAAAGCAGCTACACCTTTACCAACTAAGTCATATACAATTCTCTGGCGCAATTGGGGATTGTCTTTTAAGGCATAACCAGCAGTTAATAATAGCTCCCCACCTTTCATCCACCGGGCTACTTCAGGAACCTCCATAATGTTTACAAAAGTTATCTCATTTTCCAAACCTTGAATGCCAGCAACCACACGAGCCCGCCGTAAGGGCCCTATATTCAATGCTTGCCGGACGGTAAGGGGCATTCTGCTCCACCTACCTTTTTTGAATTTAAATCTCTACTATCGCCCTCTCCACTGCCACTTGGCAATCAGAAAATATACCCCTAGCCTCCTCCAGCAAGTCGCTAGTCTTATACCAGGAACGCAAATGGGTAAGGATAAGCCTTTTTACTCCTGCCTCATGAGCTATCCTTGCGGCCTGACCGGCTGATAAATGGCCCGTGGCCCCTGCTTCTAAATCTTTCCTAAGATATGTAGCTTCCGCCAATAAAAGGTCCGCTCCTTTAGCAAAGTCAACTAGCTCGCTGAAGTATTCCGTATCCCCGGTATAGACTAAGGTCTTATTACCATCGGTTATGCGCATAGCTACGCAGGGAAGGGCATGTCGAGTAGGAAGAAACGTAAAGGTGAACTCTCCTATGGTGATATCTTGGCCAGGCTTGATCTTCTGGCTTTCTAAAGCTTCCTTATAGGTAAGGGTCGTAAATACTTCTTCTGGCTCTGGTAGGGCCCAAACAGGTATAGGGCCTCTCCTTTTTCCTTCTATTACAGCCTGATCGGCGGCATAACGGTAAACACCGAGGTCGCTCATGTGATCCCCGTGCAAATGGGAAAGGACTACAGCGTCCAATTCCCAAAAAGGAATGAATTCCTGCAAACGGGACATGACGCCGCTTCCGAACTCTAAGAGAACCTGGGTTTTTTCTCCCTTAAGAAGGTATCCCAGGCAAGCTCCACCAGGTGGAGGATAAGGAGTATAACATCCGAGGATAATAAGACGCATGAATTTACCACCTCCATGGGCCAAACCTTACTCGGATAAAACGGTGAGCAGGCGGATCAGCCTTTCGGCTGCATCGGTCAACAAGGTGGCTGCATTTTCTAAGCAGTAAGATAAAGGAACCGGACGGGGAACAATGCTCATATACGCTTTGATCCCGTGCTCATATACGGTTTCGGCACCTTCACCGATAGAACCTACTAAGGCCACCACCGGAATACCATATTTCCCGGCCACCTTAGCCACACCAGCAGGGACTTTCCCGTAAGCCGTCTGCCGGTTTATCTCTCCTTCCCCTGTTATTACCAGGTCAGCCCCTGCTGCCAAAATCCCTTCTAAGTTTACAGCCTCCATAACTAGATCAATACCCCTGCGCAAAGTGGCCCCTAAAAAAGCCACCAGCCCGGCCCCCAGGCCCCCGGCAGCTCCAGCGCCGGGAAGATCGCGCACCTCTATCCCTAAATCCCGGGCTATTATATCGGCCAGATGGGCCAAGGCAGCATCCAACCGGGGTATCATTTCAGAGGTAGCACCCTTCTGGGGTCCGTATACAGCCGAAGCCCCTCGTGGTCCGCAAAGGGGATTATCCACGTCACAGGCCACCAGTATTTCTACTTCTTTAACCCTCGGGAAAATCTCCTGCATATCAATACGGTGAAGTCTTTCTAAGCCCACAGCACCCCACGGGATATCGTGACCATCTTCATCTAAAAGCTTCACCCCTAAGGCCTGAGCCATACCCGCGCCGCCATCATTAGTAGCGCTACCCCCTATACCTACTATCAAGCGCTGGCAACCGGAAGCCAGAGCCTCGCGGATTAACTCTCCTGTACCATAGGTAGTGGTATAAAGGGGATTGCGCTTTTCTTTAGGGACGAGAGGAAGGCCAGAGGCCTGGGCCATCTCCACCACTGCCGTGCGGCCATCTCCTAAAAACCCCCAGCGTGCGGTTACTGGTTCACCTAATGGCCCCGTAACAACAGCCTCCATGAGCTTTCCTCCAGTAGCGGCCACTAAAGTAGTTGTAAGCCCTTCCCCCCCATCGGCCAGAGGAACCTCTACCGTTTCCACGTTGGGAAGAGCTTTTTTTACCCCAACAGCGATGGCTTTAGCTACCTGGGGTGCATCAAGGCTTTCTTTAAAAGAATCCGGGGCAATTACAATACGTTTCATTTACTTATATCCCCCCAGGGACGCGTTTTCTACTACAAAGGAAAGTTCGCTATCCCGGGGAAAAAACCTGCTTGGAATACGATTTTTCTGTGCGAAAACAAAGGACTCTATCGCTTTGGTCGCCTGCAGGCAACTATATGATAGGTGCGGCCATCGTTGTCTCCCCGGCTTTGGTAATCAAAACCGTATTCGTCCAGCAGGCGGATTATATAATCTGCCTGGTGGGCGTCTGCTGCCTCCATGGAGATGGTTATATGATCACCGTACCCCATCTGGGGCAAAACATCACGGACCCGTTCTACATCTTTCCGGCTGATGAAGGGGCCCATCCATAAAGTTATATCAGCCATACTATATCCCCTCCTGAAATCACCCTCTAAACTTTAATTTGCCCCCACATTAGCCAGCTTATTTGAGCTAAGATTTTTCCTTGACTAGCTTGATTCCGTTAAACTATAATGAGAACGACAATTGCATATATATTTCCTCGTTAGGTGAGGCTACTGCATAGACAGAAGCCACTGCCCGGAAACGTCGAAAGACGCCAATGGGTCAACAGGTATTACCGGCTTAAGGTTTTACCTAATGTGGCTGAGAGCAATCTCTAGCTATGCATGAGCCAAAGCTCAACGAGTGGGGGATATAAGGCTTAGGTCTTCCTGCTCGGGGAAGGCTTTTTTAATCTATCAGGGATCTATCACGGAAACCCAGAAAAGGAGGTGAGGATGTTGAAGAGGGTCGGCAATCTTGGTTTAACCGTGGTAACCGTAGCTCTCTTAAGCGCTTTTGCCTATTTTGCTTATCACGGGCACCGTATAACCGAATTAGCCGGGCAAACCACTGTCTTCCCTACTTTAGGAATACTTCCTTATTATGCCTTGCGCTCTTTCCTGCGCATGCTAGCAGCTTATTTTTTGTCTTTGATATTTTCCCTTGCTTATGGATATAAGGCAGCCACAGACGCCAGGGCAGAAAAAATCCTGCTTCCCATTCTCGATGTGCTTCAATCAGTGCCTATTTTAGGATTTTTCCCGGCAGCAATTTATTTTTTTGTTAGCCTGTTCCGCGGCAGCATTTTAGGTATTGAGCTGGCCTCTATCTTTTTAATTTTTACCAGTCAGGCCTGGAACATGACCTTCGGGTTTTATGAATCTATAACCACCATTCCAGATGAATTAAAAGAAGTAGCAGACGCCTACCGGGTTACCGGATGGCGCCGGTTTGTAAAGCTTTATCTTCCAGCAGGTATCCCTAAGCTGGTGTACAACAGCATACTTTCCTGGAGCGGGGGCTGGTATTTCCTAATTGCCGCTGAGATCATAACTATAGGTCCAGTGGAATACTCCTTGCCTGGTCTGGGCAGCTATCTTATACGAACCGCAGAAGAAGGGGAATTAGGTTTAACTCTAGCTGGGCTGGCGACGCTGGTGGCCATCATTACTGTTATGAATACCTTTATCTGGCATCCCCTTTCTACCTGGGCGGAAAATTTCAAGTACGAGTTCGAAACAGGCGGTGGACGGCAAGTTCCCAAAGGGTGGGGTTACCGGCTGTGGTATGAAGCCCCGGTCTTCCGTGAGCTAAGAAAACTAATGGTATCGGGTGGAAGCGCTCTAGGGAGGGCCCTAGTTTCTTTAGGTTCTAAGTTACCGGGACGTTCATACTTTCCCTGGTTTAGCCGGATTATCTCTTGGGGATTCCTCCTTTTACTTGCTTACTCTCTACTCCGAGGATTGATAGCTTTAGTTATACTTTTTCTCCCTCCCTGGCACCCAGAAATCTTTACCATCCCCCAGGCCATCTTTTACTCTTTTTTACGCCTTTTGGCTGCATATATCTTGTCTTTGCTCTGGACTCTGCCGGTGGCTATCTGGATGGGACATAATGAAAAAGCTTATAATGTGCTTATGCCCGTTTTCGAAGTTTTAGCCTCGGTACCCGCTACTGCTCTGTTCCCTATCCTTGTCTTTATCTTGGTGGGATTTGCCGGAGGTATGGAGCTAGCCGCCGTTTTGCTAGTCCTTACCGGCATGCAGTGGTACCTGCTGTTTAATATAGTAGCTGGCGTGAAAAGTATACCCAAGGATATGAAAGAAGCAGCCATGGTTTTCGGCCTAAAAGGCTTTAAATATTTACACCGAGTTGTTTTCCCGGCCCTTATCCCTTCCCTTGTAACAGGAAGTATTACCGCCTGGGGAGGAGGATGGAACGCACTTATTGTTTCTGAATACGTAGTATACGCCGGCCAAACCTATATGGCTTTCGGTATCGGCTCCCTTCTAGATAAAGCCATATACAGCACAGGAAATTTCCAGGTGATATGGTCCAGCCTTATGGCCATGGTCGTGGTAATTGTAACGCTAAACCGTTTCTTCTGGCGTAAGCTTTACGAATGGGCTGCCGCCAAATTCTCTTTTGAAGCGGAAGAGTAGGGGGTGTAGCAGGTGGCACTGCTGGAGGTTGAGCACGTCTATAAAACTTATAAAGACGCCACCCGTTCCCTGACTGTCCTCAACGATATAAGTTTTACTATAAACAAAGGCGAATTTGTATGTCTGGTAGGCCCTTCAGGTTCTGGAAAAAGTACCCTCCTTAGGATGATAGCCGGGCTAGACCGGCCGACTCAGGGTGAAATACGCTACCGCGGCAAGCCCATCAATGGTGTTACAGATAAGATAGCTGTCGTATTTCAATCCTTTGGTTTATTCCCCTGGCTCACCGTAATGGAGAATGTAGCTTTAGGATTAGAGGCCAAAGGTGTTCCGCGGCCGGAAAGGGAAAAAATAGCCAGCAAATATATTGATAAAGTCGGGCTCGACGGATTTGAGGAAGCGTACCCGCGAGAGCTCTCCAGGGGGATGAAACAAAGGGTAGGCATTGCTCGGGCTTTGGCCATGGATCCAGAACTTCTGTGTATGGACGAACCTTTCTCAGCCTTGGACGCTTTTACTGCCCAGAACTTAAGGGAAGAAGTCTTAGATCTTTGGCTAGATGTTACTCTACCGGTTAAATCAGTGCTTATGGTAACCCATGGCATAGAAGAAGCCGTGTTTATGGCCGATAGGATCATAGTGCTTTCTAAAAGGCCGGCCCGTGTCTTAGCAGATGTAAAAATTGAATTGCCTCGCCCCCGGAATATGAGGGACCAAGCTTTTGCAGCCATAGTAGATAAAATTTATTCGCTTCTCTTCTAGAAGGCTGGTATAATATATTTAAAAAAGAAGCAGGCGGCAAAAGGGAGGGCAAAAATCTGTGGATGTCGTGCCTCTACCCCCTGTGGGTATAGGGATGGTATTGGGGCTTTTGGAGATGTTAGAGGACGCTGAGGGAAGAGAAGACATTTTTAAACTGGCTAGGGGGCTTTCATTAGAGCTAGATGACATTGAGCCGGTCATCGAAGCCGCCGTGCTGTTGGGATTAGTAAAAACAAGCAACGGAGATATTATTCTTACTGAAATAGGTAAGGATCTCTTGGCAGCAGATATCAATGGGCGAAAGGCTATACTAGCCCGGCAGCTTGAGGGTCTAGAAGTTTTTAAAGAAATATTCCGCCTGTTAAACTCAACAGGTAAGCGCAGTATTAAACGGGAGAAGCTGGTAGACTTTTTCGAGCAGAGTATGTCTGATGAAGATGCGGAACAGCTCTTTAAAACCATCGTGGACTGGGGCCGTTTTGCAGAAGTTATCTCCTATGATCCCCAAAGTGAACGCCTTTATTTAGAACAGGCAAGGTAAAAAAGTAACATTAAGGAAGACTTTGAAAACCCAACTCTGGGGTTAAAAAGTTAAGCCGGTAGCTATATAGTACTGCCGGCAGTTATTTTTTAGTCTTCATGAGGCTCAGCCCCTTTCTATCTAAGAAAAATCAGTTTCTATCCAAGAAAATCGGTGAGTATGGTTTTTATGCCCTGGTGACACAAGCGCCACGAGGACCATGAGACACTTGACAAACCTGCACTTTCTCCTATATAATGAATGTTGCGCGTGGGGCTATAGCTCAGTTGGGAGAGCGCTTGAATGGCATTCAAGAGGTCGGGGGTTCAAATCCCCCTAGCTCCACCAAGAAAATCAAGGCCTCCGGGGTTCGGGCAGTACTGCAAAGAGTGAATTCTACTGCAACCGTACTGCAACCGGGCCGGGAGGAGGAGTAAAAATTTAACCGCCAGGTAATCCCCGGCGGTTTGTATCCGGTTTCGAGGGCCCTCCGTTAAGCGGAGGGTGTTTTCTTTGGTGTTAGCATGCCGTCGAGCTTGGCCACGCCATCCCGTTTCAGTTTCGGTGATACATGAGCATAAGTATCGGCAGTAACGGCTATCCTGCTGTGCCCTAACAGTTCTTGCACCACCTTAAGATCCTCCCCAGTAAAACCTTAAAGGCCACACCCAGCCGGTTCTGTTCTAAAACCTCTAGGAACCGCTGCTGTTCCTCTAACGTTAGCGCCCGTATTTCTCGTTTCTTAAGGGGAGGCCCCACGCTTACCTCCTCCCTGGAATAATATCCTTCACTCCCGCAATATTCGACTTAGACGCTCATGAAAACCTTCTCTAGGCCCTACTAGAATAACCAAAACCACCTTATCCTCCGGCTTAAGGGTATATACTATCCGGTACTCACCTCCCGGCGTGGTCACGGCCAGAGACCGCAAACCCTTATGTCCACGTAAGATTTTCCCTTTAGTGGGATGCTGGCTTAGCTCGGCAAAACCTCTCTCTACAGCTTCCCTGATGTTTGGCTCAAGCTTTTCCAGGATTTTGACTACCCTCCTCGTACCGTGTAACCTCCCACATACCTGGCTACTCCTTGGGCCACAGCCTTACGGTCTGCCCGCTCCTGTATTCCTTTTCGGCTTCCTCGGCCAGAAGATCTAAATCCGCAGCGTGAAACCAGTCGAGAAGCTCTTCCTTGGAGAAGCGCCACTGGTTGCCGATCTTATGGGCTGGTATTCTGCCTTTCTTGGCATACCTCCGCAGGGTATATTCGCTTATCTTAAGCATTTTGGCTGCTTCCTTGGCTGTGAGTATTTCCAAAGGGATCACCTCCAGCAATATTTTACTCTATATCGCTTATGTTAACAACATAAAATTCTATATAGCTTACTGTTTGCACTTCTTTCACAACGCCCTTTTCGTTAGGATAATTAATAGGGTCAGGAGTTTTTCCTAACCCTTAAATAGCGCCCGTCAAGCCACATCAGCTACAATCGCAGTAATAAGGATAAGCCCCTTTTTCTCCTCTCTAAAATCGCCTCCACGGGTCAAGATCTCTATCCGCATATTGAAGCCTTTCATTCTATCCTAGAGACTAAATGCTATAGCCGGTATGAGTTTCAAAGCTTTATGGAGGCATACGCTTAAAGAGGAGGCATGGTAGCCTGAGGTATATAAGCCCTGAAAAGTTTCACAAAGCATTCATGAGCAACCCGTCATGCTTGCTAGGCACAACCAATAATGAAAATAGATCGAGGAGCTTGCAAAAACTTCACCATTTGATACATTGGACTCATCAGGGCAAATTAATGAAAGCGGAATCCTTTGTGGCATAATCTCCATAATTAGGGGGGCTAGCCCACATCCCAGTAGCTGATAAAACCCACAGAGGGTTTTCCTTAAACACCATCCAGACTATTCCTATGCCCAGAGCCCACCAAAAGCAAAACCCAAAAATTGGTTTTTGTTCAAGATGATTTGCTCCCTTCCTTTGACATTTTTTGTTTTGAAACAGTGGCTAAAGCCAAAATATAGTGATCTTCTGTTTCAGGACAAGGAAAATAAGAGCAAGATGTAGAATTTCTTACTTTCAGTAGTCGATTCGTTCTAACCTTCCTATAGCGGGGGGTATACAGTAGTATGCATCCATACTCCAACAAAAAAGTGCTCATAGTAGAAGATAGCAAATTACAGGCCCGGATAGCCGCCGACGCCCTCAGCGGCCATGGCTATTCTATCGACATTGCCCTCTCACCAGAAGAGGCGTTGCAAAAAGCCCTGGAACCTGACGGCCCCGACCTCATCCTTATGGACATCGACCTGGGGGAGGGAAGCGACGGAGCAACACTCGCTGAGCAGATCCAGCGAATAAAAAGCATTCCAGTAGTTTTTCTTACAGCCCTCTCTACCCAGGAGGTCGTTGAGCGGATCCGCTCGATCACACGCTACGGCTATATACTGAAGGGTGCCCCGGGGCACGTAATAATATCCACTGTGGAAATGGCCCTGGAGCTCCACAAGGCCCTCTCCTCTGCTGAGATGTACCGCAAAATAGTAGAGGGCTCCCTTACAGAGGTATATATTTTCGACCCCCAAAGCCTTAAGTTCCTCACCGTCAACCGGGGAGCAAGGGAAAACCTCGGTTACACGGAAGAAGAGCTCCAAAACATGACCCCCCTGGATCTTAAGCCTGAATTTGACCTAGAAGCCTTTAGGAAACTACTCGTCCCCTTGTTGCGGGGTGAAAAAGAGGAGCTTGTATTTGAGACGGTGCACCGCAGGAAGGACGGCTCCCTCTACCCTGTAGAGGTCCACCTCCAGCTCTTTGGCCGGGGACGGGATACTGTCTGCGTCGCCTTCATATCCGACCTTACTGAATGCAAGAAAATGGAGGAAAGGCTTAAACGGCAGGGCGAATTCCTACAGCACCTCCTGTCCGCCCTCCCGGTCGGTGTGCTCATCATCGACCCCGAGACCCGTCGCATCGAGCAGGCCAACCTGGAGGCCGCGGCCATGGTGGGGGCTCTGCCGGAGGAGATCTCCGGCAGGCCCTGCTGGGAAATCTTCCCCTACGCTGCCGCCCGGTGCCCCTTTGCGGGCTCCCACGCTGACGTTGACCGCTCTGAGAGGCTGCTATTCCGCAAAGACGGTACGGAGGTCCCCGTCCTGAAGACAGCAAGGCGCCTCCACACCGGGGACGGCGAAAAGCTAGTGGAGACCCTTGTCGACCTCACCGACCGGAAGCGTCTGGAAGAGGAGCTGTACCGGCTCTCGATCACTGACCCCTTAACTGGGGCATACAACCGCAGGTACTTTGTCGAGATGCTGGAAAGAGAAGTGGAACGAGCGCGGCGGACTGGCCGCACCTTTTCCCTAATCATGTTCGACCTGGACCGCTTTAAAAACATAAACGACCGCTTCGGCCATGCGGCAGGAGACCGGGTTTTGAAAGATGTTGTGTCCGCCTTTAAAAAGCGGTTGCGGAAGACGGACTGCCTTGCCCGCTGGGGAGGTGAAGAGTTCGTCATACTTCTACCTGATACTGGAGTAGAAGGGGCGGCCGTACTTGCAGAGGAGCTGAGACAGAGGTTAAATGAGATGGAAGTTCCCGGCGTGGGGCGAGTGACGGCCAGCTTCGGCGTGACGGGCTACCGCTCCGGCGACACGGTGGACGCGGTCACGCAGAGGGTCGACGGTGCCCTTTACCGGGCCAAAGGGAACGGCCGGAACTGCGTGTGTGTAGAAGGTTATAGGGAGCATATCTCCTCTAACCAGCCTGAGCAAGCTGAAAAGTGAAGTAAAAATGCCAGGCTGGCCTTGGGGGCTCGGGCATCGCAGTATAGTTATAAACGAAGTCTTAGGGGCTATCTATTAGGTATCCAACGGAAAATAGATCCGAAAGGGGGCAGGTCCTTTTGCTGACGCTGCCAGAAAAGAGCGTCCTGCTGGTAGAAGATTCAACACTTACCAGATTTTCCTCCAGAAGGGCCCTGGAGGAGAAAGGCTACCTCGTGGACGAAGCTACAAGCGGCCAGGAAGCGCTGGTCAAGGCCAAGGGGAGACCATGGGTGTTGGTACTTTTTTGAATGCGTATCACACGAGACTAGGTTTTCCTGAAAGCTGGGGGAAGATTCTGGGTGACCTGGTAATGGTAAACTCCGGCACGGCTGTGACTGTAGTAGCCATGTACCTCCTCACCGTAAAATTTCACCTGGTGGCACTGGCACTCAAGAAAGAAGCAGATACCGACCCCCTCACCGGCCTCTACAACCGCAGAACATTTTTGGGGAGCTAGGCCAAAGGTTAGAAAGGGGCAGAAGTTTTGCGGTAGTCATCCTAGGCCTGGACAACATGAAAGAGATAAACAATACCCTGGGGCACCAACTTGGGGATACAACCCATGCCAGGCGCACACAAATAAGGGAAGGCTGTCCGCTGGACCGCCTTCCCTTCGCAATTGTTTTACGCCTGCTCCTGCCCCGGGGGCAGGAAGGGCGTGGGCGGAGCCTGACCGCTGTGATCCAGGAGGTACTTAACGTAACGGGAAAGGTAGTAATTCAGCCCGGTCAGCGGCCGGCCACGCACGGCTGCATTCCACAAAGCCTTTGTTTCGGAAGTTTCGGCCTGCCAGCTTTTAATAGCCTGGGCAAAATAGCGGCGTATCTTTTCTTGATTCTCTGTATTGGGATTCATGGGTACAACGTAGCGCCGTGCATAATTGAGCCCTTTCCATTTGGAAAACACAAGTGCCTTTCCCAGGTTACCACTGGCATCCATGGACATCAGAGGGCCTGTTACCTTGGCCATGGGGGCTCACCTCCTTTCGCCCCTCATTGTACCAGGGGCCGAAAGAAGGAGCCAGTTTCGCAACCGGTGTCAAACCGCAGGCCTGCTAATGCATCCTACCGTCAAAGGTAAAAGTAGGGCCCTATGCCGATGGGTTTTGTTCTCTTGCGCTTCGTTTAAGACGGCTCACACATGGTAAAGCCATGGTACCCTACCCACTCCGTACCCTCTCCGTACCTACTCCGTCGCCACCTTTTCCCTAAACAGAGAGGATCCGTTGGGAATACTTTACCCCCTGCCCCCTGGGGAGTAGCCCCTAGTTATCGCTGATAAAGATTGTCACCGTATCCTGGTGGGAGCCATCCTTCGGGCTGACCTGATAAATTTTTATTCTAGCGGCAGCCGGGGGGCAATTGTTGCTGCCCCACCCTCGCTTTGCCAAGTTACCCGCCTAAGAATAAAGAAGGCTTTACTTCCGGTACCACTCCGAGCTCTACAGCGCACAAAGCTTCCCATAGCCGGTCGTCGAAGCAAGCTGCCACTACGCGTCCTTAATTTACGCACCATCTCTGAGCCCGGTTCCTGGACGTAGAGCTTCACCAGGGCGCTGGTATCCAGGTAGCAGATCATCGGCGGTCCTCCACAACCAAAGCTCCAATAGAAGCAGTCCTGCGGAGCGCTGGCGGCGAGACCATTCCTTGTGGTTTCCCTCCACGCCAGGAAGCTATTCCCTGTTCCACCAGTGCCAAAATAGGTAACTGTTCATTATCTCTAATAGGAATCAGCTTAGCAACGGGTATGTTGCGTTCGGTAATGAGGAGGGTTTCCCCTTGTTTCACGCGCCTTAAGTACTCGCTGAAACGGTTTTTGACTTCTCTGATACCTGCCTCCATAAAAGCACCTCCGGTAGCTACATTATAACATGAATGAGGTCACATTTCCAAGGAAAGCCGAGATATAGCGTTTTCCTGAAGGTCGAGGCTGCCGTCACGTACCACTTCTTCTCCCTCCACCAGCCCTGATACTATTTCCACTCCGATCTCACCGACCATCCCTATTTCCACCGCACGCCGCCGTACCTTACCGTCGCTTACTTCCTCCCCGTCGGCCCCGGGTGCAAGCCGTACCAGTATCTGGTTGATAACTCCCGGCTGGCCTAGTACAGTCTGAACTTGCCCTAAAGGCATCATGACGACACCGAAATTTTCCGGGTCGGGCATCAGTCCAGAAACGAGTTTCAGACGGTTTACCTGGCCTTCTACCGGTAAAGGATAAGCCGTCAGCCGGACAAGGACTTTCCTCCCGTCCGTGAGGAAGAGGTGGCCCATGGCTGCTATAGCAGAGTTATACGTTACTATGACTACGGTTTTCCCCTTCTCCTGGTTGATTTTCCACAAGAGAGCAAGGACTGCCTTGCCAGTCTGGTGATCAAGGGCGCCTGTAGGTTCGTCACACAGGATTAAGTCCGGATTTTTCACCAAAGCCCGGGCGATTGCCACCCGCTGCTGCTCTCCACCGCTTAACTGCGCGGGGAAATGGTCCATCCTATCTTCGAGGCCCACCTCCCGGAGTATCTGCCTTCTACCACCCCGGTACCGCCCTTTCCCCTCCGCGCCGCCGCGCATAGACTTCAGCCACAAAACTGTCGGCGTCGCCAACCCAACTTCCGCACACTCCAAGGGAACCCCTAAAACTTTTTCTCCTGATGGGGTTCTACTGCATTAAAGTTCTCCCTCAGTATAACTATATCCACCCTGCGGTTCTTAGCCATGTTTTCTTCGCTGTCATTGGGCACCAGGGGGCGAAACTCACCGTAGCTCGTTGCCGAAAGCCTTTCCGGGCTTATCCCGCTCTCCTTGACCAGAACATGCAGAACCGTCAGGGCCCGGGCAGCGGCCAGCTCCCAATTGCTATAATAGCTAGCAGCTCTAATGGGCAGGTTATCGGTGTGGCCTTCGACGCGGAGGTAGTTGGGCAAAGGAGCCAGCATTTTGCCTACCCTGGTTATAAGCTCTTTGGCTTGCGGCGTAAGCTCAGCAGAGCCCTTGGGAAAGAGCACTGTCTCGGCCATCCTCACGACCAAGCCCCTCTCCTCTTGAGTTATGGCTACCTGTCCCGTTAGTCCAGAGGTTTCCACCAGCCTGTTCAACTCCCGGGCCACCTCTTCTACATTAGAGGTAGCTCCCTGTTCGCTAGCACCTTCTGCTCTTTCTGAACTTCCCGCTGGCGTACCTATACCCTGAAACCCCTCAACCAGACTCAAGCCTTCTCCCTGGAATATACCGGAAGAAGGTGAGCCGATAAGGGCTTGCGTTAGAGAATGGGCAAGGGCCGCAAGCTTCTTTGAATTAACGTCGCTAATGGCGTACATTACCACAAAAAAAATCATGAGCAAGGTTATAAGGTCCGAATAGGTAATAAGCCATCTTTCTTTATTGTCGTGACTCTCCTCAACTACTCTTTTAGACCTCACTAATCTGGCCCTCCTTTACAGGTCGTTCCCTAACCTTATGCTGTTTTCCTGGGGAAAGGAAGGCCAAAAGTGCTGTACGCAAAGCCATGGGGCTCTTCCCGGCTTGTATGGCTAAGACACCCTCCATCACCAGCTCCTGATAGAGCCTCTCTTTGTCCGATTTAGCCTTTAGCTTCGCTGCTATGGGCAACCATATGAGGTTAGCTGTGGAAACACCGTAAAGGGTGGCAATGAAGGCCAAAGCGATGGAAGGCCCGAGTTTATCAGGGGTGCTGATGTTGCTCAGCACATGGATAAGGCCCATCACCGTGCCTATAATGCCCATAGTCGGTGCGTACCCTCCAGCAGCCTCAAATATCTTTATCCCTTTGGCATGCCGTTCCGCAGTGGTATATATGTACTGTTCCAATATGGCCCTGGTGTACTCGGGGTCCGTGCCATCAACCACCAATTGTAAAGCCGTGCGCAAAAAAGGCTCGCTGATGCCTTCAAGCTGCCTTTCTAAACCCGGAAACCCCTCTCTACGAGCGACAACCGCTAGTTCTGCCAGGCTCTCTATAGTTTCTTCCAAGTCATATTTTCTATTGGCCATTACGGCTTTAAGAAGCCCCGGAAGGGAACGTACTTCCTCCATACCTAAACCTATAAGAGTAGCCCCAATGGTCCCCCCAAAGACGATGAGGAAAGGAGAGACACCAACAAGCGAAGACAGGTGCCCTCCTTCCAAAATAAAAGCCACAAGAAGACAACTAAAGCCCAAAAGCATACCCACGGGCACCAAAATGTCCAACCCGCAACCCTCCTTCAGAGAATAAGAATAGCCGTGGTGCCTCAGCACAATTTGTGTATAGGTCACATGGGACTGCATCAGCCGCCTTTCTTCAGGGGTAAAAACCTTTCTTGACACAAGCAGGTGTTCTGGCATATAAAGTTTCCCTATGTCGTGAAGCAGCCCTGCTTCATACAGCCATACCACCTCACTTCTAAGCCCCATCTCCCTCGCCAGGTTTGAGGCCACTACAGCAACATGCATGCTGTGAGCCGCTGTTACCCCGTCCCTGGTTGCAAGTTGCTCCAGAAGATAACCTGTTGCGCGCTTAAGGGAAAACGCGCTTACATCTAAAGCTACCAAAATATGCTACCTCCACTCCGTCTGCTAAGATTCTAACTTTTTTGGGCTTTATTTTAAAGACATACGGCTTAATACCCGGGAAATGATATCATCCGTTGAGTTAAGCAGCCACCCGCGGCGTAAGGCATCAGCGAGAAATTTTAGCGCTTTAACATCAAGCCTCCATACGCCGGGCACAAAATGTACTGCTATACGCTTGCCTTGCGCCTCCAGTATATATGCCTGCTCCGCATATCTGATCCAATCAGCTTCCCGGATTTCCACCATATATCTAACATCAACATCCATCACATCAGGATAGCCCGCCACGCAGTCGTATAGAATTCCCTCTTCGAGCTCGCCCTCGATAACCGCCCAAAGGCTATCAGGAACTACTTGTCCCGTTACCAGTTCCGTTTCCGCGGGCTTGGAGTAGGTCAGCCTCCCGAACTCCTCCAGCCGCTTCAATATTACAAATGCCCTGGCCGCCCGCATTTCCGACTCCCGGTCAAGCTCAACCCTCACGAGCAACTTGTTGCAACCGTTTACGGTATCGCCAGCAAGGATAGAACCCTGACTGGAGGCGCACTCCAACTTCTGTACCACGCTGGCGTATTCCGGGGGTGTGTAATTCTCCAGCCCTTCTTCGACCCCGCGTATCAATGCCCGCAGTATGTCACCCGACTGAAGCAAAAGATTGCAAATACTTTCGCTAGCTACCACCTGCCCCTTCCGGATGTTATCAAGCAAGGTCTCCATCTTATGCGCAAAATCCGCTACATCTTTAAGGCCCACGCAGGCAGCCGATCCTTTAAGGGTATGAGCAACCCTGAAAATTGCATCAATAACCCCGCTGTCGTTTTCTTCTAACCGTAAAAACAGTTGCTCTAGTAAGTCCAATTGCTCACGGGCTTCACTTAAAAATTCACGCATCAAATCAATAGCCATAAGCTTTATGCCACCTCTCCAATACAACTGGTATCCAGAATCAACGCAATATCTCCGCTCCCCAATACTGCCGCCCCTGAGAAAAGCTTAAAGGACGCCAGCTCAGGGGGAAGATTTTTTAACACCACATCCTGCTCGCCCAAAACTCTGGGCACGGCCAGCGCTACCCCGCTAAGAAGAACTACAAGAGTAACTTCTCCGTTTTCTTCCTGCCGCGTGCCGGTACCGAGCAAGTGAGAAAGGCGGACAACCGGGTATACAGTCTCCCTCAGGGCGACCACTTCGGCTTCTTTTAAAGAGTGGATCTTGGCTGCCTCTACCTTTACTATCTCTTTAACTTCCCCCACAGGAATTCCATAAATGCCGCCGCATTCCAGAAGCACCACCTTAGTTATGCTCACTGAGATAGGAAGTTCTAAGGCCACTTCCGTACCCGTCCCCGGCTCGCTGCGCACCGTTACCTTCCCCCCTAACCGCTGGACGGTCTCCCTCACTACATCCATACCCACCCCGCGTCCAGATACAGAACTTACCTCTTCTCTCGTACTAAAACCGGGAGTAAATATAAGTTCCAGCGCCTCACTAAAGCCCATTCTGTCTGCCCGTTCCTGCGTTATCAGCCCACGGCTTACAGCCTTACGCTTGACCGCCTCAGCGTCAATACCTGCGCCATCATCCTTTACCACAATGACGACCTGCTCTCCCCTCCGCTCGGCCTTAAGAAGCAGTTCTCCTTCTTCCGGTTTCCCTGCCCGCCTTCTCTCCTCCGGTCCTTCCAGACCGTGGTCGAGGGCGTTGCGTACCAGGTGGAGAAGGGGCTCGTATAGGCTAGCGGCAACATTCCGGTCTATCGTAACTTCCTCGCCCTGTACCTTAAACTGCACCTTCTTACCCAATTCTTGCCCCAACTCGCGTACCACCCGGCGGAACCGCTCAAATACAAAACCTACTGGCATGAGCCGCATGTCCATAATGATATCCTGAATCCCCCAGCTCGTCCTGTTGAGCAACGCTTGATACTCTTTAAACTCCCGCACTACCTCAACGGGTATTTCCAGTTCCTCCAGGCGCTTTACCAGGTGCGCAAGACCATTAGTCCCGATTATAAGTTCTCCGGCCAAACCCAGAAGCCTGTCAATCTTGCCCTGTTCTATTCTGATTGTTTGTGTTTCGGTTATCTCACGAACTATATCACGATTTCCAAGGGAAGCCTCCTCTATAGCCATCTTTCCTGCCAGGAAATCCTCGATCAATACCTCACAATGTTCGGCGTGCTCTTTAGATTTTAGTTCAATCTCCAGACCGTATTCCCCGCCACAACTTAAGAGGCTTACCTTGGTAAGCCAGCCTTTTTCCTCCATCTCCTTAAGTAATGGCCACGCATCACGCCCTTTAAGCTCATGAGCTTCAATCCTTATAATTTTACCCTCTTTTTCCATATCATGCTCCCCCGCTGTTGACCTTGCTATCACCCTTTGCGCGGCTAAACATTGTACATACTCGTTCAAGGTCTTCGGGCTTCACAGGCTTAACCAGGTATAGATCGGCCCCGGCTTTATAAGCTTCAACCATGTCATTCTGAGCCGCCTCTGTTGAAACAACGACAATCCCTACTTTCTTCCCATGCTCAGTCTTGCGGATTTCCCGGATAAGGTCGTATCCATGCATCTTGGGCATATTGATATCTACCAGCACCACATCGTAATCAGCTGCATAAAACTTCTCCAGGCCTTCGTACCCGTTGTCGGCAAAGTCAACCTGGTGGCCATCCTTGGTAAGGATGCTGGCATGATATGCCCGCACCGCGCTCGAATCGTCCACAATAAGCACATGGGCCATAAAGCTTTAGCTACCCCTTTCCGTAGTTTACTTCTGATAGATGATGGCGTTCTTAAAACGCACGGGCTTAAAAAGGGTAGTTATGCGGCTCATAGATTCTGAATGCCCCAGAAATACGTATCCACCGGGTTCCAAAGCCTGGTAGAAGTGCAGCGCCACCCGCCGCCGCGAAAGGTCATCAAAGTATATCAGGACGTTCCGGCAGAATATGGCATGGAAGCACTTCATGCTTTGCATCGCTACATCGTCCATAAGATTGACCTGGTAAAACTTTATCCTTCGCTTAAGGCTAGAAGAAACTCCATAATTTTCTCCTACGGGAACAAAATACCTCTTCAAGTATGCTTCCGGTACCTGACGGATAGCATAGTATTCATAAATACCCTGCTGGGCTTTCCTTAAAACCTCCGTATTTATATCCGTAGCATGTATTTCGTAGGGCATGTTCGGTGCCATTTCCTGCATTATGATGGCCAGGGTATAGGCTTCTTCGCCGGAGGAACATCCGGCGCACCATATTTTAACTCCAGCGTGCCTCCTGCCATCCTGGTACCAGAGGGGAATAACCTCTTCTGCAAAGCATTTCAGTTGGTCATACTCGCGAAAGAAGTAAGTCTCGTTGACGGTGAGGCTGTTTAAAAGGTCCTGGCGCATCCTGCCCGTCTTATCAAACCGCAAGGCTCCTAGGTAAGCGGTAAAGTCTTTATATCCGTACCTCTCCATCTGCTGCTCGACGCGCTTTTCGACATAATAGAGCTTGTTATCCTCAAAGTAAATCCCCGATTCCCGGTAGATGTAGTCCCGGAGGCGCTCAAATTCCGCCTTAGTCATCCTTCTCCTCCCCTGCCGTTTTTAGCTGACCGCTTTATCAGGCTCCACACCCAAACAACTCAGAGCCCTCTTAATTACAAAATCCAGGTAAGGGTGGTTAAATCTCTTTCCGCAATCCTGCAAAAGTTCCGCATCCTCCGCACTCCCCAGTTCCCCTATGTACTCAATTGCTGCCCCGACTACATTGATATCCGGGTCAAGAGCAGCCACCTCCCGCAAAAGGGACAAACTTCCTGGATAGGCACTCCTTCCTAATATATGGACTGCCGCCACCCTTACATCCCGGTCGGAATCCTTAAAAAGCTCTCGAAAAAGCTCTATGTTTCTGCTGTCGATTTTATAAGTGAGCACTTCGGAGGCTATACTCCGCTGCAACGGGTCTTCGCTTCTTAAAAGGGAGATCACTTCCCCTGCCACATCCTCACTATTGCAGATAAGCAGGGAGCAAATTACGGCTTCCCTTACCATCTCATCCTGTTCCCCGGCAAGGATCTGAACCAGAGCTTTAACGGCTTCACGCGTGCCCAGTGTCCCAATCTTGGCGACCACATCAACACGTTCAGTTGCGCTACAAGCTCTAGCAAAGGCTTCCATCAGCTCCGCTAGTTCGCCCATCCTTTACTACCTCCCACTTTACGACATATAATACCTGGTATCTGGTAGCTGGGGGCCACAACTTCCGCACCCCCGCGCTCTATGGCGGCGCGGGGCATACCCCACACCACTGCCGTCTCCTCACTCTCAGCCACCGTCCAGCCCCCGCGCTGTCTTAGTTCCACCATAGCATCCGCACCATCATCCCCCATTCCCGTAAGGAGTACCCCAATGGTGCGCCGGGGATCAAACACCTCCATTAAAGCACGCAAGGTTACATCTACTGAAGGCCGAAAGTCAGCATCCTCAGGCTTTAGCGTTAAATGGCACACGACGGCTCCATTTTGACGCTTGAATACAAGGTGATACCCACCCGGCGCTATCACTGCAAGACCATTGCTCAGTCTCATTCCCTCCTGGGCCTCACAAACATGCAGCCTGCTATACTGGTCAAGCCGCTGGGCAAGGCTCGCTGTAAAGCGTGGCGGCATGTGCTGCACTACTACAACGCCAGCTGGCAAGTTGGCAGGCAGGTTGGGAAGTATATCCTCCAGTGTCCTGGGACCCCCTGTGGAGACGCCTATCATCACTACCCAGTCCAACTCCGGCACAGGTGCTGGCGCCTGCTTCTCCCCGTAGAGCACCTTCTTCCCCGCCGCTCTCCTCCATACTCGCGCCTTGGCTGCCGCCCGCACCTTGCGAATAATCTCGTCTGCCAGTTTGCTTATACCTAGTGAGATGGTGCCGTCCGGCTTGGCCACAAAGTCCACTGCCCCGAGCTCCAGCGCCTCAAATGTTATAAGCGCATCTTCCTGGGTCAAAGACGAGATCATCACTACTTTGGCGTTGGTTTTGGATGTTATATGGGACAAAGCCGTGAGACCGTCCATGCGGGGCATGTTGATGTCGAGGGTCACTACGTCGGGCTGGAGGGCAACGGCCTTCTCCACGCCCTCCAGCCCATCCCGCGCTACATCAATTACTTCGATATCCGGAGCCGTTTCCAGTATTTGTTTTATAGCCCTGCGCATGAACGCCGAATCATCAACCACCAGCACCCGGATGGGTTTGCTCATCCGGTACTATCCCCCCAAGTTTCCCTGCTTCTCCCCAAGAAAGCACTCGAATGGGATCGAGAAGTATTACGTTGCGCTCGCTGCTGAACTTGGCTATCCCCGCCACGAAAGATTGAATGCTATCTTTCACTAAAACATCCGGAGTGCCCTCAATGCTGCTCATACCAATCTTGGCCACTTCCTTTACACCATCAACCATGAGGCCTATCACCGAAGTATCCCCTTCGCAGATTAAAATCCGAACCTGTTCATCCATTTCTCTCTGTGGATAGCCGAATTTGCACCGTAGGTCAATTACAGGTACTATGCTTCCCCGGAGGTTCAGTATCCCCTTCACAAAATCTGGCGTCCTGGGTACAGCAGTGATGCGCCCCGCGCGGATTATTTCACGGACGTTTTCAATGGGCAGGGCGAATTCCTCCTCACCCAAAACGAAAGTTACAAGCTGCCGCTCTTCTTCCAGCACCCTCCGGGTAGTAGCGCTAATTTCCTCTACCTCACCTTGCTCGCATTCTGTAAAGAACGAAGCATCCTGCAGTAATTTCGAAGCGTCAAGCACAAACAGCATGCGCTCATCCGACAGCCTGCATACAGCGGAAAACTCCTCCCCTGCAGACCGGACGATCCCGGGCACGGGCTCCAAAAGTCGCTCCGGTACCCTCAAGACTTCCGCTACACTGTCCACTACCAGCCCGGCAGCAACCTTCTTCCCTTCCCCCAGGTAGGCTACCACTATCCTGCCACCGGGAGTTTCGGCCTCCGGAAGCCCGAAAAGCCTCCTCATGCTGATAAGCGGTAAAACCCTCTCCCGCAACGATACCAGCCCCAGCACATAAGGAGGAGCATCGGGCACCACATTCCAGCTTTCCGGAAGATGCACTATTTCCTGAACGTCAGCCAGTTTTAAGGCATATTCTTCTTTCCCTACCCGAAAGCTTAAAAGCTGTTGCTCCTTTTCCTGAACTCTGCTTTCCCTTTCTACCTGAGCGTAACTTTCGTGCGCTCTGGCGCTGGCAAAAGAAGCACCTCCGCCAGCATCTGAACCCATATCTCTATGCATTTGGTCCATCTCTATAAGAAGCACAAGCCTGCCCTCGCCTACACGCTCTGCCCTGGTCACATAACCCCCGGTATGGCTTTTTTCTCTAAACTCCTCTATAGCCTCATCCGGGATGTCCACAACACCGTCTACCCGGTCGACTACGTACCCTGCCCGCTTTCCACCAACGTTGACCACTATAACCCGGCTACTCTCGTCATCATCCCTCCCGCTTATACCCAAGCGCAAGCGGGTATCGTAAATGGGGAGGATACTGCCCCTGAGGTTGGCAAGCCCCCGCATATACGGGGGCGTCAGGGGCACCTTCACCACATGAGGAACGCGAATAATTTCCTGCAGGTACTCTATGGCCATGCCAAAGCTCTCTTCACCCAAACGAAACACCACATATTGGTCAAGGCCTGCAACTGCCCCACCAGTTACTGCCATATACCTTCCCCCTTGCTGTTCCCGACTTTTTTACCCCTGCTGCAGCTCGTCCGCCAGGGCGGCAATCTCCTCAATGGCCTGGGTAAGCTCCCTCATGCCTTCCGCTTGCTGCCGGCTGGCTGCGGCTGCTTCCTGGGCAGCTTTGCTGGCCTCTTGAGCAGACGTCGCTATCTGTTCTACTCCTTTGGCTGCCTCTTCTACCCTTAAGAGGCTCTCGTCCGCCTGCTTTTTAACTGTCTCGACACCCTCTAAAACTACCCGCATATCGGCCTCGATAGTGTCGAGATCGGCTACCGTCTTTTGGGCTTTTTCTGCTTCCTTCTGGACAACCTCCCCGATGGTGGTTATGTCGCGGAGCACGTTCATTATCTGGTCCTGGATGCCTTTCACCATTTCTTTAATCTGCTCGGCGTTGCGGGCGCTCTCCTGGGCCAGGTTCCGGATATCCGAGGCTACTACTGCAAACCCTTTACCGTATTCACCCGCCCTGGCCGCCTCGATAGCGCCGCTCACTGCCAGCATGTTGGTCTGGATGCTCACGCTCGCTATAGTGTCCACTATCTTGTCGATCATACGCGCGTTACGTTCAAGCTGGTTGACCTTGTGCACGTTTTCTAAGTTGGTGGCCGCCGCACGCCTGATACCGTCAATTAGCTCGTTTACCCTTACTTTGTTAGCAGCCAATAGCTCTCTCAATTCCTGAGTGGCTGCCCTGGATTCTTCCGCCTCCTTTGCGATCACTCCCATGGATTTTTCTATCTGCTTAATAGCGCTGGAGGCCTCTTCAGATGCCGAAGCCTGCTGTTCCGCCGATTTAGCAATTTGGTTTAGGGCCGCGTTGATCTCTTCGGCCGAGCGGCTGGCCTCCTCAATGGCCGCAGACAGCTCCTCCGCCGCTGCCGCCAAACTCTCCGCCGACTTTACTACATCAGTGGAGTGCTTGAGCGTATCGGCCAAATCTGCTAAATTATTACTGCTGATGCTTATCTCGGCCAGCGCCCGGGCTTGCTGTTCAACCCCCTGCAAAGCCTGCTCCGTGGCGCTGGCCTGCTCCTCAGCCGTGGCAGCTATCTGTTCACTTCCCTTCTGAAACTCGGCTACCGCTTTCTCTACTTCAGTGACAAGCTGCTCAATCCTGGTGGCTCCTTCAACTACATTGGCTACGGCAACGGCTATTTTCTTAAGCTCCTGGGTGATAACCTTACCCTTCTCCGTTTCCCCTCTGGCCACTTCAGCCGCCCTGTTAATGGCCTCCGCAACCGTACGCACATCCTCCTGTACGTTGTCCACTATTTTCCGTATATCACTGGCAGCTTTCTCCGAAGTCTCCGCCAAGGTCCTCACTTCGTCGGCGACTACGGCAAACCCGCGGCCGTGCTCCCCAGCCCGCGCGGCCTCAATAGCAGCATTCAAAGCCAAAAGGTTGGTCTGGTCCGCTATCCTGACTACAGTCCGGACAATTTCTCCAATCTTCGATGCCTCTTCTTCCAGTTGCGCAACCAATCTCGCTGACTCTTCGCTTCTGGCTGCACTGTCGTCTACTCCTCGTATCAAGGCCTCAATGTCCCCTGTGGTCTGGCTTATCAAATTTCTGATGGCCTCACAGCGTGACAGCGAATCCCGGGCCTGCTTCACCGAGACTCTGGCAGCCTCACCAATAACCTGAATAGCAGAAAGGGATTGCTGGGTGGCGCTGCTCGCTTCCTGGGCACCGCTGGCGATCTGTTCCATGGCCGAACGCAGCTCCTGCACCGCGCTCGACGCCTGCTCCACACCCGAGGAAAGCTCTTCTGCCGCGCTGGCTATACGTTCGGCAATCTGCTGCTGCTTGGCAAAGGTCCGTGCCTGCCGCCTCCGCGCCTCCACCTCTTTCCTGGTCATATCCTGACCCGTTTGCCCTTTTTCAGCCCTGGTGTAGACTCCTTGAGCAGCAGGTAGGGGCTCCAAGGTTTTTGTGGATTAAAAGCCATATATCCAACTCCTCTCGTAACTTATTTTATAAAGTATAATAATTATATAAGGCGCAATAATTATATAAAATCATACCTGCCCCAATAATTCATCAGTTTGTGTGATCCTTCTATACTTCCTGCTTATTTATGGTTGGGGTTTGTCTTTCATTGGGTTTTTCGACATTTTTCGACACACTCACTAGCAACCAGGTATCTCTTCTTTCGAAAGCTTAAGTCATTACACCACCCCCTACTTCCTAGATACATACCTTCATACATGCATTTATCCTCTTAGAAAACAAAATAAGGGAACAGGTCACCCGCCCCCTTAAACGAGCACAAGCCCTATTCTTGCCTCACCCGCAAGGTACACCGGCAACCTGGCAGCCGTGGCTCAACGCAAGCCGTAGGCCCATGGCTTTGCGTCCCCGCCTTTCGACGGGTTTGCCCTTTTCGGTGTAGCTCAGCATACCTTACGGAGACGCTCTCTCGCACACAAACTTATTTCCAAACCGCTTGACCTTAGCTTTAGCTTCTTCCCTGGTTAAGGGGAAGGGTACCCCCCCCCCCCCCCCCCCCCCCCATATATTCCCCCCAAACACAACACCCCTTCTTTTTTTTTCTCCCCTACTCTTCTCCCCAACACACCTCACACTCTGCCACCCCT